>Ga0247727_10006119_pt1 | contig 23817 bp, 19 predicted proteins | sample WisWelCaveWW1625_FD_202498 | JGI IMG/M metagenome (GOLD analysis project Ga0247727, IMG submission 202498) | Biofilm microbial communities from Wishing Well Cave, Virginia, United States - WW16-25 | ecosystem: Environmental > Aquatic > Deep subsurface > Groundwater > Cave microbial mat | place... | reverse complement strand
CGAACCGCCGTAGGGATTCGAGCATCTTCAGCCACCTCCAGTAACACATCTTACTGGAGGAGCCCCCGTGGAGAGCAAACGTCTTCACTTCCTCACCCACGGGATGTCTAAAACGTGTCGTAGCTTATTCATCGTCGCATTCCCACGGTAGCATGTTTCTACGCTCGGTACCGACGCCGTCCAACACTTGCCCGTGGACTTTCTAGAGGTTCACGGGTAGGTGGAGGCGGTCAGCATATGGGGAAATGACTCGTAGATGATCAACTTTACAATGACCAATGACGAAGCTAGACTTTACCTAGAGCAATTGCGATGGCCGAACGGAGCGCAGTGTCCGTTTTGCCGGTTGCATCAAGTGACGCGGATGCAGTCGAAACGGAACGGTCTCTACCAATGCAACCGCTGTCGCAAGCAATTCACCGTCACGGTTGGGACGATTTTTGAGCGGTCGCACATTCCGCTCTCGAAGTGGATTACGGCATTTCACTTGCTCTGTGCCTCGAAGAAAGGCATGTCCGCCATGCAGCTTTCGCGGATGCTTGGTGTCACCTACAAATCCGCATGGTTCATGGCGCACCGGATTCGCCACGCTATGACGCGCCAGTACATGACGTCTCTGCAAGGCATCGTCGAAGTTGATGAAACCTATTGCGGCGGCAAGGCGAAGAATGGCCCGCGTGGGCGTGGAGCGTTGAAGAAAACCCCTGTCTTGGCGATTCTCCAACGACATGGTTCCATTCGTGCGCGTGTGGTCAGAACTGTCTCTGCTCGTGATCTACGCTCTGCGATTCGGGCGAATGTCCATGAAGATTCAGTGATCATGACGGATGATTACCGTGTTTACCGCAGTCTCGATGAAGAATTTGCCGGGCATCATGCTGTTAAGCATACGCGGAGAGAGTACGTTCGCGGTGCTGCTCACATCAATGGGTGCGAATCGTTCTTTGCCCTATTAAAACGTGGCCTATACGGATCATTTCACCATGTCTCCCGCCGTCACCTGCACCGTTATTGCCAAGAGTTTGCGTTCCGGTGGGACTATCGACAGGTAGATGATGACATCCGCACCCGCAAGGCCTTGAGTCTTGCAGAGGGGAAACGCTTGCGGTATCGTATGCTCACCAATGGGCAAGCAGCGAAGGCCACGAACTAAGCCACAACCACAGGAACCGGAACGGTTCTCGCTCTATCCCTTGTCTGTGCCTGATGCGCTCAAGAAAGCTCTCTCAGCACCACCGCCTAAACAGCTACGATCTCGCAAGCGTCGGTGAGCGTAGATTTTGCTGTGTCAGGTATACAACTCCGCATAAATTTGTAACCTTGAGCGGTTGAGCACGTTGTGTTACACTCTAGCTTTCTTGCGTAGAGGGAGGTAACGCGTCTGATGGAGATAGAATCAGTGAATGCGCCAGTGTTGGTTCAGCGGCTGGACCTGCGAGGGGTGTTGTGTCCGATGAATTATGTGCGTACGAAGCTGGTCTTGGAGCGGATCGATCACGGCCAGTGTCTGGAAGTCATTCTGGATGAAGGAGATCCGGTCCGAAACGTTCCCAGCAGCGTGGCGGAAGAAGGGCATGAAGTGGTATCCGTTACGCCGGAGGAGTTGGCCTTCCGCGTGGTGATTCGCAAGCGGACATAGCGGGGGCGTCGTACCGATGAGTTGGATGAAGGGGTTGCGTTGTCGGGAGTGCAGCCGGGAGTATCCGAAAGAAACGTTCTTCGTCTGTGAATATTGCTTCGGGTCGCTGGAAGTCAGTTACGACTACGAGGCGATTCGCAAGGCGCTCAGCCGTCGGGTGATCGAGTCGAGACCTCAACATCTCTGGCGGTACCGTGAACTGCTGCCGCTGGATGGAGAGCCGACCGATGGATTGCACTCCGGTTACACGCCACTTGTTCGCGCCCATCGGCTCAGCAAAGTGCTTGGTGTCAAAGAGCTCTATCTCAAAGACGATTCGGTCAGTCATCCAACGTGTTCGTTCAAGGATCGGGTGGTCGCGGTGGCGTTGTCGAGGGCCAAGGAGCTAGGGTTTGACACGGTCGCCTGCGCCTCGACCGGTAACCTTGCCAACTCAGTGGCGGCACAGTCGGCAGCGGCAGGTCTTCGAAGCTTTATTTTTATCCCGGCAGATCTGGAGAGCGGCAAGGTGGTGGGGTCGTTGATCTACGCTCCGCATCTCATCGCTGTAGAGGGTAATTACGATGAGGTCAACCGGCTCTGCGCGGAGATTGCGTCAAAATATAGCTGGGCGTTCGTCAATATCAATATTCGGCCGTACTATGCCGAGGGATCGAAGACGTTTGGCTTTGAGATCGCTGAGCAGCTGGGATGGAAGGCGCCGCGGCATATCGTGGTGCCGGCAGCCGGTGGATCGCTGATCTCGAAGATTTGGAAGGGGCTGCACGAGTTCGAGCAGTTGGGGTTGATCGACAAGGTGCGGACGCGCGCCTATGTGGCGCAGCCGCACGGATGTTCGCCGATCGTCACCGCCGTGAAGGAAGGCACTGATATTATCAAGCCGGTGCGGCCGAAGACGATCGCCAAATCGCTGGCGATCGGGAATCCGGCCGATGGCTACTATGCGGCAAAGACGGTGCAGGCCAGCGGTGGCTGGGGTGACGATGCGACCGATGAGGAGATTGTGGAGGCGATCAAGCTGCTGGCGGAAACCGAGGGGATTTTTACCGAGACGGCCGGTGGGGTGACGGTGGCCGTTGCCAAGAAGTTGATTCAGCAGGGCCGGATTCCCAAGGATGAGTCGATCGTCATTTGTATTACCGGCAATGGGATGAAGACGCAAGAGGCGGTCGCCGAGCATATCGGCAAGCCGGTGAAGATCAGACCGACACTGGCGTCGTTCGAAGAACACGTGAAACGGTAACTGCGTGAAGCGTCGTTCGTGAAGTGTGGTGCGCGTTGCGCAAGATTGCGCTTCACGAGATATCAACGACGGTCACGCGCGAGTGAGATAAGGTGAGAGCATGTACGCAATCGTAGCGGTGAGTGGAAAACAGTATCGGGTGGAGCAGGGTACGGTGCTGGATATTGGGTTGATCGATGGCGCCAAAGAGAAGGCGTTGGCGCTCGATCAGGTATTGCTGGTGGCCGATGGTGATACGGTGCGCGTCGGGCAACCGTACGTTCAGGGTGCCAAGGTTCAGTGCGCGGTGGTGGGGCATCGCCAGGGGCCGAAGGTGATCACGTACAAGTACCGCCGTCGGAAGAATTCGCATTGGAAGCGAGGGCATCGCCAGCAATTGCTCCGTATCCGCGTTGAGAAGATCGACGTATAACGGGCGTGCCGCGTATCTCGTGAAGCGTATCTCATTGACGTGTTGCGCGTCGCGAGATACGAACGACGGTCAACGGAATTGACATGAGGTGATGAAATGGCGCATACCAAAGGACAAGGATCAACACGCAACGGGCGTGATAGTTACTCGAAGCGGCTTGGCGTCAAGCGTTTCGGCGGGGAGTTTGTGCGGGCCGGGACGATTTTGATCCGGCAGCGCGGGACGCCCGTGAAGCCGGGTTTGAATGTTGGCCGCGGCGGCGATGATACGCTCTTTGCGTTGTGCGACGGCTTCGTCCAGTTTCCGAAACAGGGGCTGGTCGCTGTCCTCTCGAAATCCTGAAACCGGCGATCTCTTGAGACGTATTGGTCGCATGACACAAAACACACGGTGTGGACGCGTGTGTGGCGGTTTGTGCCCCTGGGGTGCAAACACATGTGATGCATCCTGTCTCTTCCTGCGGCTAGACTGTGTTCGTTGATCGAGCCAAAATCATGGTGCAGGCTGGCAGCGGCGGCAATGGTTGCAGCAGTTTCTTCAAGGACCGTCGCAGTCGGTATCCGAAGGCCGACGGCGGCGACGGTGGCCACGGCGGCGACGTGATCTTCCAGGCGGACGAGAGTCTGCAAACCCTCCTCGATTTCCAATATCGACAGCATTTCCTAGCGGACAAAGGTTCCCACGGTAGCGGTAATGAGAAGCAGGGTGCCGGGGGCGGGTCGTTGGTGGTGCTGGTGCCGGTGGGCACGGTCGTCCGCGATGTGGCGACGGGCTTGTTGGTGCGTGATCTGACGGCACACGGCCAGCACGTCATCGTGTGCCGCGGTGGTCGGGGCGGCCGGGGGAACACGCAACGGCATCAGGCGACGCCCGGTCAGCCAGGCGAGGAGAAGCAGGTATTGCTGGAGTTGAAGCTGATCGCCGATGTCGGGATTGTTGGGCTACCGAACGCCGGGAAGTCGAGTTTGATCAATCGGATCTCCAACGCCAAATCTCGGACGGCTGATTTCCCGTTTACCACGTTGTCGCCGGTGCTGGGGGTGGTGGACCTGGGGGGCAGCGGGCGACGCTTCGTGGCCGTTGATATCCCGGGCATCATCGAGGGGGCGCATGAGGGGCGCGGGCTGGGTCACGAGTTCCTGCGGCATGTCGAGCGGACCAAGTTGCTGGTGCATGTGGTCGATGTGGCTGGGGTGGAGGGGCGCGACCCGGTGCAGGATTACCAGGTGTTAAATCGCGAGCTGCAACGCTATCACGCGCCGTTATCCAGGAAGCCGCAGCTCATTGCTGCCAACAAGCTGGATCTCACCGGCGCACGGGAGTCGGTCGCGCGCTTCAAGAGTCGCGTCGGGGAGCAAGTCTGGCCGATTTCCTGCGCGACTGGCGAGGGGATTCCTGAGTTGCTGTTGGCGATCGAGAAGCATCTGGTGCAAGTGCGCACACAGGCGGCGTCAGCATGATGCGTCGGGTGGTTGTGAAGGTAGGTACCAGTACGCTCAGCGGTCGCGCGGGGCGGTTGAGTCGGCGTCGCGTGCAGCAGATTGCCGACGACGTTGCAGCGGTGCGGGCCGAACGCCGTCAGGTGGTGCTGGTCTCCTCCGGCGCTGTGGGGGCGGGCATGGCATCGCTGGGGTTGGCGCGGCGCCCGGAACGCCTGACTGATCTGCAGGCGGCCGCGGCAATCGGACAGCACCATTTGATGCAGCAGTACGAGCGGGCGTTACGCCGCCATCGAATCGTGCCGGCGCAGATTCTGCTGACGGCAGCCGATCTGCACGATCGGGCGCGTTATCTCAACGCGCGCAACACGGTGCTGGCGTTGCTGGCGCGCAAGGTCCTGCCGATCATCAACGAGAACGACACGGTGGCGACCGATGAGATCCGGTTCGGTGACAACGACCGGCTCTCCGCGCTGGTGGCGAATCTGATCGATGCGGATCTCCTGGTGATTCTGTCAAACGTGGATGGATGCTACGATGAGGCGGGGCGGTTGATTTCGCGCATTACGGCGTTCACCGAGGCGGTGCGTCGGGTAGCAACGTCGAAGGCGGGGGCGTCGAGCGTTGGCGGTATGGCGTCGAAGCTGCAGGCGGCGGAGATGGTGACGCGGGCCGGGATTCCATGCGTGATCGCGAGCGGGTTGCGGCCCGGTGTGTTGCAGGCGGCGGTGCGGGGTGAGCAGGTCGGCACGTATTGTGAGGCGCGGTCGACAGGGCTCGGGGAGCGGAAGCGGTGGGTGGCGTTTGCCGTCAAACCGAGTGGACGCATCGTCGTGGATGATGGGGCTCGGCAGGCGTTGTTGGAGCGGGGGAAGAGTCTGCTGGCATCAGGTGTGCTCGAGAGTCGCGGGCGTTTCGCCGTTGGCGATCCGGTCGGGATCGATGATCGTCAGGGGCGGGAGATTGCCCGTGGGTTGGTGAATTATTCGTCCGACGATCTGGCGCGAGTCAAGGGGCTGCGGTCTTCGGAGATTGAGTCGATGTTGGGAGCGAAGGCGTTTGACGAAGTGGTGCATCGGAGCAACCTGGTGGTGTTATGACGTTACGTCAGGAGCTGGAGCGGATCGGGCGGGAGGCGAAGCGGGCATCGCGACAGCTGGTGATGCTTTCGACAGACGTCAAGAATCGGGCGTTGGAGGCGATGGCGGCAGCATTGGAAGAGCGGCAAGATGAGGTGCTGGCGGCGAACGCGCAGGATGTGGAGGTGGCGCGTCGGCGCGGGATCAGCGGCGCGCTGCTCGATCGGCTGACGTTGAATGCGGATCGGATCACGGAGATGGCGCAGGGGCTTCGGGTGGTGGCTCAGCTCCCGGACCCGGTCGGCGAGGCGATCAAGATGTGGCGTCGGCCCAACGGTCTCTGGATCGGCAAGCGTCGGGTGCCGATCGGTGTGATTGGGATCGTCTACGAGGCACGTCCCAATGTCACCAGCGATTGCATCGCACTCTGTTTGAAGGCTGGTAATAGCGTGATTCTGCGCGGTGGCTCCGAGGCGATCCGGTCGAATCGTGCTATCTTTAGCGTGTTGAACACGGCGGCGGTGCAGGCGGGGATTCCGGATGGGGCAATGCAAGTGGTGGGGCGAACGGAGCGGTCGGCGGTGACGATCTTGCTGGGTATGACGGAGTATCTCGATCTGGTGATTCCGCGCGGCGGGGAGGCGCTGATTCGCGAAGTGGTGCGCTCCTCCAAGGTGCCGGTGATCAAGCAGTTCAAGGGAGTCTGCCATGTTTTTGTCGATCGGGCGGCGGATTTGAAGAAGGCGTCCGAGATTGTGATGAATGCCAAGGTGCAGCGCCCGGGTGTTTGCAACGCGATGGAGACGTTGCTGGTTCATCAGGACGCGGCGAAACGGTTTCTACCATCGATGGTGAAGCGTTTGCGGGATGCCGGTGTGGAGGTTCGCGGTTGCCCTGCGACGCGGTCGCTGGCTGCCGGGGTCAAGCGAGCGACCGAGAAGGACTGGGCAACGGAGTATCTCGATCTGATCTTGTCCGTCAGGGTGGTGCCGAGTTTGGATGCGGCGGTGGAGCATATCGGGCAATATGGTACTTTGCATTCCGAGGCGATCGTGACGGAAGATTACGATGCGGCGATGGCGTTCACCGAGCGGGTGGATGCGGCATGCGTGTATGTTAACGCGTCGACGCGGTTCACCGATGGCGGGCAATTCGGTATGGGGGCGGAGATCGGTATCTCGACCGATCGGTTGCATGCGCGCGGGCCGATGGGGCTTGAGGAGCTGACGACGTACAAATACGTGATCTTCGGCAACGGGCAGGTTCGCACCTAGTCTGATGAAAGCGGTTCACCTGCGGTGTGGCTTGCGCTTGTGGAGCGCAACCACTTCGCTTGAGCTTCGTTGCACACGTTGCTCCTTTGTGCATCCGCCATAGATCGTTGGCGGACTCCGCGGTTGCTTGTGCGACGCAAGGTCATCGGGACTGCAGCAGGAGTGCCGCGATCCAGGGAGAGCGCGGCTGCGCCTTGCAGCTGAGACCGTTTTGATCGGACTATTTCTGGGAGTCGTTTTGGAGAGATTGTCTTGCGACAAACAGTGATGCGGATTGGAGTGCTGGGCGGGACGTTTAATCCGGTGCACATCGGGCATCTGATGCTGGCGGAGACGGCTTGCGAGGAGCTGCGGCTCGATCAACTGCTTTTGGTGCCGTGCTGTCAGCCGCCACACAAGTCCGATCGCGAATTGGCGAATCCCCGGCACCGTCTGGCGATGGTGCGGTTGGCCGTACGCGGTCATTCATACCTGCGGGCTTCAGACCTGGAGGTTGCGCGGGGCGGTCGCTCCTACACAGTAGAGACGCTGCAAACGCTCCACCGGCGTGTTCCGGATGCCGCGCTCTACTTCATCGCCGGCTCGGATATTGTGCCAACACTGTCATCATGGCGGTCGATCGATGAGGTGTTGCGCTTATGCCGCTTTGTCGTGGCGACGCGAGCCGGACATCCGGTCCGCCGTTTGCCATCGCACATCCGGTCGTTCCCCATGCCATCGATTGATATCTCGGCACGCCAGATTCGCCGGCGCCTGGCGCAGGGTCGTTCGGTACGGTACATGATCCCGGATGCCGTGCTGTCGTATATCCATCGGCACCGGCTCTACCGATCGGAGTCTCGCTGATGTCGTATGCCGTACTGCTGATACTCATGCTGGTGTGTTCCGCCTTTCTTTCTTGCGCCGAGACAGCTCTCATCGCGGTGAACAAGATTCGACTGCATCATCTTGTCAACAGTGGATCGCGGCGGGCGAAGATCGCCTATGATTTGGTGACGCACCTCGATCGATTGATTTCCACGATTCTCGTCAGCAACAACCTGGCCAACATAGCATTTTCGTCCATTGTGACGGCATTATGCGTTGCAGCGTGGGGTGACGAGGTCGGCATTGTGCTGGCAACGGTGATAGCCACCGCCGTCATCTTGATCTTCGGCGAGATCACGCCGAAACTCTTTGCGGTCCGTCATGCGGAGTTTGCCACCCTGTCGTTGGCGCGATCCATCTCAGTATTGGTGTGGGTGATGCGGCCGATGGTTGGTATCTTCGGCGGGATCAGCAATGCGATACTGCGAGCGATCGGAGCTCCGCCGGGCAGTCGAACGCCGCTGGTGACGGAAGAAGAGATCCGGCTGATGATCGAGTTGGGGCGAGAGAGCGGCGCCGTGCTGGAAGAGGAACGGCGGCTCTTGCATCGGATTTTCGAGTTCGGCGATACCGTGGTACGCACGGTGATGGTGCCGCGCGAGGCGATGGTGGCGGTCGATGTGCAGGCGAGTCAGGATCAGTTGCTCGAGTTGTTGGTTGAGGAGGGACATTCTCGCATTCCGGTCTTTCGCGGCGATCTTGATCATGTGCTGGGGGTGCTCTACGCGAGAGATATTCTCTATCTGTGGCGCGAGAATCAGTTAATCGTAATTCCGGATCTGGTGCAGCCGGTGCTGTTCGTTGCTCCGTCCGATCGCGTCCATCGTGTGCTGCAGGAGTTTCAACGGCGGCATGTGCAGATCGCGATGGTTCGTGAGGGGCAGCGGGTCGTGGGGTTGGTGACGTTGGAGGATCTGGTCGAGGAGATCATCGGAGAGATTGGCGATGATCCACAGGCTGGACCGGTGGGGCAGACCGGTGGATGAGGGGGCGGGTGATCTGCCAGGCCGCGCTCTCCGCCGTCAGGGTTTCCGGGTTCGTTTCCGACGAGTAAGGCAGGGCATCGGGATAGGTCTTGACAGTCAAAATTTGCCTGTGCTAGGGTAGGGCGTCCTGCAGATTTCTTGACGTGTTGAGTGGGTGGTTCAGAGCACGAAACATCGGCGGCGGAGCGACTTCGAACGGGATGTCGATAGTTGATGAAGGGGAGGACTCATGGAACAAGCGTATTGCGTGAAGTGTAAGGCGAAGAAGACGATGAAGGATGCGCAGAGAGTCACCATGAAGAACGGTCGCAATGCCATGAAGGGAAAGTGCCCCGACTGCGGGACGGGGATGTACAAGATCCTCGGCAAGTAACAACGCTGATGTTGATTCGTTGAGCGGTGCCAGTGTGACGGCCGGCGTGTGCGCCGGTCGTCTGGCGAATAGGAGCGGTTGAGACAGCGTTGAGCTGATGTAAGGAGTAGGCGTTTATCGAATCTTACGCGAAAGTATCCGCCGTGGTGCAGGCGGCGCAGGCCAAACAAGCCGCTGACATTGTGGTGTTGGATATGAAGTCGGTCTCTGCGGTGACCGACTTTTTCATTATTGCGAGCGGATCGTCCAATACGCACATTCGGGCCGTGGCGGAGCATATCGACCAACAGCTCTCGGCGCGTGGTGCTGAGCTGTGGCATTACGAGGGGCTGGAGGGGGCGGCATGGGCGCTGCTCGACTACGGTGATGTCGTGGTTCATCTCTTCCATCCGTCGGCTCGTCGCTTCTACGATCTCGAGCGACTATGGGGGGATGCGTCGAGGGTAGAGGTCCCATCGTGCTCCTGAGAATAATATCGAATAGGCGTTGGCGCTTGTGTGTTCATGTGCCTGAGTGTTTGTATGCAGCGAGCGGCAAGGGCAACTGTTAGCGTTCGATCGTTGATTTTGGACTAGCTGGGTTTGATTGATTCAGTTAACGGTTGGCAGTCGAGGGTCACACGTTGTTTCTCCCAGCCATCGCCATTTGCACTTGGGTACAATAAGTGCTTGGGTGCGTCAGTTGACGAGGTGATGCGTGCAGTTGTTGCGTGCGGAAGATGGGTTGGCACAGTTGTTGGCTCAGGTGATTCGGGAGCAGTGTCCGTTGGATGGCGCGGACGCCGTGCCGCCGATCATCTTCGATGTGCCCAAGCACATGGAGTTTGGTGATTTGACGACCAACATTGCGATGCGTCTGGCGCCGCAGCTCAAGCAGCCACCGGTCAAAGTGGCAGAGTCGTTGATCGTTGCAGCCCGGCAGCGTTTGGCGGCGGTCGGTTTGGAGGGGGTTGTCGATCGGTTAGAAGTGAAGCCGCCCGGCTTCATCAATATCGCGTTCAGCCATCAGGGGTTGGCCGAGGAGCTGCAGACGATCCGCCGGGAGCGCGAGGGGTATGGAGCGGTGCCGCTGGGGAACGGCAAGCGGATGCTGATCGAGTTCGTGAGCTCCAACCCCACGGGTCCGCTGAGCATCGCGCACGGACGGCAGGCGGCGTTCGGCGATGCGTTGGCGCGGGTCGCCGCGTTCTGCGGCTATCAGGCGGTGCGGGAGTATTACGTCAACGATGAGGGGCGGCAGATTACGCTGCTGGGATGCTCGATCGAGGCGCGATACCGTCAGCTGCGGGGTGAAGCGTCGGAAGTGCCGGAGGACGGGTATCGGGGAGAGTATTTGGTGGATGTGGCGAAGCGGTTGCCGGCGGAGGCGGCGTCGTGGTTGGGGGCTGCCGATGGCACGTTGCGTTTCGCTCGGTTCGGTATCGAGGAGATGTTACGCGAGACGAAGGAGGATCTGGAGCGGTTTGGCGTGCGCTTCGACACATGGTTTGAGCAATCGGGTCTGATGCGATCGGGGCGTCTGACGTCAGCGCTTGATCGGTTGAAGCAGCAGGGATTGCTCTTTGAGGACGATGGGGCGTGGTGGTTCCGCTCCACGGCATTTGGCGATGACAAGGATCGTGTGGTGATCAAGCAGGGTGGGGAATACACGTATCTCTCATCGGATATCGCCTATCACCAGGAGAAGTACGAGCGGGGATTTGATCAGATCATCGATATTTGGGGGCCGGATCATCATGGGTACATCGCCCGGGTGCGTGCGTCGATCGAAGCGTTGGGACATGATCCGGCGCACTTTCATGTGTTGATCGTGCAGCTAACGACGCTCTTTCGGGAGGGGCAGCCGGTGCGGATGTCAACGCGTGCCGGAGAACTGGTCACGCTCAAGGAGCTGGTCGATGAAGTCGGTGTGGATGCCGCCCGATTCTTCTTCCTAATGCGCAAGGCTGATAGCCATCTCGATTTTGACCTGAAACTGGCGACGGAGCAGTCACCGGAGAATCCGGTGTATTACATTCAGTATGCGCACGCTAGGATTGCTAGCATCATGCGGTTTAGCCAGAGCGCTCCTGCGCAGAGTCATGGTCAGCGGCCATCGGTCGGCGTCGAGGCGCCGAGACTTGAGCTGCTGCAGGCGGTGGAGGAACAGGAGCTGATGCGGCTGCTGTACCGATTCCCGCATGTGGTGCGGGGAGCGTGTCGAGCGCTCGAGCCGTATTATGTGACAGCGTACCTGCAGGAGTTGGCGGCCAGCTTTCACCGGTTCTACACGCGACACCGGGTGGTGACGGATGATGTCGCGCGGACGGCGGCGCGGTTGGTGCTCATCGATGCGTTGCGGGTGGTGCTGGCCAATGGATTGGGGTTGTTGGGTGTCGGCGTACCGGAGCGGATGGGGCGGGCGGACGAGCAGCCGGAGCCTCAGGCAGCCGACGGCCGCTGATCGATCTGTTCTCCCGCCGTCGCGGCAATCCGGTGCGCGGCACTGTGCATTTCCAGTAATGTTGGTGTCATAGCCTGCCGCGCAATACCCGCTCTTGGCGACAAACATGTCTGAGATAGCAGAAAAGTCACCCTCAGTCTTCGAGACGTTGGAGTTGCACGTTGGGCAGACGATCGACCTGATGATTGTGGTCCAGCGGTTGCATCACCTCGGTTTTGGCCGCGTCGTGGCCGTGGGCGCTGCCGGTGACTACGCGGTGCGCGGCGGCATCCTCGATATCTTTCCCCCCACCTTTGAATGTCCCGTGCGCATCGAGTTTGATGGCGAAACGATCGCGTCCATTCGGAGCGTGGTGCTCGCAACCGGCGAGGCGTTTGAAACGCATCAGGCAGTGTTGATTCTGCCGATCCATGGCGCACGCGTGCGTCCTGACGCTGCGATTGCGCCGGCGCCCTGGCGACCGGGCGGCGGTGACGAGCTGCCGATCGCTCCGTTTCTCGATCTCCGGCCGGGGGATTTGGCGGTGCACAGCGTTCACGGGATCGCCCGCTATCATGGGATGGAGCGGATCGCCACCCCGTCCGGTGTCAGCGACCATCTGGCGCTCGAATTTTCGGATGGCGATCGCCTCTACGTGCCGACCGCGCAGTCGCATTTGGTGCAGCGTTATGTCGGCGTGGAGGGGCGGCCACCGGTGCTGTCGCGGCTCGGCTCGAACCTCTGGCAGCGGACGAAGGAGCGGGTGCGTCAGGGGGTGCGAGCGGTGGCGCGCGAGCTGCTGCAGATGCAAGCGGCGCGCGTGACGCTGGAGGGGCATGCGTTCGGTCCGGATACCGAGTGGCAGACGGCGTTCGAGCGGCGATTTCCGTATGTCGAGACGTTGGATCAACGCCAGGCGATCGAGGCGGTGAAGCATGATATGGAGGCGCCCAAGCCGATGGATCGCCTCATCTGTGGTGACGTCGGCTATGGTAAGACGGAGGTGGCGTTGCGCGCGGCGTTCAAGGCAGTGATGGATGGTCGTCAGGTCGCCATGCTGGTGCCGACGACCATTCTGGCGGAACAGCACTGCCACACGTTCTCCCAGCGGATGCGCGACTTTCCGGTGACGATCCGGATGCTCAGCCGCTTCCAGAGCGCGCGGCAGCAGGCGGAGGTGGTTAGCGGCTTGCGCAGCGGCGCGGTGGACATCGTCATCGGGACGCACCGGCTGCTGAGCGGCGATGTCCGGTTTAAGGAGCTGGGGCTGGTGGTCATTGACGAGGAGCAGCGGTTCGGCGTGCGGCATAAGGAGCAGCTCAAGCGATTCCGGCTGCTGGCTGATGTGTTGACGATGACGGCGACGCCGATCCCGCGGACGTTGTACATGGCGCTCATGGGCGCGCGCGATCTATCGATGATCACGACGCCACCGGAGCGGCGTCTACCGGTGGAGACGCGTGTCTGCGAGTATCGCGACGACGTGGTGCGTGAGGCGATCGAGCGGGAGTTGGCGCGAGGTGGACAGACGTTTATCGTGCACTATCGCGTGCAGGGGATCGAAGGGGTGGCGCGCCGGATCGCCGGGTTGGTGCCGCGGGCGAGGATCGGGCTGGCGCACGGGCAGATGCCGTCGCGACAGCTGGAGTGCGTGATGCTGCAGTTTATCCGTGGGCAGATCGATGTGCTGATCTCGACTACGATCATCGAGTCGGGGATCGACATTCCCAACGCCAATACGTTGATCGTGTTGCGGGCGGAGACATTCGGCCTGGCTGATCTCTACCAGTTGCGCGGGCGCGTGGGGCGATTTACACAACAGGCGTATACTTATTGTATGATTCCGACTGGGTGGGTGTTGTCGAGCGATGCGAAGAAGCGGTTGGCAGCGCTCGAGGAACATGCGGCGCTGGGATCCGGTTTCAAGATCGCGATGGAGGATTTGCAGATTCGCGGCGCCGGCAATCTGCTGGGCGAGGAGCAGCATGGGCATATCATGGCGGTCGGCTTTGATCTCTACTGTCGCTTGCTGCGGGAGGCGGTGACACAGGTACAGAGTCGTCCATCGAGCGTAGCGCACTTGCCGAAGGACGCAGCGTCGTTACATGGAGCAGCGCCGACACATCGTCGGGGAGCAGTGAGTAGTGTGGCATGAGAGCGATGGGTTGGTTTGCACGCGGGATTGACCTGGAGGAGCGTATGAGGATGGCACGGGTTGTAGCGATGAGTGTGATCGTGGCGGCGTGGAGTGCGGGGCGGGCCGATGCCGAGATGCTCGACCAGATGGTCGCCGTGGTGAACGATGAGGTGGTGACACAGCGTGATTTGGACGAGGCGATCAACCCGTATCGTCAACAGCTGGAGGAGCAATACAGCGGTGACGAGCTGGTCCAGCGGTTGGAGGAGCTGCATCGAGCGATGCTCGAGACGTTGATCGAGGATCGGCTGATTCTGTCGGAGGCGAAGCGGCTGGAGTTGCCGGTGACTGATGAAGAGGTCGAGGAGCGGATGCAGGAGGTGCGCCGGCAGTTTGATTCGGATCGGGCGTTTGAGGTGGCGATGGCTGCCGAGGGCGTCACGATGGAGCGATTGCGGCAAATCTATCGCAGCCAGGTGCTGACGCGCAAGGCGGTGGAGCTTGAGGTCAGAAGGCGTGTGACGGTGCAGCCGGCGGAGATTGCGGCGTATTATCAGGAGCATATCAGTCAGTTCCAGAAGCCGGCGCGTGTGCACGTCAGCAATATATTGATTCGCATCGGTGACGGCGTGGATGCGGCGCAGGCGAAAGCCAAGGCGGAGGAGATACTGGCGAAGCTGCAGACCGGAGCGGCGTTTGGCGAGTTGGCGAAGGAGTATTCGCAGGGGCCGAGAGCGGAAGAGGGTGGGGATCTGGGGTTTGTGCCGGTGGGGCACATGCTGCCGGCGCTTGAAGCGGTGATCGCTCAGGTGGAGCCGGGCGGGCTCACACCGGTGATCGAGACGGAAGCGGGATGCTATATCGTCATGGTGCATGAGCGCAAGCCTGAAGAGGCGCCACCGCTGGAGGAGGTACAGCAGCAGATCGAGCAGTTGCTCCGGCGTCAGAAGTTTGAGGAGCGGTTGCAGACGTGGTTGCAGAAGCTGCGGGGGAAGGCGTACATCTCGATGCCGGAGTGGGCTGGTGCGTCGTAAGTGTCGTTTGTGAAGCGTGAAGCGTGAAGCGTGAAGCGTGAAGCGTGAAGCGTGAAGCGTGAAGCGTGAAGCGTGAAGCGTGAAAACAATAACTCTGGGCGGTTTATGAACGACGAACGACGCTTCACGGGTTTTGAGATGTTTCACGAACGACGAACGTCCGTTGCTAAGATAAGGTTGTGATGTCAAAGTCATCAACGAAGCTGAAACAAAATGTTAGAGGTAGTCAGGGTCTGCCGAGGATCGTGGTAACAATGGGCGATCCGGCGGGGATCGGCCCGGAGATCGTGCTCAGGGCGATGGTGTCCGAGCCGGTACGATCGATGGCGTCGTGCCGTGTTGTGGGCGATCTCCCATGGCTGGAGCGGTGGAATCGCCGGTTCAGAGCGGGGGCGCGGATTGTGCCAGCGGGCGTCGTTGACGAGTCATCGCCGGAGGTTGTGTCGGTGCACCATGTTCCTGCGTTGGGCGCTCGCGGGGTGGCAGTCGGACGGGCGAGCGCAGCGGCCGGGAGGGCGGCGCTCGCGTACCTGGATGCGGCGTTGGGGTTGCTGAAGGAAGGCGACGCCGATGCGTTGGTCACCGCGCCGGTCAGCAAAGAGGCGGTGGTACGAGCAGGCGTTCGATTTGTCGGTCACACCGAGTACCTCGCGGAAGCGACCAATACCAAGCGTGTGGCGATGATGTTTGTGGGAGGTCCGTTCCGGCTGGTGCTGGTGACGCGGCATGTGCCGCTCGCCGAGGTGTCGCGGCAGCTGACGCCGCGTCGGCTGCGGGATGCGGCGGAGCTGTTGGCGCAGGCGCTGGTACGACATTTTGGATGTCGGCGGCCACGGATCGCCGTCTGCGGTCTCAATCCGCACGCCGGTGAAGCGGGGGCGATGGGGCGCGAGGAACAGCAGGTGATTGAGCCGGTGCTGCGGCGATTGCGCGCGCAGGGGTGGCGGTTGGAAGGGCCGATGGCCTCGGACGCGCTCTTCTACAATGCGTATCGCGGTGAGTATGATGGGATTGTTTGCATGTATCATGATCAGGCGTTGATTCCACTCAAGATGGCGTTTCGCGACATCGGGATCAACGTGACGCTCGGCTTGCCGTTTGTGCGTACGTCGCCGGATCATGGGACGGCGTTCGACATCGCCGGCAAGGGGATTGCTGATCCGTTATCGATGATGGAGGCGATCCGCCTGGCAGCGCGCATGATGGTGGCGACTCGCGGTGCCCGCTGGCGATGCTGACGCGGCAGGCGGTGACGCGGTGGTTGCGGGAGCAGGAGATTCGGCCGCAGCGACGGATGGGGCAGAATTTCCTCGTTGATCCGCAGGTCGCGGCACGGATCGTCGACGAGGCAGCGTCCGAGAGCTCGTCGTGTGTGGTGGAGATCGGCGCCGGGCTCGGTGCGTTGACCGAGGTATTGGCGCCGCGGTTCGCTACTGTGGTAGCGATCGAGTGCGATCGTCGGCTGGCGGAGCAGTTGAAGAAGACGTTTGGCGACCGGCCCGGCGTGCGCGTGGTGTGTGCCGACGTACGCCGTGTGCGTTTGAAGGAGTTGCTGGAGCGATCGGCGATCGGTACCGCGGACGGGAGCGAGCCATCTCGGGCGGTCGTCGTCGGCAACTTGCCGTACTCGATCACCACGCCGATCCTCGAATGGTTGATTGAGCAGCGGCTGTGGGTACATCGGGCGTACCTGACGATGCAGCGCGAGGTTGCTGAGCGGGTGTGTGCTGCGCCCGGTGGTCGTGTGTACGGTCGTCTGAGCTGCTTCCTGCAGTATCGCTTCCGTGCCGAGCCGGTGCTGCAGATCCCGCCGCACGCGTTCTACCCGGAGCCACAGGTCGAGTCGTCGTGCGTTCGCTTTGAGCCGTACGCGGTGCCGGCGGTGGCTGTGGCTGACGAGACGGCGTTGTTCCGTGTGATTCACGCTGCGTTCGGCCAGCGGCGCAAGACGTTGCTGAACGCGCTCTCAGCCGGCTGTCAGCTGCCGCGTCAGCAGGTGGAGCAGGCGTTGATAGCTGCTGCAATCGTTCCTTCCAGACGCGCCGAGACGCTGTCGCTGCCGGAGTTTGCCCGATTGACGGAGTGCTTGCGTCTGGATCGTTAGCGAGGAGTCGAGAAGAGGATAGACGATCTTGAAGAATTTGAAGCGGAGAGTTCGGTGTGTTTGGTACATGTGCGGAGATGAACCATAAGTGTCTGATGAATAACATGTTGTATGTTTTTTTTGATCGTCTTGTCGGCAGCGCGTTTTCGTGCTAGATTTCAAAGTGATGTACCAAGTGGAGAGTATGGCAAGTTCACACCTTCAATCATGAACAAACGTCAGCAGAAGAAGGCTTCGCTGTGGGTTCGCACGATCGCCATCGTGCTGAGCCAACTTCTCTGTCTGCCCTCACCCGATCTCTTGGCACAATCCTCGCCCAAATCGGTCTTCGCCACTAAGCAGGCCTCCCACACCGCCGTCCGCGAGCGTAACCTCCGGGAACTCGACGCCAAACAGGGGATGCTGGGGCGGAAGGACAAAGAACAGGGACAGGGGACAACGTCCACCGTCAAACCCCAAGACCCTCTCAGTCTGGCGGCGTTGCAGGATCTCTCCGCGATCAATGTCCCACCCGAAGATGGCCAGATCCTCGAAGTCTGGTCACCAGCTGATAGGGGGGGGCAAGTCTCCAGCCCGACCGTCATCCTGCTGCAGGATCTTCACACGCAAGCGGAGGCGCAGCAGGCGGAAGGCCGGATCCTCCAGCACCTGCACAAGACGTATAACCTGAAGCTCGTGGCTGCCGAGGGGGCCGAAGGCCCATTTGCTCTCGAGTTCTTCAAGCAATTCCCCGAGGATGCCAAGCTCCGGGCGGATGTGGCCAAAACCTTCCTCGCAGCGGGCGAGCTGACAGGCCATGAGTATGAAATCATCACCAAGCAGTTGCCGATCACGGTCTACGGCGTCGAGGACATGGCTCTCCACGCCGAGAACACCGAGGCGTATCGACAAGTGTTGGATGTGGCTCCCGCCGCGCAGGAAGCGATCGTTCGCATCCAACAGGCGCTCGCGGCGTTGGAGCCGAAACTGTATCCAGCACCGTTGCAAGCGCTACGCGCACACGTCGAGCAGTTTCAAGGTGGCGCATTGGCGATGCCAGAGTATGTAGGGTATGTGTCGGAGCTCGCGCAGCACCACGGCGTGTCGATGGATACCGTCGCGCCCAACCTCGTTCGCTTCCAGCAGCTCCAGACGATGGAGCAAGCGATCGACCGCGATCAGGTGCAGGCTGAGCTCCAGCAGCTGCTCGGCGTCATCGCTGAACGGCACCAGCGAAGTGGGTTCTCGACTCGCTCCGCTCGCTCGAACGAGAACGAAACCCGTTCTTCTTCGAGCGAAGCGCCCGAAGGGCGCGGAGTCGAGAAGCAGCCACGTGCCGAGCGGGAATCTGATGAGTTTGCGGTTCTGCTGGATCAGTTCCAGCGCCAGGCGATCGCGCCCGCCTATTTCTACCCACGGTTGGTGGCACTGGCGCAACAGGCGTCAGTCGACATGAGCGTGTACGCCAGCGTGGTCGCCTTTGCCGCCTACCTGGAGCTGACGCACGCGCTGCAGCACCATCGGCTTCTGCCGGAACTGGAGCAGTTGGAATGGGCGCTGACCGAGCGGCTGGCTGGCTCCGAGGACGCCAAAACCCTGGCTACGCTCGTCCGTCATGCCCTCCTGCTCCATGATCTCTTCAGTCTCAAACTGACGCCCGATCAGTGGGCGTACGTTCAGGCCCATCGCGAGGAGTTCACAGCCGAGGCGTTCACGGCGTTTCTGGAGCGACAAGAACGAGGGTTCTCGACTCGCTCCGCTCGCTCGAACGAGAATAGTTCTACTTCGAGCGGAGCGCCCGAAGGGCGCGGAGTCGAGAAGCTACGGCATGACTTGGCTGGTATCCTCGACGCCGTCCTCCCGTTGGCGGAGCGCTTCTACGTCCTCGCCCACCAGCGGGATCGGGTGCTCTGTGAGCGGACGCTGGCGTTGTTGCAGGGACTAGGGATAGGGGACCGGGGACGTGCCGTGTTCGCAGCTACGACGGGTGCCAGCGTCTCATTGGCCGACAACCCGGCCAAGCCGACCACGAACGACGAGCGACGAACGACGAGCAACGGACGTGCGGAGGCCGTGCTGCTCGTCGCTGGGGGATTCCACACGCCCGGTGTCACAGCGCTGTTGCGCGAGCGGCAGATCCCCTATGTGGTCGTCACCCCCACCGCTGCTGGCGAACTGGACGAAGCCCTCTACCACCGTCTCATCCGCGCCCAGCGTGCGACGCTGGGCGAACTGGTGACGCTCGGCCAGCAACCGGGAGCCATGTCGTCACTCCCAAAGCCAGGGCTCTTGGCGCCGAAGGAGAGCAGTGGCACCTCATCCGCCAACGCGGGCTACACCGCCTTGGCTGTGTGCTTCCTCGCCGCGTTGTTTGTCGCGTTCGGTGCGGCCACCGGCGCGGAGTTAGCGAATCCCGAGATGCTCACCCAAGCCAAACACCTGCTCGAGCAGACGCTGGCGCTGGCGACGGAAGCTGGCGTCAGCCCCGAGCATCTCGATCAACTCTCCGCCAGCGTACAGCAAGGGTTTGAGGCGTTGCAGCGCGCTGTGACCGAAGTGCAGCAGCACGGTGGCAACGCGCGTGAGTTGCTCCAGCCCGCCATTGACAACTTGCAGACCGCGCTGAATCAACTCCAGCAGTCCGGTACCGATAGCCAGCTTGGCACCCAGCTGGCGGAACTTGGCGCCGACGGTGCTTTGGCAGTTGGGGAGTCTGATATCAGCCGGGGAATCGGAAGCATCGCGGGTGCTGCGGTGATGATGAAGGTGCGACCAGGGGCGAGCGTCTCTTATGCGCCGAGCGTCGATCGTGTGAGCTTAGGGCCGCTGGGTGTTACGGGAGAGCTCGCGTCTGTCTCCGGACTCGAAATTGACCTCATGAAGATGTTGTCCGGGCCGTCTCTCGTTAGCATGGGGACAAGCGCCTCCCCTCAAGACTTCCCCCTCACATCCCAAGAGTTTGTGGCGTTTATGAATTACATCGTTGATTTGCGGAAGGCGGGCTACAAGTCTGCGAATCTTCTTCCCTTGATAGAGAAAGAAATCGACCGGTCTATTGATAATGAAGCTGCTAAGCATCCGGTCGGTTCTACGATAGACCAGAACGCGATGCGGAGACGGCAGTGGAAGGAGGCAGCGAAGTCCTTGTTGGACAAGGCGTTTACTGTGGCGAAGCAAGGGGGATATATCGGCTTACAACGGTTTGGCGATCGGTGGTATCAGCGCGTTCCATCTGGGGGTTTTGTTCTGATCCCCGTGTCTGTGTTGCCGGAGGAGGAAGGCGTTTGGTCGATCCAGCTCGGTCATGATGATCCGAAAGCCCAGATAACGGTCTTTCGTGACCCACAAGCGAAGCAAAAGGATAGGGTGGTCTTAGGTGCCGCAGAAAGTTTTGGGCGGTCCATGAACCCACTGGTGACGCTGGATGGGAACTCAAGACAGGAATTCATAGCAGGGACAGAGGGGGGAGCTTTCGGTAGAATTCAGCTGTTGAGCGTTTCGGGTGTGGACAAGAAGCACGCGGTGTTCTCGCGGCGTAGACCGCATTTGATTGGGGAGTTGGGGTTGTCGATGTTCTGCGTGAGTGATGGGCAACCGGATTGGGGGCTGCCATCCAAGGGCGGTACGTGGATTCCGCGGACGGTTGATGCATTGCAGAACAGAGAGCTTCGGCGGTTAGAGGCAACAGAGGAGCGGGATGCGTTGGATCTGGCGTACCAGGTAAGTCCGGGTTTTGTATCTCGGGATCTCGCGGCTGAGCAGCAGGCGATAGAGTATGCCGCTGAGGCTCAAAAGCAGGGCTTCGATCTACCGCAGATGGTGCAGCGGAATCCCAGCTTCGCACAGCAATTGCAGCGGGTTCTGGGGGCAGCGGTGTTTCTAGCGCTGCTGATCTACTTCAACCTGCCCGTCGATCAGGCCCTTGAGTCCCAAGAGCTCGTTGACGCCAGCCAGCAGCTCGGCACGCTGGCGGAGTTGGGTACTGCTGGCGCAATGGTGCTCCCTTCGATCAGTCGCCGTCAGCTCATCAAAGGGGCTGGCTTGCTGATAGGGGGAGGGGCGATTGTCATTCTTGCTCAGAGGCTTGGGTTGACGTGGCTGTTGCCAGGAGAAGAGCGAAAGGCGCCCACAGACTTGGCCGAGCAATACCGTCAGGAAGCCAAGTGGTTGCGTAGCGCCTTCAACGGATCGTCAATCCCGCGCACCGAATCCGCCCCAAGGATAGTTGCAGCCGACTACATGCGTGTCAATGCCGGTCTTTACGGAGATGGCGGTCAACGCGCATCGGAGGCGCTACAGCAGCTGGCTCGTGTCAGCGTCTATGGCGGACAGGAGATTGCTCAGTTGCAACGGTCGGCTGCGGCACCAGCGCTAGAGTTCGGAACGAGGGGCTACACCGGTTACGCCGCTGACTTTGCGGAGAACGCGCGCGATCATTTGGCGCTGCGACTGACGATGATCGGGCACTACCTTGACTTCGCGCTTACCCATCCGGAATTGCCTCGGAGCTATGCTGTTGGGGTGCTCCGCTCACTAGCTGGGGAGTTCGTCACCTTGGGGCAGGGCGCATATGACGCGGCTCAGCGGTTAGGCTTGGGCGTCACGCTGCCAGAGATCCTCAAGACGTTAACCCGCGCAAACGCGATCGACCAGTCTCTGGAAGCGGTGGAGACGTTGTTGACATCCTGGCAATCCAAGGAATCTGAGGCCGGGATTGTGCAGGAGATCGGGCAGGGTATCGCAGACGTTCAGCGGATGCGGGAGACGTGGAAGGAATTCCTCCAGCAACGGTCCGAGCAACGTCCAGATCAGACACAGCCGGCGGGAATCGAGGAGGATGTTCCGCTCAGCACCGAGCAGTTGGCATTCACCACCTGGTTCGATCCGCAAACAGGTGTCGTGTGGTCGGAGTCACGGGGAAAGGAAGCCACGAGGGACGCGACGACTTTGTACAGCGCTCGGATCGTCGAGCCGGGGCTCGACTGGGTCGAACGTCGCTTGGAGGTGGAGCTGGAACGGGGAACGTCACGACCGCGCGGGGTGAACGATGTACTGACCACCGCTGGTGCCGAAGGGCCGGCAGCGATTGGATCGTTGACGGTGTTTGGCAATCGGTTCCTGGGACTCTTGCAGTACGTGGCAACCGGCAAGGTTCGGTTCTCCCTGTTTGATAGTGGGGACATCGAGGAGCGCGCTGAGCGATCGGTCGGGAACGACGTGCGCCATCGGAACGTCGCCGATGTGTTCCATGGTTGGGTCTATCGCGGTACTGACGAAGAGTTCCCGCTCCAGTTGAGAAGCGTGGTTGGCGTGTTAGAGGGTGAACAAGTCTTTACCAATCAACAGCGGGCTGCCTACCATGCCGTTGCCGCCACGGAAGAACCCGGTCGGAAAGTGCTCACCTATGAGTCGTATCCGTTGCTAGGGCTCCAGCAGGCTCGGACGATATGGCAAGCGGTCGAGCAGGCTGGGCTGGGCATCAAGTGGCTGGAAGTCCAGATGTATGATCCCAGCAGCAGCCATAGGATCGGTGGTCAAGCGTGGAAGGAATCGGGCGCGGTCAGCGAGGATGGGATTCTGGAGTTGGGACCTGACTCCTTCTTGGCAGCGTGGTCTGACGCGGAGCCGTTTGTTAACGTGCTGATGGGTCGGGTGTCAGAGATGAAGCGCCAGCAGATCCGAGGGATTAAGTTCGACTTCACGCGTGAGCGGAGCGCTCTCAGCGCACCCATCACCAGAACCAACGACCAAGGGGAGCAGGAGCAGGTACGCGTGTTGATCATCGGGCGCGATCTCTTCTCGATACCGCTGGACACCAAATCGATGGAAGATCGTCTGCTCCAGCCGCTGCGTGAGAAGGGCGTCTTGAAGAAGGGAGGGATCATTCCTATCCTGCCTCAACTTGGTCAGAGCAGGGAAGCTGGCGGCGTTCAGCGCGACAGCCAGACGGTGGCGGCGATAGAGCAGCCGCAAACGCCGCCGAGCAGCGTCAGCTTGGCCGTCACGTCACTCACGCCTGTCCGAAGCATGGGCCCTGGCTTCAATCCGTTGGCTGCTGGGTTCCATCAGGATGTCCGCGATGAGGGGCGCACGGCTCCGGCTACGCTTGGGGTAGGTGAGCGGGAGCGAGAGGTTCCGGTGATCGAATCGGCGACTGGCACGGGCGACCTCTTCCGCAATGCCAAGCATTTGGAACGTGTCACGTGGGTCATGCCGATATCCGAGTTGACGGAAGAGAACTTCAACCCCTCGCAGTGGAGTGGAGTCGATACTGTGTTCTATGTTCGGCAGGGACGGGATGGGCAACCGCTGCGTGAGGATGTTCAGCAGCTGAATGTGCTCCAAGCAGTGCATACGGGCTTTGTCTTTGAGACCACGAATCACGCCGACCTCGGAGCGCGCGTGCAGGCGGGGCAACCGCTCGTGGTGCTGGGCGACGCCACCGCGTATGGTGGTGAGCTCGGTGTCTTTGATAGGTTCATTCCGCTGCTGACAGCGGATGGCGTGATCTCCTTAGCCGCTACCATCAACGCTGCCAGGATTCGTATCCCCACGATCGAAGAACTTCAGCAGATCCAACTCAAGCTCAGTCGCGCGTGATCGCTGCCTCCTTCCAGTGGGCTCTTTCCTGTTCATCACTTCTCGGTGGTTGCCACTTGCTGAACACTCTATCTTCACCAATGATGGTTTCCGCGCCCCGCTATCGTGTTGACTCAGAATAAAACCTTACCGGGAGCTGGAATCGTTGCCTCAGAATGTGCCTTACCAGGTCCAACGAGTTGGTGAATCGCCCGAATCTTGCGGTCCATGGCCGCCCGCAACTGGAACGG
>Ga0247727_10006118_pt1 | contig 23818 bp, 15 predicted proteins | sample WisWelCaveWW1625_FD_202498 | JGI IMG/M metagenome (GOLD analysis project Ga0247727, IMG submission 202498) | Biofilm microbial communities from Wishing Well Cave, Virginia, United States - WW16-25 | ecosystem: Environmental > Aquatic > Deep subsurface > Groundwater > Cave microbial mat | place... | reverse complement strand
AGTCGTCCGCCCGCGTCCTAACTAACAAGCCTTTGATCGCCGCCGCCGCGCCCGTTTGGCTCCGCACTGAGGTGAATTGCCCGTGGCCACGTGTGCCGCTTGGCGTCAACTGGGTTGCCCCTGCGATGCAGTGGTGACCGCACTCCGCGGTTGGCGGCGATGTTTGTTCTTTATGACTGTACCGAATCCGGCGACAAGGCTACGCGCCGGCCACCCAACTCAGCCGGGCTGACGCTGGGCGCGAATAGTTGGAACGGCGCTAGGCCCCCAGCTTGGCGGCGAGATCGTTGAAGTCGGCGGCGTTGACGTCGGCCGAGGGGTCCGGTGTCAGGTCCGGCTTGTGGCCGGGGCCGTATTCGAGGGGCCGCGTGACGAAGGCGGTCTTCATCCCGATGCGGCGGGCGGCGGCCAGGTCGCCCTTGTGGGCGGCCACCATCATGATCTGCTCGGGACGCAGGCCGAGCAGATCGCAAGCCATCTGGTAGACCTCGCGGTCCGGCTTGTAGCGGCGGGCTAGCTCGCTCGACAGGATGCAGTCCCAGGGCAGGCCGGCGTTCTTGGCCATGTTGGCGAGCAGGGCCACGTTGCCGTTGGAAAGGGTGGCCAGGAGGAACCTGCGGCGCAATCGGGTGAGGCCGGCGACAGCGTCGGGCCAGGGCGAGAGGCGGTGCCAGACGCGGTTGAGGTGGTCCTTGTCGGCATCGGTGAGGCCCGTGATGTGGAACTCATCGAGCAGGCGGTCGAGCGTCATGCGGTGGAGGGCGTCGAGGTTGGTCCAGGGAAGGTCGCCTTTGCGGACGCGGTCCATGGAGGGGCCGTAGCCGCCGCGCCAGGCGTCGGCGAAGCGGGCCCAGTCGAGCTGGACGTGGCGAGAACGGCTGAACTCGGCGCCTTCGCGGACGAGAGAGCCGCGCCAGTCGACGACGGTTCCGAAGACGTCAAAGGTGAGGGCCTTGGTCAGATCCACGGTAATTGAGGATAGCAGCTTCCACGCGCGCCGGCTCGCGGCCCAGGGAAGCGTGGTACAGTTTTCTCATGAATCGAAGAGACTTTGTAGCGGTGACGGCAGCAGGGGCGGCGGCGGGGGTGGGGCAATCACCGGCGCCGGCGCAGCAGCGCAAGCGGGCGTTGATGAAGCTGGGGTGCCAGTCGAGTCCGACCGACGAGAAGCGGCTGCAGTTTTTCAAGCGGCACAGCGTGAACAACGTCTGCGGGTACCCCGAGGAGTCCAAGGAGCGCGGATACCCGACGGTCGAGGAGTTGAAGCGGCTGCGGGACCGGGCGGCGAAGCACGGGGTCAGCGTGGACCTGCTGGCGCCTTCGTTTCTGGCCTCCAGCCACATCGACCGCACGGCGCGGCCGGCGATCATGCTGGCCCAGAGCCCGGAGCGGGACCGCGACATCGAGAGCGTCCAGAACCTGATCAAGAATTGCGCCGCGGCGGGGATTCCGGCGATCAAGTACAACATGAGCATCCTGGGCGTGCTGCGGACCGGGCGGACGCCGGGGCGGGGCGGGTCGAGCTACAGCACGTGGCGGCTGAAGGAGGCCACCCCGGCCACGCCGCTCACCCGGGCCGGGCGAGTCACTGGCGATATGTACTGGGAGCGGATCACGCACTTCCTCGATCGCGTGATCCCGGTGGCGAACGAGCACAAGATCCGGATGGCGTGCCATCCGCACGATCCGGGGGTGCCGCCGGAGGGCTACCAGGGCGTCGACTGCGTGCTGGGGACCGTGGACGGGCTGAAGAAATTCCTCAGCATCCGCGAGAGCCCCTACCACGGGCTGAACTTCTGCCAGGGCACGGTGTCGGAGATGCTCCAGGATCCGGGCAAGGAGATCCTGGACGTGATCCGGCACTTCGGCTCGCGCAAGAAAATCTTCAACGTGCACTTCCGGAACATTCGGGGGAAGCGGGACAGCTTCCAAGAGGTGTATCCGGACGAGGGGGACATCGATTTCGTGAAGGCGATGCTGGCGTACAAGGAGGTCGAGTATCCCTACATGATGATGCCGGACCACGTGCCGCACCATCCGGACGATCCGCGCGGGGACCAGGCGTTCGCGTTCGCCTACGGGTATATCCGGGCGTTGATTCAGGCGGTGGACCAGTTGGGGTGAGGCGGGTCAACTGCGGACGACGGGGGCGGAGCGCTCTTCGAGGCGGGTCAGGCGGCGGTCGAGGTTTGAAAGGGTAGCGCGGATCTCCCGGAGTTCCGACAAGATCTCGGCCCGCAGGCTGTCGATGCGCTGGTTGGTATCGCCGATGCGCTGGTTGGTGTCGTCGATCCGGCCATTCAGGGTTTCAAAGTGCTTGCTCTGCAGCCAGGCTGTTATGTAGATCGTAATCAGCAGCGGCAGGGTGCCGACGAAGACGGTGAGCGCCTCCTTCCACATGGGGACTATAGCTTGAGCAACTCTCTCAGCCGGCGGGTCTGGGCGCGGCTGACGGGGATTTCGGTGCGCTTCTTGTCGTCCATGCGGAGCTGGTAGCTGGATTTGAACCAGGGCACCACTTCCTTAATCTTATTAATATTTACGAGGTAGGACCGGTGGACGCGCCAGAAGTGGGCGGGGTCGAGGGTGGACTGCAGCTCCTCGATGGTGCGGTAGGTGGAGAGGCCCTCCACGGTGGTGGCGGCGATGGTGATCAGGCCGTCTTCGATGGTGGCGTAGATCATCTCGTCGGAGTCGACCAGGAAAAGCCGGCTGGCCTGCTTGACCAGAAGCTTGGTGCGCCCGCCGGGCCGGTCGGGGACCTGAGCCAGGGCGCGCTCGAGGCCGGCAGAGGGGGAGGATCGCGGTTCCACGCGGGACTCGAGCAGGCGGCGGGCGCGGTCGAGCGACAGGCCCAGGCGGGATTTCTCGATGGGCTTGAGCAGATAGTCGACGGCGTTGACCTCGAAGGCCTGCACAGCATATTGATCATAGGCTGTAATGAAAATGAAATGCGGGACGCGGAGGCCGGAGGCGATCAGGTGGCGCGCCACGCCGAGGCCGTCCAGGCCGGGCATCTGGACGTCGAGCAGGACGAGGTCGGGCTCGTGCTGCCGGATCCTTTCGATGGCTTCCAGGCCGTTGGCGGCCGTGTCCACGACTTCGACGTCGGGCTGCTCGCGCAGCAGGTAGCACAGCTCCTCGCGGGCGAGGCGTTCATCGTCGACCACGAGCACGGCCAGAGCGGCGGCGGGGGCCTGCTTTTCTGCCATCCACACTCCTTCTGTTATGATGTTATGGCAGTATAACATGGGCGGCGGGACAGGTTCTTGTTGACAGACGTTGGCCGGACGTTCGAATCCCACTCGATTCTGCTGGCTGGGGGCAACGGGTTCCTCGGCAAGGTGGTGCTGGGGCTGCTGCTCGACCGGTTCCCCGGGCTGCAACACCTATATATATTACTAAGGCCGAAAGGGGGCGCCGGCGTTCCGGAGCGCTTCGAGCGGGAGGTGCTGGAATCACCGGCCCTGGCGGGGGTGGCGGCGAAGCGGCGGGAGGTGCTCCGCGACAAGGTGACGGTGGTGGCCGGCGACGTCGGTGAGCCGGGGTGCGGGGTCTCGGCCCGGGACTGCGAGCGCATGAAGGGCCGCGTGGGGGCGGTGTTGAACTGCGCCGGGCTGGTGGAGTTTTACCCGCCGGTGGACGAATCCTTCCGGTCCAACGTGGATGGCGTGCGGCACGTTGCCGAGCTGGCCAGGCTGTTGGGGGCGAAGGTGGCGCATGTGTCGACCTGCTTCGTGTGCGGGGAGGCCGACGGGCTGGTGGAGGAGACCGAGCCGGTGCTGGGGTTTTACCCGCGCCGGCGGGGCCCCGAGGACGCCAGTTTCCGGCACGAGGATGAGATCGGTTACTGCAAGGAGCGGATCCGGCAGGTGTGCCAGTCGGGCGGGGAAAAAGAGGCCGGGCGGCGGCTGAGCGACCTGGGCCGGCAGCGCGCCGAGCATTGGGGATGGGTCAATACGTATACCTATGCCAAGAGCCTGGGGGAGCAGGTGCTGGCGGCGGAGGCGGGCCTGGAGTGGACCCTCATCCGGCCGGCCATCATCGAGGGCTCGCTGCGGTTCCCGTTTCCGGGCTGGATCGAGGGCGGGCGGACGGCGGCGCCGCTGGTGCTGATGGCGCGGAGCGGGCTGCGGCACTGGCCGGTGCGTCGCGACGCGCCGATCGATGTGGTTCCGGTGGACCTGGTGGCAGCGGCGATGCTGGTGATCACGGCGCTGCTGCTCGAGGGGCGGCAGGAGCCGGTGTACCAGCTCGGGACCGCGGACGTGAACCCGATCCGGCTGCAGCCGTTGCTGGAAATGCTGGCCGCGGACGCCAGGTTCGTCTCGCCCGAGCAGGCCCGCGCCCGGCGGCACCGCCTCCAGAAGCGGATCGTGCGGGCGCAGAACGTGCTGGGGGGGATCCGCAAGTCGCTCGACACGGCGGGGCTGCCCGGCGGCCAGGCGGTGGCCGGGGTGTCGATGAGCCTGCGCGCGCGCAGTCTCCAGGCCACGCTGCGGGAGCAGACCCTGGAGCAGTACCTTCCCTTTATCCACCACAACCGGTATGTCTTCGAGACCGAGAACATCCGCGCCGCTTATGCTCAGATCACGCCGCCGGACCGGGAGCGGCTGCCATGGGATCCGGAGCGGATCGATTGGCAGGATTACTGGGTGAACAAGCAGGTGCCGGGAATCGAGAAGTGGATTCAGCCGGAGGTGGTTCGGGAGTGGACGCTCAGGATATGAGGCGCAAGGCGAGGGTCACCATTGCCGGGGCGGCTTCGAGAGGCAGCGGCGTAAAGAGCTGAGATGGCCACATCGACCAGGATTGCGCCAGCGTGGGTGGAAGAGCAGACGCTGGAGGTGGTGCGGGAACTGTTGCGGGAGCTGGGGTCCACGCGGGCGGCGGAGATAGTTACGCTCGAGTCCAGGTTCGATCGCGACCTGGGGCTGGGGAGCCTGGAGCGCGTGGAGCTGCTGGTGCGGTGCGAGATGCGGTTCGGAGTGCAACTGCCGGACGAGATCGCGCAGCAGGGGGAGACGCCGGGGGAATGGGTGCGGGCGATCGTGCGGGGCGGGGAGGCGGCGCAAGTTCAGACGCGGTACCGGATCGTGCCGCCGGCGCGGGAGGCGCCGCCGGCGCCGGAGTCGGCCCGGACGCTGGTGGAGGCGCTGCGGCGGCACAGCGAAATCGAGCCGGACCGGGTGCACATACATCTGCCGGAGGACGAGCGGGGGCAGGACATCACCTACCGGCAACTGCTGGAGGCGGCCACCCAAGTGGCGGTGGGCCTGGCGGCTGGGGGCCTGGGGCGCAACGAGACGGTGGCCATCATGCTGCCCACCTGCGCCGATTTCTTCTACGCCTTTTTCGGGGTGATGCTGGCGGGCGGCATCGCGGTGCCGATCTACCCGCCGGCGCGGCCGGACAAGATCGAGGAGTACATGCGGCGGCAGGTATTGATCCTGGGCAACGCCGAGGTCCGGTTCCTGGTGACGTTTCAACAGGTGAAGGGGCTTTCGCAACTGATGCGCGCGAGCCTGCCGGGCCTGGTGGACGTGACCACGGTCGAGGCGCTGCGGCAGCAGGGGGGCGGGCGGGCGCCGGCGGCGGAGCCGAGCGAGACCGCTTTCATCCAGTACACGTCGGGGAGCACGGGCGATCCCAAGGGGGTGGTGCTGAGTCACGCCAACATCCTGGCGAACGTGAAAGGCATCGGGTGGGGCGTGCAGGTGCGGCCGACCGACGTGGTGGTGACGTGGCTGCCGCTCTACCACGACATGGGGCTGATCGGGTCGTGGCTGTTCAGCCTCTACTACGCGACGCCGATCACGGTGCTGTCGCCGCTGGCGTTTCTGAGCCGGCCGGAGCGGTGGTTGTGGGCGATGCACGATGCGCGCGGCACGCTGTGTCCGGCGCCGAACTTCTCCTACGAGCTGTGTGCGCGGAAGATTCCCGATGGGGCGCTGGAGGGGCTCGACCTGAGCTCGTGGCGGGTTGCGATCAACGCCGGGGAGGCGGTGCTGCCGGAGACGCTGGCGCGTTTCACCGAGCGGTTCGCGCCGTACGGGTTTCGGGCGGAAAGCTTTATGCCGTGCTACGGGCTGGCGGAAAGCTCGGTGGCGCTGTCGATGGCCCCGGCCGAGAAGCAGCCGGCGATCGACACCATCCGGCGAGAGGCGTTCGAGCGGGAAGGGAAGGCGGAGCCGGCGGCGCCGGGCGAAGTGAACGTGACCCGGTTCGTGACCGCTGGGCCGCCGCTGCCCGGGCACGAGGTCCGCATTGTGGACCGGGCAGGGCGGCAGGTCCCGGACCGGGTCGAGGGACGGCTGTGGTTCCGGGGACCGTCGCGAACGGCCGGCTACCACCGGAACCCGCAGGCGACGGCTGCTGTCACCACCGAAGACGGCTGGATGGACTCGGGCGACCTGGGGTACCTGGCCGAAGGAGCGATCTTCATCACGGGACGGGTGAAGGACTGTATTATCAAGTCCGGGAGGAACATCATCCCGCAGGAGGTGGAGGCTGCGGCGGCGGAGGTGGCGGGGGTGAGGCGGGGGTGCGTGGCGGCGTTCGGGGCCGCCGAGGAGACCGCCGGAACCGAGCGGCTGGTGGTGGTGGCGGAAACGCGGGCTGCGCGGGCGGAGGATCTGCGGCGCATCGAAGCCGAGATCATCCGGAGGGTGGATGAGGCGCTGGGGATTCCGCCCGACAAGGTGCAACTGGTGTCGCCGCAGAGCATCCCCAAGACGTCGAGCGGCAAGATCCGCAGGGTGGAGACGAGGGCGCTGTTTCTGGCCGGGAAGCTCGAGGCGCCCAAGCGGCCGCCGTGGGTGCAGTTGGTGCGGCTGGGACTGTCGAGCGCCGGAGGCTGGGCCGGGATGGCGCTGAGGCAGGCGGGGCGGCGCGTGCGGCAGTCCTACACCGGCGCGGTGCTGCTCGGGATGGCGGCCGTGATGGGCCTGGCGATCCGGGTGACGCCCCGGCAGGCTCGGGGGCGGATCTTCCGGTGGGGATCGCGGTGTTTCCTGGCGCTCGGTGGGCACGAGTGTGAGACGCAAGGCGAGGTTCTCGGCACGGCGGTGCTGGTGGCGAACCATGCGGGGAGTCTCGATCCGTTGGTGGTGGCGGCGGCGGTGGGACGGCCGCTGGTGCTGGCCGACACCGCGGCGCTGGCGGCGCTGCCGGCAACGGTGGCCAAACTGCTCGCGCCGATGGCGGCCGGCGAGCCGGGTCCGAAGCTGCGGGAGCGGCTGAGAGAGGCGCTCGAACAGGGCTGCTCGGTGCTGGTGTTTCCCGACGGGCGGATCGGCGAGCCGGCGCACCGGCTGCGCTTCCGCCTGGATGCGTTTCAGGCGGCCGTGGAGACGGGGACGCCCGTGACGCCGGTGGCGGTGGCGGGAACCTCGCATCTGCTGGAGTCGGCGCGGCACCCGGCGCTGCGCAAGAAAAGCAAGATCGTGATGGGCGCCCCGATCGCGCCCCAGAGCGCAGACCGGCGGGAGATCGTACGGCTGCGGGACCGGGTGCGCGAGGAGCTGGGCCGCGTCTTGCAGTAGAGACGGCGAGGATGATGGCGCACGAGATCCTGCTCTGCCTGTAAGCAGCGCGGTCGCCGGACTGGGGTCTTCAGTAAACGTGTCAACGAACGTGGCGCTCAAGATTCTGCTCTGCTTTCTGGCCGGCTCGATTCCCTTCGCGGTGCTGGCGATGCTGGGGACCGGGATCGACATCCGGAAGGTGGGCTCGGGGAATCCGGGTTTCAACAACGTTCTGCGCGTGAGCAAGGCGCGGGCCGTGCTGACGTTGTTGGGCGACGTGGGAAAAGGGTATCTGGCGGTGCGACTGGCGCTGGGGCCGGGTGAGCCGGTGACGATGGGGTGGCTCTACGGGCTGGCCGCCATCGTGGGCCATTGTTACTCGCCTTGGCTGCGGTTTAACGGCGGCAAAGGCGTGGCCACTTCGGGCGGGGTGATGCTGGTGCTGTATCCCCAGTGGGCTGCGGTGGGGCTGGCGTTCTTCGCGGTCCTGCGGCTGAGCGGCAGCAGGTGGAAGTGGCCGGAGGCTGGGATGGTGGCCTCGCTGGCCACCTGGGTGGTGTTCACGCTGCTGATGGCGGCGTTCGTGGGCCGGCAGGACGCGGCCATCGCCGGACTGATGACGCTGCTGCTGGCCTGGCGCCACCGGCAGAACTTTCGGAATCTGCATGCACCGGGCGCACGCGGCTGAGATCGAGCGGACGCTCGGGGAGAACATCCTCCGGTTCTGGCACCCGCGGTGCCTGGACCGCGAGAAGGGCGGGTACGCCGTCCACTACGGACCCCGGGGCGAGGCGAAGCCGGGAAACAAGGGGATCGTGACGCAGGCGCGGATGCTGTGGCTGTTCGCGCGGGTGGCGCGGAGCGGCTGCCGGCCTGCCGAAATGCTGGAAGCGGCCGAGTGGGGCTACCGGTTCCTGCTCGACAGAATGTGGGACAGCCGGCACGGCGGCTTCTTCTGGGAAGTGGACGCCGGCCGGGGAGAGCCGGTCGCGCCCAAGAAGCACGTCTACGGGCAGGCGTTCGGCCTGTACGCCCTGTCGGAGTACTACCTGGCGGGCGGCCCGCCGGAGGCGCTCCAGCTCGCGGCGCGGCTGTTCGAGCTGCTGGAGACGAAGGCGCACGACGCCGCCCATGGAGGCTACGTCGAGTTTTTCAACCGCGACTGGGCCCCGGCGCCGCCCGGCGAGCCCGGCTACATGGGCGATCCGAAGCTGAAACTGATGAACACGCACCTGCACCTGCTCGAGGCCATGACCACGCTTTACCGGGCGTCGCGGCGGGAGGCGGCGCGGGAGCGGCTGCTCGAGCTGATTACGATCGAGAGCAATGCCGTGGTGCGGAAGGGCCTGACGGCGTGTACCGACAAGTACGACCGCGACTGGCGGCCGCGCCTGGATGGCGAAAACGCCCGCGTGTCCTACGGGCATGATCTGGAGAACATCTGGCTGCTGATGGAGGCCAATGACGCCGCCGGGCTGCCGGATGCGCCGCTGGCCGATCTGTACCGCGAGCTGTTCGCCTACTCGCTGCGGTACGGCTACGACGAGGCGAAGGGCGGATTCTTCGACGGCGGGATGCCGGGGAGTCCGGCCGACTTGCGGAACAAGACGTGGTGGGTGCAGGCTGAGGCGCTGGTGTGCGCGCTGCGGATGCACCGGCTGACCTCGGATCCGCTGTATTGGCGCGTGTTTCAGAAGACCTGGGAATTCACTCGCGACCACGTGGTGGACTGGACCACCGGTGAGTGGCATGCGACGGTGGCGCCGGACGGGACAGCCGGGGGCGACAAGGGCGGCCCCTGGAAGGCCGGCTACCACAACGGGCGGGCGATGATCGAGTGCCTGGGGATGCTCAGGGGGATGGCTGACCTCAGCGGCCTGCCTCGAGAATCCAGGCCACGTTGAAGTGAGCGTGCTTGATCGACTTGCGCTGGCCTTCCGGCCGCGGCACGAAGTAGCTGTAGGAGGCGTGCAGGGAGCCGTCGCCGGCCTGGATGATCGACGGGTAGTGGAACTGGCCCTGGCCGGCATCGACGAGCTCGAGGTGGCGCTTCCACTTCCAGGACTTGCCTTCGTCATCCGATAGAGACACCGCCAGAGAGTGGCGGCCGCGCTCGGTGTCGTTGTAGATCATGACCCAGCGGCCGTCGTTGAGACCGATGACCTCCAGACCCGCGCCCGGATTGGGCAGGTCGGTGTCGACCACTTTTGACCACGTCATGCCCTCGTCGCTGGAGGTGGACACGTGGATGCGCTTGGGGGCCGGGCCGTTGTCGCGCATGTAGGCGGCCAGCGCGCCGTCGCGGCGGCGCACCACGGTCGGCTGGATGGCGCCGTAGCCGACCAGGGGCGTGCTGGTTTTCCAGGTGAGGCCGCCGTCGTCGGTGAGGGCCATCAGGGAAAAGGAGTAGCCGTCGGAGTAGAGGGGAACCAGGATGCGGCCGGACGGAAGCTCGAGGGGGTGGGCGCGGGTCATCCAGCCGAGGCGGGAGAAGTATTTGTCGGCGGCGCGCTCGCGGAGGCGGCCGGCAGCGGGGTTCGAAGCCTCGTCTAGTGCTTCTTTCACCTTGGATTCGAACTGATTGGGGATAAACAGCATATTGTCGCTCAGATCCCAGCGCGGCAAACCCGGCTTGAGGTAATCGGTGGAGATCCTGTACTTCATCAGTGCGGTGTGCCACTCGTTGGCCAGGATGACGGGCCACAGCAGCCAGAGACGCCGGCGGGAGTCGAGGAACAGGGCGGGGTTGGTGTCGGGGAAGGCGGGGGTGTCGGCGAGGGTGAAGCGTGGGAGCCAGGCGGCGCGGCCGGCAGGGCGGCGGGCGGCCTCGAGGATCACGTCGTCGGCGTTTCGCTCGCCCGAGCCGTGGTACCAGCAGACGAACAGCTCGCCGTTGGGCAGCTCGACGATCGAGGAGGAGTGGTTGTGCCAGTGCTCAAGCGGAAAGATCAGCTCCGAGCGGAGGAAGGTTGCTGCTGGGCGAGGGCGTTGCCGGCCAGAATCAGCGCCAGGATCGCGGTTCGCATCGGAATCGAGTGTACTACGGGCCGCGCAGGAATCCGCCGGAAAATACCGGCCGAGCGGCGTGCGGGGAACCCCTGGGGCACACCGGATTCTCGACAAGATCGGCGACGGCGGCGGGGGCGAAAAGTAAACGCTTTGTGGGAGACTGCGGTTCGGAAGCTTGCCGGGGCTGGCGATCATCGAAAGCCAGCGGCGCCGGGTTCGGACGGATTAAGCCGGCAGACATGCAGGAAAGCGAAGGAAGCGCTACATTGGTGACATATCATGCCGAATCCTGCATTTGACCGAATCACCGTGGAGCCGGACAAGTGCGGCGGTAAGCCGTGCGTTCGCGGAATGCGAATCACCGTGCGGCGAGTCTTGGAGATCTTGGCCACCCACCGCGACCGGGAGGAGATCTTCCGCGAGTATCCGTTTCTCGAAGAGGAAGACCTGCAGCAGGCGCTTCGCTACGCCGCCGCCTCGGTCGATGAGGAGTTGGTCGACTTGAACCGAGTGGCATGAAGCGGGTGCTGCTCGATCAAGACCTCGCGCCGAGGACAGCCGCTCTGCTTCGATCGGAAGGATGGGAAGCCCTTCACGTGAGCGAAGCAGGCCTCAGCCGGGCAGATGATCCCGGGGATTGAGTGCTGAGGGGCAGACCGAACTGATCAAAGCTGTGTGGGCCGTTTGCGGGGAGGCCATCGCCGAGGGAGCGGCAGTCTCGACTGACGGCGTCGCCGTGCGCTTCCACAGACTGCCCCTAAGATAATCAACATCCTTTCCAAGCCAGGTGAGTTGACCTCATTTCACCAGAATGGGTACCCCCGGAGGACTGAAGACACCCTTTGCGGCGGGTTGGTGTGCCACTCGGAGTCACGATGTTAAAATGACCAGCACCATGAAGCTCACCCGACGAAATCTCCTGAAGCTCCCCGCCGCCGCCGGCCTGGCTGCCCTTCCCCTGCGGCCGGCTCCGCCTCTCATCGACGAATACGACCCCGGGAACCTCAAGATCGCCCATCGCGTCAACGTCCGGTCGGTGACCGACGATGACCTGCTGTTCCTGCGTCAGATCGGCATGCGCTGGATCCATGCCGAATTCGGCGGCCAGGACACCCCCTACGAAGTGATCCGGGCCGCCCAGGAGCGCCTGGCCCGCTTTCACATCAAGATCTACACCGGCGTGCACGACTCCTACCGCTCGCTGCGTCTCCAGCTCGGCCAGCCCGGCCGCGACCAGGACATCGAGACTTTCCAGCGCTTCCTGCGCGACTGCGGCCGGCTCGGCATTCCGGTGGCCAAGATCGACTGGCATCCGGCCAATACCTATACCACCGCCATGGTCGACAGCCCGCGCGGCTACCAGGCCCGCCAGTTCACACTCGCCGACTTCCGCTCCAAGGTCGAGAAGCAGCGCTTCGAGCGCGAGTACCCGGCCGAGGAGATCTGGGCCAGTTACACCTACTTCCTCAAGGCCGTGCTGCCGGTGGCCGAGAAGGCCAACGTGAAGCTGGCCCTGCACCCGGACGACCCCCCGGTCTCGAAGATGAACGGGGTCGCCAAGCTGTTCACCCACTACGACGGCTACCGCCGCGCCGACGAGATCGCCGGGTCCAGCCGCCACTGGGGCCTCACCTTTTGCATCGGCACCTGGTCGGAGGGCGGCGAGCAGATGGGCAAAAACGTCTTCGAGATGATCCGCGACTTCGGCGGCCGGGGCAAGATCTTCACCGTCCATTTCCGCAACGTCAGCTCGACGATGCCCAGCTTCGTCGAGACCTTCCCCGACGACGGCTACATGGACATGTACCAGGTGATGAAGGCGCTGCGGCAAGTCCGCTTCAGCGGCTCGGCCGTGCCCGACCATGTCCCCGGACTGGCGGGCGACCAGGGCCTCCGCCGCGCCGGTACCGCCTACTGCGTCGCCTACATGCGCGCCCTGCTCCGCCGCGCCAACGAAGAGGTGGGATAGAACTTCAGCCTGCGCCGCGGAGCCATTCCAACCGCTCCTTTCAGTCGCGGCTCGGAACGCGCTTCTGAGCCGCGACCATCTGAGCCGCGACCAAAGGGAGCGGATTCTGACGAACTGGCACGGTTATCTCGTAACGATTCCTCACACCGCCCCGAACTCCCGCCGGTAGCCGTCGCACTCCTTCTTGAGGCCGCTCATCAGCCGCAGAAAGCCGGGATGGCTGTGCAGCGTCTGGAAGTGGGGGTCGTCGCGGAACGCCGGATAATTCGGCAGCCCGGCCCCTGCCGCCTTCTTCAGCAGCGCCAGCGCCCGCGCCGGCTTGCCGGTGAGCGCATAGGTGCAAGCCGCGTTGTGGAGCATGTGATGGGTGTGGAGCAGCGGCTTGCCGCCGCGCAGCGCCCGCGCCGTGACTTGCTCGGCCTTGCGGAACTCCCCGCCGAGCGCCAGCAGCAACCCCTCCAGGCTGGTCAGGGTGGGCTCGGCCTGGAGCACCTTGCGCGCCGCCGCCAGACCCTCCGCCGCCTTCTCCAGCCGCCGCTGGTAGAGGTAGACATTGGGGAAGAACAGGTTGGACCACAGCCCCGCCGGATCGATGCTCAGCGCCCGCAGGTAGTATTCCTCGGCCCCGTCGTACTTGCCCTGATACAAAAGCGCCTGGCCCATGAACGCCAGCGTCCGGGCGTCGGTCGGATTGGTGGCGAACGATGCCAGTAATACCTGGGCGGACTCATCCATCATGCCCACGTGCAGGAAGATCAGCCCTTGCCAGGCCCGCGCCTGCTGCGAGCCTGGATTCAGCCGCAGCGCTTCAGCCAGCGCCCGCAGCGCCGCCTGGTTCTGGAAGCGCTTGGCGGGCGTCCACAGCACCTGGCCCTGGGCGGCCTTGGCCTCCGCGCAATTCGGATCGATCGCCAGCGCCCGCTTTATCGCGGCTTCCGCCTTGCGGAACCACGCCGGACCCGGTTCGAAGGTCACGCCCATCTGGAGGTAGGCCTCGGCCAGTCTGGCCCAGGCATCGGCGAATCCAACATCGAGCTCCACGGCGCTTTGCAGCAGCTCGATCGCGGTGCGCATGTCCCACCGGTTCAGCCGCGCCAGCCGCTCCGCCGCCCGCAGGAACAGCTCGTACGCCTTGGCATTCCGGGTTGGCGGGATCGGCGCCGGCGTCGGGATTCCGCCGGCGGACGCGGGCTTCGGCCCCAGCGCCTTCGCCACCGCGTCGCCCAGCGCATCCTGCAGCCCGAACAGGTCCACTATGTCGGAGTCGAACTTCCGCGAAAGCAGGGACGAGCCGTCGGCGGCGTTCCTGACCTGCACGTGCGCCCGCAGCCGCTGCCCGATTTTCTGGATGCTGCCGTCCACCACCACCTCGACGTTCAGCTCCCGCGCCGCCGCCAGCGGATCCGATCCCGGCTTGGCGTAGCGCATGACGCTGCTCGTCGGCCGCACCAGGTACTCGCCCTCCGCGCTGAGCTGGTTGATCACCGCATCGGCCAGCGCCGCGCTCAGATAGTCGTCTTCGCCGCCCGGCGTCAGCAACTGGAACGGAAGCACCGCCAGCGCCTTCTTGCCCGCGATCGCCGCCGGCGGCGCGGGACCGGCGTCCAGCGCCCGCGCCAGGCCGGCCAGTTCGCCCTCCGCCTCGCGCGCCGACTGGTGCCGCTCCGCCGGCCGCTTCTCGAGCAGCCTGTGGATGATGCGCGCCAACTCCTGAGGAACACCTGGCGCCGAGCTGCCCAGCGGCGCCGGCGCCTCGTGCAGAATCTGCGACATCAGCGACGTGGCGCTCGGCCCCGGAAACGGCCGATGCCCGGCCGCCGCCTCGTACAGCATCACTCCCAGAGAGAACAGGTCCGCCCGGTGGTCGATCTTCTGCCCCAGCCACTGCTCCGGCGCCAGGTACGCCAGCGTGCCCGCGATCCGCCCCTCCGAGGACGACCCGCTCGATCCGGCCGTCCGGGTCATGGTCACCGTTTCGGCCGCCGCCTGCCGCGCGATGCCGAAATCGAGCAGCTTCACCCGGCCGCTCTCCTGCACGATGATGTTTTCCGGCTTGATGTCCCCGTGGATCACCCGATGCTCGTGCGCCACCCCCAGCCCCTCGGCCACCTGCACGGCGATCTTCAGGAGGCGCCCCGCCTCCAGCCGCCCATCGCTGATCATCGCCCGCAGGGTCCGTCCGGCCACCAGCTCCATGACGATGAAGACGTTGTCGCCCTCTTCGCCGACCTCGTAGATAGTGGTGATGACCGGATGGTTCAGCGCCGAAGCCATCCGCGCCTCGGCCAGGATCTTTTCCCGGTGGTCCCCCGCCCCGGCCGTTTCCCCCGACAAGACCTTCAGCGCCACCGGACGCCGCAGCCGCTGGTCGTGCGCCCGGTAGACCACCCCCATGCCCCCGCGCCCCAGCTCGGCTTCCACGCGGTAATGGGAGATTGTGCGCCCGATCATGAGTCAGTATGATAGCAACACGATGGAGGAGTCGGCGGCTAAGGCGGCGGTCCAGGATCCACCGCGCATCTCTTTGCTGCGGATTGGGAAGACTCAGTTGTCACTGGCCCCCGATGATCCTGACCGGGTCCCGGCTCGGATCAATCGGTTCTACGACTTTGCGCGGCCGTCAGAAGGGGCCGCGCCGCCGGAAAGCCTGAGGAGGACTGCGCGAGACCGAGTGGTGGAGGCGGCGAAAATGAACGTCGGGGGCGCCGCCATCGTGTGGCGGCTGCCGGCACACCTGGCGGGCAGTCTGTGGGCGGGCATCCTCGATGCTCTGCCGGCGCCTTCGCTTCAGGAGTTGGTGATCCTGACGAACGACGCGGAGTCGATCGAGGTATTCCGTAGCCTGGCCCAATCCGATTTCCGCCCCCAGAGCCTGGCCAACGACCTCACCGCCGACACCGACCGCCTCAGCATCGAAGCCGAAGCCGCCGCCATCGCCGAGTCGCTCCTCCTCCGCGACGTCCAGCCGCCACTCTCGGTCGGCATCCTGGGCGGATGGGGCGCCGGGAAATCCTTCGTCCTGCGCCTGATGCAGAAGAAGATGGCCGACATCCGATCGCTCGACGCCGCCCAGGACCAGTTTCCCTACGCCGGCCACATCTACCAGATCCGCTTCGATGCCTGGACCTACTCGAAATCCAGCCTCTGGGCGAGCCTGATGCAGACCATCTTCGTCGAGATTAGCCGCCAGCTCGGCCTGGAGCAGATCATCACCGAGGAGTTGCAGAAAGCGGGCAGATCGCCGCAGGACGCCGCCGCGGTGTGGAAGGTCCTCAGCGCTCCGGACGCCGACCGCCGCGCCCTGCTCGACCAAACCGACGTCGGGAAGAAGGTCATCGCCCGCCTGATCCAGGAGCCGGGCGACTCGACCGACCGGCTCTGGAACATCCTCGACGCCACCAAGAAGGAGGAAAAGGACCGGCTCCAGGTCCTGGAGAAGCAGCTCGCTTCCGAGCGCGCCGAGCTCGAGAAAGCGCGCCATGCGCACACCGCTGACCTCGCCTGGAAACCGATCTTGCAACGCCTGGAAAAGCTTGGCATCGATGCGGCGAAGTTCGAGCCTGGTCTCGGCCTGCTGGACCTCAGCCCCGCCGTCCGGGACCTGTTCCGCATGGCCTGGAAGAACCCGGCGCTGCTGTGCGCCTTTCTGGCGCTCTTCGTAGTGCTCCCAGCCGGGTTGCCCTGGATCGCCGATTGGCTTGAGGGCCTGCGTCTTCCCGGCGCGGTCCTGGCGTTTGTAACATCGGCCCTGGGGTTCCTGCGCTTCCTGGCGAAGGGCAAGCAATCCATCGAGCAGGCCTACGGCGACTACCGAAAGCAGCTCGAGGAAGTCCGCTCCCGGCCGCCGGCCACAATGACCGTCGAGATCGAGGAGCAGGGAAAGAAAGTCCAGGCTCTCGAGCAGCAGGTCGGGGAGCAGCGCCGCCGAGCCGGCGTCACCGGCCGCTACCGGACACTCATCGAGTTCGTCAACTCTCGCCTGGACGAGGCCGCTTACGAAAAGGAGCTCGGCCTGATGCACCGCGTCCAGCGCGACCTCGAGGAACTAAGCGATGCCCTGCTCGCGCACCCGGACGCCTTCCCGCGCGGCCCGGCCCGCATCGTCCTGTTCATCGACGATCTCGACCGCTGCCCCCCGGCCCGCGTGGTCGAAGTTCTGGAGGCCACCCAGCTCCTGCTGAAGACGCCCCTGTTCGTGGTGGTGCTCGCCATGGACGTGCGCTTCATCACCCGCGCTCTGGAGAAAGCCTACGAGCACGTCCTCACCCGCCGCGGGGAGCCGTCGGGCCTGGACTACATCGAGAAGATCGTGCAGATTCCCTACCAGGTTCGGCCCATCCTGGCCGAAAACATGGCCGGCTACCTGGGAGCTCAGATGGAGGTCCGGCGGGAAGCGGTCCTGGCCGCCGCTTCTGCCGAGGCAGACTCGGAGACGCCTTCGGAAACCCAACTGGCGCCGCCCGCACCAGCGCCCGCGCCGCCTGTCCGCAAGATCGAATTCACCAAGGATGAATTTGCCTGGCTCACCCGCTGCTGCAACCAGGTGGAGCTGTCCCCCCGCGCGGTAAAGCGCCTGGCGAACGTTTACAAGCTGCTAAAGATTGTCTGGTTTCGCAAAGCGACCGGCGCCGGGCCCGGCCCGTCGGGCGAGCGAAGCGTCCTGGCTCTGCTCGCCCTTTCGGCCCGCTATCCTCACCTGATGCGGGACTTGTTCGAGCAGGTGGACGCGGCGCTGAAGTTCCCGGCGTCGGACCTGACCATGGCCGCCTGCATCGCCTCCTGCAAGCCCCCGACCCAGTACCGCCTGATGCGAGACCGGTGGAAGCGCCTCTCGGCCGACGCGGAGGCCCTCTCGCTCAGCGACCTCCGCCTGCGGGACATCGATCGCCTCACACTCGACCGCGTGCGCTCCTTCTCCTTCGTCGCCGAGATCGGCTACGACCCCGCCGACCTCACTCGCGAGCGTCTCTCGGCTTCACTATCCTCCGCTCGAAGATCGCCCCCTCCGTGACCGTGTAGTCCGGGCGGCGCCTTCTCCTTCGTCGCCGAAATCGGCTACGTCCCCTCCGGCCTCACTCGCGAGCGTCTCTCGGCTAAGGTGAACCCCATAGTCAAGACCATTTTGTCTTGCATTGGACAACTCTTGGGCGCCCTAGCCCGCCTCTGGTAGAATGATGGGCGCGCTGTTTCCCGAGTCCGCGGCCGAAGAAGAGGCTTCCCATTGACAGGCGACGAGATCCGGCAGCAGTTCCTCGATTTCTTTGAGACGCGCGGCCACCGCGTGCTCGGCTCCTCGTCGCTGGCGCCGGCCAACGACCCCACGCTGCTGTTCACCAACGCCGGGATGAACCAGTTCAAGGACGTCTTTCTCGGCCGCGAGAAGCGCGACTACGTCCGGGCCGCCACCTCTCAGAAGTGCGTCCGCGCCGGCGGCAAGCACAACGACCTCGAGAACGTCGGCCGCACCCGCCGCCACCACACCTTCTTCGAGATGCTCGGCAACTTCTCCTTCGGCGACTACTTCAAGCGCGAGGCCATTGATTTCGCCTGGACCCTCATCACCGCCGACTACAGGCTGCCCAAGGACCGCCTTTACGTCACCATCTTTCGCGAGGACGACGAGGCCGGGAAGCTCTGGCGCGAGGTGGCCGGCGTTCCGCTCGATCGCATCTTCCGCTGCGACGAGAAGGACAACTTCTGGGCCATGGGCGACACCGGCCCCTGCGGGCCCTGCTCGGAGCTCCACTACGACTTCGGCCCGCAGGGCAGCGAATGGGGCCACGCCGACTGCCGCTTCCCCTGCGAGTGCGGCCGCTACGTCGAGATCTGGAACCTGGTGTTCATGCAGTTCGACCGCGACGCCAGCGGCAGGATGACGCCGCTGCCGCGTCCCTCGATCGACACGGGCATGGGTCTCGAGCGCATCTCGACGGTGTTGCAGGGGAAGCTGAGCAACTTCGAGACCGACCTGCTGCGGCCGATCATCGATCGCGCCGCCGAGATTACCGGCCGGGGGTATGGCGAGGACGAGAAGACCGACACGGGGCTGCGCATCCTGGCCGACCACAGCCGCGCCGCCGCGTTCCTGGTCCACGACGGCATCGTGCCGGCGAACGAGGGACGCGGATACGTGCTGCGCAAGATCCTGCGCCGGGCGTTGCGCCACGGGCGGATGATGGGGGTCGAGAAGCCGTTCCTGTACGAGCTGGCCGGCTTCGTCGCCGAGCACATGAAGACCGGCTACCCGGAGCTGCTGGAGAGCGTCGTCCGGGTGGCGCGGGTGGTGAAGGAAGAGGAACAGCGGTACGCCCACACCTTCGTGCTGGCCGAGCGTGTCTTCGAGCAGGAGGTGGAAAAGCTCCCCTCGGGCGGAGCGATCCCCGGCGCGGTTGCCTTCAAGCTGTACGACACCTACGGCCTGGCGCTGGACGAGCAGGAGGAGATGGCGCGCGATCGGGGCCTGGCCATCGACGGCGCGGGCTTCCAGGCCGAGATGGGCGCCCAGCGGGCCCGCGCCCGGGCAAGTTGGAAAGGCGCGGAGAAGGCCGCCGTTGCGGGCGTCTATGCAAAGCTCCACGAGCTCGGCCCCACGCGCTTCGAAGGCTATACCGGCGTCGCGCTCGAGGGTTGCCGAATCCTGGGCCTGGTGGCGGGCGAGGACCTGGTCGGCGAGGTGGCCCCCAACACCCGCGCCGGGCTGGTGCTCGATCGAACCCCGTTCTACGCCGAGGCCGGCGGCCAGGTGGGCGACGCCGGCGTGCTGGTCCGCGAGGGCGTGGAGGTGGCTCGTGTCGAGGACGCGGTGCGGCCCCTGCCCGGGCTGTTCGTCCACAGGATCCTCACCCTGGCGCCGCTGCGCGCGGGCGAGCTGGTCGACGGACGCGTGGCCGGGCGGCCGCGCCACGCCACCATGCGCAACCATACCGCCACGCACCTGCTGCACGCCGCCCTCCGCAGCGTGCTCGGAACGCACGTGAAGCAGGCCGGCAGCGTGGTCGAGCCCGCGCGGCTGCGCTTCGACTTTACCCACTACGCCGCCCTCGACCGCGACGAGCTGGACGAAATCGAGCGCCTCATCAATGAGCAGATCCTGGCCAACACCGGCGTCGTCACCGACGTAATGGACATCGAGCAGGCGCTGGCGACCGGCGCGATGGCGCTGTTCGGGGAGAAGTACGGCGAGCAGGTGCGGGTGGTGCAAATCCCAGGCTTCAGCAAGGAGTTGTGCGGCGGCATCCACGTCGCCCGCACCGGCGACATCGGCGTGTGCAAGATCGTCTCGGAGGGCAGCATCTCGGCCGGGGTGCGACGGATCGAGGCCATCACCGGGGAAGGGGCACTCGATCACTACCGCCGCATGACCGACGCTGTGGGGCGTATTGCCTCGGCGGTCCGCGTTGCCGAGCCCGAGCTGGTCGAGTCGGTCGAGCGGCTGCTGGCGCGCGAGCGGGAAATGGAGCGCGAGATCGAGCGGCTGAAGGGGCGCATCGCGCAGTCCCAGATGGGGTCGCTCGCCGAACAGGCCCGCATCATCAAGGACGTCAAGGTGCTGGCGGCCCGGCTGGACGGCGTGGACCGCGCCCAGATGCGATCGCTGGCCGACTCGCTGCGCAACAAGTTCGGCTCCGGGGTGGTGGTGCTGGGCTCGACCGACAACGGCAACGTGGCGATCATCTCGGCGGTCACCAAGGACCTCGCCGGACGGGTCCACGCCGGCAAGCTCGCCGGCGCCGTGGCTCAGGCAGTTGGCGGCAAGGGGGGCGGGCGTCCCGACATGGCCGAGGCCGGCGGCAAGGACGCCGCGGCACTCCCCGGCGCCCTCGAGCAGGTCTATACGCTGGTCGAGTCCTGGCTCTAATAGCAGGCGGCAGGCCGAGACAGCGGTCTCGCCGTGCCACAGCAGCGGATTCACCACCCGCAAGCCCCCGAACCGCGTCAGGTCTCGATCTGCCGACCACAGCGTCCGCACTCCATGCTGCCGGCAGGTCGCCGCCATTCGCCCGTCGTGCACAAGCCCACCGGCCACCATCCAGATCTCCATCTGCCGCAACGCCCCCTTCGAGCGGTGTGGACGGCCGAAAGATCCGCGGGTGCGTCACGACCGCCAGGAACTCATGCACAGCCGGCCACGGAATGGCCCACGCCGATCATTCGCCGCGCCCTTCGTAAATCATGCGCCGAATCGCCGGCCAATCCCCTTCGACCGCCCTTCCTTGTCCCCCAAACGATCCATCGCGCAGCCGAAACCCGCTTCTTCTTCTGCTGGCGGCCCTCATCGAGAACCTTCCGCAGCCCGGCTTCGATGACCTGTTTGAAGGACAGGCCCCGGCCGGCAGCGTAGGCTCTCACCTCCCGAAACAGGGCGTCCGGAATTTCAACAGTGGTCTTCATGGTCCCAGGCTTCGGGCGGCGGGAGTACGGGGGCCTCTATCCTGATCGGTGGCTTGGTAGAACGCCAGGGCTGCGGCAGGGCTGTGCGCTCAGAACATGTAGAGAGGGACGCCCGCGGCCGGCCCGGCCGGCTCCTCTTCGCCGCCCTCGGCCAGCACCGGGGTGGCCTCTTTCAGTGAGCGGTAATACATACCATTTTCGCCCACGTACACCTCCAGCTCGCCCGGGCGCGGGAGCTGGCCCTGGATGAGGGCTTCCGAGAGCGGGTCCTCGATGTACTTCTGCAAGGCCCGGCGCAGCGGCCGCGCGCCGTACCCGCGGTCGGCGCAGGTCTTCTCCAGGATGTACCTGGCGGCGTCCTCGGCCAGGCGAATGCGGATCTGCTTGGCGACCAGGACGGTGTTGATCTGCTCCACCAGCAGCCCGATGATCTTGATCAGGTCCTCGTCGGTGAGCGAGGTGAACATGATCACCTCGTCCAGCCGGTTCAGGAACTCGGGGTTAAACACCCGCTTCAGCTCGGTCTTGACCATGTCCTCCATCTTGGCGGCGGTGGCCTCGAGCGAGGAGGCCTGGAATCCGAGCGAGGAGCGCTTCTCCAGGAAACGCGCGCCCAGGTTGGAGGTCATGATGATGATGGTGTTCTTGAAGTCGACCGTATTGCCGAGGCCGTCGGTCAGGTGGCCATCCTCGAAGACCTGCAGCAGGATGTTGAACACGTCGGGGTGCGCCTTTTCGATCTCGTCGAGCAGGATGATGGAGTAGGGCGCGCGCTTGACGCGCTCGGTCAACTGGCCGCCCTCCTCGTAGCCGACGTAGCCGGGGGGCGAGCCGATGAGCTTGGAGACCGAATGCTTCTCCATGAACTCGGACATATCGAAGCGGATGAGAGCTTTTTCGGTGCCGAACAGGAACTGCGCCAGGGCCCGGGCAACCTCGGTCTTGCCGACGCCGGTGGGTCCCAGGAACAGGAAGGAGCCGGCGGGGCGCGAGGCCGACTTGAGCCCCGCCCGGGTGCGGCGAATGGCCCGTGACAGCGCCGAAATGGCGCGGTCCTGGCTGACGATGCGCTTGTGCAGCTCCTCCTCGATGCGCAGCAGCTTGGCCATCTCCTCTTCCTTGATGGCCGTCATGGGCACGCCCGTCCAGCGGGCCACCACATCCTCGATGTCGTCCTTGGTGACCACGCCGATCGAGCTCTCGTCCAGGTTGTACTTCTCGCGCAGCAGCCGCAGGTTCTCGCGTTCCTTGCGTTCCTCATCGGAATAGAAGCGCGCCTTCTCGAACTCGTGGTTGGCGATGGCGTTCTCCATCCGGTGAACGATGAACTTGATGCGCTTCTGGATGTCGGCCAGCTCGTCGGGCAGGGTGGTCTGGCGGAGTTTCACGCGGGCGCCGGCCTCGTCGAGCAGGTCGATGGCCTTGTCGGGCAGGAAGCGGTCGGGAATGTAACGGCTGGAGGTGTAAACGGCCGCGTGGAGGCATTCGTCGGTGTAGCTGACGGCGTGGAATTTTTCGTAGCGGTCCTTGATGCCGAACAGCACCTTGATGGCGTCCTCCTCGGTGGGAGGCGGGACCTTCACGGCCTGGAAGCGGCGCTCGAGCGAGCGGTCCTTCTCGATCGACTTGCGGTACTCGGCCGGCGTGGTGGCGCCGATGCACTGGATCTCGCCGCGCGATAGCGCCGGCTTGAGGATATTGGCGGCATCGAGGGACCCTTCGGCGGACCCAGCCCCCACCAGCGTGTGCAGCTCGTCGATGAAGATGATGGCGTTCTGGTTCTCCATCAGCTCCTTCATGATGGTCTTGAGGCGCTCCTCGAACTGGCCGCGGTACTTGGTGCCCGCCACGATGAGAGAAAGGTCGAGCGCCAGGATGCGCTTGTCGGCCAGAAAGGAGGGCACCTCGCCGTCGGCGATGCGCTGGGCCAGGCCCTCGACGATGGCGGTCTTGCCTACGCCGGGCTCGCCGATCAGCACCGGGTTGTTCTTGGTGCGCCGGCACAGGATCTGAACCACCCGCTCCTGCTCGCTCTCGCGGCCGATGAGCGGGTCGAGGACGTTGTCCATGGCCGACTGGGTGAGGTCGCGGCTGAACTCCGCCAAAAGCGAGCTCTCCTTGGGCCGGTTGGAGAGCAGCTTCTCCGATTGGGAGCGCTGCAGCTCCTCACGGATGGTCGAGAGGCGCAGGCCGCGCTCGTGGAGGATCTCGGCGGCGAAGCACTTGTCCTCGCGCAGCAGCCCGAGCAGCAGGTGCTCGGTGCCGATGTGCTTGTGGCTGAGGCGCTCGGCCTCCTCGGCCGCGTAGGCGAGCACGCGCTTGCACTCGTGGCTGAGCGGCAGGTCCACCGACGTGGAAACCTTCTCCCGCACCTGGGTGTGGCCCTCGATCTGTTTCCGGATCGACTCCACGGCGGCGTGGGAGCGCAGGAACCGGTTGGCCAGCGCCTTGTCCTCGCGCAGCAGGCCGAGCAGCAGGTGCTCGGTCTCGATATAGGGACTGCCGAACTGGCTGGCCTCATAACGGGCGAAGAAGATCACCCGGCGAGCTTTTTCCGTGTATCGTTCAAACATAGGACCCTGGTCTCCCCAGACGACCGCCCTCGAGAAGCAGCACCCGGTCCGAGCGCCGGGCGAAACTCAGGTTGTGCGTGATGATGACAGAAGTCAGGCGGTGAGAACGATGCAGCTCGCCGATCAGGTCCATCATCATCTCGCCGTTCCTCAAATCCAGGTTGCCGGTCGGTTCATCGGCCAGCAACAGCCGCGGTCGGGTGACCAGCGCCCGGGCGAGAGCAACCCGCTGCTGCTCCCCGCCGGAAAGTTCGCCGGAACGGTGCGACGCCCGGCCGGCCAATCCCACCTCCGCCAGCCACCCCGAAGCCTCCGGCTCTGCTTCCCGCCGGCTCCGTCCCTGGATCAGC
>Ga0247727_10006117_pt1 | contig 23818 bp, 18 predicted proteins | sample WisWelCaveWW1625_FD_202498 | JGI IMG/M metagenome (GOLD analysis project Ga0247727, IMG submission 202498) | Biofilm microbial communities from Wishing Well Cave, Virginia, United States - WW16-25 | ecosystem: Environmental > Aquatic > Deep subsurface > Groundwater > Cave microbial mat | place... | reverse complement strand
GCCTTGGTCACTTTTTGTCCCAGATAGGCCTCGGCCGCCTCTTTGAGCTTGTTCAGGATCAGCGCCGAGATTTCCGGCGGCGAATGCTTCTTGCCCTCGGCATCCACGCGCGCGTCGCCGCGGTCGCCGGAAACGACGCGGTACGGAACCAGTTTCATCTCCTCGGCCACCTCTTCGTGCCGGCGGCCCATGAAACGTTTGATCGAATAGATGGTATTCTCGGGATTGGTTACCGCCTGGCGTTTGGCCACCTGACCGACGAGTCGTTCGCCGCCTTTGGCGAATCCAACCACCGATGGGGTCGTGCGCCCGCCCTCCTGGTTCGGGATGACGACCGCCTGGCCACCCTCCATGACGGCGACGACGCTATTGGTTGTGCCCAGGTCGATACCAATGATCTTGCTCATGGGGAATGCAGTTCTCCTTGTGGCGACAGGCCATAGAGTGCCATGCCGGCGGTGGCCACCGGCCATTAGCCTGACTCCATTATCAAATATTAGTCCGATATTGTCAATCCTGCTCTTTGTGCCGTTGTTGTTTGCGGCTGACAAGCCCCAGTTGATCGTTGCGGCCGCGTCCGATCTGGCACCCATCGAGAATCAACTAGCTTCCAATTTATCAACTGTTTGCGGGTGTGTCGTCCGATTCGCCACCGGCTCCAGCGGGCTGCTCGCCAGGCAGATTCGTAACGGGGCCCCGTTTGACCTGTTTCTTTCCGCCAACGATGCGTACGTCAAAGAACTGTCGACCGATGGCCACCTGCTGGCGGCCACGGTTCGCGTTTACGCCCGGGGTCGCTTGGCTCTTTGGTCCCCCAAAGGCTCGATTCGGCGGCTCGAAGATCTGGCAGGGTCCGGGATCAGCCGTATTGCGATCGCCAATCCCGTCCATGCTCCTTATGGGGTGGCCGCCAGACAGGCTCTGGAGCGCGCCGGACTCTGGCGGCGGCTTGAGTCGCGGATGGTGCTGGGCGAAAACGTTCGTCAGGCGCTCCAGTTCGCCGAAAGCGGCAACGTGGACGCGGCCCTGGTGTCGTGGTCGCTGGTGCTGAACCGCGGCGGCGTGCTGGTTCCGGAATCCGTGCATTCGGCCATTCTCCAGTCCGGCGCCGTGACAACTGTCAGCCGGCACCGGGCGTTGGGAAGCTGCATTCTCGAGTTCCTGACCGGTCCCGGAGGCCGGCGGGTACTGGAGCAGGCGGGCTTCGGGGCGCCCTGACCGGATCGCACGGCTGGGGTTGTGATAGCATGAAGTAGCACCCCGTGGGTGCTCCGAGGACATTGGGTTCGGTGTGGGTCTTTTGCTGCGGGATGCAGCGTTCCGGCTCGACCCTTCAGTTCCAGATTGCCGCGCACTTGGTCGAGCAGGCGGGTTTGGGAACCCGTGTCGAATGGGTCCCGCCGCAGGAATTCGGCAAGGTGCGCGACAAATACGCGGGTTACGGCGGCTGGAAGGTTTTCAAGAGCCACATCTGCACCGAACAGATGGTCGAGGAATTCCAACGTAATAACGCCCTCGGTGTCTACATTTACCGTGACATCCGCGACGTTTTCGTATCGCTGATCCGAAAAAACAAGTTGACCTACAGTCCCACCTGGGTCGATAACCTGCTCGAGGTGTTTCTTAACGATTACCGCAGGTGGACCACCCAGCCTCGGATGTTGGTTTCCCGATACGAAGACGTATTGACGGATCTGGCGGCCGAGGTCGAACGGATTGCCGGACATTTGGGAATTCCGCTGGAACGGGCCGAGTCGGAGTCGGTCGCACGGCTGTACACCCGGGAGAAGCAGCTTGAGCGGATCTCGGAGGCGGCGGCGAACAACGATCTGACCACGGCGCGCGGCAACGTGCTCAATCCCCGTACCCTGCTGCACACCAACCACATTCAGTCCGGCGAATGGGGGACCTGGCGTGGCTATCTGACGCCGCGGCAGATTGCCTTTATCGAGGATGGGGCCCGGCAGTGGCTCCTCGACCATGACTATCCGCTCGATCTTGGGGAGCGGCGGAGGAGCTGGCTGGCGTTCTGGGGTCGCCAGGAAATGCGCGCGCGGCGGATGGCCCGAGGGGGGCTGAACCGACTGGGATTGCTGGGACGGCCCGATGGCAGCCGGAAATGAACCTTGGCAATCCGCCGGGGCGGGAAGTACATATCTGGTGGGCTTTGATCGGGCCTCCGGCGGAACCTCGCGGCATCGAGTCCTGTTTGGCGATCCTCGATGACGGCGAGCGTCGCCGGGCTTTGCGCTTCCGGCCTGAATCGGCGCGCTTGCAATTCATCGTGGGCCATGCGTTGACCCGGATCGCGCTCTCGCGCTACGTCGCGGTCGCGCCGGCCGACTGGCGATTTGACACCGCGCCGGATGGCAAGCCTTTTGTAGGACAGCCCGTTCAGGGGCGCCATTTGCGCTTCAACCTTTCTCATGCCGAGGGTATCGTGGCCTGCGGCATCGCCAACGGCTTGGATCTCGGCGTCGACGTGGAGAACCTGGAACGCTCCGGCGAGATCACCGACCTGGCGCGGCGGTTTTTCGCTCCCGAGGAAGCCGAGCGCCTGCTTTCCTCCCCGGGTCACCAGCTCCAGCCGTTGTTCTACGATATCTGGACGTTGAAGGAAGCTTATGTGAAAGCCACCGGCGCCGGTCTGTCGGCGCCATTGCGGGATTTCTGGTTTCCCGGCGCTGCCCTCGCGGGTGAAATCGAAATCCGCTTTCGCGCCGGAATTGAACAGGATCCAGGCGACTGGCGGTTCTTCCGGTTTCGGCCGGGCGGCCGGCACACGGTGGCGGTCGGCGTGCGCGACCCGCAGCGACAGAGCCTTCTTTTCCGGGATCGAGAGATGATTCTCACCGCGACCGGCCTGGAACCGGTCGCCACGGCGGCCTGATCTAATCCGGCCGGTTCCTGCGCAGGTCGAAAATCGTGGTGAACGGAAGCGGCACGTCGCGGCGATCCAGACAATACCAGCCGGATTCCTCAAACACCCCCAACCACTCTTGCACCGAAGGGATGTACTGGCCCATGATGGCGTGAGTCACTTCGAAGCCGAGGGTGAAAACCGGCACGTCCTGGGTGACGGAAAGATCCGAACGATAGGTGTCGCACAACAGGAACCGCGTCGCGCGTGGGAACATCTCGCGAATGTCGCGGAGATAAGCGAGACAATTCGCACGGGGCCACAAGTCGTGACCGATAAAGAAAGAGAACAGCAGGTCGACGTCGGCAAACTCCGGATGCGGCTCCAGCCGGGTGGCATCGCAATGGATGACGGTAATCCGGTCGGCGACGCCGGCGTCGATCGCCGCCTGGCGAGCCACATCGACGGCCCCGTGGCTGATGTCGATGCCTACGCCGCGAAAACCGGGGATGGTGCGGGCGAGCTGGATCAGACGGGCCGCGCTTCCACAGCCGAAATCGGCGGCGACCCGGAATGGGACCTGGTGCAAGACTTCATGGAATTGTCGATCGACGAAGTGGGCCCCGTAATCCCGGCCCGCTTTGGCGATCGACTCCCCATGACGCTGGATGAAGGGGTTCGGCCCACTGTTGCGGAGCAGGCCGCCGAGGTTGTTCCAGAAGTTTCCATAGCCACGGACGAGCCAATAGAAGTATCCCTTGTCCTGGTGGGTTTGCGCGAACAGCGGCCCCTGACGAATCGTCTTGTCCGGCGGCCAGAACTCGACGATGCCAAAACGGCTTAATACCCCGACAACACTCTCAAATCCCTGCTGTCGAAGGTCTCCCCGCCGGCAGAAATCGGCCACCGAAACCGTCGTTGATTCGGCCAATTCATCGAACAGCCCCAGCTCAAATGCGGCGGCAATGGCGCTGGCGGCGATCGCGGTATTGAAGATCCTGGCCGTTTCGGCGGCGCTCTCCCGCTCAATCGACTCCATAACATTTGTCGAAACCATTGTACTTTCCATCGGTTGAGTCGCCCGAACAGTTTACCATGGAGCACCCGGTGGTTAAGGCTCCGGAAGCCCAAAGCCGATTGTTAGAATAGTAACGGGCAGGGCAGGAATCTTGCGGTTCGTGGTGTTTGTGCTTCAAGTTTCATGAACCCGCCGGTGACCGGGTTGCCGGCCACCGGAAAGCCGATTATCAACAGGGAGCAGAATGGAGATTCAACAGCAACCGACGCCAGCCGTTTCCCCAACCGGATCCCCGCGCGGGGTTTATCCGGGGTTGGCCGATCCGGCCCGCGCCGCAGCGCTGGCTTTTTGGAAACGCCGGCTCCAGAATGCTCCGGCAGTACTGGACCTGCCGCTGGATCATCCGAGACCGCCTTCGGCGGTGTGGCGGCCGGCCGGTTTTTCAGGAAGTTTCCCGTTCGGAGTGGCGGCGAGCCAGGATCCGATCTGGCTGCTCGGATCGTTTCAGCTTCTGCTCAACCGCTACACGGGACAGCCGGAGGTGTTGACCGGCGCCAGCCTGTCGGACGGGGAGCCGATTATCGTCGCTGGCCGATTCTCGGGCAACCCTACGGTGGCCCGGGTGCTCGAGGAGATGGACGAGTTTCTGGCGGAGGCCGAGTCGCACGCATCGCTTCCGATCCAGGAGCTGATTGCCGGGCTCGGCGTGGACGGCAACGCCGGCTACCGGCCGCTGTTTCAGGTCACCTTCTCATTTCGCCGCGAGGAGGGATCGCCGGCCAACGCAAGTGAGAACCCGATGGCAAGCTGCTGGGCGCGCCTGACGCCGATGGCGGACCTGAACCTGGTCGCGGTGCGGAACGGCGGCGAATTGCGGTTCACATTCCACTACAACGCGACACTGTTCGACCAGACCACGATCGAACGCATGGCGGGACACTGGAGATGTCTGCTCGAGCGGGCCGCCGCCCGGCCGGGAACGCGCATTTCGGAATTGCCTCTGCTCACCGAGGCGGAGCAGGAGCTGATGCTCAGGCAGTGGAACGATACCCGGACGCCGTTTCCTTCCGGCCGGTGCCTGCACCAGCTTTTCGAGGACCAGGCGGCCGCCAGGCCGTCGGCGCCGGCAGTAATCGCCGGCCAGGAGACTCTCACCTATGCGGATTTGAATCGGCGAGCCAACCAGGTGGCACACCATCTGCGCGGACTCGGGGTGGGGCCGGAGGTGCGGGTCGGGCTGTCGGTGGAGCGCTCGACCGACATGGTGACCGGTATCCTGGGCATCCTCAAGGCGGGCGGCGCCTATGTCCCGCTCGATCCCGACTACCCGGCGGACCGGCTGTCGTTCATGCTCGAGGACGCCCGGGTTTCCGTGCTGGTCACGCAACAGAGGCTGTTGGCGCGCCTGCCAGCCCATCGGGCCGGCGTCGTGGTGCTGGACGGGGAGGGGGAGGCGATCGCCAGGCGAAGCCCCGACAACCCGGCCAGTGGCGTCGAGGCCGATAACCTGGCCTACGTGATTTACACGTCCGGGTCGACGGGCCGGCCCAAGGGGATCGCCCTTCGCCATCAGGGCGTGGTCAACAATCTGGTCGATCTCAACGAGAGCTACGCGATCGGCGCCGCGGACCGGGTGCTGAGCATTTCTTCGCTGAGTTTCGACATGTGCGTCTACGAGGTGCTGGGGACGCTGGCCGCCGGCGGGATCATCGTGATTCCGGAAGCGTCGATGGCGCGCGATCCGGCGTACCTGGCGGAGTTGGTGGTGCGGCACCAGGTGACGGTCTGGAACTCGGCGCCGCAGCTTCTGGAGATGATGGTCGATTACCTGGACAGTCACCCCGCCATCCAGGCGCGCAGCCTGCGGGTGGCGATCCTGGGCGGCGACTGGGTGCCGGTGACGATGCCCGACCGCCTGCGCCGGCTGGTGGGCGAATCGAGCGTGATTGTCCTGGGCGGCGCCACCGAAGCCTCGATTCACTCGATCACCTACCCGGTCGTCGAGACCGATCCCGCCTGGCGAAGCATCCCCTATGGAAAGCCGATGCGGAATCAGCGGGCCTACATTATCGACCGCTACTGGCAGGCGGTTCCGATCGGAGTGCCGGGCGAGCTCTGCCTGGGAGGTATCGGCCTCGCGCGCGGCTATTTCGAGCGTCCGGAGCTGTCGGCCGAGAAGTTCATCCCGAATCCGTTCAGCCTCGAGGCCGGCGACCGGATCTACCGCACCGGCGACCTGGCGCGGTACATGGCCGACGGGACCATCGAGCTGCTGGGGAGACTCGACCATCAGGTGAAGATTCGCGGCCACCGCATCGAGTTGGGTGAGATCGCCGCCGTGCTGCGGAATCATCCGGCGGTCGAGCAGACTGTGGTTACCGCCCGCGACGACGGCTCCGGCAAGAGGCTGGTGGCTTACGTGGTGGCGAAGACGGACGCCGCTCCGGCCGCGGGAGACCGGCCCCGCCCGGAGGTGGTCGGCAACTGGCGGGCCGTCTACGATGAGACCTATTCGCGGAGCGACTTCGAGCACGATCGGACGCGCGATTTCACCGGCTGGGTGTCGAGCTACGACGGAGCGGCATTCTCGCAGCCCGAGCTCGACGAGCTGCTCGAGGCCACCGTCGATCGCATCCGCGCGCTCGGCCCGCGGCGCGTGCTGGAGATCGGCTGCGGCAGCGGTTTGATCCTGTTTCAGTTGGCGCCGGAGTGTGTCCGCTATGACGGGTCCGACATCTCGCCGGTTGTCATTAGGAACCTGAAGAAGCTGGTTGCGGAACGGCAACTTTCCCAGGTGCGCCTGGAAGCGCGAACGGCCGATGACTTCACCGGGGTCGAGCCGGCGTCCTGCGACGTGGTCGTCATCAACTCGGTCACGCAGCATTTTCCCAACGTGAACTATTTGCGGGCGGTGCTGGAAGGCGCGGTGAGGGCGGCGCGGCCGGGCGGGAGGGTGTTTGTCGGCGACGTGCGGTGCGCGCCGCTGCTTGAGACCTTCTGTTCGTCGATCGAGCTTTTCCGGGCCGGCGCATCGGCCACCGTGGCGCAGTTGCGCGGGCGGATTCAGGCGCGGATGGCGCATGAGAAAGAGCTCTGGGTCGATCCGGCGTTTTTTGCGGCCTTGAAGACCGAGCTCGCCCGGATCGGCAGCGTGGCGATCCGGCTGCGGCGCGGGCGTTATCAAAACGAGATGACGCGGTTCCACTACGACGTCGTCCTGGAGGTCGGCGGCGACCCGGCGGTCGCCGGCGGGCCGTGGCTCGACTGGCGGGAAGGGAACTGGACGCTCGAGTCGGTCGCCGACCATCTCGGCCGCGCGCGTCCGGAATGGCTTGCCTTCCGGGGGATTCCCAACCGGCGCGTGCGGGGCGACATCGAAAACGCCAGGCGGATGGCGACGGCTTCGGGAGAGGAAACCGTGGCCGGGCTCTCGAGTGATGGCACCGGCGCCGGTGTCGATCCGGAGGATTTCCGGGCGCTGGCGAGCGACCTCGCCTACCAGGTCGAGAGCTGCTGGTCGGCCGACGACTACGCCTCCTTCGACGTGTGGCTCGGCCGACAGGATGCGGCCGCCAAGCCGGCGCCCGGCTTTGCCGTCGAGCAGGCCCGGGGGTGTAAGCCCTGGAGCAGCTACACCAACAATCCGTCGCGGGCGGCGGCGGCCGCGCGGCTGCAACCGGAATTACGGGAGCACTTGCGCAACCGGCTGCCGCCGTACATGGTTCCGGCGGCCTTCGTGTTCCTCGAGGCGCTGCCGCTCAGCCCGAACGGGAAAGTGGACCGGAAAGCGCTGCCGGCGCCCGATCTTTCGCGTCTGGAGGCGGAGGAGGCGCGCGAGGCGCCGCGAAATCCGCTCGAGCGGGTGCTGGCCGGCGTGTGGGCCGAGCTGCTTGGTGTGGACCTCGCCGGCATCCGGGACAATTTCTTCGAGCTGGGCGGGCATTCGCTCACCGCCGTGCAGATGGTCTCGCGGGTGCGGGACACGTTCCAGGTCGAGATGCCGCTCCGCGCGCTGTTCGATCATCCGGTGCTGGCCGATTTTGCCGCCGAGGTCCGGGCCGCCGGCGACGCCAGCCACAGCGACGTGATGGAGATCGCCCGGCTGCTGGTCGAACTCGAGGAGCTGGAGGATGAGACGCCCGGCGCGGCCGGGCAAACCGCGGAGGATTCCGTCCCGATGATTGCCACTGAAACCACGTGCGCGGCCTCGACCGACGACCGCCTGTCCGAGTTCGCCCGCGTAGGCCTGGAGAGACTTCACCACCACGATCATGAACTGTACGGGCTGCTGGCGCGCGAGTATGACCGGCAGGCGGGCGTATTGGCGATGGTGGCGGCCTCGAGCGTCGCCGACCCGTCGGTGCTGATTTGCGAGGGGATGACCGGCGCCAACGTCACCACCGAGGGGTACCCCGGGGCGCGCTTCCATGCCGGTTGTGAAGTGGTCGACCAGATCGAGCGGCTCGCCATCGAGCGCACCCGGCTCGCCTTCGGCGCGCGGTACGCCAATCTCCAGCCGCACTCGGGCACGTCGGCCAACGTGACCGTGCTGTTCTCGCTGCTGAAGCCCGGCGACACGATCCTCGGCCTGAATCTCGATTCCGGCGGCCATTTGACGCATGGGGCCAAGGCCTCGGTCACCGGGCAGTATTTCAACGCGCTCGGCTACAGTGTCAATGACCAGGGTTTGCTCGACTACGATCAGATCCGCCGGATGGCGGTCGAGTCGCGTCCCCGGATGATCGTCTCGGGAGCCAGCGCTTATCCGCGCCGGATCGATTTTCGGAAGTTCCGCGAGATCGCCGACGAAGTTGGAGCCTACCTGCTGGCGGATATCTCGCACATCGCCGGGCTGGTCGCCGCCGGCGTTCATCCCAGCCCGATCGACCACGCGCATTTCACTACCACCAGCACCTACAAGCAGCTGTACGGGCCGCGCGGAGGCCTGATTCTGATGGGCCGGGACTACGACGCGCCGGCGCCGGGAGGAAAGAAGACGCTTTCCGATCTGATCCAGAGCGCCGTGTTTCCCTACTCGCAGGGGACCCCGAATCTGAGCGCGATCGCTTCCAAGGCGCGTGCGATGGCGATGGTGGCGACGCCGGAATTCAGGGTGCTGGCCGGGCGCATTGTCGAGGATGCCCGGGCGCTGGCGGATTGCTTCCTCGCGATGGGGTACCGGGTCATCACCGGCGGAACCGACAACCACATGGTGCTGATCGACGTGCTCTCGCGCGGGATCACCGGGGTGATCGCCGAGCGCGCGCTCGAACAGTGCCGCATTGTCATCAACAAGAACAAGATCGCGGGCGACAGGAAATCCGCGACGATTACCAGCGGCATCCGTCTCGGCACCAACACGCTGGCGCTGCGCGGAATGGGGCCGGCCGAGATGCGGCTATGCGCCGGCCTGGTCGACCGCGTGCTGTCGTCTTTGACGATTCTCGACGATCAACACTACGAGCTCGACGAGAATGTCCGGCGAGCGGTCCGCGCCGAGGTGCTGGATCTTTGCCGGAGATTCCCCGTGCCCCACTACCCGGTTCGCGAGGGATGGTTCGAGGAGTAATGCCCTCGGGGAAGCGCGAACGGCTGCTCCGGCTTCTCGAGCAGAAGGGGGTCCGGCCGGCCGCCTCGCCGACGATCCCGCCCCGCGCCCCGGCCGAGGAGGTCCCTCTGTCGTTCGCCCAGGAGCAGCTCTGGTTTCTCGAACAGCTCGAGCCGGACCGCTCGCTCTATAACGTACCGGGCGCGGTTCGTCTCGGCGGGCCGCTCAATCCGCTGGCGCTCGAGCGCACGCTCAACGCGATCGTCGCCCGGCACGAGCCGCTCCGGACGACGGTTCACGCCAAGGACGGCAGGCCGTATCAGCGGGTAGCGCCCCACCGGCCGTTTCCGCTCGCGGTCGTCGACCTGACGGCGATCGAGGCTTCCGCGCGCGACGCCGAGGCGCGGCGGCTGGCGACCGCGGAAGCGCATCGAAGGCTCGATCTCGAGACCGGGCCGCTGGCGCGGTTTTCTCTGATCCGGCTGGGGGAGAACGAACACGTGCTGGTGTTCAACTTCCATCACATCATTGCCGATGGATGGTCGATGGGCGTCTTTTCGAGGGAGGTGGACCAGCTCTATCCGGCCTTGCGCGACGGCCGCCCCTCGCCGCTCGCGCCGCTGCCCATTCAGTTCGCCGACTTCGCCGTCTGGCAGCGCCGATGGATGCAGGGAAAAGTGCTGGAAGACCACCGTGCATTCTGGAGCCGCGAGCTCGGCGGGGACCTTCCGACAGGGGAGCTTCCCGCCGACAAACCCCGGCCGGCGACCCCGTCCTACCGCGGCGAGCACGAGGCCGTCGTGCTGGCCGAGTCGCTGAGCGCTTCGCTGCGGGCGCTCTCGAAACGCCACGGCGTTACGACATTCATGACGCTGCTGGCGGCCTACAAGATCCTGATTCACGCCTGGACCCGCGCGGTGAGCCGCCCGCCGTCGTCGAGCGCCGACGTCGTGGTGGGCTCGGTGATCGCCAACCGGAACCGAAAGGAACTCGAGGGACTGATCGGCTATCTCTGCAACACGCTGGTGTTGCGGACCCCCCTCGGGGGCAACCCGCCGGTGGGCGAGCTGCTGCGGCGCGTCCGCGACGTGACGCTCGGGGCCTGCTCGTATCAGGACATGCCCCTGTCGCGCCTGGTCGAGCAGGTGCAGCCGGGCAGGGACTTGAGTCGCAACCCGCTGTTTCAGGTCGAATTCTCGGTGCTGACGCCGGATGTCAATCCGGCGCTATACAACTACGGCCTCGGCGCGGGGGTGATGGAGACGGCCACCCTGGCGGGACTGGCGGCCACGCCGTTTGACGTCGAATACAAGATCGCCCGGTTCGACGTGGCCGTGATTCTGTGGGATATGCCGGACCGGATCCGCGGTACGGTGGAGTATAGCGCCGATCTGTTCGAGGCGGCCACCATCAAACAGATGGTCGGCGACTACGAGCTGATTCTCCGGCGGATGGAGCGGGAACCGGAGGCCACGGTCGAAACATTGTCGAGCGAGATTCAGACGGCGCGCCAGAAACAGCGGAGCCAGGACGAGGAGCGTTACCGGGAAGCGCTCGGCCAGAAGCTGCGAGGCCTCCGGCGCCGGCCGGCGGCCGCGGGCGGGATTCCGGAGGCCAGCCAGCCGTTATGAGCAGAATTGTTTCCGTGTACGACCCCGGTCACGAGATCCGGGAACAGGAGGCGCTCGCTCTGCATCGCAACGAGAACCTGTTCGTGGGGCCGGATTGGACGTTGGAGGCGGCGACGAAGGCGGTCGCCGAAGCCGCCATCGCCTCGTATCCAAACCCATCGGCGGACCCGGTGCGCCAAGCGATCGCCGATCTCTATGGGGTGGACTTCGAGAACGTCTTCGTCGGCAACGGCGCCGACGAAGTGCTGGCGTATTTGCTGGCCAGCCTCCGGCACTCCCACGACCGGCTCGGCATTCAGGACGTCTGCTTCAAGGTGTACGATCAGCTTGCCGAGCGGTTCGGGTTCCGGCTCGAGCGATTGCCCGGGGACACGTTCCGAACCGGCCGCATCGCAAGCGAAGGCTGGCGCGGGCTGGCGCTGGCGGACTCGCCCAACGCGATCACCGGCGTGAGCATCGGGCGGGAGGAACTGTTTCGGCTGGCCGGCGACGAGCGCTCGTTTCTGATCTGGGATAACGTGTATGGGGAGTATGCGGGCGAGAGCCTGCCGTTGCCGATCCGGAACAACGTGGCTTTCGTGCGCAGCTTCTCGAAATTCTACGCGCTGGCCGGGCTCCGGATCGGCTACGCGATCGCGGATCGCGGCGTGATCCGCCAGTTGCTCGACCACAAGGATGCCTTCAATGTGAATTCCTTCGCGCAGGTGATGGCGCTCGAGGCGCTCGGGCGCCGTGGCCATTTTGAAGCGCTTCTCGAGGAGGCTTTGCGATGCCGCCGGGAGTTGATCGCCGGACTGCGCCGCCTCGGCTTTTGCGTCCACGAATCGAAGGGCATTTCCGTGTTGGCGGCGCATCCGGACTTCACCGGCGAGAGTCTGCAATCGGGGCTGCTCGAAAGGAAGGTGGTCGTCAGGCGGTTCCGGGACGAGCTGACCCGGAACCACATACGGGTCACCGTCGCCCCGCCGGAGACGATGGGCCGGTTCTTCTGCGCGCTCACGGCGGTCTTGGAAGCGGGAAAACAGGGAGGTCAGGCAGAGGCATGAACGAGTCCGAGGATGTGGATGTGGTGTACAAGGTCGTGGTGAACGACGAGGAGCAGTATTCGATCTGGCCGGCGGAGCGGGAGAATCCGCTGGGCTGGCGCGACGCTGGAAAGAGCGGCCCGAAACAGGAATGCCTCAGCTACATCGGCGAGGTATGGACCGACATGCGGCCGCTCAGTGTGCGGAAGCGAATGGATCAGGCCGGCGGGAGGTGACCTGGCGGTCGGGCCGCGGGCGCGGATAAAAAAAGCCGGGCGCGGGTCAGGCGCCCGGCTGAGGAGCATCCACAGGTGCTCGGAGGAAACACCCTGTGGGAGTGGAGGAGAGCCTGTCAGCCCAAGAGGCCTCCGTGGCCGAGACCGGCCAATTCCCAACCCGACAGCCGATACCGGGCGAGCATCGGCGGTAGGACGAGGTCGACCACGTTAGGCCGGACGGAGCGGAAACAGCCCGGCGCCGAGACAATGGGGACGTCATCCTTATAGCCGAGCAGAAGGAGATTGCCGGGCTCGACCGGGGCGAGGAATTTCTCGAGGTGGCAGCCGGCCAGCGTCATGGCGCGTCCGACGACGTCATCGGGACCGGCCGGAGCGGTGGTGGATGCCACCAGGACGGCTGCGGGCTTGGCGCGCACCAGGTGCTGAAGCGCGCGAGCGACGCTCGTTTCGTCCTCGACCACTGTGAGGGCGAAACTGGCGGACATGTTGAAGCGCTCGAGGCGCTGCCGCATGATGTTCTCAAACAGCAGACGGGCTCGATCGCCGCTGGAGGGATCCGAATACAGCACGCCGACCGACGGGTTGCGGATTGGCCGGGCCTGGAGGATCGGCCCGCGCTCTTTGAGGATCGAGATCACCGCTTCCAGTTGCGATTGCGCCACGACAAACGGCGCGCTCTTGACGGTGGCAATGCGCTGGCCGGCCTTGGCGAAGCTGAAGTTCAAGGCGGTGGCGATGACGATGCTGGACGTGCAGTTGATCTGCTTCAGCAGTTCGTCGTCGACGAGCACGCAGCAATCTTCGATGGCAAACAGGTTGGAGCGTCCTCCGGCGGCCAGGCGGATTTCCAGGCAGCCGCAGCCCATTTCGGTGGCGACCGTGGTGACGGCTTCATCTTCGCCGACCTCTCCTGCTTCCAGCTGGGTCACCCAGACCTGTGCCATGCCCTCGGTTTCGAGCAGCCGCACATCGTCCTCGCTGATCATGTGTCCTTTGGCGAGAAGCTTTCTTCCTCCCGGTTTGAAAACCGTACAGCAAAGAACCCGTCCCGTCGAATCCCGAATGCCAACAGTCTCAGCCCTCATTTGGACGACCCTCGATTTGCCCTGAAGAACATCCTAGTACTACTAGTTCTAGTCCTAGTCCTAACAATTATAAGCATATAATTGGTTGTTCTCCAAGAGATTTTTCTCAGTTTTTGACGTATCCCACGGTTTCTGGACGGGTGACTGGTGGTGGCGACGGGACCTGAAGAATGGTGGGCCAGACAATTACGTGGTTTATATTTAATATCTTACGTGGATCTCCGGGACCGGGATCCGGTTCGTCAGGCAGGCGATAGCAACCTACGGTTCATGATCGGGAACTAGTACCAGAGGCTTTATAACCATAACAGAGGAATGCCGGCAAGGATTCCCCTGAAACGTACATAGTACTAGGGTATTCCCCTAGCGCCTCTCACCCCACAGCCCGGTGGTGGCTCTGATCACCGGCAGTTGGACCAGCTCGGCGCCAGCCGGGTAGCCACGACTCTCTTCGGCCAGCCGTGCGAACAGCGTCTCATCAGACAGGGACTTGACGACCGCTATCTCGTCGCAGTTCTGAAACTTGGGACACCGCAGGCAGTCCTTCCAGGCCTTCAACGGCAGCAGACTCCGGTCCACTTCACGGAATCCGAGTTTTTCGAAGAACCCGGGAACGTATGTGAATGCAAATAACATCGACAGCCCGCATTCGCGCGCTTCGGCCTCGAGCGCCTCGACCAGCCTTCGCCCGATGCCGGAGCCTTTGGTTTGGGGCGAGACGGCCAGCGACCGGACCTCGGCGGCGGTGGGAGTGTAGAAGTGCAAGGCCGCGCATCCGATCACGCCGACGGAGACATCCTCGGCGGCGACAATAAAATCACGAATGTGCTCGGCGAGCTCGAACTCAGTGCGGGGCAGCATGATGCCATCGGCGGCATACTGGTTGATCAGCGCGGCCAGAGCGCCGATGTCGCCCATCGAGGCTTTGCGGAGGGTCATGGCAGTAGCTTGGTACCGACGCTCTCTCCGGCGATCAATCGCTCGACAATACCCGGCGCACTCCCGGGAGCGATGACCACCTGTTCGACGCCATCGTTCAAGGCGCCAGCGGCCGCGTTCAGCTTGGCGAGCATTCCGCCGGTCGCGATTCCTTCCTCGATGAGACGCCGGCCGAGGCCGCGGTCGATCGAGGGCAACACGGCTCCGGCGTCGTCGCGCACGCCGTCGACGTCGGTGAGATAGAGCAAGCGGTTGGCGCCGAAGGCGCTCGCGCAGGCGGCCGCCATCTGGTCGGCGTTGACGTTATAAATGCGCCCACGCCGGTCGCCGGCGATCGAGGCCACCACCGGGAGATAGGAGTGATCGATCAGCAGCTCGAGCAGCGCGGCGTTGGCGCGCGCCGGACGTCCGACCGCCCCCAGCTCCTCCGATACCGGTTCGGCCTCGATCAGCCCGGCGTCGATCCCGCTCAAGCCCACCGCCGCGACGCCGGCTTCGACCAGCGCCGCGACCAACTGGTGATTGACCGATCCGGCCAGCACCTTCAAGACCGCCTCGATCACCTCCGGCGTCGAGACGCGGAGTCCGTTGACGAACCGGCTCTCAACTCCGCGCTCGGCCAGAAACGCGGTCAACTGCCGGCCGCCGCCGTGGACGACCACGACCCGGTGGCCGGTTCGCGCGGCGTGGGCGATCTGGCGGGCCAGCGCCACACGCGTCGAGGTCTGGTCGAGCAGCGTGCCGCCGAGCTTGACCAGGACGTTCACAGCAGCCCCTCGGTTTCGTCGAAGCCGAACATGAGGTTCATGTTCTGCACGGCTTGCCCGGCGGCGCCCTTCACCAGGTTGTCGATGGCGCTGACCACCACCGCCCGACCGGTCGCCGGATCGCACTTCACTCCCAGCGCGCAGAAGTTGGTGCGGGCGACGGCGCGCAAATCGGGAACGCCGTCGGGATAGAGTTTGAGGAACGGCTCGGAGGCGTACCGCCGGCGGAAGACGTCCATCAGCGCGTCGGACGACTCGACGCCAGTGGTGCGCAGGTAAATGGTTTCCAGGATGCCGCGATCGACCGGCAGCAGTTGCGCGGTGAAGCTGAACTCGCGCTCTTCGAGACCACAGGTCAGGAGCACTTCCGGAACATGGCGGTGGTCGAGGATCGAGTAGGCCGAGAAGTTCTCGGTCACCTCGCAGAAACTCGTCTTCCGCGCGGGCGCATGGCCCGCCCCGCTGACGCCGCTTTTGGCGTCGCATACAACGCCGCAGGCGCGGTCAACGACGCCCGCTTCGAGCAGCGGACGGATGGCCAGGTTCGCCGCCGTCGGATAGCAGCCGGGATTGGCCACCAGCCGCGCCGTCCGGACGCTGTCGCGCGAGTACTCGGGTAATCCGTAAGCGGCCTCGGCGAGCAGCGCCGGCTGGGAGTGTTCCTCCCGGTACCAGCGGCGGTAGTTCTCGACGGTCCGCAACCGGAACGCTCCACTCAGATCGATCACGCGAACGCCCGCCTGGAGCAGCCAGGGCGTCAGCTCGATCGACACGGCGGCCGGTGTGGCCAGGAAGACGACGTCGAGCTTCTCGCTCCGGACGGCCTCGCGGGTGCATGGAATCTGCGGCGGATGCGGTTGGCCCGCCGGGCGCGGCCGCTCGTCGGAGTCCTGGCGATGCTCGAGGAGCCAGGGTTCGAGGCGGGGATGGGCCTTTAGGCGGCCGACCAGCTCGGCGCCGCTGTAGCCGGAGAACCCGGCCACGCCCGCGCGGAGACGTGTCATGAGTAATTATTCACCAGTATGAATAATTATACCACGGGGGCCGCGCCGCCGGGCGCTACCGCTGCTCCGACAACGACCGCTCCGCCAGCTCGCCCAGAACCGGCAGCCGGTAGTCGATGCGCTGCGCCGTCTTGAGGATCATGAATACCCAGGCGACGTACAGGACCGCCTTCAGAATGCCTTCCAGACTCCAGCCCCTCACCGACGTGTGGCCGAAGCTGAAGAACGGACCGAGGCCCCATTCGACAATCAGCCAGGCCACGAACAGGTACAGGCCTTGAAAGGCGTGGAAGCGGACCTGGCGATCCTGGCGGAACCGCTCGGAGGCGAGCACGACAATCGCCGGGACCCACCCGATCACCGGGATGTAGCAGAGCATGGACGCAGTGCGGGCGTCGATCCCGGTGGCGGCCTTCGGCAACGCGGCCTCGCCCTGACGGCCGCCGCAGGCGGCGCAGAAGGCGTCGGTGTCGGAAACGGTCTTGCCGCACTGCGAGCAATAGGGCATGGCTCTCCCCCTCATCCTATCGTACGCAGCGGTGGATCGCGATGTTCCCGCGGCCTGGATCCGGGCGGCGGCAAGCATGCAGCGGCAACCATGCAGCTAGCGGCGCACTGGAATGAACACTCCGGATGGCGCGTTGACGCCATCGATGGTAAGCGTCACGCCCTGATCGCCGTCGCCAACCCCATCCGGAATCCGAACATTGACCTGGCACAGGCCGGAGCCGACCACCCCAGCAAAGAGGACCTCAGCAGTCCGTCCGCCAACCGTCACAGATGCGGTGCGAGCTAGCGGTGAGGGCACCGCTACAACTCGATCCGATGGAGTCGCAGGATTCGTGGGCCCACAGCCGGTCCCGTACAAGAGAACCAAATCGTTGGGACGTGCTGGCCGATGTGAAAAGCCGCCGGGGAACAAACCGGCCGGCGCGAGAAAGGCACCGTCAGGGTGTACTGCCGCGGGATAGCGGCGTCCGCCAGGATCGAAGAGGAAGAACGCGGGAGCAAGGCGTACTTTCTGGGCTGTGATCGTATTGCTCCGCCCATTCACGGTAATGACCTCAACAGGAACGAATCCTTCGGTTGGGTCGTCTGGGGCGAGGACATTGATCTGAGTCGGTGATATGAAGTACACAAACGCTGGACGGCCATTAATGTTCACTCGGACACCATCCAGCGAAGTTGGGAGCCGGCCGTCCACGAAATCCGACGCTTGCCAGCTACGCGACATGTTGCTGAGGTTTGTTCCGAGGATTGAAACCCACGTACCTGAAGTTATCCCAGGGCGGAAACTGGCGCCGTGTAGAACTCCGCCAGCGGAGATCGCCGGCAAGGAACCGCCGGGGCCAGCTTGCACCACAACGGTGAAAGACTCAGAAGCAGGAAAGAGTTCACCATATGCGGCGGCCAGAACCGTTACCGACAGGGATGCGTTCCCTGTCGTGCCCGGTGAGGTAAGCGTGAAAGATCCAGTGGCAGATGCACCAGGAATAAGAGTGCCCAAACCCCGCGCTGGAGCCGCGGTAAGGCCGACAAAACCAGCTTGTACAGCTACGTTGAACGCCGGCAGGTCGCCATCGTTTCGAACTGTACAAGCGACCGTAATGGAGGAGTTGCGCACGACGGGATTAGGAACGGAGCAGTTGATTGCGAAAGCCGGTCCTCGCGCGATCTGGAAGCCGGGTTCCGAGACGGAGATTGCAAACGGCTCAGTGAATCCGGCTCCGTCATTGAAGCCGAGCACCTTGAGCACGATCGGAGTTGCTGCGGCCGCTCTGGCGACCGAGACCTGCTCGACGTTTTGACGTTCCTCCACCGAGCGGACAAGTATTTGTCCATCGCTTGCGCGATAAGCCACAAAATCGAGGTCTCGGAGAAAACTCGCGCCACCACGTACATAACGGTTCCAGGCGAGCGTGGCGAACAGGTCGCGGCTGGCGGCCACGGTTGCTCGGAAGAGCACAAACGATCCAGTGGTGGTACTGAGATTCCCACTCAACAGATACCCAGCCTGGTCCAGCGCGCGACCGAGATTGACGTAACCCCATCCTCGGTCCGGCCGCCATCCGACGGTGTCCGTCGTGTTGATGAGTAAGGCTTTGACTAACCGGCCGGGAACGCCGGCTTGCCGTAACAAAACTGCCGCGCCAGCGACATGAGGCGCAGCCATGGAGGTTCCCTGCATGGACACGAAACCCGGAGAGTCGTGGCGAGCGGAGACAATGCCCACGCCGGGGGCGGCAACATCGGGCTTGAAACGACCTTCGAGCGTCGGGCCGCGCGAGCTGAACCCGGCTACCATCGATTGCGCGCGATCCGTGGTGCCGCGGGTATCCATCGCGGCCACCGAAATGGCATTATAGGCGATGCCTGGTGACCCGACCGTGCGTGGACCGGGGCCGCCGTTCCCTGCTGCATTCACCCATGTCAGATTGTAGTTGTCCACAAGTTCGTCAATGCGCCTGGAGAAAGAATCGTCGTCCAGAAGCGTTGTCCCTCCGTTCGAATTGTTCACTATCTCAATGGGGGTTAGCTGTAACGCCACTTCGACAGCGCGTAGGGTGTCGCTCGTAAACGATCGGCCGTTGTCGCACGAAATCTTCGCGCTGTAAAGCGTTGACACGCCAAACGCAACGCCCAAGTGGTTTGGGAACGCAGGCGTCCCAGCCGATGCGATGATGCCGGACACATGAGTGCCGTGACCATTGAAGTCGCCCGTAGAGATGAGCTCATTGGGAGGGCATGTAGGGTTGCTTAGGAACGTTGCGGCCCGAACACGATTGGTGAAAGCCGGGTGAACGCCAGTAATGCCGGAGTCGAGAACCAGGACCGAGAGTCCGGCTCCGGTGAAGCCGGACAGCCAGAAGACTGGCGCGCCAAGGGCGGGAGCTGACGTATCCAGTTGGGCTGTCTGTTCCGCATCGAGCCCGATTTCGGCAATCCGCGGGTCTGCCTCGAGAGCCGCTAGAGCCGAAGTCGGAACATCGGCTCGAATCAGGTTCAGGATCGCATACGGTTCGATCCGAGTCGCCCCAATTGAAGTCAGTGTTCTTTCAAGTTCCTCTTGAGAAGGGCGCTGCGCGGCGCGAAGCGCGGAGATCAAGTCACGGCGAAGCCCGAGTGTAAGCTCGTTGATCGTCTCCCGAGAGGCGGCGGCGGTACGTGGATCACGCTTCCGAACTGCATTGGCAAGAAGGGATTCCGCATTCGCCAGGCGTGAGGCATACTGCTGCTCAATCGCCGGTTGGAGTCTCTCGATGGGCTGGTGGGCGAGGTAAATGAGTACCGGGATTCTGGAAGAGCCGGCATACGCAAGAGGCGGGTTCAGGCGGGGGTCGAGTTTCGAGACTGGCTCATAAGGTGATCCGCCAGGCCGCTTGACCGGCGCCGGTGCGGTGGTGTCCCGCAGTGCGCGGGTCGCATCCTGGGCCAGTAGTAAGGAGCCAGAGCCGACGATGAGGACCATCAACCCCCGGAACCCAGAGCGCACAGAGCACCGTCGGCGGCAAGCGAGGACCATTAGTCCGACGGCTGTTAGAAACACGGGCGCCGGCTCCGGTATCGGAACGAGTGAGAACTTGGGCCCATAGGGGCTGATACCCTCTCCGTTGATTATGAACCGGTCGTCGATTGCCGTGAACATCGTGCCGTCCAGGCCGAAATGGGGAAGGCGCGGGTCGGGGATGAAAGCGGGTTGCCATCCGTTCTCGGCCGACTTGGCAAGCGCAATGTAGCCGGAGCCCGGGCTGTAGCCGACCACCACGTCATGATTGTTGATGTCGCGGATGGAAAACGGAGCGTCCGTTACGCAGCAATACAGTTGACCGAACCGAAAAACGAATTCGGTATAGACAGCGCTCGGGCCGTTAACATGGCCGATCACAGTGTGGTTGTCGCTGGTATCGGTTACCCACCACCTGAACGTGCCGGCATTAGGAATCCCATGCGCGTCGAACCAGGCGGCAAAGAGGGCGTTATTCAGTCCGAGGAATTCATCGGGAGCAGGCGGCCTGGCGGTCGGATGGGAAAGACACGGCCCATAGTAAACTCCCTGATACGTGCCGCACAGCTTCATTTGAAAGAGTGCAGGAATCGGCGTGGCAACGACGCCGAGCACCGCCAGCGGGAGAACAAGACGTGGCAGGGAAAACATGGCTGTTCGGCTTCCTCCTCCTCTAACAACTACTGTTTCAGTGGCGGAATTCCTTTTCCGCCTGCTCAGACTCGAATTCAATGGGGACCCCCGACCTCAGGGACATGATCTTCAGTGCACTACGGTTGATGTTCTTTCCGAACTCCAGCACCAGCGCCTGCGGCTTCCCATGGCCGTCCTTAAACCCGAGGGTCGCGAAATGTTTTCGTTTCCTTGAAAGCAACATGGGCAGTGCGAAAAGCCCGAGCGTTGTGACTCCAAGCGCGATGGTCGCACCAATCCGCCTACCCGTTTTCTGCCCGTATTCGATGCTGCTGATCTGGTTGAACGGCAATGCATACGTTCTCTTGTCCCAAGTGAACTGGATGTCGTCTTCTCGAAGCTTCACGACGCCTTCGGCTCCTTCCTTGACATCGACGTACGTGCCTCCGAGATAGCGAACTTGGGACTTTCCGACCCCGGCAGCTAAGTTGCCGTGGCACAGAATGAAGCAGCCGAGCACGGCCGTTAGCCGGATTACGGACCCATTCATCATCGGCGTACCTCCGGCATCGGCCTCTCCGTTTTTCTCGGATCCGTTGCGACTCTGTTCGACTTGCATATGACCACCTCCGGAGAGAAATGCGTAACTTCGTCGCAGAACCTGCAAGTAAAGGTTGTCCGACCGACTCGCTGAGCGCTGAGTACAGGCGTCGATATAATCTCTGGTGGTCTCTGCATGGTGGAATCGCCTCACGGCAGAGGTATCAAGAATCTCCTGACTGACCTCCACCAAGGCCGAACGGCGCCGGAGCTGTTCGGGCGCTTTATCACCGCGGAACTGCGTGAACCGGAGGTCCGCCGGTCGGTATAATGGCGGTAACGGGGAGGTGCGTGGTGTCCTGTCGCTGTTCGGTGTTATTAGCGGTGAGGGCACCGCTACAACTCGATCTGACGGAGTTGCAGGATTCGCGGGCCCACAGCCGGTTCCGTACAAGAGAACCAAGTCGTTGGGACGTGCTGGCCGATGTGAAAAGGCGCCGGGGAACAAACCGGCCGGCGCGAGAAAGGCACCGTCAGGTGTACGGCCGCGGGATAGCGCCGTCCGCCAAGATCGAAGCAGTTCCTTCAGCCTTTTTCAAACGGTCCCGCCACGCAACAACCTCCTGCCCCGCGCGCGCTTGCGCCTCTTCGAAGATGCCCTCCTCCTTGAAGAAGTCATCCAGCGACGAGCCCATATGACGGTTGCTCTTTTTCACTCTGGGTGACAAGCCCACCACGCTTTCAAGCCGGAACATATCGCTTAACGTCGATTTCCCGCGCGCGTTCCCGCGTTTTCGCCACGTCGTAGGCGAGCTGCATCCGGAGCAGGTGGTTCATGTTGGGGCCGAACGCCTTTTCGATGCGCAGCGCCATTTCCGGCGTCAGCGCCGCTTTGCCGTGGAGAAGGTCGGAGAGCGTGGCCCGGCGTACTTTCAAGATATCGGCCGCCTTCGATACGGTGAGGTCGAGGGCTTCGATGATTTCGGTTTTGATCAGGTCGCCCGGATGGGGCGGGTTCTTCATGGGCATTGCGGGCCTCCTAATGGTAGTCCAACAAGTCGATGTCGTCGGCGGTATTCGCCCCTTCGTCGTAGAGGAAAACCAACCGCCAGTTTCCGGTGACGGTCAGGCTCCAGAATCCTTTCATCGCCTTTCAGCGGATGCAGCTTCCACCCCGGAAACCGGCCGAGCTGGTCGAGGGTTTCGGCGGTTTCGAGCGCGAACAGAAGCTTGCGCAGCTTGTCGGCCATCGCGGGCGGCACCCCTTTGGCGTTGCCGTCTTCATGGAGCTGCTTCAGCCCTTTGTGGCGAAAGCGAACAAGTTGCATGTCATCCCTTCACGATTCCAGTATGTACGGTTACACCGTACACTGTCAAGCGGTATGTGGAGTTGACGGCTTGCGCACGATCGGTGGTGCCGCGGGAAGGCGAACTGCGCCGGAGCTGTTTGAGCGGCTTTATCACCAGCTCCGACGGCTGGCGGCGGGCTACATGCGCAGGGAACGGCCCGGCCACAGTCTGCGCGCCACCGAACTGGTCCATCAGGTTTAGCTCCTCGGCGTTTCCGAGCGAACCGTGGCGGCCGACTGGTCCGGGGGCCCTGGACCGGAGGTCCAACGGTCTATAATGGCGGTTACGGGGAGGTGCGTAGTGTCCTGTCGCTGTTCGGTGTTATTTATCGTTTTGCTCGGCTCGGCCGTCGCCGGGGGCCAGGAGACGCGCAGCATGATTTACGGCCGCGTGCTCGATCCGCAGTCCAGCGCGGTCGCCAGCGCCGCCATCACCGTCACGAACGTCGAAACCAACACCCTGGTTTCACTGAGGACCAACGAAACCGGCTACTACGAGGCGAACCTGCTGTTGCCGGGCAGCTACCAGGTCACCGCCGGGGCGCCCGGATTCAAGAAGTACATCCGCGGCCCTCTGACGCTGACGGTCAGCACGCGGCTGGAGATCAACATCGCCATGGAACTGGGGGCGGTGGCGGAAACCGTGTCGGTGACCGCCGAAGCTCCCATCCTCGACACGAGCACTGTCTCCTCGGGCCGCGTCGTGGACAACCGCACGCTGATGGACCTGCCGGTGCTCGGCAACAGCCCGATCCTGCTGGTGAAGCTGACGCCGGGCATTCAAGTGCCCGGCACGAACAACTATCTCGGCCTGCACTCGAACGCCGGCGGCTCCGAGTACAGCACCGCCGGCAGCGTCGGCGGCAATGAGTGGTCGATCGACGGCGTGCCGAACAACGGGCCCGGCCGCCGCGTCGCCTACCTGCCGTACTCGGACACGCTCCAGGAGTTCAAGGTCGAGACATCGAACTTCGACGCCTCGATCGGCCACACGACCGGCGTCAGCGTCGCCATGATGTCTAAGGCGGGCACCAACGCCATCCACGGCACGCTGACCGAGCAGCACTGGCAGCAGCGCTGGAACGGCACGCCCTTTTTTGTCAAGCAGCTTTACTACCGCAACATCGCCGCCGCCGAAGCGAGCGGCAACACGGCGCTGGCCAACCAGCTCCGCTCGAAGGACAAGCAGGAAACCGGCCGCTCGAACAATTACGCCGCCACCTTCGGCGGGCCGGTCATCATTCCCAAGGTCTTCAACGGCAAGGACCGCCTGTTCTTCTTTTTCTCGTGGAACGGTTTCAAAGACGTCAAGACCGAAGACCCCAACAGCATCAACCGGACGATTCCGACAGTGGCAAACCGCGGCGGCGATTTCTCCCAGCTCCTCGAAGTGGACCCGGTGCGCTACCAGCTCCACGATCCGCTGAGCGTCCGGCGCGACCCGGCGCGGCCCAACAATTTCATCCGCACCCCGATCCCGGGCAACATCGTTCCGGCGGCGCGCATCCTGAATCCGGCCTACAACGCCTATGTGAAGCTGCTTCCGGTCCCCAACAACGACCCCGCCAGTCCGCGCCAGGAGCCGCGCAACAACTATCTGGCGGTCGCGACGCCGTACAACTGGGACTACAAGGCGTATCACAATCGAATCGATTACAACCATTCGGAGCGGCAT
>Ga0247727_10006116_pt1 | contig 23820 bp, 15 predicted proteins | sample WisWelCaveWW1625_FD_202498 | JGI IMG/M metagenome (GOLD analysis project Ga0247727, IMG submission 202498) | Biofilm microbial communities from Wishing Well Cave, Virginia, United States - WW16-25 | ecosystem: Environmental > Aquatic > Deep subsurface > Groundwater > Cave microbial mat | place... | reverse complement strand
AAGTAAACTTCGATCCACGAATGGCGGCCTTGCGCCATGCCGAGGGTGATGATGCCGCTCGGCGTTTTCACGTCGTAAGGTTCTTTGAGCGTCACGCCGTTGACGATGCGCACCGGAATGCCGACGGCGCGCATCAGCGCGGCGCTCAGGTGCGAATAGTTCTGGCAATTGCCCTCGCCGGTTTCAAACGCAAAGAGCGCGTCGTATTTCCTGGGTGTGAGCACGTAACGCAACTGATCGACGGTCCAGAACAAAATACTTTGCACGGCCTCGGCCTGGGATTTACACGACGCCGTCACTTTTTTGGCTTTCTCAACAATGTCAGGATCGGCGGTCTGCACCTGCGCCGATGCACCGAGATAAGGCTTCATCTCCGGCGCAAGATTAACCAAAGGAAACGGGGCCTTCGATTCGAGCGGCCTCAAGCTCACAGAGTTTGCCGCCGTGAAAGCGATGGTCGCCGTGACCGGCCTGCCCGGCTTCTGCCAGGCCACCCGCATAATTTCATTGCCGCGCTGATCGACAGAACGATCGCGCTTGGTGGGCGGCGGATCGAAAACAATATCAAGCTCGGTGATGCGCTGGTTGTAGGTCACCGAATTGAAATTTGCCGGCGTGACGAAGCTGAGTACGAGCGTGTTCATACCGGGCATCGGCTCGACGCGCTGTTGCAAGCGATACTTGATCCGCGACTCCTGCCCGCCATTGAGCAGGTAGTTGTCAGCGACGAGGCGAAGGGGAGAAAGCATGATGAGCAAGAGTACGAGTCTTTTCATTTTCATCACCTTCATTTGGAAAAATCAGGTTCAGGCATTATTAGCAACGGATTACTCGGATTACGCTGATTAGCTAAGAGCAATCCGCGTAATCCGCGAAATCTGTTGCTGGTCTTCTTGATTCGGTTGCAATTGCTTAAGGTTAATGTAGTGCGCGCACAAGTAAAGCCAGCAGCCTTCCATCTCTTTGATAAAAAAGTCGCAGTGTATCTACTCTCGCCCCCGATAGCGCCACAGCGCGCGCAAAATCTCCCCGAGGCCCGGGCATCAAGCTGTATTCAGACGCGTGAAAGAGAAACGTATGAGTTCCATCGAATAACTCAGACAGCTTCTCGGGGGTTCGCCGCGTATCGGGATAATAATTTCTTATCGTCTTCACGGGATTCTTCGTCAAAGAAAGAATATTGGCGTTGAATCCCCAATCCATGCACACGACCGCGCGCTCCGGATGGCGATCGACTTCTTCGACAATCTGATAGATCGCATCCGACCATGCGCCGCGACCGCCGGTTTCCTTAATCATAGCATGATATGTAAACACCTGACGAGCCGAAGCCGCGCAAATCAACAAGATAAAAACAAGGACGATGAAATTAACGGCGGCAGCGTTGAGTGTTTTTACTTTTTGAGCAAAAAGCTTTATCGCATCAAAAACAAACATCGCAACCAAAAGATGCGGCAACGGGTAGAGCATCAACAGTTGATGCCCGCGATGCAATGTTGGCGTGAAGCAGCTTAACGCCAAAAGAACAAAAGTCATGATTAAAATGAACAACAAAGGCTTCTGATTGGCTTTCGGTGCGCCACTTCGCGCGAATTTATAAAGACCTTCGGCTATCATCTTAATAAAAAAATACACAAAAGCAAGCGGTACAAGCCAGGACAGGGGCGAACCCGAGAAATTCCACGCAGTGGTTTGGTAGGCCTTTTCTCCGGCGATGAAGTGATTAAAATAGCCGCCGCCCAGAACGTCGGCCAACATTTGCAGACGCAAATAAAAGTTTTCTAAAAACGCAAAATTATTGGTGCCGCCAGAGGTCTCGCCGAAGTTGCCGGCCATCGGTGTGAAGGTTCCACCACGTGTGGCGACATTGAAGGCGAGAAAAATCGACGCGCCGATTCCAAGGGAAACACACGATAAAAAAATCTTTTTGGTCGAATCGAGCCGGCGGCGAATTTCATCGACGAGGTTTTTTCGGTAAATCAAAATGAGCGTCGCGATGATTGCCATCGGAATCCACAAAAAGCTGGCGCGGTCGGTGATGCCGAGGCCGGTAAAAAAAACTCCAAGATAAAGATATTTTGCCTCGCCCTCCTGCCACCAACGCAGCAAGGCCCACAACACGACGCCTTTGAGCGCCATCATCGTGGCGACCACGGCGAAATCATTTCGCACGTAGGCGACAAAGCTCGCATCCAGCGCGAACATAAGACCGGCAGCAAAAGCTATGGCCGAATTCTTTGTCAGCCTTCTTGCAAAGGCAATAAAAAAAATGAGAGCGCCAACGCCCAGCGCGATGGATGAGCCGCGAATAGTTTCAACGCCGATGCCGAAGAGCGCAAAGACCGGCAACGTCAGATAGGTTCTGAAAAAGCTTGTGTAGTAATTGAACATTAACGGCAGCGGCTTGCCGAAGAGATGAATGACCGAGGGATCGAGCATCACATAGTCGGCATCAAGCTGATTTTTGAGCAGCGCGGCGGCCGGCGGCACGTAATACACTTCATCGTACTGAATGCCGGGCAGTCGAAGATTCATCAATGTTGCGCAAAGAAAAATCGCCGCGGGAATCGCTGCGATCAAAAATCTTTGCAAGGCCCCGTTTCGATTCATGCAACAGGCTCTTTAAGTCTCGGCGAATTGGATGCAGCCGCAATCGACGGTTTACTCGCGAGGCAGAGCAAAGATGTGCCAATGGGAAAACTAAACCGGCGCAGAAAATACCGCTCGCTTGCAAAAATCAATTTCAAAAAACCGTTTATGAAAGGAATATTGCGCTCAAAATCCGTGCGAGCGGGGCTTCGACGATTGTCGCTAAGAAATCTTTGCAAAGAATTCTTCAATCGCATGGCCAGGCGAACAGAGGCGATGATCGGAAAAAGAAAACTGTTGAAATAAGTAATCCGCTCCGGTATAAGTCCGGCCTTCAGAACAACGTCACGAAGCCGCCGCGAGGCATATCGCCGGTGATGATGATTCAGCACATCGTGATCGCTCCAGAGCAGCATGAGAGCTGGAACGGTGATCATCACCAAGCCACCGGGATTTAGTTGGCCGACATATTTCTGCAGAAAACCGACATCATCATCGACGTGCTCGATGACATCGAGGAAGGTCATTAAATCAAATTGAGCTTCCTGCCAAGCCGGGTCAATATTAAGATAAACATTCGAGAAGTTCTCCCGATGGCAAAGTTCAACCGCGGTTGGCGAATCGTCTATGCCCCAGGCTTCGCCGAATTGCGACAACATTGGCAGCAGCGCGCCGGTTCCACAGCCAACATCTGCAATAAGCAGCCCGTGCTTGCCGCCCATCCGTTGCTTGAGAATGTCTTCGAGAATGATTTGCCGTGCGACGAACCACCAATGGGTTTTTTGAATTTTAGAAAAAAGCTGATAGACCTGTTCTTCCATCTGGCCTACTCATTCTCGGCCGCAAGCGGCCGCGCGTTGGGAATGGGCAACTTGGCGGGTTCGGGAACTTCCGGTTGCGGCTTCATGCGGCGGTAGCTTTTCCAAATGCGAAAAAGAGTTCGCAGCGTGCGAGGTATATCGCTCGGGCGCACAGTCGTTTTTCCGGCCATGCGCGGATAATGCCGCACGCCGACTTCGTTCAGGCGGTAGCCGAGGCGCTTGGACTTGACGACGATTTCCGTGTCAATGAAAAAGTCATTGGATTCGAGCTGCATGCCGTCGAAAATCTCGCGGCGAAAGAGCTTGAATGCGCAATCGACGTCGTGCACGCGAATGCCGAAAACGAGCCTGACCAGAAGATTGTATCCCCACGAGAGAAAAATGCGCATCGGGCGATCATAGCGATAGACTCGGAAACCGACGACGAGATCGTATGTATCGATGATCGGCAGGAGATATTTCAGCTCGGAGACGTCGAATTGATTGTCGGAGTCGGTGTAAAAGACGTGGCGAAAACGCGCCGCGAGAAAGCCGGTGCGGAGCGCCACGCCGTAGCCCTTGTTGCGCTCAAAATCGACGAGACGAAAGCGCGTATTTTCCTGCGCGAGTTTTTTGCAGATCGCCGGCGTGGAGTCCGCGCTACCGTCGTTCACGACGACGACTTCGTGCGGCATGCCCAACTGTTCGAGCACGGTGAAGCAACGGCTCACCGCCGTTGCAATATTCTCTTCTTCGTTATAAGCCGGCAACACGATCGACAACCCGGGTGGATAGGAGCTATTCATCTTCATCCCTCGATTTCAACTATAAGTTGTATCTCGCGCAAAACTCCCGCCGCCCGAAAGCATTCTTCAAAAGCGCCGCTCAACGCAATGGCCTTCCCCTTGGTGTGCGCTTCGAAAGCGATGTCCTCCGCTTTTTGCGAGCTGCAGCCGATCGCTTTCATGATTTGCAAAATGACTTCGTCGAAACTGTGGATGTCGTCGTTGTATAAAATTACTTTCCAGGGTTCGGCGGTGTGGCCCGTGATGTCGTCATCGATCGTTTCAAGCTCTTCCTCTGCAGGTGAGGTTACCCATGCGTCCGAAATTTTCATTGCGCCTTCGCCTCCGCAAGCAGGGATTGAATGATGCGCCGATTCGCGGCCGGAAAAGCGTAGCGCCGCAAGTCCTGCGGTCTGGTCCAGCGCCAGGTTTCGCAGGCAATGGCGCGAGGAACACCGGCGATGTGCCGGCAATGATAAGCGTAAAGCGTCACACTGAAGTGGCTATAACTATGATCGACTTTCATAAAGTAATCGCCGACTTCGGTTTCGATGGCAAGCTCCTCGCGCAGCTCGCGCTGCAAGGCGGCGACATGGGTCTCGCCGTTTTGAATTTTGCCGCCGGGAAGTTCCCACAAGCCGCCGAGCATGCCATCCATCTTGCGCCGGTCGATGAGCACGCGCCCATTTTTCCACACCAAGCCGATGACGATGTTATTATGCGGCAAGGCGCGTCGAGGCAATTTGACCGGCAGCGCCGAAGGGTCGTTCAGATTTTGTTTTGCCAAACAAAACTTCTCAACCGGACATTCATCGCAACGCGGACGGCGAGGCGTACAGATGAGCGCGCCCAGCTCCATTACCGCTTGATTCCACCAACGCGCTTGGTTGTCCGGCAATAATTCCTGCGCAAGCTCGGCGACGATTCTTTTTCCTTCTTTCTGCTTGGGAGAACTCTTCAGATGAAAGAGCCGGCTCAATACACGCTCGACGTTGCCGTCCACAACCGCATAAGGCAGATTGAAAGCAATGCTGCCGACAGCAGCAGCGGTGTAAGGACCGATGCCGGGAATCTCTAGAAGCTTTTCATAATCACGAGGCAGCCTGCCATTATTATTTTGCACGAGGAAGCGCGCCGCGCGATGCAAATTTCTGGCTCTCGCATAGTAGCCGAGGCCTTCCCATTTCTTCAACACTTGGGAGATGGGCGCCTTCGCCAAAGTATCGATCATAGGAAAGCGCTTCAGAAAATTTACATAGTACGGAACGACCTTTGCCGTCTGCGTTTGCTGCAGCATGACTTCGGAAAGCCAAATACGATAAGGATCGCGCGTTCTGCGCCACGGCACATCACGCTGATATCTTTTGAACCATTTCAGCAAATTGGTTTGAAGAGAACGCCGCCGCCGCGCCGGGAGATGTCGCAAAAAAGAAGTCGTCGTTTCTGTGTTTTTCTTCATCACCATCGCCAAAAACGTTCCGGCATTCAATGAAGCTCCCCGACGCAAGCGTCGGGGTATCAAGTGGTGTATTGTCTATTGTAAACGACGCAAGCGTCGGGGAATTGAACCCGAACAAGATTAAAATCTGCGCAGACGCGATTCAACTTGAACAGGAGTAAATTTAGAATATTCTTAAACAGTGTCAAATTGATTTTTTGCGAGCCGTCGCCATTATCTGTTAAAAAATTCTTCGTGATCATAAATTCCGCAATCAAGAGTTTTTGAATTCTTACTTGACAATGCCGAAAAGTTTACATATCATTCTGCTGTCAACTTGCGTGCCTAGCCATAGATAGGATTGGCTATCTACAAAATTTAGGAAGGGGGTAAAAGCAATGTTGATTCACCCGCCTTGTTTTGCATCTGCACATCACTCCTCGGCATTACTACGGCACTACACAAACGAAAATCACCCCATCTTTTTTTCTCAACCTTTACGAAAAACAATTTCTTTGAAGTTCGTTTCCATGGCTTCACAAATGTTTTGCACACGTCGATTAACAGGCCCAACAAAGACGGAACTGAACTTGTGGTGCAACAAACTCATAGTCTGCAAGGCGAAGCTGTTGACAACTCAATCATAACAAACCCGATATAGCTCGGTGCCCAGATGTAAACCAACCGCTTATCGCTGATGAGGGATAAAATGAACAAACTAAGGATCATTGTCGCAAGCGGGTTATTTACAACCTTCTTATCAATTCCAGACGCTACTCTTTCTGCTTTCGCAGTATCAGATTCATCTCATATCGCATATGGGGATTTCACCGAAGGCTCAATAGCTTCGCTTGGTAAAGTGGATTTTTATACCTTCGATGGTCAAGTCGGCGAGCATGTGATCATTCGCGTCGATCCGGAGGGACTCAACACCGGCTTTCGCGGGATGACCGAATTATACGGCCCTGCCGACACGTTACTGATCTCTGCGTGGGATAGTTATACCGGCGGCTGGCCCAACTACGAACACGGTGGGCGGCAGGTGAGCTTTGTGGACTTCAAGCTGCCGCAGACCGGCGCTTATACTTTATATGTGCGCGAAGACGATGGCAGTCACACCAGCAACTATTGGTTGAGCTTGCACAGCCGTGAACATTTGCGTGACCATGCTGTGACGATTGCTTTTGATACCACGCTTGTTAGTCAATCGAATGCGCCAGTTGCAGATATTGATGCGTTCCGCTTTTCTGGTCAGGCCAACGAACGCGTGATTCTCCGTGTTGATCCCGATGGCGTCAACACCGGCTTTCGCGGGATGATTGAATTATACGGCCCTGCCGACACGTTACTGATCTCTGCGTGGGATAGTTATACCGGCGGCTGGCCCAACTACGAACACGGTGGGCGGCAGGTGAGCTTTGTGGACTTCAAGCTGCCGCAGACCGGCACCTATACTCTGTATGTGCGCGAAGACGATGGCAGCCACACCAGCAACTATTGGTTGAGCTTGCACAGCCGTGAACATTTGCGCGACAACGCGGTGACGATTGCCTTTGATACCACGCTCGCAACGCAATCCAATGCACCGTTCGGCGACATTGATGCGTTCCGTTTTTCTGGTCAGGCCAATGAGCGCGTGATTCTCCGCGTTGATCCCGATGGCGTCAACACCGGCTTTCGAGGGACAATTGAATTATACGGCCCTGCCGACACGTTGCTGATCTCTGCGTGGGATAGTTATACTGGCGGCTGGCCCAATTACGAACACGGTGGGCGACAGGTAAATTTTGTAGACTTCAAGCTGCCGCAGACCGGCACTTACACTTTATACGTGCGAGAAGATGATGGCAGTCACATCAGCAACTATTGGTTGAGTTTGCACAGCCGTGAACATTTGCGCGACAACGCGGTGACGATTGCCTTTGATACCACGCTCGCAACGCAATCCAATGCACCGTTCGGCGACATTGATGCGTTTCGTTTTTCTGGTCAGGCCAACGAACGCGTGATTCTCCGCGTTGATCCCGATGGCGTCAACACCGGCTTTCGCGGGACGATTGAATTATACGGCCCTGCCGATACGTTGCTGATCTCTGCGTGGGATAGTTATACCGGCGGCTGGCCCAACTACGAACACGGTGGGCGACAGGTAAGCTTTGTAGACTTCAAGCTGCCGCAGACTGGCGCTTACACTTTATATGTGCGAGAAGATGATGGCAGTCACACCAGCAAATATTGGTTGAGTTTGCACAGCCGAAAACATTTGCACGACCATGCCGTGAGCATTGCCTTTGATACCACGCTTGTCAGCCAATCGAATGCACCAGTTGGCGATATTGATGCGTTCCGCTTTTCTGGGCAGGCCAATGAACGCGTGATTCTCCGTGTTGATCCCGATGGCGTCAACACTGGCTTTCGCGGGACAATTGAGTTATACGGCCCTGCCGACACGTTGCTGATCTCTGCGTGGGATAGTTATACCGGTGGCTGGCCCAACTACGAACACGGCGGGCGACAGGTGAACTTTGTAGACTTCAAGCTGCCACAGACCGGCGCCTACACTTTATACGTGCGAGAAGATGATGGCAGTCACATCAGCAACTATTGGTTGAGTTTGCACAGCCGTGAACATTTGCGTGACCATGCTGTGACGATTGCTTTTGATACCACGCTTGTTAATCAATCGAACGCGCCAGTTGCAGATATTGATGCGTTCCGCTTTTCTGGTCGGGCCAATGAGCGTGTGATTCTCCGCGTTGATCCCGATGGCGTCAATACCGGCTTTCGAGGAACAATCGAATTATACGGCCCTGCCGACACGTTGCTGATCTCGGCGTGGGATAGTTATACTGGTGGATGGCCGAACTACGAACACGGTGGGCGAGAAGTAAACATAATTGGTTTTGTTCTTCCCGAAACCGGCATGTACACCTTTTATGTGCGTGAAGACGATGGAGACCATATCAGCAATTATTGGATGAAACTTCAAACAGCTCACCCACTAGTATTGAATCAGCCTCTTGAGAATCAGCGACTAACTTATAACGGCGATGATAAATGGTTTAGAGTTATCTCAAATGATCTTAGCGCGATTGTAGTGAAAATAGAGAAAGTGGGTAATTGGAATGCCACGTTGCGCGTCAAAAAAGGCTCATTGCCGACTCAGCAGCCCTATTTCTCCGATTCAGGGGCAGATAATCTTGAAACCGCGTTCATCTCTGCTGCGGCTGATACATATTATATTCAGGTGCAAAGCAATTCTAACGGTGGGCAATATTCGATTCTGGCAACAACTGATTTTACCAAGGTCAATAAAACACTGGCGATAGACAATGATGTTGTTAATGCGCAAATTTCTATTCAACGCGCAACCGTTACCAGCTTGTTATTCGAGAAAGGCAGCAACACGGAGTTGATTGCATCGCAATGGGGTTCATACCTTATTGATATCGGTAGCGACCCGCGCTTAGGCAAGTATTTAAACACGGGATGGTCTGTGCAAAGCGCTGAGGTTCAGCCCAGTTATGTGAGCATGTCGTTGTCTCACACTTCTGGGTTTGCAAACAAATTGGTGCTTTCTTGGACGAATGACCATGTGGAAGTTCGTTGCGATATTACTGCACCAGAACAGGTTGAGAGCCACACCGTTCTGCGTCCAGGCGGCGGTTGGGAAAGTGGACGCGATAAATGGGCATTCCCCGCGAGTGCCGGATTGCAAACCGGAAGTTTTTCGTACCCTGGCAATTATAGACCACTCTATCCTGCCGACAATTCTTGGGGCACACCTTCAGAAGGATGGCTCGCGCTCTGGGATGATCAAGTTAATGAAGTCGTCGGCTTCACTTTTTCCGGTGGTTTCAAGGCTAAAGTTGGCAATGGCGCGGGCGCAGATGTCCAGTTTCTTTTCCCAGTTGGAACTTCGCGTCTCGCTTTTCATGTTGCCAAGCCGAAGCCTGTTACACCGTATGAAGGCATTCGTGATCTCGCTAGCGGGCCGTTTCTCACTTTGAACAATCAGGTGGATAAATTGTTCGTAAGTGCTGGCAATGAGCTCATCTACACCTTAATTTACAGTAACACGGGTAATCAAGATGCAACAGGAACTGTTATTGAAGATGTGTTGCCCTCGAGTTTGGAACTCGTTGCGGAGAGTATTTCAGATGGAGGGACTTATGATGCAGGTACTAGGCAAATTGTCTGGCGTATCGACTCTTTGGCTGCTGGAGCAAAGACAGACACTGTTACGTTCAAAGCAAAGGTAACGCAAGAAATTGTTGATGGAACGCTGATTGTCAATCTTGCACGAATTTGGGCTACTGAACAAACGGTAGCTACCTCTGCATCGGTATCATCCAAAGTAGCAACGCCATCGATTGCCAGCGTTTCACCGGACAAGGGTGGCAACACGGGTGCTGTAACAGTAACCATTAATGGTAGGCACCTCGACCCGAACGCACAAGTGAAACTGACAAAAGTAGGTGAAAAAGATATAACCCCCACCTTTGTTACAGGCTCACCCGATGGAATTTATCTCACAGCAATATTTTTTTTGACAGGAAAATCTGCAGGTAAATGGAATTTAGTGGTGACAAATCCTAACGGCAATTTTGCGAATTATGAAGATGGTTTTATTTTAGAAGATGGAGGAGCACCCGATTTGCATGTGGAGGTATTAGGAAGAACCAGCTTACGTGTTGGTCGACCTAATGCGCTTCGTGTGCGGGTTGAGAATAAAGGCGCTACCGATGCTTGGGCTTACGCTCTTTGGATAACCCCTCCTCCGAATTGTAGTATAGCGCTTGATATGCCCGTTATCCAAGATCCCTTGCCAGGACAAGCGTTCGTTCAGAAAGGTCATTTTGATCCAACTAATAACGGAGTTATAATTTCAGGGCACAGACTACCTGTTGGCACATTTGAAGAATTCGAGATTAATTTGATACCTAATCAGCCTGGCCAAAATGAAATAATAGTCGAAATCTTCACAAGCCCCGTTGATTCAGTTTTCACCATGGGTTCACAGAAAAAATTAGCGAAACCACTTGACCTAATACTAGTTCCTTATCCCTCACCAGCAGGTGGAACTTGGTATCCTCCAAATCATGAGCCACCCGATGGTAGCATAGTTATTCGTATGAGTAAAGGGGGCGGCTCAGGACATGTAGGTATTTATGTTGGTAAAGGATGGGTTGTTGATGTTGTCCCAACCGAAAAAGCTAGACCTGACGGAAGTGTGAGGGGACAGTGGCGACGTGTCAATATTCACGATAAGTGGCATGAGCGCAATGAGGACGGAGAAGGATTGTATGTCGGCGCATGGGCGCCACCAGGGCTAGATAAATCTGCTGGCGAACGCATCAAAGAACAGGCAGAAAAGATGGTTGGTCAATCAATCACTTTCAGAGTTCCATCTTTTTTCGATAATATTGACTGTGTTGAAGGGGTATATGATGTATATAAGGCGACAAACGTCAACCTACCATGGTGGTGGATAAAACGGGAATTCCTTTCACCTGCAGAAGTATATGAAAGAAGTCAAGGTGGCTGGTGGCCGGAGTATCGTGGATTAGGTTTTTTCCTTGCTCCTAGTACGTGGCGAGCGATATTATACCCATGGACTCCGGCTGGCAGAGTACGTATTGCACTCGAATTTCTCATGGCCATTGATCCGAATGATAAAGCAGGGCCAACCGGCTATGATATGGAAAGTACGTCTCAAGTAAATCGCAAACATTTTATTGCTGCCATGCTCGAAATGCCGTACATAGTGTATTTCGAAAACCTAGATTCCGCTACAGGTGCTGCTCAAGAAATCCTAATCACTGACCAACTCGATTCCACCCTCGATTGGTCAACCTTCACATTGGGCGAAATGAAAATCGGAGAGAAGACCGTCTCGGTGCCAGCAGGGTCAAAGAACTTTAAAACAACGGCTGACTTGCGGCCTATACTCTCTACGGTCGTAGAAGTCGATTTCAAATTTAATCCCGCTACGGGGCGTACCGAATGGCTCTTGCAGGGTAAAGACCCTTACACGGGCCAACTCGCCGACTTCTTGCCACCCAACAAAAAAGAGATTGCCCCGCGCGGAGAAGGGTGGGTTTCCTTCACCGTGAAGCCCAAACAGACATTACCAACAGGCACAGTCATCAAGAACAAAGCAACGATTGACTTCGAAGTCAATATCCCGCCCGCGCCAATGGAAACGCCAGAGGTGTTCAACACGATTGATGCAGATGGGCCCGATAGCCATGTTTTCCCACTTGCGGCAACGCAGGACTCTGCTCATTTCAGAGTAAGATGGACAGGGACTGACATTGGTGCTGCTATTCGCGACTACACCATTTTCGTTTCGGAAGAAAGTGGGCCATCCACAGCTTGGCTAATCAACACACCAGATACGTCAGCCGTGTTCATTGGCCAACCAAACAAAACCTATGCGTTCTACAGTGTAGCGCGAGATAATGTTGGCAACGTGGAAGATACGCCGAGTGAACCCGATGCCAAGACGAGAGCTGGCTTGTTGACTTCTGCACCTGGCAATGATGATGATTTACCTAAGACATTTACGCTCTCACAAAACTATCCCAATCCGTTTAATCCCACTACGAGTATTCGTATCGAAGTGCCGAAACCTGCGCATGTGACGATCAAAATTTATGACATATTGGGTCGTGAAGTCCGTATGCTGGTTGATCGCAAATTTGAAGCAGGAGGGTTTGTGGAGATTTGGGATGGCACGAACAACAATCGAAGCCGAGTAGCGAGCGGCTTGTATTTCATGCGTATGCAAGCAGAAGGGTTTGTGAGTGTGAAGAAGCTCTTGATGCTGAAATAGTCAAAATCTTCGAGAACTCAAGGGCCGGCTCAGCAATGAGTACTGGCCCTTTTGTTTTCCAACATTGCTATCGCAATTAATCCTCCTGCTCAAAAAGTCGTTGAACACGGCTGAAGAATTTCATATATTGTGCCTGCCGAGCCGCAGAGGCTCGGTTTTCGTTGATGCAATAAAATGCTTTTTGCACCATCAATCCGTAAGACGTATAAAATAAGCCGGCCACAAGCCGGTGATTTTTTTGTGGACTATCGGCAGGAAGGCACGTGGGGAGCAGGCGAGTAAAGTCTTTGAGCAAACGAATTGCAGCGTCATACCCCCAAAAGGGGCTTGGCCGGGCGCCGCTGGTTAATCGTGGAGCATGTTCATGAAGCAGTATTATTTCACCGAGGGCGGTTACGAGAAGCTTCGCAAGGAAATCGAAGACCTCGAGCGTTATATCAAGAACGACATCGCCAAGGAGATCGGCGCGGCGCGCGAACACGGCGACTTGCGGGAAAATGCGGAGTACGAGTCGGCGAAGCTGAAACAATCGAATCACATGGCGAAGCTGGGCTTGCTGCAGGAGAGATTTCAAAACGCGCGGATCATTCGCAAGAGCGACCTGCCGGACGGCATCGTGACGCTCGGCAAGGTGGTCCGCATTCGCGACAAGCAAAACGGCCTGGAGGAGAAATACACCATTCTTGGCGACGGTGAAAGCGACATCGACAACGGCATCATCAGCTACCAATCGCCGATCGCGCAGGCGCTGATGAAGCACAAAGCCGGCGATATCGTCGACGTGAAATTGCCCCGCGGCGTCAAGAAGTACGAAGTATTGGAAATCTCTTTTTACGAGGAGGTGTGAGCGAGCAATCAGTTTTGCGCGGACGCCTCGATGCGCACTTTCCGCCGATTGTTCGACCACCGCACCACGAGATGATTCGGTTTGCAACAAACTTGGCAGTCTTCCACGTAAGTTTGCACGCGCGCGCCGGACACTTCCAGAGGAATAACATTTTGCTCGCCGCAATAAGCGCAGGCAAAACTGCCGCTCTCCTCCATCCCGCCAATTTCATCTACCCAGTCCACAGTATCGCCTCGTTTTAGGTTCGCATTCCCTCTTTTGCTTAAACTATCGGCGTAAACGCTTCTTCACAAATCTTTCTCACCGTTTAGGTGTATCATCGTTGGCGACGCACATTTTGAGGGCGACGATTCCCCACACGTTGTGCAGAACAAAGATCGTTTCGCATAAACACCCAAGACACAACCTACTTCTACCTGCGTAAAAAGTGAATGCGTAAAACTTCCGGCGTGTTTCAAAAAATTCAAAGAGCAAAAAATCTAGCGCCCCGCTTCAACTTGAATTGAACTCCACCCTTTTCTTCAATTTGCGCGCGTAACATTAATAGACGATTCAAACTGCTGATCAAGCTGCATGCTTCAGCATCATTCGATCCAATCAGCAATAAAAACGTTCGTCTGATGCGGCGTGCCGGCGTTGCGGTTCGAACAAAACACGAGCTTCTTGCCATCCGGCGTAAACATCGGGAAGCCGTCGAATTGATCATGGTAAGTTATCTTTTCCAAGCCGCTGCCGTCCATGTCGATCATGTAGAGATCGAAATTGCGCTTTTGAGGATCATCCAGATTCGAGCAGAAGATTACCCGCCGCCCGTCGGGATGAAAAAACGGCGCGAAGTTCGCCGCGCCGTTGTTGGTCATTCGCCGCTGGTCGGAGCCGTCGGCGTTCATTACGTAAATATCGAGCTTGCTGGGTTGGACGAGGTCTTGTCGGAGGAGCGACTGATAGGTTGCAATATCTTCGTCGTCTTCCGGGCGGTAGGCCCGAAAAACGATTTTGCTGCCATCGGGAGAGTAGAACGGTCCGCCGTCGTAGCCGATCGCGTTGGTCAACCGTTGCACGTTGGTTCCGTCGATATCCATCGAGTAGATGTCAAGATCTCCATCCCGCAAAGAAGTAAATACGATCTTCTTCCCATCCGGAGAGATTGTTGCTTCGGCGTCGTAACCGTACGTCGTTGTCAATGGTCGCGGGTCCCTGCCGTCGTCCTTCGCGCTGTAAATATCATACGATGGATAAACACCCCAGACATAACCGCGGCTAAAGTCCGGGCGCGGCGGGCAAGTGTCGGCGTCTGTGTGGGTCGAAGAAAAAATGATATGCTCGCCGTCCTTCAAGAAGTACGCGCAGGTGGTGCGTCCTTTCCCCGTCGAAACCAGACGAACATCGGAGCCGTCAATGTTCATCGTGAATATCTGATCGCATTTGAAATTTTCACGCGTCGATTGAAAAATGAGGCGGCGAGCGTCGAAGCTCAAATAAGCTTCGGCTGAGTTTTCTCCTTCGCGAGTAAGCTGTTTGACGTTTGCGAGATGCCTCTCGCCTTCATAGAGCAGATTTGTCGCCTTCTGTGAATCAACCTTTTTTTCTGAACAACCATAAATCAAAAAGAGCGTCAACGCCAGCACAAGGTTTCGCATCTTCTCCTCGCATTCGTTCCTGGAATTTTGGTTTATAACGAATCAATGCGGGGTTAATATAAAAACACATCGATCGAAAGTAAAGATGATTTTGGAGAAGATTGTCACGCTTTTAAATAAGAAAGGCATCCCGCGAGCGGGACGTCTTTCCGGGAAAGAAGGTGATGGGAATCTTCATAAGCGGTTGTGCGTCGCACGTATCAGTATCGAAGACCAAACAGGGTGATCGCAATTGTTGGTGTATCGCCTTACTTACCGGCGGCCCGACTGGGCAGTTTCCATCTATAACCGAGGCGATATTTGTTGGTGGGGCAATAGAGGAAATAAATGAATCGAGTATTTTCAAATCACCGCATCGCGCAAATGCGCAGCGGCGCGCTCCGGGGAAATCCACAACACTTGAAAGCCGGAGCCGACTTCGAAGCTGGCGATGCCGCGCAGCCGCGGCATGATCTCGATGTGCCAGTGAAAATCGCGCTCGACGGTTTTCCAATAACCGCGCTGTTTGCCCGCCGTCAAATTCGGGCCGGAATGGACGGCCAACACATAATTCGGGTTGTTCAAGACCACTCTTATTTTCAACGACACCGTTTTGATCATGTGCGCCAACGCCGGCAGCTGGTCGTTCCACTCAAAATTCGTTTCATGATGTTTCGGCATTATCCACGCTTCAAAGGCGGCGCGCGAGGCATACGGGCAGAATGCGATGAAAGCGTCGTTTTCAGCCACGACACGCTGCTTGTCATCTTCCTCCTGCCGCACGACATCGCAAAACAGGCAGCGCTCTTTATACTGATAATAGGCTTGGGCGTTTTGCAGCTCCTCTTTCACGCGCAAAGGCGTGATAGGGGTGGCAATGATATGGCCGTGCGAATGATGCATCGTGGCGCCGGCGCCCTCCCCCGGGCTTTTGTGAATAAGAATGTAGCGAAACCGCTCATCGCGTTTTAAATCGATGACACGCTCGCGATACGCCGTCAAAACATCGACGATGTGTTGTTGATCGTGATCGACCAGCCGGCGGTTATGCTCGGGCGTTTCAATGACAAGCTCATGCGCGCCAATGCCGTCGAGCATGTCGTAAATGCCCAAGCCGCGATTGTTCAGCTCGCCATGGATTTGCAAAACCGGAAATCTCTCCGGAATGACGCGTACTCGCCAGCCCGGGCCGTCTTTATTTCCGCCGGAAGGCCGCAGCGCATAAACCTCTGAGATCGTTTCCGATTCATGGCCGTCGCAGAATTCGCAATGATCATTGAGCGGCTCAGCGGAGGCGCGTCGCGAATGAAGAGTGCGGAAGAAATCCACGTCTTTTCCATCTTGAACGACTATCGTCCAATTTCCGGTAATGGGATCGCGGCGGAGCTGATTGATGGACATGGGCTACTCTATGTTTTGCTTTCTGCGGGTCGACAAGAAAGAGAATTTTTTCAGAAAACGACGTTCAAGCTCGCGCATGCGGCGGCGGGCCTTTGGCCGAAGATCGTCGAAGCCGAGCAAATGCAAAATCCCGTGGAGGGCCAACCTGGACAACTCTTCATCGCTCGACACGCCATAGCGCTTCGCTTGATCGTACGCCACGTCGATGCAAACGTAAATCTCCCCGCACAGGACGGGCCCGGGAAGCGGAAACGTGATGACGTCGGTTTCACTCGGATCGTCGAAATACTCGGCATGCAAACGGCAAATCGTTTCTTTATCTACAAAGCTCACTTGTACTGCGCCGCTGGCCGGCAATTTCAAATCAGCAGCATATTGCTGCCATGCTGCCTGCAACATGCGAATCATGCGGCGTCGATTCGGCTCACGGTAAAACAGCCGGCGCTTCCGACTCTGAAGATAGAGATGAAGACGATTGGTCTCGACCTTGCCGGGTGGAGCGGGTTGCCGTCGACGGCTCGTCTTCCACGTATTTAACTCGGCCATGAAAAACGCCGTTCAATGTTCTTTCAAAACTTTCCTTGATCAGATTGAGATCGCGGAGGGTTAATGGGCACTCATCAAGCTCGCCTTTCTTAAATCGCTCTTCGACGATCGCGTTGACGATGCCGCGCAGCCTGCTGACCGATGGATCGCGCAACGAGCGCGCCGCCGCCTCTACGGCATCGGCCAACATGACGATACCGGTTTCTTTGGTTTGCGGCTTCGGCCCGGGGTAGCGAAAATTCGATTCATGCACTTCGGTATCTTCCGTTCTCTCCAAAGCTTTTTTGTAAAAATAAGCAATCAGGTTCGTGCCGTGATGCTGGGGAATGAAGTCGCGAATATCTTTGGGAAGTCGGTTTTCTTCGGCGATCTCCAGCCCGCGTTTGACATGATTGATGATGATGAGATAACTCATGTTTGGCGTGAGCTTCTCGTGCGGGTTTTTTCCGCCGCGCTGGTTTTCGACAAAATACTCCGACTTGTCCATTTTGCCGATGTCATGGTAATACGCGCCGACGCGGGCGAGTAATGAGTTGGCGCCTATCGCTTCTGCCGCGGCCTCGGAAAGCGTGCCCACCAAAATGCTGTGATGATAACTTCCGGGCGCCTGCATGGCCAACTCTCGCAGCAATGGGCGATTCAGATCCGAAAGCTCCAGCAATGTAGCGTCGGTGGTTACGTCGAAAACATACTCGAGGATGACCATCATCCCATACGACAACACCGGACAAAGCAGCGCATTTATTCCGCCGTAGAACCATGCCATGGCCATCTCAGAAAGCGGCGAGTGTCTCACAAACCCCATGGCGCTGACCGCTACGACATATCCGAGAAAAATAAAAAGTATGGCTTTGAAAATCCACGACCGAGAGCGTACGCGGCTGACCGCGGCAATCGACATCGCGCCGACGACGATGGTCAGAAAGGAAATGCCGAACTGATACCCCTCCATGCCGCCGAGCAATAGCGACAGCGAAACCGTTCCGGCAAAGGCGAGTTGATAATCAAAAAAAACCGTGAGCAGCAATGAGCCGAGAGTAATGGGAATGAGATACTCCGAGGCTTTGACCTGCCGAAGCAAGAACGCAGCGCCGAGGACTAACAACAGAATAATAGCGATTAAAAAGACTTGGGAAATATCTTCGTAAATGCGCGGGCGCGCGTGCCAAACGAAGAAAGAAAGAAAATCGATTGCCAACAGTGCGATCAAAAATCTTCCAAAGTACTGCAAGAGGTCGCGCAGTCCGCCGTCACGTCCTTCGCGCGCCACCCTTTCTTCGGCCAAAGAACGGAGCTTTTGAATGTGTTCGCGGGTTATTTTTTCGTTGCTGTCGATAATCCGCTCTTTTTCGAGGACCGTGCCGCGCGCCAAAGGAACCCGCTCCGTCGCCACGTCGGCGCGGCGTTGAGTTTCCACAGTGTCATAAAATAAATTCGGCCGCAAGGCCGGCATCAAAATGACGTATCCGGCCTTCACGAGGCTTTCGTTACCGGCGAGCGCATCGCGCAGTTTTAGAAGAACGACGTCTTTGACGCTTTCAAAATCGTAAAAATTATCCAGCTCGCTGATCATCTCATCCAAATTGTAGCGCACGGCGATGCGCGGCGTGCCCTCCGGCACGGATAAATTTCCCTTGGCAATGCTCAAAATTCCTATAAAAAAAACGTCTTTCGCAATGCGTTGCATGTGCTTTCGAAAATCCGCAAACCCGTTGCCCTTTGCGCCCCGCAGAGTGAGTTGCATGAGCGATTGAATACTTTCGTTGCTGGCGATGATCTCATGGTTGATGAATTGCTCGCGCAATTGTATTACTTTGCCGGAGTCCGATGCAGTCGATTTCAAAATCGGGTCGATGGCGGCAAAAAAATCGCCGAGCTGTTGCAATTGCCTTTGCATCGTGCTGTCGCTGCGCACAAATACGGGATGAACGCGCGCCCGCGCCTCCTTCACGTCACGGTCGTATTCTTCCGGCGTTTTGTTGATGGAAAAAGTAAACGGTGCGATAATCTGCTCGCCGATATAAATATCGCCTTCGCGCAAATCTGCAAACTGGAAGGACTCCCATCGCGGGAACATCAGCACCATGGCCACGCAAAAAAAGACGGCGATGGCGATTTGCCGGCCATGCCGGGGCCAGAAACCGGCCTCTCGGCGCAAGGCGTCGGAAGAGCGGAAATAGGAGGTGATTTGTTTTGTCAGGCGATTCACAAGAGACTCGAACGGCAATTTCTATTGATGATCGTAAGCATCGTATGCTTTAATAATATCGCGCACAAGTCGGTGACGCACAACATCTTTGTCAGAAAGATAAACAAAACGAATGCCCTCAATGCCAGTAAGAATTTCTCTGATCTGCACGAGGCCGGATGTCGTCGTGCTGGGCAAATCGATCTGGGTAATGTCGCCGGTGATGATGGCTTTGGAATAAATACCGAGCCTCGTCAAAAGCATTTTCATTTGGCTTGGCGTAGTGTTTTGCGCTTCGTCGAGAATGACGAAGGCGCTGTTGAGCGTGCGGCCGCGCATGTAAGCCAGCGGCACGATTTCCACGACACCGGTTTCAAGATAGCGTTTCAGCTTGTCCGACGGCATCATATCATGCAGCGCGTCATAAAGCGGGCGCAAATAAGGATCGACCTTTTCTCTTAAATCGCCGGGGAGAAATCCGAGGCTTTCGCCGGCTTCAACGGCAGGCCGCGCCAGAATTATACGCTCTACACGGCGGTCGCGCAAATAAGCGACGGCAATGGCGACGGCGAGATAGGTTTTTCCGGTTCCTGCCGGGCCGATCACAAATACAATATCATTCTTCTCGATGGCGGCGAAATATTCCTCCTGCCCATCAGTCTTTGGACGAATGGCGGAGGTCTTTGTGTAAAGCACAACCGGGCGCGGCCCGCCGCCGTCGCGATGGGTAGCATCTTCCGCGTGTCCACGCACCAGACTGATCACCGTTTCCACATCGGCATCGCTGATAGCTTGATTCCGGTTGAGCAATATCATCAACTCCGCAAAAATACGATCGAGATCATTCAACTCATCGGCCTCGCCCTTGAGAATGATCTCATTGCCGCGCACGGTTATTCGCGCGCCAAAGTGCTTGGCAATTTCTCGCAGGTAACGATCTCCCTGCCCGAGTAGCTGCAGCGGATCGGCTCCGCTGATGGAAATGCGGCGTTCTGTTTGTTGCGTTTCCAGAATGTTTCTCCCAGTTTAAAATAAAAAGCAGGCTATGCCCCACTGATCGAGGGGAAACACAGCCTGCTGCAGGGGTCTCATCTAAAAAATTTACCGCGGAATTCGCAGAACTGAATATGGGTAAATGCGGCTTGCATCGCTACCGACAAGATCCTTGTTGGCCTCATAGATGCGCGTCCACTTTGTGGGATCGCCATATACGGCGCTGTTGCCGGCAATCTTCGCCAGGAAATCGCCCTTCGCCACCAAGTATTCATCCGGCCCGACTTCGCGCTGAACTTTCAGGCCCTGGTTCGGGTAAATCAAATCCGGATCTTTGATGGAGTCGCGGTTATAGGAATACAGGCGCATCCACGCGTAGGGGTCGCCGTAGATGTCTTGCTTGCCGGAAATCCTCCACAGATAATCGCCGCGCACGACGGTGTACTCGTCGTAAATCGCCTTGGGCATGCTCGCGCGCAGTTGGGCAATTTTGCCTTCGATGCCGGCAATCTTGTCCTGCATCTCGCTGAGCCAGGAGACTTTGCTGTTCTTCATCTCCGCCAGGCGTTTTTCAATGCCGTCGATCTCCGCGCGCCTCTTGTAAAGTTCTTCGGGAGACAACGCGGCAAGCGCATCAAGCTCCGCCGACAATCCGTCAAGCTGGCTGCGGAAGGAAGCGACGCCGGCTTCGTCGGTGCCGAGCATCCCATAAACTTCCTGCCACGTCGAGGCGGTTTGCTGATCGGTTTCGGCTATTTGCGCGCGAAGCGCCGCAATCTCGACATCCGTCGTGACAATCGCCGCTTTGGCATCGGCTTCGCGCTTCTGCCATTGCGCCAATTGTTGATTATACTCCTCCATCGTCATCTTCTCTTGAGCAACAACTGCCACACTGCTCAACATGATGGCCAACATGCCGATGGCGAGGAGGCACACAAACCTCGCAACTAATTTCATAATTTCCTCCGATAAAATGGATTTCATTTTACGTTCACCGCATTCGGCATTAGTTGCCAAGCTTTTGAGCGATGGCGGCTTTTTCCGCCTGCGCCTTTTCGAGCTGGCGTTTCTTTTCGGCAAGTTGAGCTTCGAGGCTCGCCTTTTCTTGCCGCTTCTGCTCAAGTTGGGCCTCCGCAGAAAGCGCGGCTTGCTTTGTCTCTTCCAACGCCTGCAATTGCTTTTCGTTGGGGTGCTTGGTACAACCGATCATCGATAGGGAAGCCGAAAAAACGACGACGGCGACCCATGACAACATCTTACGTGCAGATTGCTTCATAGCATGCACCTCCTTCCAAATGAACTTCCTTCTTCGCAGAGCTTAGTATGATTCGAAGAAATTAAAAACTTAAAAAACATGGTTTTCAGAGCGCAATTGTACAACGAAGTGCGGGTAGTATAACAAAATTAGCATTCTTTGTCAAGTGAAAAATCCCCGGACGAGTAATGCTCAAAAGGTTGGGCTTGACCGGTCAGTGTCTCAATAATCAGTGTCTCAATAAGCTGTGCGAAGTTGAAAATTATTTACAACTCAGGTAAAAACTGACCGGTCAAGTCCACCAGTAAGTGAGGCGTTACCCGAGCGATGGGAAACGCGGCAATTTTTGCACACTCATCATTCATCGGTTGCGCGGTTATTTCAATCATCCACGTTGAGTTTCCAAAAACGCCTTCATTCTCTTGGTTAAATTTGGAAAGTTAATTTCGAAGTAACCAATTCATGCAAGCTGCGTTCCAACTTTGCGAAGTTTGCTTTTCATCGGGTGTGCTTCTATTATTGCAGAATCATTTGAACAACGTATTGGGCAAATTAAATGAAAAATAAATCCAAGAGCAGCGCAGCCGTACTCGTCGCATTGTTGACGGTCTATATCGTTTGGGGTTCGACTTATTTGGCCATCCGCGTCGGCCTCGACGGCTGGACGCCATTCATGATGGGCGCCACCCGCTTCATCATCGCCGGCTTCATTCTGATGCTTTTGGGATGGCGCAGACATGAATCGTTTCCAAAGGCATGGCCGGAATTACGCACGGCTTTCTTCGCCGGTTTCCTCATGCTGACACTCGGCAACGGCGGCGTCGTGTGGGCCGAACAATATGTCACATCCGGAATGACGGCAGTGATCATCGCCACGGTTTCGTTATGGATGATGGGACTCGAATCATTGCGGCCCGGCGGCGAGCCGATGAGCTGGGCAAAATTTTTCGGGGCACTTATCGGACTGCTGGGCGTTGCAATATTGATGGCTGGAGAACTCTTCAACGATCACAACCGTAACGTCTTCATCGGCCAACTTTTCTTGCTGGCTGCCTCGCTCGCCTGGGCGGCGGGTTCCATCTATTCCAAACATGCGCCAATGCCGAAGTCGACGATCATGGGCAGCGCCGTGCAAATGCTCGCCGGCGGCTTTGCATTATTAATTTTTGCAGGCTTCAGCGGTGAATACACAAAGTTCGATTCAAACGATGCGTTTAGCGGGCGCTCACTCTGGGCGGTGATCTATCTCACCATCTTCGGCTCGTGCATCGCGTTCACCGCCTACACCTGGCTCTTGCGCCACAGCAGCCCGGCGCTGGCCTCGACTTATGCGTACGTCAATCCGGTGGTGGCGGTTTTTCTTGGAGCGATGATTTTAGATGAACCTGTGACGGTGAAATTGATCGTGGGAAGTGTGCTGGTTCTACTTTCCGTCTTCGTTATTCAGCGCGCGAGAATGCAGCTGGCGGCGCGGAAGAAACACTCCGCATTGTCATCTGAGCCGCTTGTTGAAGCAGATAATGAAGGATAATCACGATCAGTTTTGAGTCATTCTCTCTTTTTGTCCAAAATCTGCGCGAGCTGCTCAGGATTATTCGTTGGCAGCTCACAAACAAAATTCTCGCACACATAAGCCGTGGCGCGACTTTCGACTCGACTGAGCTCGCCGAAGTCAAGTCGCGCAATGCTTTTAACAAACGGAACGTATTCAGCAAGCTCTGTTTGCGGGCTATCAACAAGTAATAAAATCCTGTTCGGCAAATACCGCCGCCGCACTTCGCGAAGCAGCGCTTGCGTATCCGAGCCATCACGATCACCGGCAATGATGATCTGCTGCGGTTTGCTCAATGCAAAATCAACCGCTGCAAGCATCTGCGGCATGGCCGATGGGATTTGTGACAACCGACCAGAGAACAAGTTGAGTGTTTTCTCCGCCATCTCACGCCACTCGATCTTATTGAAAATCTGCGACAGTCGAAGAAGGTTCATTGCCGCCACGGCGTTGCCTGATGGTTCGGCGCCGTCGTAGTCGTCCTTCGTGCGCAACAAAATGCTTTTGTCGTCGCCGGCGTTGTCGAAAAATCCTCCATCTTTCTGATCCCAGAAAATACGATTTTGAGCTTCGGTCAATTCTTTTGCGCGTTGAAGCCACGAAAAATCAAAATCGGTTTCATACAAATCGAGCAAGCCCTGGATGAAAAAAGCATAGTCGTCGAGCTGTGCGGCAAATTTGGCTTCACCGTCGCGGAAACGGCGCAGCAAGGTTTTGTTCTGCGGGTCATAGAGTTTATCAAGAATAAATCGCGCGGCGCGTTGCGCAGCCTGCAAATAGCGCGGTTCGTCGAGCGCCTGCGCCGCGCGCGCAAAAGCCGTGATCATCAAGCCATTCCACCCTGTCAAAATCTTATCGTCGAGATGCGGGCGCAATCTTTTCTCTCGGACGGCAAAAAGTTTTTCCCGGCCATTCTTCAAAACTGTTTCAACTTCATCGACAGCTCTGTTCGATTTTTTGGCAAGTTCT
>Ga0247727_10006115_pt1 | contig 23827 bp, 23 predicted proteins | sample WisWelCaveWW1625_FD_202498 | JGI IMG/M metagenome (GOLD analysis project Ga0247727, IMG submission 202498) | Biofilm microbial communities from Wishing Well Cave, Virginia, United States - WW16-25 | ecosystem: Environmental > Aquatic > Deep subsurface > Groundwater > Cave microbial mat | place... | reverse complement strand
GTTCGTCGTCCCGGTGTCGGGCCACGAGGCATGTCAGATCGGGACGGCATGGGTCATGCGTCCCGGCATCGACATCTGGCTCCCCTACTACCGAGACCTCGGCGTCGTGCTCGTCGCCGGCATGACCCCGTACGAGATCTTCCTCGGCCTCTTCTCGAAGGCAGACGATCCTTCCTCGGGCGGGCGGCAGATGCCCGCGCACTGGGGGTCGCGCCGGCTCGGCATCGTCAGCCACTCATCGCCCATCGCCACCCAGGTCCCCCATGCCGCCGGTATGGCGTACGCCTCGATGCTTCGCGGCGAGGATGCCGTCGCCGGATGCTGGTTCGGGGAGGGGGCGACGAGCGAAGGCGATTGGCACGAGGGCGTCAACTTCGCGGCCATCCACCGGTTGCCGGTGGTGTTCATCTGCGAGAACAACGGATACGCGATCAGCGTGCGGCAGGACAAGCAGATGGCGGTTCGCGACGTGGCCGACCGTGCGGCCGGCTACGGCATCCCGGGCGTCGTTGTCGACGGGAACGACGTCATCGAGTGCTTCGGCGCGATGCGCAAGGCGCATGACCGTGCGCGCGGAGGCGGTGGTCCGACGCTCGTCGAATGCAAGACCTACCGCTTCTTGGGTCACACCTCCGATGACGACGACAAGAGCTATCGCAGCCGGGAGGAGGTCGAAGAGCACCGCGACCGCGACCCGGTCATGCGCTTCACGGCGTATCTCGCCCGCCACGGTGTGCTCGACGAACAGGCGGCGCAGCAGGTGCACGACGACGTGAAGCTGGAGGTCGACGCCGCGATCTCGACGGCATGGGACGCCCCCGACCCCCTGCCCGAGTCGGCGATGCGTCACGTGTTCGCAGAGGGCGACGACCGGTGACGACGTCGTCGCTCGTCGCCGCGATCCGCGACACGCTCCGCGACGAGATGGACGGAGACGAACGCATCGTGCTGCTGGGGGAAGACGTCGGCGCACGAGGCGGGGTATTCAAGGTCTCGGAAGGATTCCTCGAGCGCTTCGGCGAGCGGCGAGTGATCGACACGCCACTCGCCGAGTCGGGCATCATCGGCACCGCGATCGGGATGGCGATGCACGGGCTGTTGCCGGTGGCCGAGATCGAGTTCGCCGACTTCATCCACCCCGCGTTCGACCAGATCGTGTCCGAGGCGGCTCGCATGCGCTACCGCACGAACGGCGACTGGCACGTGCCCATGGTGATCCGGGCTCCGTGCGGAGGCGGGATCCACGGCGCCCTCTATCACTCGCAGTCGATCGAGGCGTTCTACGCCCACGTGCCCGGACTCAAGGTGGTCATGCCGTCCACGCCGGCCGACGCCGCCGGCCTGCTCCGCGCGGCGATCCACGACCCTGACCCCGTCGTGTTCCTCGAGCACAAGAAGTGTTACCGGTCGATCACCGGTGAGGTCCCTGACGAGCCGATCACCACGCCGATCGGCGTCGCCCGGGTGGCGCGACCAGGGACGGACCTCTCGGTCATCACCTACGGCTATGAGGTGCATCGGTGCCTCGATGCTGCCGACCGGTTGGCCGCCGACGAGACGATCGCCGTCGAGGTCATCGACGTGCGGAGTCTCGCACCGCTCGACACCGCGACCATCCTCGCCTCGGTGCGCAAGACGTCGAAGGCGCTCGTGGTCCACGAGGACAACCGGACCTACGGTGCAGGCGGCGAGATCGCCGCGACCATCGCTGAGGGGGTGTTCTTCGATCTCGATGCACCCGTCGTCCGGATCGGAGGCCCGGACATCCCCGCGATGCCTTACGCCGCAGCGCTCGAGCATTTCTACATGGAGCCGGAGCCCGACCGCATCTACCGGGCCATGCTCGACCTGGCACGCCGGTAGGCGGTGACGGCTCCAGGCACCCCGAGGGGCGCCCGATACCCATCGTGACGTGCGTCGACGGCTGGCTACCCGGGAACGGCGAGCGCGGCACGGCGGCCTCACGGATCTCATCGTCGTGGTGGCCGGCATGGCCGCGCTGTTCGGGCTGGGCGTCATCTTCGACGTCTTCGACCACGCCGACGTGCGTCTGCGGCAGTGGCAGGACCTGGACAAGGCCGTCGCCGCCGTGTTCCTGCTCGTCGTCGGCCTGGGGGCGCTGACGCTCCGGCGATCCCTGCAGGTCGAGCGCGAGCGCGACCTGCGACGAGACAGCGAGCGCCGGCTGCGCGCCCTCGTCGAGGGCTCCCCCACCGTCACCTACTCGTGGGACGTGGACGGTGAGCGATTCGCGTACGTGAGCCCGCAGCTCCAGACGCTCTTGGGCATCGATCCCCTTGACTGGGTCCGCGACCCCACGTTGTGGCGAGCCGCCATCCACCACGAAGAACGTGACCGGATCGCCGCCACCGCCGCCCGGGGGGGCGAGACCGAGGTCGACTTCGACGAGACGTACCGCTTGGTCGGCGCCGACGGTAAGGTCGTGTGGGTCCGCGACGTCTGGATCGCTCCCCCTCGCGGTACGAAAGAGCCGGTCCCGGGTGTCATGATCGACGTCACGAGGCAGAAGGTCGCTGAGCGCGAGGCGGCTGCCACCGAGGCGAGGTACCGGACCATCGTCGAGCAGGTACCGGCGGTGACGTACATCTGGGACGGCGCCGACCAACCGGGGACCGTCGCGGCCGCGTACATCAGCCCACAGATCGAATGGCTGCTGGGCTACACGCCCCAGCAGTGGCTCGAGGAACCCGAGCAGTGGGGGCGACGTGTGCACGGCGACGACCTGCAGCGGGTGCTCGACGCCTGGGAGTCGTCGGTGCAGACGATGACGCCGTTCGCCGAGGAGTACCGGATCCGCCGTCCCGACGGCTCCTGGGTGTGGCTCCGCGACGAGGCGACGCCCATCGCGACCGGCGACCGAGGAGAACCCCTCTACCAGGGCGTGATGTTCGATATCACCGAGCGGAAGGAGGCCGAGGAGAGGCTGCGCCAGGCCGAGGAGCGCTACCGGGTGCTCGTCGAACAGCTCCCCGTGGCCGTGTACACCGACGCCGACGACGACATCGCGACGGCGCTGTACATCAGCCCCAGGTACGAACAGCTCACCGGGTATTCACCTGCCGAGCGCCTGGCCGATCCCTCGCTCTGGGTGCACATGTTGCATCCCGACGACCACGACTGGGTCCTGGCCGAGTCGGATCGGTTGAGTGAGGCGGGCCTGCCGTTCGACCTGGAGTACCGGGTGATCGCGAAGGACGGCCGCGTCGTGTGGCTGCACGACGAATCGGTGCTCGTCGTCGACGACGAAGGCAGGCGGGTGTGGCAAGGCGTCCTCCAAGACGTCACCGAGAGCAGGGTTGCCCAGGAAGCCCTCGCGCGGCGCGACGAGCTGCTGCAGGCGGCCGGGATGGCCGCGGAACGGTTGCTGGGCTCGACCTCGTGGCAGGAGGCGTTCCGCGACGTGCTGCCGCGGCTCGGGGCATCCATGGGCTCGAGCCGTGCCTATCTGTACGAGAACCGGCGCACCGACGACGGCAGTGAAGGCGTCGTGATGCTGCAGGACTGGCGCGCCGACGGGACGACGGCCCGTGCCATGCCCGATGTGTTCGCCTGGCGTGACGGCGGGTTCGGCCGTTGGGTCGATGTCTTGTCGACAGGCGCGCCCCTGGCGGGCCTCGTTCGCGATCTCCCCGAGTCGGAGCGCCAGTACCTCGAGCCGCGCGGTATCGCGTCGCTGCTGGCGATCCCGATCATGGTCGACGACCACTGGTGGGGCTACGTCGGATTCGACGCCGACGATGAGCGTCTTTGGCACGAGGCCGAGATCGACGCGCTCACCGTGACCGCGAACACCGTGGCCGCCGCCATCGGCCGCGAGTCGACAGCCCACGATCTGGCCGATGCGCAGAACCGCTATCGCTCGCTGGTCGAGCAGATGCCGGCCGTCACCTACATGGAGACCGCCGGCGGCGAATTGCTCTACGCCAGCCCACAGATCACCGATCTGACCGGGTACGACCCCAGCGAGTGGGGGGAGAACTATCGCCGGATCGTGCACCCCGACGACGCGGCCCGCTTCGAGGCGGAAGCGACCGCATCGATGACCGGTGTCGAGTACCACAGCGAATACAGGGTCATCCACCGCGACGGGCGTGTGGTGTGGGTCCGTGACGACGCCGTCCTGGTCACATCCGACGACGGTGCGCCGTATTGGCAAGGCGTGATGGTCGACGTGACGGCCGAGAAAGACGCGGAGGAGCGGCTCCGCGAGGCGGAGGAACGGTACCGAGGCATCGTCGAACACGTGCCGGCTGCCATCTACCTCGACCGGGCCGGCACCGATATGGAGACGGTCTACATCAGCCCGCAGATCACCGCGATCGCCGGCGTGACCCCGACCCGATGGATGAGCGAGCCGGATCTATGGCTGCGGCTGATGCACCCGGACGACCGCGACGCGCTCGAAGCCGGGTACATGGCTGCCGCGGGCCGCGGCGAGGCCTGGACGGCCGAATACCGGATCACGACCCCGGATGGCCGCACGATCTGGGTGCACGACGAGACGACGCCGCTGCACGACGCGGACGGACAGCTCACGTTCATCCAAGGAGTGTTGTTCGACGTCACCGAGAGGAAGCTTGCCGAGCAGGCGCTCCGTGACAGCGAGCGGCGTGAGCGCGAGGCGGCGGAGCGACTCCGGGCGCTCGACGAGATGAAGAACACGTTCCTCGCGGCGGTCTCTCACGAGCTTCGGAGCCCGCTGACCTCGATCCTCGGTCTTTCGCTCACGCTCGAGCGGGCGCCCGATATGGACGATGCTGACCGTGATGACCTGCTGCTTCGGCTCTCTGCGAACGCTCGCAAGCTCGACAGGCTGTTGAAGGACCTCCTCGACATCGACCGGCTGAACCGCGGGATCGTCGAGCCACAGCGCCGGATCACCGACGTGGGCATGGTCGCTCGCATGACCCTCGAGAACCTGGAGGGCCTCGCCGGTCGCGACGTCGTGGCCATCACCGACGAAGTCATCATGTCGGTGGACCCGCCCAAGGTCGAACGCATCGTCGAGAACCTCGTCATGAACACGGCCCGACACACACATGCTGACGCGCGCATCTGGTTGCGCGTCGAGCCCGTCGAAGGTGGCGTCCTGATCGCGGTCGACGACGACGGCGACGGCGTCGCAGAAGATCTCCGCGACGTGATCTTCGAGCCTTTCCGACAGGGACCAACCGCCTCACCTCACTCCCCAGGGACCGGGGTCGGCCTCTCGCTGGTCGCTCGGTTCGCCGAGCTCCACGGGGGACGCGCGTGGGTCACCGACCGAGAGGGCGGCGGTGCATCGTTCTGCGTCTTCTTGCCGGACACCGGCGGGGGGCCGGTGGTCGCGGGCGGTCAGCCTGCCGGGTCGATGCAGCGCAGGCTTTCGACCAACGCCTCGTAGGCGGCGGCCACCTCCGAAGCGGGTCGTTCGATCGCGGTGGCCACCCGCGGGAGGCGCTCATCGTCGCCGACGCCTTCGATCGCATCTCGGAAGCTCTCCTGCGCGTCGCGCATCGCATCGGCCGTGCCGTCCACCACGGCCGGCGACGACTCCAGCTCGCCGATGGTCGGGTCGAGCTTCTCGAGGGCGCCCCGGAGGATGCCGACATCGACCCCAGGTGGCGGCGCGACCAACACGCCGACGGTGTCGCGGAGGTTCTCCAGGTCACGGCACAGTGCCGCGGAGCGCTCGGCCTCCGTCGGTCCGCTGCAGCTCAAGGCTGCCGCCATGACGGCGACGACGATACCGACCCAGCGGAACACCGCGCGAGCGTACACTCGGTCCGGATGCCCGAGCGCGACCACAACCCGTCGAAGCGTCGCCTCCACCTCCCGATCGTGGGCGTGACCAACGGCCCCGGCGTGAGCCCCCCAGGTATGAGCCCACCGGGCGTGAACGCCCCCGGCGCGCGCAAGCCGCCGTGGCTCAAGGTCCGCCTGGCGACCGGGCCGAACCATGCCGAGCTGCAGCGACTCATGCGAGACCACGACCTGCACACGGTCTGCGAAGAGGCGATGTGTCCGAACATCGGCGAGTGCTGGGAGCAACGAGAGGCGACGTTCCTGCTCCTGGGTGCGAAGTGCACCCGACGGTGTGGATTCTGCGACGTGATGACCGCGAAACCAGACCCGGTGGACGAAGAGGAGCCGCAGCGCATCGCCGAGACCGTGCGTCTCATGGGCCTGCGTTACGTCGTGCTCACGGGTGTAGCGCGTGACGATCTGGCCGACGGTGGTGCACGTGTGTGGGCCGGCACCATCCGAGCCTGCCGCGACGCGGTGGCCGGCATCGGTGTCGAGGTGCTCCCGAGCGACTTCAAAGGAGGCGAACGAGACATCGCCACGGTGCTCGATGCCGAGCCTGACGTCTTCGCGCACAACCTCGAGACCGTCGCTCGCCTGCACGACCGGATACGTCCGGCGTTCGGCTACGGGCGCTCGCTCGACGTGCTTCGATCCGCGAAGCACCACCGCACCGGACAGATCACGAAGTCGAACCTCATCCTCGGCATGGGCGAGACCTCCGATGAGGTCGCCCGAGCGCTCGCTGATCTTCGCGACGCGGAGGTCGACATCGTGACGATGGGCCAATACCTCCAGCCGACCCCGTACCACCTGCCGGTCGATCGTTGGGTGCACCCCGACGAGTTCGCTCACCATGCCGCCGCAGGCGAGGCGCTGGGGATCGGACATGTCGAGGCGGGACCGCTCGTGCGAAGCTCGTACCACGCCGGCACGCAGCTTCGCCGAGCCCTCGACCGGGGCGTCGTGGGGCCTGTCGCGCGGTAGAGGCCCGAGCGGTGGAGGAGCCGGCCTGTAAGCCGGATCCTGTGCGCGGGGCCTTCACCCCGCCGGCGACCATCTCTCTCGGGCGAGCGAAGCTCGCCCGCGTCGCGGTTCTCCCGCGCCGTGCGGCCTACCCGGAGGCTCGGGCGGGCCGCCCTCGAACGCCTCCTGCTCGGCCTTGCTCCGGACGGGGGTTACCGAGCCGCGGTGGTCGCCCACCGCGCTGGTGGGCTCTTACCCCACCGTTGCACCCTTGCCCCTGCGGCCGGAGCCGTGGTTGGCGGTCTGCTCTCTGTTGCCCCTTCGCGAGGTCGCCCCCGCCTGGCTCACGCCAGCGTCCTGCCCTGCGGAGTCCGGACTTTCCTCGACCCGGCCGCGAACGGCCGGACCGCGGCCGCCCGGCCGGCTCCTCCGCCGCTCACGCTACCCGAGCGCGCGTGACGCGTCGACGCACGGGGCAAGAACCTCACCGCTCGGCAGCAAGCCAGGCGTCGACGCCGGCGTTCGCGAGGCGGTCGGCCTCGACGTTGCGCTCACGTGGGACGTGTTCGAAACGGACGCGGTCGAACCCACGCGCCAGCTCGCGGACGCGCCGGTGAAGCGGCTGGAGGTGCACGGTCTTCACCCTGAAACGCCCGGTCAGCTGGTTCACCAGCAACAGGCTGTCCGAGCGCAGCAGCACGTCTCGCGCGCCGAGCTGTCCGGCTCGCTCGAGACCCAGGATGGCCGCCGTGTATTCGGCCACGTTGTTCGTGGTCTCGCCGAGGCCTTCGGCGATCTCGGCGAGGATCTCTCCCTCGGGCGTCGTGATGATCGCACCCGCGCCGGACGGGCCGGGGTTCCCCCGCGACGCTCCGTCGCAGTGGACGATCACGGCCGGCACGTTCACACGACCAAGATCCGCCGGCAGTGCTCGCACCGCGGCACGTCGGCGGTGTGCCGGACCCGGTCGAGCTCGACCGACGAGAGGGTTTCGTGGCACCCCTGACAGACGCCGTCCACGAGCGCGGCGGCGCCGATGCCTTTCTTGTGCGCCCGGAGGTCGTCGTACAGCTCGAGCAGCTCTCGATCGATCGATGCCGCGAGAGGCCCGCGTTCATCGCGTCGGTGCTCGAGATCGGCCCGGACGGTAGCCAGCTCGGTCTCGACCGTGGCGCTGACCTCGGCGACGCGGCCCCGCAGCGTCGCCGAGCGCTCTTCGGCCTCGCGAGACCGTCCCTCCAGCTCCTCGCGCTGTTCGAGCAACGCGAGCAGCTCGTCCTCGCGGTCGCTCCGCCGGCGCGCGAGGTTCTCGATCTCGCGGGCCATGGCCTCGAGCTCCTTCGCGTTCGCAACCGAGCCGTCGTACATGCGGGCCTTTTCCGCCGCGGCCTTCTGCGACAGGGAATCGATCTCGTGCTCGAGCTTCGATCCGTCGCGGTCGATCGCGTCGATCTGGAGGCTCCGTTCGCCGTGTGCGACCTCGGCCTCGTCGGCCTCTGTGCGGGCGGCTGCAAGCTCATCGCCGGCCTCGAGTGCGCGGACGCGGGCGCCGAGGCGATCGATCGCCAGATCGATCGCCTGCAGACCCAGCAGCGTGGCGTCCACCTCCATCGGCGGGCAGCCTAGCCGATGGAGGTGAACCTGGAGACCGTGCGAGCGCCTAGGTGAGCCCGTCGATCAACGTGCTGTTCTCGTAGGCGCTGTTCGTCGACTGCCCCAAGAAGATCACGGCCGCGAGCACGACTATGGCGATCAGCGCGAGCATCAGGGCGTACTCCACCGCCGTCGCTCCTCCTTGCGGACCGAGCGTCGCGCGGAGCCAGACCCCCGCGCGCATCAGAGACATCCGCACTTCGTCACCCCCTGGTTCTCCGAGCCGGTCGTGGCAGGTCGTCGCCTCACCGGGCGACGACCCTGCCGCGCCGTCTTATCACAGGCATCGGTCCACGCCTAGCTGGACCTTGAGCCGATACGCTTCGACGATGGACCGAGAGGCGTCCGGCCGGGTCGCGTTCATCACGGGTGCTGGATCGCCGAGCGGGATCGGGTATGCTTGCGCCGCAACGTTGGGGCGCGAAGGTGCCTCCCTCGCTATCACGTCGACCACCGATCGCATCCACGAACGTGCCGCAGAGCTGACGGCGCTGGGGTACCGCGCTGCCGGGTTCGTCGCGGATCTGACCGACCGGGCCCAGGTCCGCACCGTCGTCGACACCGTCACCGAGACGTTCGGCAGCATCGACATCGTCGTGAACAACGCAGGCATGGTGCAGGTGGGCTCCCACGACGGGGACGACCGCCGCTTCGTGACGCTCGACGACGCGTCGTGGGACCGCGACATCGACCGCAACCTCACCACGGCGTTCAACGTCACGCGCGCGGTCCTCGCCGGCATGGTGGATCGGGGCTGGGGACGTGTGGTGATGGTGTCGTCGGTCACGGGTCCCATCGCGAGCGACCCGGGTGCGGCGGCGTACGCCGCCGCGAAGGCTGGCATGGACGGGCTGATGCGGGCCCTCTCCGTGGAGGTCGGACCCGACGGGGTCACCGTGAACTCGGTCGCGCCGGGGTGGATCGCTTCGGGCTCGCAGCTCCCGACGGAGGCCGAAGCCGGCCGGCACACGCCGCTTCGCCGCTCGGGCACCCCTGCCGAAGTGGCTGAGGTCGTCGCGTTCCTCGCCGGCGAGCGCTCGCGCTACGTCACCGGCTCGGTCGTCGTCGTCGACGGCGGTAACACGGTCCAAGAGTCCAAAGGGCCATGATGACCGCGAGCCGGCGATCCGTCGCCGTCATGGTCGTGGCGGCGGCCATCGGCGCGGTCTGTGTCCGGCTCGGCATCTGGCAGCTCGACCGTCTCGAGCAGCGCCGCGCGGTGAACGCCGCCATCGTCGCGGGGCTCGCAGGTGCGCCGCTGTCGCCCGCAGCGATCTCGGCGCTCTCCTCGACCGTCGATACCCGCCAACTCATGTGGCGACCGATCCGGCTCGCGGGCGTCTACGACCCGGCCAACGAGGTGCTGCTGTACGGCCGGCCGCTCGAGGGCCGCGCCGGCGACCACGTCCTCACCCCCCTCGTGCTCGACGACGGGTCGGCGGTCGTGATCGACCGCGGATGGGTGCCGTTCGACCCGGCGGCTGCGGTGCCGCTTCGCGGCACCGCAGCCCCCCCGACCGGGAGGATCGTCGTCGACGGTGTGATCATGCCGCCTGAAGATCCGGGAGGCGATGCAGAGGTCCGCGACGGGCGCGTCGTGCGGCTCGGGCGCGTCGACCTCTCGAGGCTGGCCTCACAGCTCCCCTACGAGGTCGCCCCCGTCGCGGTACTGCTGCGATCGCAGGAGCCCGGCCAGCTCGCGGCGCTCCCCAGGGTCGTGGCACCACCGGTACCCGACGAAGGGCCGCACCTGTCGTACGCGTTCCAATGGTTCACATTCGCCGCGGTCGCGGTGATCGGCGGCGTGGTGCTCGTTCGGCGCGGCGACGCCGTGCGCCGGCGAGCTCCCGATGATCGATCCATGGAAGGACCTGGCTGATGGGTTGCCTGTTCGTCGTATTGAGCCTGCTGACGCCCCGTTTCGTGCTGCTCATCTTGTGGATATCCACCTCGTACCTCGACGCCGCCTACGGCTCGTGGTTCTGGCCCACGGCCGGCTTCTTCTTCCTGCCGACCACGGCTATCGGCTACGCGGTTGCTCGCCACGAGTTCACTGCTCCCGGCGGTGGCATCGAGGCGGCAGGCGTCGTGGTCATCGTCCTGGCGATCGCGCTCGACGTCGGCCTGATCGGCAACGGCGGCTGGAACCGTCGTCGCGCCATCACCCGGTGAGCCGGGACCTTCAGGTCGGCGACCAGGCTGCGAACGTACCCTCGGAAACCAGGTACGGGGGCTCGTCTCGGTCGACAGGCTGCACCACGATGGAGGTCAGGGAGCCCGGGACCTCGATGGGGAACGCGAAAGCGCTGCCGTCGGGCGCCCACATCGACATGCTCTGCGCGTACTGGCTGAAGAAAGGTTGGTAGCTCTGCAAGAGCGTGAGGCCCGGGCTGAAGACCGGAGTGGTGAACGACGCTGACCCGCCCCAGATGCGCCACCGGAAGGTGATGGGACCGTCGCTCGCATACACGGGTTCGAGCACGGCCAGCCGCGATCCGTCCGGGCTCCAGTACCAGGCCGCGGCGACCTCGCTCGACACGTGCTGGATCTCGCCGGAGCGCAGGTCGAGCACCGTCACACCCACGTCCGTCGCGCGCTCGGGCAGCGTGCGGTCATAGATGTCCAGCTCGTCGGGCTCGAGCGCCTGGTAGGCGAGGTGACGCCCGTCGGGTGACAACACCATGAACACGGCGCCCTTCGGGGTGGCGACCTCGCGGGTCTCACCGTCGACCTGGGCGATCAGACCCTGCGTGAGCCCACGGCCGCGTCGCACGTACACGCGTATCGAGCCGTCGCTGCTCCAGGCCGGCGCCTGGAACACACCCGGCCGATCGACCTTCGTGGTGATGGCACCGTCGATCGTGAGCTCCTCGAGGCGATCGTCCCCGACGTGTACCAACATTCGGTCACCACCCGGCGACCACGAGAAGTAGTAGGGGCTCCCCCGGTCCAGTCCCGTGTCGCGGGGCTCGGGACCGGATGCACCTGCGACCACGCCCAGCCCGACGTCGTCGCCTCGGTTGCCGAGGTACGCCACATGCCGCGAGGTGGGATCCCACGAGAGGTAGAAGGGCACGAACCCGACCGTGGTCTCGACCCGTTCCGCGCCGCCCGGCGTGCTGGTGATGACCCGTGCGGTCGGCGAGCCATCGCGGTCGTCGACCTGCGACCATGCCACCCGCGCGCCGTCGGGCGCCCACGCGGCCTGGCTGACCTGCAGCGACCCCGGCGCTTGCACGGCGAGCGTCACCCGCCCGGTGCCGTCTGGACGCAGCGTGACGAGGCTCCCGGTACCGTCGAGCACGAGCAGGGTTCCGGGCAGCGACGCCGCCCCCGGCGGCGTCGCGACGCCGCCGGCAGAGGTCGGCGACGCCGAAAGAGAGCTGGCCGGGTCGCTCGACCCCGTGCAGGCCACCGCGACGAGCAACGATGCGACGACGAAGGGGAGCCCACGGCGGCGTTCCACCCGCCGATCGTACGGTGCTCGCGTGGTTCGCGTGCAGCTACTCGTCGCCGTACACGACCTCGCCGCCAACCACCGTCACCAGGACCCGGGTCTCCAAGATCTGCCGAGGGTCGCCGCCTTCGAACAGATCGCGCGAGAGCACCACGAGGTCCGCGTATCTCCCCGGCGTGATGGCGCCCCGCGTCGCGTCGGCGAAGTTCGCGTAGGCAGACCCCGCCGTCGCCGCCCGTAGGGCGGTGGGGAGGTCGACGGTCTCATCGAGGTTCCAGGCGCCGTCACCCGCGAGGTCGGCCCGCGTCGTCGCCGTGTACAGCCACGTCATCGGATCCATCTCGGCCACGTTCCAGTCCGACGAGAACGCCAGCGTTCCGCCGGCAGCCGCGATCGACCGGAAAGGCCACGCGAAGCGCTCGCGTGCAGGGCCGACGTTGGCCCGCCAGTCGGCGACGATGTCGGGAGCGCAGTGGCGCGGCTGCATGCACGCGACCACCCCGAGCTTCCCGAAGCGGCCGATGTCGTCGGGATGTACGCACTCGACGTGCACGATCTGGTGGCGGGCATCGCTCGGCCCCAGCACATCGCGGCACCGTTGCACCGCGTCGAGCACGGTCCGGATACCACGGTCGCCCGTGGCGTGGGTGAATGCCTGGAACCCGCGGGCGCTCGAGCTCGAGGAGGAACGACGAGAACTCGGCCGGATCCCAGAACGTTTCGCCGGACGTCGGGGCGTTCGCGTACGGCTCCAGCATGGCCGCCGTGTGCGGCTCGATGACGTCGTCGATGTACAGCTTGATGGGGCCGGCACGGAACCGATCGTCGGCGTAGGTCGCACGCGCGTCTTCCAGCGCGTCGAGTCGTTCTGCGGTCGTGCCCGGCAGGCACAACATCGCGGCGATCAGCCGCGACCGAAGGGTGCCTTCGTCGCGTGCCCGGGCGAACGTGGCGAGGTCGTGGAGCCCGTTCTGCGGCTCGACGATGGTGGTGATCCCGAACGCCGTCGCCATGTCGAGCGACCGCACCATGCGGTCGTAGGCGGCGGCGGGCGCGTACCCGGGGATACCCGCACGGGCCAGAGCCCGCTCGCCGTCTTCGCTGATGCCCAGCACGGCGAAGTCGTGCACGTAGCCGGTCGGCTCGCCGTCGTCGCCGATCTCGATCGTCCCCCACGGCAACGCGGTGGCCGCGCCGCGGCCGACGCCGAGCCGCGCCATCGCCTCGCGATCGAGCCACACGGTGTGCACGTCGTAGGAGTACAGGAACGCCGGGAGCCCCCGGGTGGCGCCCTCGAGCATGTCCGCGGTCGGTGAGCCGCCCGGGATGGCCGCGTAGTTCCATCCCTCGCCCACGACCCACGTGGCGTCGGCGTTCGCGTCGAGGAAACCCTCGATGCGGGCGCGGATCTGCTCGAGCGAGGTCGCGCCCGACAGCTGCACGGCGCCGGGATCGGAACCGAGACGCACGTGGTTGTGGGCATCCACGAACCCGGGTAGCACCGTCGCGCCGCGTGCATCTATCACACGGGTCGCCGAGCCGATGTGATCGCCGGCGTCGCGCTCCTCACCCACCCACGTGATGCGGTCGCCGGTGACGGCGACCGCATCGGCCGACGGTCGCGTCTCGTCGACGGTGTACACGCGGCCGCCGCGGATCACCAGATCCGCGGCGGCCACGCTCACACCTCGGCCGGCCCTGCCACAGCCGGGCCCGGCCGCGCGCCCAGCTCGCGGTCGAGCAGCAACAGCGCGGGGCCGCTGTCAGCGGCGAGCCGGAGCGACTCGACCACCTGCATCATGGTCTTCTCCTCCTCGACCTGTTCGGTCAGGAACCAGTCCAAGAACGCTTGCGTGGAGCGATCGGCGGTCTCGTAGAGACCCTCGATGCTCCTGGTGATGAACCGTTCGTGCTCGAGCGATGACTGGAAAACCTCGAGAGGCGTGCCGAAGTCGAACCGGTGGCTCGGCGATGGCCTGGAGCCGGACACGCCCGCCGCAATCGTTGATGAGATCGAAGAACCGCATGGCGTGCAGGTGCTCCTCTTCAGCTTGGGTCCGCATCCACGATGCGAAGCCGGGGAACCCCGCCGACTCGAGGTGCGCGGCCATGGCGAGGTAGAGGTAGGACGAATACGTCTCGCGGTTGAGCTGTTCGTTGAGGGACCGCTCGAGCTCGCCGTCCAGCATGGGACCTCCTCGCAACCGTGGTGAACGGGCATCGTACTCAGAACGTGTTGCGCATCGACTCGGCGGCCGACTCGAGGTAGTCGTCGAGCGCCTGGCGGATAGGTGGCTCGGGTCCGAGGTCGTCGAGCGCCTCCCGCATGTGCGAGAGCCAGTGGTCGCGTTCCATGGGGCCGATCGCGAACGGCGCGTGCCGCATCCGAAGACGCGGGTGTCCTCGCTCGTCGTTGTACGTCGTTGGGCCCCCCCAGTATTGGGCGAGGAACAGCGTCAGGTGTCGCCGCGCCGCGGTGAGGTCGCCGGGCTCCGGGTACAGACGGAGCAGCACCGGATCGGCCACGACGCGCTCGTAGAACCCGTTGACGAGGGCCTCGAAGAACGCCATGCCCCCCACTGCGTCATAGACGGTCGGTTCGTTGGCCACGACCGCGAGTCTACGGACGGTGCCGATCTAGACTCGGCCGATGCGAGCCCGACCCTTGCCGAGGTGCCCGAGGTGAAGAGGCTCTGGCTCCTCCGCCACGCGAAGTCGTCTTGGGACGACCCTTCCATGCCCGACCACGAGCGCTCCTTGTCGACACGCGGACAGCGAGCGGCGCAGGTGATGGCCGCCCACGTTCGCGAGGCAGGCATCTCGCCACAGGTCGTGATCTGTTCGACGGCGACCCGAGCCCGGCAGACACTGGCCGGGGTCCAGCACGGGTTGTCGCCGTCCCCCGAGGTGCGTTTCGACGACGATGCCTACACCTTCGAGTGGCGGGCGTTGCTCGGCCTGGTACGCGGTCTGGACGACGCCGTGGATGCGGTGATGCTCGTGGGTCACAACCCGGCGATGCAGGACCTGGCCGTGACGCTCGCCGGTGGCGGCGACGACCTCGCGGCCGTGAAGGCGAAGGTCCCGACGGGCGCGTTGATCGCCCTCGACTTCGAGGTGCACTCGTGGGGGGTGGTCGAGGTGGGGTGCGCGACCGTGGCGTCGTTCACGAAGCCACGGTCGCTCGAAGCGAGACGCTGAGGGGGGCGGGCGCTCCGCGCCCGCCCCCCGCCCAGCTCACGCCTCGACGTAGATGACCCCGGTGGCGTTCCCGGTGCACAGGAACGTGTCACCGGGCTCGGCCACGTCGTCGCCGTCGTCGATCCACGCGCCGGTCACACCCATCACGATGTGCTGGCCGGCCGGGGCGGTCGCTTTCGCCTTCACGACCGCCTGTGCGATGACGTGTTCGTCGACCGCGGCCCGGTCACGGATCTTCGTCGGCGTCACGAACGCCTTCCAGTCGATGCCCGTGATCGACCCGAAGTCCAGGCCGTTGGTCGAGCACCAGTTTCCGGTGGCGATCGCGCCCGCCATGGCCTGCGACACGTTCATCGTCACCGGTCCGCCGAACTTGCCGTTCGTCCCCCACGTGGCCTTCCCCACGAAGAGGTCGTTGGTGTCCTGCACCCCGACGAGGATGAACTGATAGTTGCGGTCAGGATCGGTCGCCGAATACGGACGCAGCGTGAACTGCACCTTCGTCGCCTGACCCGGTGTGAGCAACGAGTTCAAGATCAGGAACCCCTGCAGCTGGAAACACGCCACCGTGACGAGCGCGAGCGCGCCGATCATGGTGCCGAAGAGCACCTTCTTCATACGGAACTCCCTCTCTGGGAAGCATCGCGGGCCCCCCTGCCCGCTCCCCGGCGCATGGTGGCATCGCCCGTGGGGCCCTTCAACGTCATCGGCAACACCACCCTGCCGGGCGTAGCCTGAGGCTCGCTGTCATTCGCCGAAGAGGACCCACACCTGCACGCCGTTGCTCACCCCGTGGTTCACGATCTTGAACTTGAACAGGTACGGGCGGTTCTGAACGGCATCTTCGTAGGTCGTCTCCCACGTGTACCGCATCTTCCCGAACTCGGACACGGGCACGGTGGTGATCTTCGCCCATCACGTCAGGGACTAGGGGCGAAGGGGCCGGTCTTCGGACCGACCCCTCGTCTACCTGGTGGGCGCTGCAGGGCTCGAACCTGCGACCTTCGCCTTGTAAGGGCGACGCTCTGACCAGCTGAGCTAAGCGCCCGCGCGTGCGGGTTCGGTGTGGCCGCACGCCCGGCAGACCACGTCGCCGAGCTGTGCCGACAGGCGCGTCCCGCCGCACGCCCCACACCGGTCCAGGCCGTCTGCCCAGTCCGGCCGGTCGTGCTGGCAGCCGGGGCACACGAGCACCTGCCGGCCACCCATGACCGCCCGTACCCACGGCGCCGAACGCTTGTCCGGGTCATAGGTCGGGCGGCCGCACAGGACGCACCCGGGCCTTCTGGGGTCCGAGGCACCGTCGAACGGCCTCACGGCGACCAAGGATAGCGAGCCGCGCGCCGCGGGGCGGGACCCTGGGGCATCCCTCAAGGCCCGAGCACGGCGAACGCGTCGAGCTCGACCCGCGTCCCCGACGATGCCTTCCGCTTGGCGCCGACGACCTCGAGCCGTACGGCGTGCGAGCCCGCGCCGACGACGGCCGCGAACACCATCTTGCGCTGGCTGGTCGACGACGCGTACAGGTCGATCCTCGCCCGGCGGATGCCGTCGACGAAGATGTCGACGTACCCGGCGTTCGATCGCCTCGCCGCGACGACGGCGAACGCCCGCGACCCTGCGGGCAGCACGTACGAGACCGACGCCCCCACGGCCGACGCGTACCGGGTCGCGCCACCCAAGGCGGCGGTGGTCGACGTCGTGATCCACGAGCCCGTGGAGGCGAGTGCGGGATCGTTCTCCTGGGCGTAGCGGAGACGGAACGCGGCGGCCGTCGCCCAGGTGCTCGTGGCGCCGTCCGGGTCGGTGGCGCGCACCCGGTACACGTAGCTCGGTGATGCGAGGGACACCGCCGACGTCTTCGTGAGCGCCGTGGACGAGAACAGCGACATCGTGGTCCACGACCCTTCCCCGTTCGTGCTGCGCTGGAGCTCCCACGCGGCGATGCCGTCGGGGTCGGCACCCCACCAGCGAGCCACCACGTCGGCACCACCGCTTCGCGCCTGCTTATTCACCGGGAACGTGAAGGTCGGTGCCGTGACCGAGGGCGGTCCCCCGGGGATCGCGGCGTCGAGGGCTGCCGCGACGTCGAGCCTCCCGCCGGTGGCGACGAGCCCGGCGAGCGACGGCACCGGCGTGGTGGTCGCCAGCAAGGTGTCGCGCAAGAAGGCAGCGCTCGCCCCCGGAACGGTCGAGGCCAACAGGGCGGCAGCACCGGCGACGTGTGGCGCCGACATCGACGTCCCGCTCGACACGCCGTACCCGCCCGGGAGCGTGCTGGTGATGGCGACACCGGGCGCACCCATATCGACCGACACCGCGCCAGAGTTCGTGAACGACGCCGGTAGGTCGTCGATGTCGGTCGCCGCGACCGTGATCACGTTGTCGAGATCGAACGCCGCGGGGTACACGGGGATCTGATCGATGTCCCACCCGGCGTTCCCGGCCGCGACCACCGTGAGGTGGCCAGCCGATCTGGCGCGTGCGAACGCGTCTTCCAGCGTCTGGCTGAACGCCGCGCCGCCATAAGAATGGTTCGAGATGGTCACGCCTCGTTCGGTGGCGTAGTCGATGCACTCGGCGATGTCCGAATACGAGGCGCTGCCGTTGGCCTTGAACACCTTGAGCGCCATGATGCGGACGTCCCAGTTGACCCCGACGACGCCGACGCCGTCGTTGCCCGCGGCTCCGATCGTGCCGGCGACGTGGGTGCCGTGGCCGTCGTCATCCATGGGATCGCCATCGTTGGCGGCGCAGTCCGCTCCGTTGACATCGTCGGGCCACCCGTTGCCGTCGTCGTCGATACCGTTGCCCGGTATCTCACCGGGGTTCTCCCACAACCGTGCGACGAGATCGGTGTGCGTCAGGTCGACGCCCGTGTCGACGACCCCGACGACGATGTCGGAGGAGCCCGTGCTCTCGTCCCACGCGGTAGGTGCGCCGATCGCGCGCATCCCCCACAGGTCGGGCCACGACGGATCGTCGGGGACGGTCTCGAAGACCTCGGCCAGGTAGTCGGGCTCGGCGTAGCGCACCCCGGGAAGCCGCCGAAGCGACGCGGCCCACGCCGGAGCGTGACCGGGCACCGCCACGACGTACACGTTCGCGTCCGGGCGGAACTCGACGACGCGGCCGCCACCGCCGCCACTGATCTGGGTCAAGGCGGCGGCCGCCGCGTGGGTCGACGTCACGCCCAGCAGGACCCTGCCCGGGACGGATGCCGCCGATGCGGCGGTGGCGGCGACCGAGATGGACCCGCTGGTCATCGCGAGCAACAGCGACGCGACGAGGACCGCAAGCCACGTGCGCCGCACCATCGCTCTCCCCTGGTTGCTCGGCCGATCATCGCACGCGAAGTGCCGGGCGGAACGCTCAGGCGCCGAAGACCACCGTCCCCGCGGCGATGGTCGTTCGCACGGTCGTGTCACCGATGGCGCCGAGGGAACGGTCGAACGGGTTCCGGTCGAGCACCACGAGGTCGGCCCGCTTGCCTTCTTCGATGGAACCGGCATCGTCGTCGTGGTTCAGATAGGCGCTTCCCCGGGTGAAGGCGGCGATCGCCGTTCGCAGGTCGATCCGCTGGCCGGCGTCGAGCACCTCGCCATCCGGGTCGCCAGGGACCTGGCGGGTCACCGCCACCTCCATCTCGAGCCAGGGGTTCGCAGTGGTGACCGGCCAGTCGCTGCCGAAGGCGAGCACCGCGCCGCTTCGGACGACGTCGCCGATCGGATACAGACGTGCGGCACGACCACCCACCCGCGGCTTCGTGAGGGTCTCGATCGCCGGATCGGGCGCGGCCCAGAACGGCTGACAGTTCGCGATGACTCCCAGCGGCCGCATCCGAGCGACGTCGACGGGATCGGGCAGCTGCAGGTGCGCGATATGGTGCCGGTGGTCGCCGGCACCGTTCGCGTGCCGCGCCGCTTCGACGGCGTCGAGACCTGTGCGGAACGCGCGATCGCCCAGGGCATGCTGGTGCACCTGGAACCCGAGGGCGTCGAGGCGGACCACCGCTTCACGAAGCAGCTCGGGCTCGACGAACTGTATGCCGCGCCCATGGCGCTCACCGAATCGACCTTCGTACGGGGCGAGCATCGATGCGGTGCTGCTTTCGGGGCAGCCGTCGAGCATGATCTTCACCGTGTTGGCGTCGACGTTGCCCCCGGTGCCCCATGTGCGGCGCTCCACGAGGTCGTCGACCTGTTCCATGCCGCGGTGACGATCCCACCACGAGGCGGTGACCACCCGCATCGAGAGCTCGCCCGCATCGTCGAGACCTCGGTACGCACGGAGCAACGGCTCCTCCACCCATGCATCCTGCCAACCGGTGATGCCGAGCGCGTACAGCTCGCGCTGCGCCACCGCGATCGACGCCATCCAGTCCTCGACGGTGTCGGGCGGCACCACGTCACGCCAGAACGAATACGCGGTTCCCTCCTGCAAACAGCCCGTGGGTTCACCGGCGGCGTCGCGAACGAAGTAGCCGTCCCACGGATCGCGCGTGGCCGCCGTGACACCCCCGGCGGCCAACGCCGCCGAGTTCACCCAGGCCGCGTGGGTATCGGTGTTCATCAAGAACACAGGGCGGTCGGGCACCACCCGGTCGAGGTCGTGTCTCGAAGGGCCGTCGTCGCCGAACACCGGTCCATACCACCCCCCGCCGACGATCCACGCCTCGTCGGGATGCGCGGCGGCGTGTGCCGCGATCCGCTCGAGGTAGGCCTCTCGTTCGTGCAGATCGTCGAGGTTGACGTGACGGAGGATCCGTCCGGCGAACGCCGCATGGATGTGCGCGTCTTGGAACCCCGGCATGACCGCCGCGCCGGTCACGATGTCTTCCACCGGTCCGACGCGCTCGCGGACCTCTCGCTCGGTACCGACGGCGACGATGCGATCGCCCTTCACGGCGACCGCGCGAGCCCAGCTCCTGGCCGCATCGGCGGTGAACACGTCGCCGACGACGAGGAGGTCGGCGCCTGGGTCGGCGATCATGGCCGCGGACCGTACCACCACTGGCTATGCTCCGCGCGATGCAGCTGAACCCCACCGAAGATGACCGGCTGCGGGTGTTCACGGTGGCCCAGCTCGCACGAGAGACCCTCGCACGCGGGCTCGCCCTGAACGCGCCGGAGGCCGTCGCGCTCGTATGCGACGAGCTTCACCTCGCGGCCAGGGCTGGTGGCTCGTGGGAGCAGGTGCGCGAGGCGGGGCGCACCATCGCGACCGCCACGCCGGTGCTCGACGGGGTCGCCGCCGTCGTGCCCGAGATCCGCGTCGAGGTGCTCCTCGACGAGGGCACGAGGCTGCTCGTGCTGCGCGAACCGTTCGGGGCCGCGGATCCCGACGGACCCGGCGCCGTCCGGTTCGGCGAGGGCGACGTGGCGCTCGTCGCGGGTCGCGAGCGGCGAACGCTGGTCGTGCGCAACGACGGCGCCGTGCCGGTCCGGGTCTCATCACACTTCCCCTTCTGGCAGGCGACGCCGTCGCTGTCGTTCGACCGCCCGGCGGCCGAGGGGTTCAGGCTCGATCTGCCCGCGGGTGACTCGCTTCGGTGGGGTCCGGGTGAGACGCGGGAGGTCACGCTCGTGGCCCACGCGGTGACCGAGGAAGAGAACCGTGCCTGAGCGCATCTCGCGTGAGGAACATGCCCTGCGCCACGGCCCGACGGCCGGTGACCGGCTGCGTCTGGCAGACACCGACCTATGGATCCGGATCGAGGAGGACCTGACCGAGCCCGGTGACCAGGCGCTGTGGGGCTACGCGAAGAACTGGCGTTCGCGTATGACACAGCACGACCACGCCACGACCGCGAGCGAGCTCGACACGGTCATCGCCGCCGTCATCGTCGTCGACCCGTTGCTCGGCGTCGTGAAGTGCGACCTGGGGATCAAGGACGGGAGGATCGCCGGGATCGGTCGTGCCGGCAACCCCGACATCACGGCAGGCGTCGACCTCACGATAGGGCCGAACACCTTGCCCATCCCATGCCACGGTCTGATCGCAACGCCGGCGGTGATCGACTCCCACGTCCACCTGCTGTCGCCGCGGCTCGTGCCCGTGGCTTTGTCGGCGGGCGTGACGACGCTCATCACCGCCGGGTTCGAGGAGCCGCCGTCACGCATGCACCAGACGCTCCGCGCCTTCGAGCATCTGCCGGTGAACATCGGGCTGCAGGCGAGCGCACGCACCGACGTCGATACGGGACTCGACCCGGTCATCGAGGCGGGTTCTGTGGGACTCAAGATCCACGAGGACTGGGGTGCGTATCCCACCATCATCGACGCGACGCTCCGCGCGGCCGACGCGCACGACATCGCGGTGTGCCTGCACACCGACAGCCTCAACGAGTCGACCGACCTGGCGGGCACGGTGTCGGCCATCGACGGCCGCACCGTGCACGCCTACCACGTGGAGGGCTCGGGTGGGGGGCACATCCCCGACACCATCGGGCTGGTCGCCGTGCCCAACGTCGTGTGCTCGTCCACGACCCCGACCCTGCCGTACGGCCCCGCGACCGCCGCCGAGCAGCTCGACATGAAGCTCATCGTGCACGAAGGCAACCCGTCGCTCCCCGGCGACGTCGAGGCGGCCCGCGAGCTGGTCCACCTCCCGACCATGGCCGCAGAGGGTCCGCTCCACGAGCTGGGTGCCATCCAGATCGTCAACTCGGACTCACAAGGCATGGGTCGGATCGGCGAGACGCTCCGGCGGACACTGCAGCTGGCCGACGCCATGAAGCGCTGGCGGGCGAGCGACGCCGGTCAGGGGTGGGACGATGCGCCGCCCGTTCGCCGGCGTCGCGAGACCCCCGCCGACGATGGGCTTCCCGACGACAACGAGCGCGTGCTGCGCTACCTCGCGAAGTGCACCGTGGAGCCCGCGATCGTGCACGGCATCGCCGGCGAGGTAGGGTCGCTCGCCCCCGGGCACATGGCCGACCTCGTCTTGTGGTGGGCCTCCCATATGGGGGTCAAGCCACTCATGGTGATAAAGGGCGGTGTCGTGGCGTGGTCGGCCATGGGCGAAGGCAACGCCAGCGTGCATGGGGCCGAGCCGACGCGCTACGGCCCCGACTGGGGGGCCATCGGCGAGGCCCCGGCCCACCTGTCGACGACGTTCGTGTCGGCAGCCGCCGAGCAAGCGGGTATCGCGCGGACGTTGGGCACGCAACGGCGGGTGGTGGCGGTGCGCGGCACGCGCGGCCTGACCCGCCATGACCTGGTGGCCAACACGGCGAGCCCGCCCGTCGAGGTCGCTACCGCCGACGGAACGGTCACGCTCGACGGTCGCGTGCTGGCAGCCGAGGCGGTGGCCATGGTGCCCCTGTCGCGGCGCTACCTACTGGCCTGAGGCGGCGAGGCGGCTGGCGGCGCATCGCCGACGGGGGTCATGAAGCGATCGCCCGCGCGGTAGGTCGCCTTCTCGTCGTCGCGGCGAACCGAGACGCTCCCGAGCCCGGCGACGTCCCACGTCCGGCCGTCGCCGACGATCGCGGTCCGCTCGTCGATGCCGACGAACCACGAGCCCTCGGGGATGCGCGACGTCATCCACCACGCTGCCCCGGGGAGACGCTGCAGCCGGTCCCAGTGCACGCCGAACGACACGTTCGCCACCATGCCGAGACCGAACAACCACGAGGTGCCGCGCCGGCCGTCGCGCGCGCGGCTCGCCACCATGGCCCCGGCGCTGCACCCCGCGTAGACCGCCCCGCGGCGCTGGGCCGCGAAGATCGCGTCGAGCAACGGGCTGCCGCGCAAGACGTCCGCGAGGTGCTGTGGCTTTCCGCCGCTGAAGTAGATCATCGACGCCGACCCGGCCCGTGCGGCCAGATCGGCGCGCATCGCGTCGTCACGGGTCCTCACGGGAAGCACCTCGGCCGGCACGCCCACCTCGGCGAAGTGCGCGAGCCCCAGCGTTCCCCAACGATCGAACACGGCGTCGCCCTCCTTGGCGCTCGCCGTCGGGACGATCACGACCGACCCGTCGCCGCTGGCCCCGCCGAGCGTTCGCGACTCCACTTCGTGCGCCCAGGGCTCGAATTCCCCCGAGCCGAGCAGCAGGAACGTGTCGTCGTGCATCGCCTCGAGCCTACGCCGAAGGCGAACGCCGGCCCGGTCGGTGACGACCGTGGGGCACGATCGGCACGTCGAGTGCCGCCGCGCCATCCGGTCCTCGACGTGCTCGCCACACCGCGACCAGCATCACCCCGAGCCCGAACACCGAGCCGAGCACCCACCACGCGACGTTCACGCCGGGAACGAGCCCGAGCGTCCCTCCGACCGCCCATCCGGCGAGCGCCGCCACGAGCCGCGAGCGCGGCGGCCTGACCATGGCACGCCCCACGGCGAGCACCGACACCGCGAGCCCGGTGAGCCACAGGAACCCCAGGCCGAGCGTCACGGCGATCGCCAGCGGGATGCCGACGACGGTGACCGCCGCGACGAGAACGACCACCGGGAGCCCCACGGCCATCGCGAGACCCCACGCGCCGGCGGCGAGCGGCGCGGAGGTCGCGACACGACCGACGGCGTCGACTCCTCGCGGGGCGATGAGGACCGCGAGCAGCACGACGAGGAGGAGCGACACCGCGATGGCGACCGACGCGAGCAAAGCTCCGAGCACGTCGAGCGGGCCGGAGAGGGTCACGCGGACTCCCTGCTGGATCGAACCGGCGACCTGAGCGCCCTCGGCGACGGTCACCGCCTCACCGGAACGAACGCTCCCGGCCACCGGTGCGGTGGCCTC
>Ga0247727_10006114_pt1 | contig 23830 bp, 17 predicted proteins | sample WisWelCaveWW1625_FD_202498 | JGI IMG/M metagenome (GOLD analysis project Ga0247727, IMG submission 202498) | Biofilm microbial communities from Wishing Well Cave, Virginia, United States - WW16-25 | ecosystem: Environmental > Aquatic > Deep subsurface > Groundwater > Cave microbial mat | place... | reverse complement strand
GGTTTCCTGCGCGAAGGGTTTGTCCACGTGGTTCCCAAGGGACTCGACCACATTCTGTTTGTGCTCGGGCTGTTCCTGCTGGCCCGTGAATGGCGGCCCGTCCTCTGGCAGGTCACGATGTTCACGCTGGCACACACGCTCACGCTCGGCCTTGCCACGCTGAAGGTGGTCTCCGTCTCGCCCGCCGTGGTGGAGCCGGTCATCGCCGGGAGCATCGCCGTGGTGGCGCTCGAAAACATCTTCCGCCCCAAATACACCCACTGGCGGCTGGCCGTGGTCTTCGTCTTCGGCCTGGTGCATGGGCTGGGTTTCGCGGGCGCGCTCGCGGCGTTGGAACTCCCGCGAGCCTCGTTGGTCGTCGGGCTGCTGGGCTTCAACGTCGGTGTCGAATTCGGCCAACTGGCGGTCATCACGCTCGCCTTCGCCGCGACGGTCTGGTTGAAGGACGCCGCGCGTTACCGCAATTGGGTCGTCGTTCCCGGCTCGGCGTTGATCGCGCTGATGGGCGTCTGGTGGATGGTCGAGCGGATTGTGACGCGCTGACGCTTCACCCTCTCCGCCTCGAACGGGGAGAGCCGACGCCACCCTCGCCCATCGGATGGGAGAGGGGCTGGGGGGTGAGGGCTTCAGGTGAGGTGTCGAAGCTTTTTTACCGCGGATGAACGCTGGTTTTCGCGCTGCCTGTCGCGACGAAGGCGGAATGCCGGAGCGCCGGTTTCCGACGCGGCGATGAGGATTTGAAGATTACCGCGCTGGGTTGAGCTTTTTGTTGCGCGATTCTTTTTGAGAAAGGCGAATTGGAATGCGGCCGGACTCCAGTGCTTTCAAATAGACGGGGTTGAACCAAATCACTTCTTCTCGCTCAAACGATTTCCCGTTGTTGCCCTTGGTCGTCGCCCTGATCGTCTCTTTGCGCCAACCGCGCTCTCCGGTGAGATGGGTGTCGTAGAGGTCGTTCTGGTAGCCGCTGATGAAAACCATGCACTTCGCGCGGACGGCGGACTGCAAAAGTTTCTCGTGAAACTCCGTCGAAATTTGGTCGCAACCGTAACCCCGACTCCTTTCGCCAAGATAGGGCGGGTCAAAATACACCAACGATGCCGGCCGGTCGCAGAAATCCCCGAACAGATCGAGCGCATCCTTCTTCTCGACTCTTACTTGCCGGAGTCGCTCGACAATGGATTCAAGATAATCCGGCATCCGGTGCCAACGGCAAACGCGAGCCTCCATATCACCGCGCGTGTAGGAATTGCTGAACGAAAAACCACCGGCGGCCTTGCCGAAGAGTCCATTGATCGCCATCATTGCAGCGGCGAAGAAGCGCCGCGCACGCTCGACATCTGAGATGCCAGGCTCTGGCGTTCGCGCCAACTCAAGCTCCGTTCGTGCGTAGGGCGTTAGCCGAAGCAGCCTGCACAACTCCTCGGTATTTTCGCGAAGCTGCCGGAAGAAGTTCACGATTTCGCCGTCGATGTCGTTGATGACCTCGATGGGCGCTGGGGTCTTCGCCAGGGTCATGGCGGCCGAACCGCAAAAAAGCTCGACCCAAGCGTTGTGCGGCGGCAACTGCCCACACACTTTCGCTGCGATTCTCAGTTTCGATCCAAAATATCCGAACGCAGACATAATCCGTGTTCAGTTAAGCACGCACTTTGGCTTTGTCAGCAAGCAACTCGCCGCAGACATTCCCCTCCACGAGAACGTTCCCGTCTGGTCGCACTTGAAGACGGCTGTCGGATTTCAGCTTCATGTGGGGGTTGTGTAGCATGACGGGCTTCCGCGTGGCGAGTCGCCTTTTCCGGTCGATGCCGCCGACGAAGTAAATCCAATACCGGTCTCCCAATTCCGCCGCCTTCCGCATTTCGTTTGGCGTCCAGATAAAGCGAACGGTCACTTGCCCGGAACCTTTGACCTCAATGAAGCGGTCATGGTTGATGTTTCGGCAAGCTCCGTCGAAGGAGTTGATGTCGTATCCAGCGTTCACTCGCAACTTGCTGATACGCTGAACACATGCCGACTCCATTTGGTGCCCGTCGCTCGCAAGCCTCTCCTGCTCAAACTTGACGACGAACGCTTCCGCCAAATCGCCCAAGAGCCGCTTTTCGCGAAGATTTTTTTCCATCTGCTCCTCCGTGTAGTCGCCGCCCTCATCCAGAAACTGTGAGATCGTCTCCATGAAACCATGCGTTACCGAAAGCAGGTGTTTCTCGGCCGCCAAAACGCCAAGCTGAATGAGGTGTTCGCTGATCCATTCAAGTTCTCCGAACGGTTCGCTGTCCAGCGATGACCAGACGATTTTTCCTGTCGCGTGATCTGGTGACAGCCTCTTGACGAACTGCTTCATTTCCCTTCGCAACACCCCATCTAGATAGCATTTGCGGAGCAGCAAAACACACTGCCTCGGCTGGAGTTCGTATAGACTCGAACCATTCTCATCCAGAACCTGAGCGCCGAGTGGTGTCAGGCCGATACCTTTGCGGCCGATCGAAAGGAGGCCGAGTCGCCGGATAAACTCCACCACGGGTTCAAATTCTGGATTCCTCCCCAGAATCACCTCACCCCGCAGGAAATCAACGAGCACGGTGCGTGGCACTTGCCGGTGGCGGACGGTGAGCTGCCGCAACGCAAGGAGAACCCGGTTGATCTCATTTAGGCTACTGATCATTCCGAACCGTCTTTGCGATCTGTTTCAGCGTCTCCGAAAAGTCGATCTCTTCCTCGCTTTCCTCGCTCACCACGTCTTCTCCGGAGTCGAAGTTCACGTTGGCGAAGTCGGCTTCCAGCAACTGCAACATCCGGTGCTGCTTGACGGTTAATCGCTGGTCAACGACCTGATCAATCGTCTCTGAGCCAAGCAACAAGTAGTAGTTCACTTCGGCGTTAGCGCTCAGGCCGACACGATGGATGCGATCCTTCGACTGGAGGAAATGCGCGCAGTTGAAAGTGCGGTCGAGGTAGATGGCGTCCTGACACGCTTGGTGGAGCGAAATTGACTCCGCACAGGCCGCCGGGTTCGCCACGAGGATTTTTGCCGCTGGCTCGGAGCAAAATTTCTCGATGATTCTCTCGCGGTTCAACTCGCTGTTTTCGGCGTCGCTCAATGCGATTCCGCCGTAAAGCGGAAGCGGCGAGGCATCTTCGAGGACTTTCAGCAGCATTCGAATGTTGTGAACGAAGGAGGTCCACACTACCACTTTTCGGCCGCTACTCACCAGCCGCCGAATCAAAGACACTGCCTTGCTGATCTTGGCGGGCACTTCGTAGTCTGGATAACGCTCAATGAGCTGACTCACGGTCAGACCCGAAGCGGTCAAGGGCGGAAGTTTGAATTCTTCGGAATACTTCGCCAACAAGGTCGGGTTTGACGCGGCCTGGAGCAGACGCACAATCTTTGCCCGACGCCACATTTTCAGTTTGCTTGCTTCCGACGGTGCGTTTTGAAAGTCCTTCAAGACTTTCAGGGCCAGCGCTTGGTAAATCACTGACTGCACTTCCCCCAGTTTTACGACGATCTTGGTAACTCTTGGCCTGGGCAATGACAGATCGCGCTTTTTGATGCGCCAAAACAACGGCCACAATTTTTTCCGAGTTTCCTCGTAGGCTCTCTGGCCACCGTTCTCGATGCGATCCATGAACTGGTCCCGCGCCCCAAGCGGTGTTTCTGTCGGGTAGAGAAAATTGAACTGCGACCAGAGGTCGATCAACGAATTCGGAGCAGGTGTTCCTGACAAGATCACCCTCTTCTTGGCGTGCGGGGCGATGGACCGCACCGACGATGCCCACTTGCTGTCCATGATGCTCTTGATGTGATGAGATTCATCAAGAACCAGCATCGAGTCGGCGCGGTTCAAGAATTCCTTGAGCTTCTCGCCGTCGTTGGCGGCGACATGATAGTTGAGAAGAATCAGTGTCGCTTGTTCCGCGTTCCTCCACGCTCTTGCTCGCTCAGACTTGCTCCCCGTGATGCGCGCAACGGAACCGATCTTGCCAAGACAAGCCTCGAATTCATGCTCCCATGGCGCAAACGAGGACCGTGGCCCGACAACGACGAGAGTTTGGAGTTCGCCGAGGCTCTTGAGTTTCGCAAAGGCAGCCAGCGTGATGGTCGTCTTGCCGCTTCCTGGGACTGAAAAGTTTGCCGCGTGAGTTACCCCGACCATGTGCGCGACTGCCGGCACTTGAAACGATTTTAGTTTACGCTTCAACCCAGCAACTTGAACACGACGGCTCGGTGTCCGCTTCAACCGGCTACCCGTCCGAGAGGCTTCGACCAACTCCTCGCGATCACGATCAATCTTTGCGACAGCCGCACTCGCGCCGGTGTCGAGTGCGATCTTGTATCCACGCGATTCCAGGTAGGAAACCAACTCAGACATTCCTTGCTCGTCGAGTTTCTTTGGGTCAAAAGTGAAGCCGTTTCCGGAGGGCAGGCGATCACCCGGCAGAACGTGACAGAAGTAAATATCGTCGGCGGTGCTAAACCCACCGCTCGCAGAGGCAGTGAGAATCCGGAGTTCCGTCGCCGTCCTTTCGATGCTAACGGCTGGCTTTTCCACGCTTTTTTGCTTTCCCATCACTCAGCCGGTTGGCTTCAGCCCGAATATCACCTAAGATTTTCTGGAACTCTGGCTTCGCAATGGCCTCATGTTTTACGTCGATCTCCTTCAAAGCCGACAGCGCCTTGCCAGCGAGTTTCTCAGGTCGTTCCTTCTCTTCTTGAGCGTCGACGATGAACTCGGCTGCATCGAAGGCGTCTTCCACGGTGGTCCCCTTGGTCGCCAACTTCCCCTTCTTGTCAAAGGACGTGTAGAGCGTGTTGCGCGCTTCCTTCAGTTCAGCAACGTCACGAAGCTTACGAATTTTCCAATGCGAATGTTTCTTCCCTTCAATCATGGAAAAACCAACTTCAGTGATTCTTGGAATCTCTGACTTGTGCGCGCCCCTTTTGAGTGGAGAAATTACGTTGGCCTGTAAACTGTTAAACTTCTCAACGATTCGCTCCTCTTGAATAATTTTATACTCGCCGGATTTTCCAATGGAATGAAGGTAGCTGTCGATGAGCTTCAGGATTTCAAGCTTTTCGGCGACGTCCTTCACCGAGTAGCGCCCGCCCAAAGCGTCTGAGATTTGCAATTCTGAAAGTCCACTCTGCCTGCCAACCCGAATTTTCAAGAGTTCATTGATGGGGCCATACTCAAGCCGGAAGTCGCGGCCGAATTGCAGCTTCGCTTCAATCTTCCACAAATCTTTCTCGTCAACACCGCGGGGCAAGCGGACGACTTTTAGGAACTCAAACCTTTCGTCCGCTGTTGCCTCGTGAAGAGTTTGAAAAATAGCCATGCGGCGGTTCGCATTGATGACTGCCCCGTCGAAGGTAATTATGCCCGGGTCGAGCTGGCCGTTCTTCTGCAAGTCCGCCTTGAGCACCTCGGTCTCTCCAGCGTTTTGTTCTAATAGTAGTTTTCGGACGATCTTCGCATCTTCGGGCTTAGCGGTATCCAGATTTCGCTTCAACTGCTGTTGCTGCGCGATGAGTTCTGCCGCAAAACGCCCGTTGCCAATATTGAAAACTAACAGGCTCGTCGGAAGCTTTAATACCGGGAGAGATTGATGGCTACCGTGAAAAAGCACATCGCGCGGCCCTGTCAGCGGAGTCACATTCGCATCAGGATGTTGCTGGATGTAGGCATCAATGGCCAGTTCGCGTTGGGTCTTCATGTTCCGCCTCTGAGAGTAGCGGGAGCGGCGGCGAAACGGCAATCAGGGAGTTTGAACCGAGAGATTCGACACCTCACCCGAAACCCTTACCCCCGGCCCCTCTCCCATCCGACTCGCCGCGCAGGCGCTGGCGCAGCGGTGGGCGAGGGTGGCGTCGGACTCTCCCCGTTCGAGGCGGAGAGGGAGAAAGATCAGCGAAGATCAGCGCGGATTAGCGGTTCAGAAGCACCTCACCCGAAGCCCTCACCCCCAGCCCCTCTCCCATCCGATGAGCGAGGGTGGCGTCGGACTCTCCCCAGCGCGGAGAGGGAGAAGATTTTGCGCCCTCTGCGTCCTTTTGCGGCAAACAACATCCGCGCCCATCCGCCTGATCCGCGGGCTACTCCACAATCATCACCCCGCGCATGACGAGGTAGTGGCCGGGGAAGGAGCAGATGTAGGGATACGAACCCGGCGTCCTCGGCGCGTGGAAACGCAGCGTGTCCGTCTGGTTGGGCTGGAGCATTTTCGTCGCGTGGAGGATCTGGTCGGACTTCGGCACGAAATCCGATTTCTCAAACGCGTCGGGGAGCTTGGCCATTTCGTTCGCGGCCTCGCCGATCTTGTCCGCCGCGCCGGGCTGGCAGAGGACGAGGTTGTGCGGCGTGGCGTCGGGGTTTTCGAGGATGAGCTTCACGGGCGCGCCGGCCTTGACCTTGAACTCGGTCACGGTGAACAGCATCCGCTCGAAGAGATTGTTGCCGATGAACATCACGCACTCGCCGCGCTCCAGTTTCAACGGCAGCTTGGTAGGCGCAAGGTTCGCCACCTGGCCGCAAATGACATCGAGCGAGGCCGGCGGTACCGGTGCGGCGGAGAACGCGTGGACCGCTAAACACGCGAAGAGCGCGAAAGGAAAGGCACGGCGGAGAATCATGGCGGCGAACCTGGCAGACGCCCGGGGCTCCGCCCAGCGCCAGGCGAATGCCCCGGTTATTTGTCCTTTTCCTCGCCCTTGTCTTTCACCGCCTTGTCGCGGCCCGTGGTCTTGACCACCGACACCTTGCCCTCCCGGCTGCGCTCGAACTCATGGACGACCGCGCCATTCGCCTCGATGAACCGGCCGGTGGCCGTGGCGTCGTCGGCGCGGAAATGGAAGAACCCATTCAACGAGCGCGAGAAAGGCCCGCGGTCGTCGCGCTTCATCGGGCGGAGTTTCGCCCCGCCGCCGCCGGCGAGGATGAACGAGGTGGCGACGCTCTCGATCTCCAGATGCTGCAAGTCGTGGTCGTGCCCGCAGAAGAAGAAATCGAGCCGGTGTTTCGCGAAGAGCGGGCCCCAGTCGCTGAGCATCTCCTTCGTGTCGCCGTGCTGGCCGGCGGTGTAGAGCGGGTGGTGCGCCAGGGCGATGGTCCAGGTGGCGCGCGGGGTTTTCTGCATCTCCTGGTCGAACCAGGCGAGCTGCGCCTCCCAGTCGGCGGGGCTGAGTTTCTTGAAGTTGCTATCGAGCACGAACACCGACGCGAGCGGCTGTTTCGCCGGGAAGTCCAGGCGGTACCATCGCGCCGGCATCTTCCAGCGGCTGCCGGGATTTTTGCGGGAGTATTCCAACTGGGTTTCGGCCTTGTCCTGTTCGTAGTCGTGGTTGCCGAGCGCGGCGTAGAAGGGCATTGGCAACGCCTTGGCATCGTACATCCGTTCGAACTCGGCCTGCCAGCGCGGGTCGGCGACGCCGCCGGGCATCTTGCCGTAGAAATTATCGCCGAGCAGCAGGGCGGCATCGAAGCGCACACGCGTGCCGGTGGCGTAGGTGGCCATCCGCCTGGCGACGGCGATTTGCGCGGGGGAATTGGTGTAGCCCCAGTCACCGAAGGAAAGGAAATTGACCTCGGCGCCCGCGGCGGGGAGCGCGTGCGCGTGAAACGCGAGGACCAAGGCGGCGAGGCAACGGAGACCAGCGGTGGTGACGGCGGATGTGTTCATGGATGGCGTGAGGTTGAGGCGAAGTGAAGGCGCGGGTCAAGTCGGTGGAGGACGGGGAGCGGAGCGGGATTGGCGGCCGGGCCGGCTGGGACAATCGTCCTCGTGCTCGATGAACCGATTGCGAGAACGAGGACGACGACGAGGACGAGAACGGCCCGCCGCAGTTGGACGCACCCGGACAAACCGGCGTTGCAACCGGCCGGATGAGGAGTAGAACAGCCGGCGGAAGCGCGATTGGCCATGACCGATGGGACTGAGTTTGTACCGAAGAACCAGACGGCGGAGGCGCGCCGGCTGGCGGAGGACGCGGCGCGCGCGCAGAACTGGAAGCGCTGGGGCCCGTATCTCTCCGAGCGGCAGTGGGCCACCGTGCGCGAGGACTATTCGGAGCACGGCACGTGTTGGGATTACTTCCCGCACGACCACGCGCGCAGCCGGGCGTACCGCTGGGGCGAGGACGGGCTGCTTGGATTCGCGGATCGCGAGTGCCGATTGTGCTTCGCGCTCGCGCTGTGGAACGGCCGGGATCCGATCCTCAAGGAGCGGCTCTTCGGCCTCACTGGCGGCGAAGGCAACCACGGCGAGGACGTCAAGGAGCAGTATTTCTACCTCGACTCGACGCCGACGCACTCGTACGCGAAGGCGCTCTACAAGTATCCGCAGGCCGAATTCCCGTACGCACGATTGCTGGAGGAGAACCGGCGGCGCGGCAAGGACGAAGGGGAGTTCGAGTTGACCGATACCGGCGTGTTCGACGAGGGCCGCTACTTCGACGTGTTCGCGGAGTACGCGAAGAATTTGCCCAACGACTTGCTCATCCGCATCACGGTCGCCAACCGCGGCCCCGAGGTGGCCACGCTGCACGTGCTGCCAACGGTGTGGTTCCGCAACACGTGGAGCTGGGGTTGCACCCACGAGGGTTGCTCGCTCAAGCCGCGCATCGAGACCGGCAAGGACGGTCGGCTCACCCTCACGCACGAGACGCTTGGAAATTATTCATTTGAGATCGGTCCCGCCCCGGACGGCTCGAAGCCCGCGGTGCTGTTTACCGACAACGAATCCAACGCGCAACGCCTGTGGGGCGCGGAGAACGCCGGCCGCTTCGTGAAGGACGCGTTCCACGAGCAGGTGATTCACGGCCGCACGGACGCCGTGAACCCGAAGGGCTTCGGCACGAAGGCCGCGCCGCACTACGTGCTCACGCTCAAGCCGGGCGAGTCGCAGGTGATCCTATTGCGGCTGGTGGAGGCGTCGCACGGAGGTGGCAGCCGAAGTATGGAGGCGCCATCTGTTCCTGCGAGCGATGACGGCAAAAAAGAAGTGAACCTCCTGACGGCGGCTCCCAGCCGGTTCGAGGAGATCTTCACCCGGCGGCTGGCCGAAGCCGATGAGTTCTACGACGCGATCAATCCGAACACACTTTCTGCGGTGGAGCGAAACGTCGTTCGCCAGGGCTACGCGGGCTTGCTGTGGTCGAAGCAGTTTTATCACTACGTGATCGAGGACTGGCTGGACGGCGATCCGGGCGCGCCGCCACCGCCCGCCGCCCGCCGCAACGGGCGCAACGGCGAATGGCGCCACGTTTACAGCCGCGACGTTATCTCGATGCCCGACAAGTGGGAATACCCGTGGTTCGCGGCGTGGGACCTGGCGTTCCACATGATCCCGTTCGCGCGGTTGGACGGTGAGTTTGCCAAGCACCAGCTCACGCTGTTCCTGCGCGAATGGTACCTGCATCCGAACGGACAGATTCCCGCCTACGAGTTCGCGTTTGGCGACGTGAACCCGCCCGTGCATGCATGGGCGGCGTGGCGCGTTTACAAGATCTCGGCCCGGCGCGGCGAACGCGACCGCGACTTCCTCGAGGGTGTGTTCCAGAAGCTGCTGCTCAATTTCACCTGGTGGGTCAACCGCAAGGACGCGCATGGAAAAAATCTGTTCAGCGGCGGTTTCCTCGGGCTGGACAACATCGGCGTGTTCGACCGCTCGAAGCCGCTGCCCACGGGCGGCACCTTACAGCAGGCTGACGGCACGGCGTGGATGGCCTTTTACTGCGCCACGATGTTGAGCATGGCGCTGGAGCTGGCGCGGGACAGCGGCGGCATTCGCACGGCCTACGAGGACATGGCCAGCAAGTTCCTCGAACACTTCGTGCAGATCGTCGATGCGATGAACACGCTGGGCGGCTCCGGCCTCTGGGACGAGCGGGACGGGTTCTACTACGACCAGATTCATCTCGACGACCACACGGTGCCGCTCAAGACGCGTTCGATGGTCGGTCTGCTGCCGTTGATCGCGGTGGAAATCCTTGAGGACGAAACGATCGACCTGCTGCCCGGTTTCAAGAAGCGCTTCGAGTGGTTCCTCAAGCACAAGCCGGAGTTGTCGCGGCACATCACCGCCGGCCCGGCCGGCAGCGGACACCGGCTGCTGGCGATTCCCTCGCGCGAACAACTGGAGCGGGTGCTGCGTTACCTGCTCGATGAGTCCGAGTTCCTCTCCCCGCACGGGGTGCGCTCGGTGTCGAAGTTCCACGAGCAGCAGCCCTACGTGCTGGAGATCGCGGGCGAGCGGCACCAGGTCGATTACGTGCCGGGCGAATCCAACACCTGGCTCTTTGGTGGCAACTCGAACTGGCGCGGGCCGATCTGGTTTCCGGTCAACTACCTCCTCATCGAGGCGCTCGAACGCTATCACCATTTCTACGGCGACTCGCTCAAGGTCGAATGCCCCACCGGCTCAGGCCATCGGCTCAATCTCCAGCAGGCGGCGCAGGAAGTGGAACGCCGCCTCGCCAGCCTCTTCCTGCCCGGTGCCGATGGCCGCCGCCCCTGCCACGGCGACGACCCGCGGTGGGCGAAGGACCCGCACTGGAAGGAGCTCGTGCTCTTCCACGAATACTTCCACGGCGAGAACGGCCGTGGGGTGGGCGCGTCGCACCAGACCGGCTGGACGGCGCTGGTGATCCGCTGCCTGAAAAGCTGCGCGCGCCAGCGGGCGGCGGGCGCGAAGCTTCAAACGTCGGCGAAGGAAAAGCCTGCCCCAGCGATGGTGAGGTGAACGGCGCATCGGCCTCCCGAACCACCCCGCAGATTCAGAGACGACCACGGATGCGGGGATGCATCTGCGGTCGTCTCCGAATCTGCGGGAGAACCAACGCAAAGCGCCGCCGGACCTTCGCCCGGCGGCGCTTGCTTCAAACGATTGGCCGATCAGGCCGCGAGCTTGATCGCTTCGAGTTTTTCGATCTTCCGGCGCAGCTTCTTGAGCGCCTGCTCCTGAATCTGGCGGATCCGTTCGCGGGTGACGCCGAAATCGACGCCCACTTCCTCGAGGGTTTCCTCATCGCGCCCGTCCAGGCCGAAGCGACGGCGGAGAATGGCCGCCTCGCGCTCGTCGAGCTGCGAGACGAGTTGCTTGATCATCTCGGCCTTGGCCTTGTCCTCCAGTTCTGCCGACGGAGTCAGCGCCTTCTCGTCGCCGATTACTTCGGCGATCGTGGCGGAATCCTCGTCGCTGCTCAGCGGCGCGTCGAGCGAGGCGGGCCGGATTGACGCCGTGCGAAGCTGGTTGACGCGGCGCGCGGTGTAGCCGAGTTCATCGCCCAGTTCGGCGTCAGTCGGGTCGCGGCCCAGCAGTTCGTGCAGCCGCACCTCGGCCTTGCGCAGGTGGAACAACTTGTCCACGACATGCACTGGCAGGCGGATGGTCTTGGTCTGGTTGGCCAGCGCGCGCTTGATCGACTGCTTGATCCACCACGCCGCGTAGGTGGAGAGCTTGGCCCCTTTGCGAGGGTCGAAGCGTTCCACGGCCTTCATCAGGCCCACGTTGCCTTCGTTGATCAGGTCGAGCAGTGGCAGGCCGTAGCCTTCGTAGTCGCGTGCAATCTTCACGACGAGCCGGAGGTTCGCCTTGATCATGTGTTCCCGCGCGGCCTTGTCCCCCCGCCTGATCCGCCGGGCGAGCTGGATTTCCTCCGCTGGCGTGAGCAGGGGCGTCCGGGCGATCTCGTTAAGGTAGAGGTGAAACGCCGTGTTGCCGTCATACGGCCCGCGTTCAACGGGCGGCAGCGCCGGCAAGTCCGTGGCGATGCCGGCCGGTGTGCCACGCGCTGTCGCAGGCGTGCCACGACGCCCCATGATGGCGCGGACGCGGCGGCCCGTCTTCACACGGTAGGTGCTCGTTTTTGCCCGTCTGATTCCCTTTTTCATATTGATCGGTGCTGCTTTGGGACGACCACTGGTTGCCGGCGCCGAAATTTGGTGCTTTGGCCGCCGCGCCCCGAGTTGGTCGCCCGTTGCGAGTCAGTTGTTTCTGAGCACGGCCGATACCAGTTTCAACCCCGCGTTGGCAGGGTGGTTCCGCGGTGAGAGCGGCCTTTTCGCGGTCATTCTCGGAAGTTAGAACCTCAGTCCGGCCGATTTGTTCAAACCGTCGGCTTTGGGGGCGACTTCGGGCTTGGTTTCAGGCGGAAACGGAAATCCGGCCAGCGGCGGTGACCGGTCCTCTGAACGGAACCTGGCAGGAGCAGGCGCCCCCACACGGGGGCCAAGAAGAAGGTGGTGGCTGGGGGCGGAATTGAACCGCCGACACGCGGATTTTCAGTCCGCTGCTCTACCAACTGAGCTACCCAGCCAGCCGGGGCGAAAGGGCGACTATAAGAACGAATCGCCGTCGCGTTTGGCAAGAAGGTTTTCTGGACGGTTTCGCCCCCGCGGCGGCATCGCGCGTTCCGATCCGTCCCCCCCTCAGCATTCTTGCTCTAGTGGCTGTGTTCTGCCCATGATTCGACCATGAAATCCCGTTTGCTGAGTTTGATCGCCGCGTTCTTGGTGCCGGTCCTGGCTGCCATCGCCGGCCCGAAGGACGGCACGCTCGACATTTACTGGATCGATTCCGAAGGTGGCGGCTCGACCCTCGTCGTCACGCCGGCCGGCGAGTCCGTGCTCATCGACAGCGGCAATCCCGGGCTGCGCGACTCCAAGCGCATCCACCGCGTCGCCACCGAGGTCGCCGGCCTCAAGCGCATCGACCACCTTGTCACGACACATTTCCACATCGACCACTTCGGCGGCGCGGCCGAACTGGTGGAAATGATTTCCATCGGCACCGTTCACGACAAAGGCATCCCGGAGAAGAACCCGGACAACAACCCGAAGGACACCACGTGGGCGCTCAAGATCAAACCGTATCGCGAGATGAAAGCCGCCGCGCGCAACGTTCTCAAGCCCGGCTCCGAAATCCCGCTCAAGCAGAGGCCCGGCACCGCCACCAAACTCTCCCTTCGCTGCCTCGCCGCCAACCAGCAGTTCGCGCCCGACCTCCACGCGCAGGTGATGAACCCCGAATGCGCCTCGGGCCGCGAGAAGCCCAAGGACACCAGCGACAACGCCAACAGCGTCGTGCTGCTCCTGCGCTTCGGCGACTTCGACTTCTTCGACGGCGGCGACCTCACGTGGAACACCGAGGCCGCGCTCGTCTGCCCCATCAACCGCGTCGGCACGGTGGACGTGTATCAGGTCAACCACCACGGTCTCGACGTGAGCAACAATCCGCTGCTCGTACGCAGTCTCGCGCCCACGGTGAGCATCATGAACAACGGCCCGAAGAAAGGCTGCGGCGCGGAAACCTTCGCCGCGTTGAAATCAACCCCCTCCATCCAGGCGATGTATCAGGTTCACAAGAATGTCCGCGAGGACAAGGAGAACAACACCAAGGACGACTTCATTGCCAACCACGAGGCCGAGTGCAAGGCGCACTACATCAAGCTGACTGTGGCGCCGGACGGGAAGAGCTACACCGTGAGCATCCCGTCGAACGGGCACGCGAAGACGTTCAAGACGAAGTGAGCGCGCCAGCGCGAAGGGATAGCAACTGAGAGAAACAGCGAGGGCGAACGAAACGAAAGCGGCCTAACTGAGTGTTAGGCCACATGGTCATCGTTCAAAAATTCGTTCTTAAAGCGAGCCTCCAGAAAGCGGCACCGAGGGGCGGTCAGGTGTCGTGTAGGGAAAGACTCCATGCTTCTTCAAAAGCGCCAACAGCTTCTCCGTACCCTGGGAGTGCCCGAACGCTAACTCCTCTGCGGTAATGCCGACGCAGAGAAGCAAGCCGTAACTCTCGCCGAGAAACTCGAACTGAACAGACTCGTCCCGCGGTTGCGTGAAGATCAGCGCTTGGATAGTCGAGTCGCCAAAGTAATCCCCCAAATCCATCGTCTGTCCCGCCTCAAGCTCTGCATCGCATGTGTAGCGTGCGAGCTTGGAAACAAGGTCGGCTGCCTTCGGCAAATCCCGTCGCACACAAATCATCAACTCGTAATGCCCCATGCTCGATGGGCGCTGCCCAACGTCCTCACCGGTCAACTCGGCAGTGACGTAGGTGGCACCCGGAACATAATCGGGAAACGGTAGAACATCGGCAAACCCTCCAAGCTGGAATGGAACTGGCGCGTGGAAAACCATGTCACCCGGCTTGCCGAGTATGGGCGTCAAAGCAGCAATGCGAGCGTCCCAAATCTTCTGCCACCCGTCGTTCTCGGTTTGTGGTTGGTCTGGCATGGCTAGTGGCGTGCGAAGAATGGCCAAATAGGCGGTTAGTGCAAAATCTGCAGCCATCTCGGCGAACAAACGCGAGAGTATTTCCGGCTTTCCGCCGTGTCCAGAGAGGTTTGTCGGGAGATGCCCGTGCGCTCCAACGGAGCGCGCGAAGGTAGCCACGGGTGACACGCCCTCGGCGTGGAACCCGCGGTGCGAGTCGAAAAACCTGACGTGCCCCGTGAGGGGCGCACGATCCGGCGTGACGTGATGCGTAGTGGCGCAACCGTCCCGGTTGCGACTGTGACGCCAAGCGTCTCGCTTGGTGAACTTGTCGCCGAATCAGTGGATTCACCAACCGGGACGGTTGGTGTCACGCCCGCAAGCGGGACGCTTGCGCCACTTCAACGGACGTTTACCTCCGAAGGTGTGCCACCGCCCGTTTCACCACCCAGCCGGATTGTTCCAACGCCGCCCTGGCCCGTTCGTAATCCGCGCCGGTGAGTTCGCGCACGATGCGCACGGCGCGGTCGCGCAACTTCACGTTCGAGGGGTTCAGGTCCACCATCAGGTTGCCCAGCACCTTGCCGACGCGCACCATCGCGAGCGTGGTGAGGATGTTCAGGATCAGCTTGGTGGCCGTGCCGGACTTGAGCCGCGTGGAGCCGGTGAGGATTTCGGGGCCGAGATCGGGCGCGATCACCACGGCGGGTTTGATCGCGCGCGGGATGTCGAGGTGCGGGTTGCAACAGATCAGCACCGTGGCCGCGCCGAGTTTCTTGGCGGCATTCAACGCGCCCCAAACAAAAGGCGTGCGTCCGCTGGCGGCGATGCCCACCACCACGTCGCGTTTGGTCACGCCACGAAACCCGGTCGCGCGCCCGCCGGCGTCGTAATCGTCCTCCGCCCCCTCGACCGCCGTGGTGATGGCGCGCGCGCCGCCGGCGATGATGCCCTGAACCATTTCCGGGTCGGCGCGAAACGTGGGCGGACATTCGCTCGCATCGAGAATACCCAGCCGCCCGCTCGTCCCCGCGCCGACGTAGAACAACCTCCCGCCACGCTTGAAAGCGCGCACGACAAGGGCAAGAGCGCGTTCGATGTGCTTGCGCTCGCCGAGCACAGCCACGGGCACCTGCCCGTCTTCGCGCAACATGAGTGCGATGGCCTCGCCGGTCGTCATGCGGTCGAGGTTCATCGAGAGCGGATGGCGGCGTTCGGTGGGGGAAAGCTCCTTTGATTGCGGAATACGGAGTGCGGAATGCGGACCTGGGAGCGCCGGCGTCTCGCCGGCGTGTTCGTGTTCCAACTGCCGGCGAGACGCCGGCGGTCCCAGGTTGCGCGCCAGCGCGACGGCTCCCCACGCGCTCTCTCGCCTCAATGCCGTGACCACTGCGCCGGGCCAGCGCTCGCGGACCATCGCGCCGACCTTCGCGGCGAACTTGGGTTGCTTGAGCAACACACTGCCGGCGAGGACGAATTGAACGGGCGGGCGCGCGGAACCTCGAACTTTGAACTTTGAACTTTGAACTTTGAACTGCCCACAGAGGCGGGTCGCGCAACTCACCGCATCCTTCGCCAGGCTGTGGGCCGCGCCTTCGAGAATGTCGCGGGCGATCGCGTCGCGATGCGCGGCGGCGAAGACCTCGACGGCTAGCGCGGCGATGTCCGCCTTGCTCGCGGACTGCACCCACGGGATGAGTTCGTTTGGCTCATTGAGATTCAATGCGTGGAGCAAGCGCTGGCCGAGGCGCGACCATTCGCCGTCACGGTCGAGGTAATACACAACCGCCTTGAGGGCGCGCAGGCCGATCTCGAAGCCGCTGCCCTTGTCGCCGAGAATGTGGCCCCAGCCGCCCAACTGGAGCGCGCGGCCGTCGGGCGTGCGGCCGTAGCAACAGGAGCCGGTGCCGCTGAGGACGAGGACTTGGGGAAAGGATGAAGGATGAAGGATGAAGGATGAAGGGCGGCGCTTCGTTTCATCATTCACCCTTCCGCGTTCATCTTTCGCCGCGGCGAGCGCGGTTTCGAGATCATTCGTCGCGTGGCAGGGGACGCCGGGCCAGACTTTTGCGGCGGCGGCGCGGATGCGCTGCCACTCGCGCTCTCCGCGCGCGCCGGCCAGGCCGATGCACAGGGCCGATGGCCGGGGGAGCGACTTCCCGACTCCGCGCAGGTGGCGGACGAGTTGCGCGTCGGTGAGCAGCCGGAGATTGGCGGGGCCGGCTTCGAGGCGTTGGAGCAATCTCCCGCCCGCGTCTGCGAGCAACGCCACGGTGCGCGTGCCGCCGCCCTCGATGCCGAGAAACGTGGCGGCGGCGGGCGTGGCGTTGCGTTTCATGCGGGCGGAGTTTTCACGCAAAGGCGCCAGGACGCAAAGGCGAAGAGGAATTGAAACTTGGTTCGCAGGAGGATTTGCGCTAACCATCTGCTGATGAACGCAACGGAACAAGCCGTCCTCGCCGCGCTGCTCGAACTCGATGCCGCCGCCAAACGCATGGCCGGCACGGGTTCCAAACCGGCCCTCGCGCCGCTGCTGGCGCGGCTGGATCGGCTGGCCGTCGAGTTGCCCCCGGGAAGCGATCCCGAGCTGCGGCACTTTCTGCAGCAGCGGAGCTACGAGAAGGCGTTGATCCAATTGCAGGGGGACCGGGCGGCGAGCGGGACGTGCGGACTCTGAAGCCTTTGGGTTATCAAGTTATCAGGTGCGTCCGTCTGTATTCCACTTGGAACCTGAAAACCTGATAACCATTCCATGTTCACCGACACCATTGCCGCCATCGCGACGCCGCTCGGAGAGGGCGGCCTGGCGGTGCTGCGTGTCTCCGGCGCGGCGGCGCTGGCGGTGGCGGACAAGAGTTTCGCCGCGGCGGGCAAGCGCGCGGTGAAGCCATCGGAGGCGGTTTCGCACACGCTGCATTACGGCCACATCGTCCGGCAGGGGAAGGTGCTGGATGAGGTGATGCTGGCCGTGATGCGGGCGCCGCGGACGTTCACGCGCGAGGACGTGGTGGAGATTTCGTGCCACGGCGGACTGCTCGCTGCCAAGCTGGTGCTCGACACGCTGCTCGAAAACGGCGTACGCTTGGCCGAGCCGGGCGAGTTCACCAAGCGCGCCTTCCTCAATGGGCGCATCGACCTCGCGCAAGCCGAGGCGGTGGCGGACCTGATTCATGCGCGGACGGAACTCGCGCTCTCCGCCGCGAACGAACAACTCGCCGGGAAACTCTCTCAACGAATCAACAAACTCCGGGATGAGATGATGGTCACGCTCGCGCACGTGGAGGCGCACATCGACTTTCCCGATGAGGACATCGCGCCCGACACGAAGGAGCAACTGCTGTCGCGGCTGGACCGGGGCGTGGCGTTCATGGACGAACTGCTCCGCACGGCCAACGAGGGGCAGATTCTCAGGCGCGGCATCCGCGCCGCGATCATCGGCCGGCCGAACGTGGGCAAGTCGTCACTGTTGAACCAACTCCTCGGCCGCGACCGCGCAATTGTTTCGCCCCTCGCCGGCACCACGCGCGACACCATCGAGGAGACCGCGAACGTGCGTGGCCTCCCGGTGGTGTTCATCGACACGGCGGGTCTGCGCGAGGCGCAGGACGTGATCGAGGAGGAGGGCGTTCGCCGCAGCCACGACGCGCGGCAACGCGCCGAGTTGATCCTGCACGTGCTGGACGCCAGCGAGCCGTTGACGCCCGAGGACGAACGGTTCCTCCGCGAGTTCGCGGACAAGAAGCGGATTCTGGTGTGCAACAAAGCGGACCTGCCGCGACAACTGGAGATTCTTCCAGCGCTGCTCTCCTCGCATCGGGAACCCACCCCTGACCCCTCCCAGGAGGGGAATGGGTCCAGCACCGAGGCTCGCCTCCGCGCAAACCCCGCTCCCCTCCCTGGAGGGGCCGGGGGTGGGTTGACCGGCGAAAAATCGGCGAACGTCGAAGTCAGTTGCACCACGGGCGCGGGCATCGAGGCGTTGAAGAACGCGATCAAGGCCGCGGTGTGGTCGGGCGAGATCAAGGCCGAGATGCTCGAGGTAATGATCAACGCCCGCCACCAGGACGCGCTGCGCCGCGCGCGCGAGGCGACGCGCCTGACGGTGGAGGCGTTGCGCGCGGACACGCCGCTCGAACTCGCCGCGATGGATTTGCGGATCGCCGTCAATGCCGTCGGCGAGGTCGTGGGCAAGACGACGACCGAGGACCTGCTCGACGCGATCTTCAGCCAGTTCTGCATCGGCAAATGAGCAAACCTTTGACTTCACCCCGGTTTTCCGACAGCTTCCGGCACCGATTGATCCGCCCGGATTGGCACGCGGCTTGCAAATCCGGGTGGTTCACAGATCAACCGGCATGGGCAAAACACTGATCATCGCGGAGAAGCCTTCGGTCGCAAGCGACATTGCGAAGGCGCTCGGCGCCTTCACGAAGGACAAGTCCGGCGAGTTCTACGAAAGCGACAAGTTCGTGCTTTCGTCGGCCGTCGGCCATCTGCTTGAACTGACCGTGGCGGAGGAGCACGACGTCAAGCGCGGCAAATGGACCTTCAACCACCTGCCGCACATCCCGCCCCGCTTCGCGCTCAAGCCCATCGAGCGGAGCGAGAGCCGCCTCAAGGTCCTCCAGCGCCTCCTCAAGCGGAAGGACGTGGACGCGCTGGTCAACGCCTGCGACGCCGGCCGCGAGGGTGAACTGATCTTCCGGCGCATCGTCGAGTTCACGAAAGCCAAGCAACCCATCCAGCGGCTCTGGCTCCAGTCCATGACGCCCGCGGCGATTCGCGACGGCTTCGCGCACCTGCGCACCGACCAGGAGATGCAACCGCTCGCCGCCGCCGCCGTCTCGCGTTCGGAGGCCGACTGGCTCATCGGCATCAACGGCACGCGCGCGATGACGGCCTTCAACTCGAAGAGCGGCGGGTTTCATCTCACGACCGTGGGCCGCGTGCAGACGCCAACGCTGGCGATCGTGGTCGAACGCGAGGACCGGATCAAAAAATTCGTGCCGCGCAACTATTGGGAAGTGCTCGGCATCTTCGACGCGCAGGCGGGGCAGTACACCGGGCGGTGGCTTGATGAAGGATTTAAGGGCAAGGAGACCGAGATCGAACGGCTCGCGCGCCTCGTGACACGATTCGGGCTCGAAATACCCGGCGCAGAAGAACGCCTGGCCAAGACGCACGGAACCCTTGAAGAAGAACATCGTTCCGCAGTGCGACTATGGCATAACGAAATTGCGGAATCTATTCGCAGCAAGTGTCTCGGCAAGCCCGGCATTGTTACCGAGGAAACCAAGCCCACCACCTCGATCTCGCCGTTGCTCTACGACCTGACCTCGCTACAGCGCGACGCGAATTCGCGCTTCGGTTTCAGCGCCAAGAACACGCTCGGTCTGGCACAGGCGCTCTACGAGAGACACAAAGTACTCACCTATCCACGCACCGACTCGCGCCATCTTCCTGAGGATTACGTTGCGACTGTGGGGACGACACTTGATTCGCTGCAAGATATGGCAGCCTACAGTTCGTTCGCAGCGAAGATCGCCGAGAGTGGTTGGGTTAAACCCAACAAGCGCATCTTCAACAACGCGAAGATCAGCGACCACTTTGCGATCATCCCCACGGGCCAGTTGCCCAAGGGCTTGAGCGAGCCGGAGCAGAAACTTTACGACCTCGTCACGAAACGTTTCCTCGCGATCTTTTATCCAGCGGCGGAATTTCTCGTCACCACCCGCATCACGCGCGTCGAGGGCGAACCGTTCAAGAGCGACGGCAAGGTGCTGATGAAACCCGGCTGGTTGGAAGTGTACGGCAAGGACGCAGCCGACGACGACACGCCGCGCCTCGTGCCGGTGCAACCGGACGAACGCGTGAACACCAGCGCGGTCGAGGTGAAGGCGAACGTCACCAAACCGCCCGCGCGCTTCTCGGAAGCGACGCTGCTCGGCGCGATGGAAAGCGCGGGCAAACTCATCGATGACGACGAGCTGCGCGAGGCGATGGCCGAGAAGGGTCTCGGCACGCCGGCCACGCGCGCGGCGACCATCGAGGGGTTGATTTACGAGCAATACATCCATCGCGAGGGGCGCGAGTTGATCGCCACCGCCAAGGCGTTTTCGCTCATGGCGCTGCTCAACGGCCTGGGCGTGGCGGAGCTGACCAAGCCCGAGCTGACGGGCGACTGGGAATTCAAGCTGCGCCAGGTGCAGCGGCGGCAGTTGAACCGCGACGAGTTCATGGCCGAAATCCGCAAGCTCACCGAGCGGATCGTCGGGCTGGCCAAGCAGTACGAGCACGACACCATCCCCGGCGATTTCGGTGCGCTCAAGGTGCCGTGCCCCAAGTGCGGCGCCGAGGTCCACGAGAACTACAAAAAGTTCCAATGTCAGAACGACAAGTGCGGTTTCGCACTGTGGAAGATCGTCGCCAGCCGGCAGCTTGAGCCGAAGGAAGTCGAGGAGTTGCTGGAAAAGAAAGTGGTTGGCCCATTGCAGGGGTTCCGGAGCAAGGTGGGCCGGCCATTCGCGGCGGTGATCAAGCTCACGCCCGAGTTCGAGGCGAAGTTCGATTTTGGAAACGAAGGCCAGGACGGCGAGGCCGCGGCGGCGGTCGATTTCACCGGCAAAGAACCGGTCGGCAAATGCCCGAAGTGCGCCGCGCGCGTCTTCGAGAACGGGATGAATTACGTGTGCGAGAAATCGACTGGCCCGGAGCGCACGTGCGACTTCCGCACCGGCGCGCTGATCCTTCAACAGCCCATCGACAAGGCGCAGGTGACCAAACTGCTCGCCGAGGGCAAAACGGATTTGTTGAAGGGCTTCGTCTCGAACCGCACCAAGCGCAAGTTCGAGGCGTTCCTGGTGGTCAAGGACGGCAAAGTGAGCTTCGAGTTCGCTCCGCGCGAGCGCAAGGGACCAGCGAAGGAAAAATCCAACGAGCCGCCGGCACCGAAGCTGGATTTCACCGGGCAGACGTCACTCGGCAAATGCCCCAAGTGCGGTGGCCAGATCTTCGAGGGGCCGGAGCACTGGCTCTGCGAACGCACGCAAGCTGACGGCAAGCGTTGCACGTTCAAGCTCGACAAGGTGAAGAACGGCCAGCCCATCGAGGTGGAGCAGTTGACGAAACTGCTGACCACGGGCAAGACCGACCTGCTGGACAAGTTCGTCTCGCGCGCGGGCAAGCCGTTTGCCGCGTGGCTGACGCTCAAGGGCAAAGGCAAGATCGAGTTCGAGTTTCCGGAGCGCGAAAGCTAGGGAGCTGCCGGCGTGGTGCCGGCAGAATGACCATGGCCAAGAACGCCACACTGCCCGCCGCCGCGCCTGACCCCCAGGTGCGCGCGTTCCTCCAACACCTCGCCACCGACCGCGGGGCGTCGGTGTACACGCAACGCAACTACGGGCAGGCGCTGCGCGAGTTCTGCGCGTGGCACCAGCAGGAGCGGCAGGGCGCGCCGACTTGGGCGAAACTTCAGCGCGATGACTTCCGCGGCTACCTGCGATATCTCGGCCGGCAGAATCTGGGGCGCTCGCCGATCCACCTGCGTTTCTCGGCGCTGCGGACGTTCTACAGATTCCTGATGCGCCGCGGCGTCGTGGAAAGTTCGCCGATCAAGAACCTCTCGTTGCCCAAACAGGAGAAGCGCCTGCCGCGCTTCCTGACGGCCGACCAGATCATCGCGCTGATGGAGGCGCCGTTGCTCTTGAAGTCCGCCGAGCGCAAAGGCCCCGGCCGCCGGCCGGATCCCGGCGTGCCCCTGCGCGACGCGGCGATGATCGAGACGATCTACTCGTGCGGCCTGCGCATCAGCGAAGTATGCGGCCTGCGCGTCGGGGACATCGACTTTCACGAGCAACTCGTCCGGGTGCGCGGCAAGGGCAAGAAGGAGCGAATGGCCCCGATTGGGGCACCCGCGCTGCAAGCCATCACGCGCTACTGGCAGGCCGTGAAGACTCCGCCGGCGGAGGAGGAGCCGGCGTTTCTCGCGTCCGGCAAACGCGGGCCGGTGAACCCCATCGTCTTCGCGCCGCGCTTCAAGAAGTACCTCGCGCTCGCCGGCCTCGATCCCAAGCTGACGCCGCACAAGCTGCGGCACAGTTTCGCCACGCACCTGCTCGACAACGGCGCCGATTTGCGCAGCGTGCAGGAACTCCTCGGCCACGCGCACCTGGTGACGACGCAGGTCTATACCCATGTTTCGACGGAGCGGCTCAAGAAGGCCTATGACAAGGCGCATCCGCGGGCGTGAGCGGCGCGGTTGCGTTCCGCGGTTCCCCGGCTAACGTTCCGGCATGAACCTTTTCCTCAAACCCACCGTCGCTGCGACCGTCTCGCTTGTTCTGCTGCTCGGGGTGGCGGGCTGCAGGACGCCGATTGATTGGAACACGCGCGTGGGCAGTTACACCTACGATCAGGCGGTGCTCGAGCTTGGCCCGCCCGACAAGCACGCCAAACTCAGCGATGGCACCATCGTGGCGGAATGGCTGACGTATCGGGGCGGCACGAGCCGGGTTTACGCGGGCGGCGGTTACGGGCATTGGGGCGGGCATCGGCCCTATTACGGCCCGACGGTCATCGTGGACGATTATCCCACCTTCGAAAGTTTCCTGCGGCTGATCTTCGCGCCCGACGGCACGCTGAAATCCTTCCGGAAATACACGCGCTGATTCGGGCTTCCGTCCTGGGAGCGGGCATGGTTGACTGCCCGCGATGAACGGTGACGTTGGCATCTGGAACACGCTGACCCGGGCGGTGGTGTTTCTGCTGGTGGTCGCGGCCGCCGTCGCGGTCGGCTTCTGGTACCTGCCGCTGATCCAGCAGAACGAGCGGATGCGCAAGGAAATCCTCCGGCTCGAAACCCAGATCCAACAGGAGGAGGAGACCTCACGCCAGTTGCGGGCGATGATCGAGGCGCTGGGCCGGGATCCCAAGGCGGTGGAGCGGTTGGCGCGCGAGCGGTTGGGCTACGCCAAGCCGGGCGAGACGGTGGTCCGGTTCGAGGACCGGGCGACCAACGCGCCGCCCCGCGGGGCGCGCTGAGCCGCCCCCTTACACCGTCATCACTTCCTTCTCCTTGTGCGCGAGGTGCTCGTCGATCTTCTTGATGTACTGGTCGGTGAGCTTCTGCGCTTCCTTCTCGCCGTCGGTCAGGTCGTCCTCGGTGATCTTGGCTTCCTTCTGGAGCTTCTTGAGCGCCTCGATGGCGTCGCGGCGGACGTGGCGGACGGCGACGCGGCCATTTTCGGCCATGTGCTTGAGCGCTTTGACGAATTTCTCGCGCTGCTCGGTGCTCAAGTCGGGAAGGACCAGCCGGATCACCTTGCCCTGCATCGTCGGGTTGATCCCGATGTTCGCCTTGTGGATCGCCTTCTCAATCGGCCCGGCGGTCCCGGCGTCCCACGGCTGGATGACCAACATGCGCGATTCGGGCGTGGTGATGCCCGCCAGTTCGCGGATGCGCATCTGCGAGCCGTACACCTCGACGAGGATGTTCTCGACGAGCGCCGGCGAGGCCTTGCCGGTGCGCACGCCGGAGAACTCGTGCTGCACGACCTCCTCGGTCTTGGTCATCTTTTCTTCGGCTTCAAACAGAATTTCGTCGGGTGTCATAA
>Ga0247727_10006113_pt1 | contig 23833 bp, 19 predicted proteins | sample WisWelCaveWW1625_FD_202498 | JGI IMG/M metagenome (GOLD analysis project Ga0247727, IMG submission 202498) | Biofilm microbial communities from Wishing Well Cave, Virginia, United States - WW16-25 | ecosystem: Environmental > Aquatic > Deep subsurface > Groundwater > Cave microbial mat | place... | reverse complement strand
CCCACAGATGATGGTACGCGGCGATCGCCTGGCGGACGGACGCCTCGTCCTCCGGCCGAACGTGCACCGCCTGGGTACGCCCGTCCAGCTGCACGGTCAGGAACTTGCCTCCGTGTCGTGCCCCGGGATCCCGCGCACAGGCGCAGTTGGAGCGGCCGCACCGGCGCAGCCGCTCAACGAGCGAACCCCGCATCAGCGGCTCCCGGCCGAGCGCCTGGAGCTGCGCGCGCAACTCGCGCCGGCGGCGCTCGGTTCCCTCGCGGTCGGAGACCATAACTGAATCTATATACACTAACCAGATTAGTTGTCAAGAGAAACCTCGCCCTTTGGGCGACGCTGCTCTCCTCGGTGGGCGTCACCTTAAAGCGGAGTTATGGCGGATGACGTGACGGAGAGGTCGCCCGCGGGTGGATCCGGTGTGGGGCACGGGGCGGGGCTTGGAGACAGTGCCCCAGGCAGGCTCGAGGCGCGATCAAGCGTGGTGACGGAGGGAGGCCCGTCCGCCGGACCGACGCCAAGGGCATCCTGAGAGTCCTTTCCGCCTGGCTTGCCGCCCGCACCCCACGCATCAACACCGTCCGTGGCCTGCCTGCTGCGCTGCCAGTGGCGCGCGCGGCGGCGCCGATTCGCGCCGCCGGGGTCGGGGCCGCGAGCCGCCGGGGGCCGGCGGCCGGGGCCGGGGTCCGCGCCGTGTGCCGCCCGGCCCCCCCCCGCCCGCGACCCCGGTTCCGGCCGTCCGCCTTGCGTCCTTGCGATCGGCCCCTATATTGATGACGGAATCGGCATCCCCGCCGGGGATGACGGGCGGCCCCGTCGCGGTTCCGGAGGAAGACGCCATGGCTCTGCGGCTGGTGAAGCGAAAAGCGAAGAATGGCCCGCCGCCGGAGCCGGCCGGGGCGGCCTTCCTCATCGTCGATGCCGCGGGCGGCGTCGTCGAGGTCGGCGGCTGGGAAAGCCTGGCGGTCGAGGCGCCGCCCGAGACCCTGGCCGCGGGGCGGTCGGACGACCCGCCGCTGGTCCGCGGTATCGCCGCCATCGTCGAGGCGGCGCGACACGCAGCGCTCCCGCAGGTGCGCCTGGTCGAAGTGCAGACCGACAAGGCGCGGCTCTACGCCCTGGTGGCCGCTCCCGTCCCGGGGGGCGCCAACAAGGGCCGGCTCACGGTCACCGTCGCCGAGACCGGCGATCCGCAGGCGAGCGTCGCCGAGGGGAAGGTCATCCGCCAGCTCGGGCACGATCTGCGCACGCCGCTGACGTCGATCAGCGGCGCCGTCGAGCTGCTGCAGTCGGGCCGTCTCGGCGGGCTGCAGCCGCAGCAGGAGAAGGTCCTCGGGCTGATGGAGAAGGGTGTCGCAGGCATGGTCCGGCTCATCGACGAGTCGACGGCGCCGTACCACAACGACCGCCGGCTGGCGGAGGAGCTGGGCGCCGAGGTCGAGGAGATGCTGGGCGGGAAGGGCGGGGGTTCATGAGCGGCACCATCCTGATCGCCGACGATTCGCAGGCGGTGCGAGATATTCTACAGATGAGCCTCGAGACCTTGGGCTACAGCGTCCTGGTGGCCGAGGACGGCGAGCGCGCCATGGAGCGGATCCAGTCCGGGAACCCCGACCTGATCATCGCCGACGTGATGATGCCGAAGGTGAACGGCTTCCAGATCTGCCGGCGGGTGAAATCCGATCCGGCCACGCGCCACACGCCGGTCATCTTATTGACGGCGCGCTCCGGCCAGGAGGATGTCTTCTGGGGCAAGGACTGCGGCGCCGACGAGTACATCACCAAGCCATTCCGGACCCTGGATCTCGAGCAGGCCATCCGCCGGCTCATGGAGCGGCAGACGGCGGCGCGCGCCGCGACGACGGACCCGGGGCGCGGTCTCGCCGCCGAGGGCGGCCACATCGTCATGCTGCGCTGGGACCCGCGCGCCATGGACGTGTTCCGCAAGAAGTACGGCGAGATCAAGTTCAGTGCCGCGCTACAGACGCTGCGCGCGGCCGCGGAAGGGTTCATGCGCGGCCGCGGCCAGGGGGGATCCGTCGGCATCCACGTTCCGGTGGGGCTGTCGGCGGTGGTGGCGGGGGACGAGCGATCAGCGGCGGCGCTCGGCCGCGATATGGCGGGGCACCTCACCGCCACGGCGGAGACCCTGTACGAGGGGACCGATCGGGCGCTCGGCTACATCCGCTTCCGTGATCCGCGCAGCGGACGCGAGGAGCAACTGCCGCTCCTGACCTTCACGGCCGGCATCGATCCCGACACGCACGTCTGAGGCCCGCGGCGCGCGGGCGTTACGATCCCGTCATCGGCCGCGGGCGGTTTGACGACCCCCGGAGGCGACACTAGAATCCATCCGGGAGCCGCGGCGGACCGATGATCCCGAAGAAACTGGGGCGCTTCGAGATCCTGCGCGAGATCGGACGGGGCGCCATGGGGCAGGTCTTCCTGGCCCACGACCCGACGATCGAGCGGCAGGTGGCGATCAAGACGATCGCCCTCGCCCCGGGCACGCCAGAGCAGGAAGCGCGCGAGACGAGTCGCAGGTTTCTGCGTGAGGCGCAGGCCGCCGGCCGTCTCCTCCATCCCAACATCGTCACCATCTTCGACGTCGGCGAGGAGAACGGCCTGTCGTTCATCGCCATGGAGTTCATCGACGGCGAGACCCTCGATCGCCGCGCCCGCCCCGGGTCGCTCCTGCAGCCCGCCGAGGTCCTCGGTCTCATCGGCCAGGCTGCGGCCGCTCTCGATCATGCCCACGCGGCGGGCGTGATCCACCGCGACATCAAGCCGGCCAACTTGATGCGCCTCGCCGACGGGACGCTGAAGATCACCGACTTCGGCCTCGCGAAGGACCCGAGCGCGGACCTGACCCAGTCCGGCGTCCTCCTCGGCACGCCGAGCTACATGTCGCCAGAGCAGATCCAGGGGCGCGCGCTCGACGGTCGCAGCGACCTCTTCTCGCTCGGGGTGGTCCTGTACGAGCTCCTGACCGGTGTGCGGCCGTTCGAGGCCGACTCGATCTCGACGATCATCTACCGCGTCCTCTACGAGGATCCGCGGCCGCCCGCGGCCCACAACCCCGCCCTGCCGCCGGAGATCAACCTGGTTCTCGCGAAGGCGCTCGCCAAGGCACCCGATCGCCGCTACGACAGCGGCGCCGCGCTGGTCGTCGACCTGCGCAAGGCCTTCTCCATGCTGGAGCCGGGGACGCTGTCGCGGCCGTTCCCGCGCGCGGCAGCCGGGCCGGCTCCCCCGCCATCGGCTGCGCCGGCGGCCGCGGGCCGGGCCCCCGCGACCGCTCCGACGCCCGCTGCGGTCGTGCGCCGGGCCGGCGCGGCGTCGCCGCCGGCCCGCGCGCCACGCGCCCGGGCCGCGCCCGCCGGGGGCGCTCCCGCCGGCGGCGCCGCCGGCGCCGCCCCGCCGCCGGCGCTGCTCGCGCATCACCCGTTCAAGATAGCCGCCCTGGCGGTGACCGTCGCCGCCGGCCTGCTCCTCTTTCCGCGCGGCGCCAACCGCTCCGAGCCGCCGGGCCGCCGCCAGGCCCCGGCCGGCGCCGTGCAGGCGGCCGGGATTGGCGGCGCGGCGGGCGCCGCGGCCGGCGCCGCCGATCGCCGCGTCACCGTGCCGGTCGAGACCATGCCGCACGGCGGCTCGGTCTTCCTCGACGACATCCCGCTGGCCGAACCGCGCGTCGTCCTGTCGCTCGACGACCCGAAACCACACGACATCCGCGCCCGCGCCGGCTGCCTCGAGGCGACCGCCGAGATGACCGCGGCCGATCTCGCCTCCGACGGCGGCCCGCTGGTGCTCGAGCTGCGGGCGCGGCGCGCGGTGGTGGCGATCGGGTCGGAGCCGGCGGGCGCCCGGCTGCTCGTCGATGGCCGGGACACCGGCAAGACGACGCCGGTCGAGATCGAGATCGACGCCTGCGAGCGCCGCCTGGTCGAGCTGCGGCTCGCCGGGCACCGCCCCTGGAAGGGGGAGTTCGATCCCGATGCCGGGGTCGAAGCCCTCGCCGCGGCCCTCGGCGCGGTCACCCTGGAGCCGATCCCGCGGGGTACGGTGGTCATCGCGCGGCCGAAGGCGTACGGCGTCGACATCTACGCCGGCGAGCGCCGCATCGGCCGCGCCGGCGAGCCATTCGCCCTGCCCGAGGGGCGGCACGCACTGACCCTGCGCAACGACGACGTCTTCCTGCGCGAGCGCGCCACCGTGAATGTCACCGGCGGCAGGGCCATGACCCCGGCGATCGTCCTGCCCGGGCTCGGGCGTCTCACCGTGCTGGCGCAGCCGAGCAACTGCAAGGTCTTCATCGACGGCACGTACGTCGACGTCACGCCGGTGCTCGGCCGGCCGGTCGCGGCGGGCGACCACCGCGTGAAGGTGGTCTTCGTGCCGAACGGCGCGACCCGCGAGGTCGGCGTCTCGATCGCCGCCGGCCGCGCCGAGCGGGTCGTGGTGAAATTCTGATGCCGCCCGGCCGGCCCCGGACGCGGCTGCTGCTCTTGACGGTGGCGCTCAGCCTCGGGATCACGGCCACGGCGCCGCAGGCCGCCCCCGGGGCTGCCGCGGCGCCGCCGGCCACCGCGACGCCGAAGCCGGCGCCGCCCGCGGCCGCCGAGGACGCCCCGCTCGACGCCCGGCTCTACTCCGAGGCGATGGCGGCGCTCGCCGCCGGCCGGCGGGACGAGGCCGCCCGGATCCTCCGCCGCGTCTACAACGATTTCCCCGCGAGCGCGTGGGCGCCGGCGGCGCTTCTCAAGTCGGCGGAGATGATCTACCCGGCCACCGCGTGGGCGCATATCGGCTCGGCCAGCGGCACGGCGCTGCAGCAGGCGGCGGATCTCCTGGCCCGTCTCGCGCAGGCACACCGGGGCTCGCCCGAGGCCGCGCACGCCCTGGTGCGGCTCGGCTACCTCGGTCTCGAGCCGGCGCGGGCGAAGGCCGACCTCGACGAGGCGTGCGGGCGCTTCGCGACCGCGATGCAGATTTACCCGGACAGCGATGCGGCCGACGATGCCGCCCTGGCGGCGGGGCAGTGCGACCAGTTGCGCGGCCGCCCGGCGCGCGCCTCCGAGTCGTTCGCGCGCCTCCTGGCCGAGCATCCCGACAGCCCGCTCGCCGGCGAGGCCATGTACCGCTACGGCCTGGCGCTGTCGCGCCTCGACGATGCGCCCGAGGCGATGCTCGCCCTCGAGCGTCTGCGCACGCGCTCGCCCGACTCGCCGTTCGCGGCGCCGGCCCTCGATCGGCTGACGCTGCTGCACCGGCTGCGCCTGCTGACCTCCGAGTCGCCGTCCGGCGCGGCGCCCGGCGCGGGCGGCGGCGCGGGTGGCGGTGCGGGCGGCGGTGCCGCCGCGGTCATCGACTGGACCGCGCTCTACCGGGTCGATCCGGACTACGGCGCCGGGCCGGCGCGGGACGCCGCGGCCGCCAGGGCGATCCGCGGCATCAACGATCTGAGCGTCGACGCGCAGGGACTGTTGGTCGCGGCCTCGCCGCGCACACCGGCCGTTTTCCGGTTGGACGCGCGCGGCCGCATCCAGGAGCAGATCAGCCATCCCGGCCCGGACCACGTCGCCGCGGCCGAGGGGCTGGCGGTGTTCATCTCCGGGAAGGAGCAGATCGCCGTCAACGCCCGCAACTGGAGCGGCGTCGATCTCCCCGGCGCCGAGGGACGCCCGCCGGCCGATTTCGGGCCGATCGCGGTCGACGCCTTCGGGCGGGTTCACCTCCTCGATCGGGACGAGAACGCCGTGCTGGTGTACGACCGGGGCCGCAGGCTCGTGGCCGCCGCCCGCCCGCCGGCCGGCCGCGACGGGCGCTTCGTCGACGTGGCGGCGGGCGACGACGGGTCGGTGATGGTCCTCGACGCGCGCGCCCGGCTCGTGGTCGTGCTCAGCCAGGGGCGCGAGGTGCGCCGCGTCGACCTCGCCGCGGCCGGCATCGCCGAGCCGGCGGCCCTAGCGGTCGACGGGCTCGGGGATTTCTATGTCCTCGACGGGCGCGGCGGCGCCGTGTTCGTGACCGACCCCGCGGGGAGGCCGCTCGCCGTGATCCGGCTCCCGAAGGAGGCCGCGGCGCGGATCGGCGAGATCGGCGCCCTCGCGGTCGATCCGCAGGGCCGCGTCTATCTCGGCGGGCGCAAGTCGGGCGTCCTGGTGCGGCTGCAATGAGCCCCTTGGGCCGGCCGAGGATGCGGAAACGGCGCGGCTCCCGCGCGGCCGCGGCGCTCCTCGCGGTCGCAGCCGCGGCCGCGGCCCTGACGGTCACGGCGCCGGTGCCGCCGGCATGGGGGCAACAGGAAGAAGACCTGACCGCCGCGTTGAGCGATCTGCGCGAGGCCTACGATCGGGCGCGCGAGCGCATCGAGGAGCTCGACTTCGCGGCCGCCGTCGCCGCGCTGCAGCCGGTCATCGAGCCGCGGCGCGCGGCGCGCCCGGCCGACCTCGGGGCCGAGGAGCAGAGGCTTCTGTGCGCCTCCTACGATCTCAGGGCGCGGGCGCAGTTCAACCTCGGCAGCAGCGGCGCCGCGGAGTCCGACTTCGAGGCCCTGCTGCGTCTCGACCCGTCCTGGGCCATCGACCGACAGACCCTGTCGCCCAAGGTGGTCGACCTGTTCGACAAGGTCCGGCGCCGGATGGTCGCGATCCTGAGCCTCGTGGTCGAGCCGCCGCGGGCGCGCGTGACCGTCGACGGCGAGCCGGTCGACCCGTCGGCGCCCGACGGCATCGGCCTGCTGGCGGGCGCGCGGACGCTCGCGGTCGCCATGGAAGGGTACGATCCGCACACCGAGACCCTGCCGGCCGCGGGGGGCGCGCGGATCGAACGCACGATCCGGCTGGCGCCGAACCGGCGCAGCGTCGAGTTCATCACCGTGCCGAGCGGCGTGCGCGTGACCTTCGACGGCGCCCCCGCCGGGGTCACGGCCGGTCCGGCCACCCCGGAGGTCGAGGCGCTCGCCGCCGCGTTCGCCTTCGATCCGGCGCGGGCGTCGGCGCCTTTCGCCGTGCCGCTCGTCGCCCCGGGCGAGCACCGGGTCGCCTTCGAGCGCGACTGCCACCGGTCGCAGATCCTGACCGTCAAGGTCGATCTCGATCGTGAAGCCAACCGGCCGCTGCGGTTCTCGCCCGTGGTCCTCGAGGAATCGATGGGACGCCTGCAGATCGACTCGGTGCCGTCGGGGGCGGATGTCCTGGTCGACGGCGTCCGCCAGGGCGCCACGCCCGTGACCCTCGGCGGCCTGTGCGGCGGCGAGCGCGACATCAGCGTGGTCAAGGCCGACGTCGGCCGCTGGAGCGAGCGCATTCGTCTCACACCGGGCGAGCTCAACACCCTGTCCGTGCGGCTCCGCCCGACCCTGCTCTACGCCGGGACGTTCCGGCTCGACGAGTGGGGCCGGGCCGTGTGGAGCGACGAGGACCGGCCGCTCATCGAAGCGCTCGGCCGCGGCCTTCGCACCCTCAATCTGGTGCGCATGCCGCAGGCTCAGGAAGCCCTGCGCGACGCGATCGTCCGCTGGATGATCGCCGACCCGCGCGAGGCGCGCGCCGGAACGCTTGTGCCGCCGGATCTCCTGAAGGAGGCGGCCGAGAAGACCGGCGCCGATCTCGTGCTCGCCGGCCTCACCCACGCCTCCGACCCGCAGGGCGCCTGGACGCTGGCGCTCTATTCCGTCCTGCACCCCGCGCCCGACAGGGTGCGACTCCGGATCGGCCGCGACGACGAGGTGCGCGACTTCGTCGCCCGGCTCGACAGCGCGCCTCCCGAACACGCGACATTCTGGGGCCTCGGGCTCGCCGACACCGCGCTGCCGCCGGGCGGTCCGGTGGTGGCGCGCGTCCTCCCGGGGAGCCCGGCGGCGCAGGCGGGCCTGGTGCGCGGCGAGCGGATCGGGTCGGTCGGCGAGGAACGCGCGGCCGGCGCGCGCCAGGCGATGGCGGCGCTCGCGGCGGCGGCCGACCGCGGCGCCGGCGTGCGCGCGCCGGTGGTCCTGAGCGTCCTCGGGAAGCAGGGGACGCGCACGGTCCGAATCGCACCGGGCGAGGCCCCCGCGCTCCTGGCGCTGACCGATCAGGGACGGCTGTACAACCGCGCCCTGGCGGAGTACCGCCTGCGCTCGAGGGCCGCCGTCGACGACGGCGCGCGTGGCGTCGCGCAACTCAACCTCGGGCTGGCCTACATGCATTTCCGCGCCTGGGACCGGGCGGTGAGCGAGGGGCTGGGGCGCGCCGACCTGCCCGAGGGGAGCGGCATCGCGCGCGGGACCGTCCTCTACTACCGCGGGCTGTGCGCCCTGCGGCGCGGCGACCCGGAGGCGGCCAGGCAGGCCTTCACGGCCGCCTCGCGGTCGGCGGGCAGCACGCTCGAGTCGGCCGACGGGCCCTCGGCATCGGCCGCCGCGACCCGCGCTCTGCAGGCGGCCCAGTAGCGCCGGGCGTCGGAGTCGGCGCCGGCGTCCGCGCCGCAGCGCTCCGGGTCCCTTGAATCCGCTCCGGGCCGAACCTAGATTCAGGCCTGATGAGCGCCGCTTCGCCACTCGGGGCACCCGCGCACCCTCCCGGCCGGGCGCCGGAGGGGACCGAACCCCTGCGCGGTGAGATCCAGTCGCGCACGATACCGAATCTTCTCCACGACCTGGCGGCGCGCCGGGCGACCGGGGTCCTGACGGTCGCGGGACGGACGGTCCGCAAGCTCGTCGAGTTCCGCGTCGGCCGGGTGCAGTTCGCCACCTCGAACGACCGCGACGACCGCTTCAACCAGATCCTCCTCAAGGCCGGCGTCGTACCGGTGAAGCAGGTCCTCAGGGCCCTGGAGATCGCGCTCGCGACGCGCGATCGCCTGGGCGAGGTCATGGTGCGCTCGAAGATCATGACGCCCGCCGACATCGACAAGTGGGTCCGCGTCCAGGTGCGCGAGATCCTGATCTCGCTGTTCGAGCGCACGACGGGCTCGTGGACTTTCGCTCCCGGCCCGGTGCCGGCGGAGTCGATCTCCCTCGACCTGCCGGGCGACGTCCTGGTGATCGAGGGCCTGCGCCGCATTGGATCGTGGGCCCGCATCTACGAGGAGGTCGGCGGGCTCAACGCCGAGTACCTGGCCACCTCCCGGGCGGACGAGATCAGCGCCCCCCTGCCGCTCCTGCCGGGGGAGAAGCGGCTGCTCGAGATGTGCCGGACGCCGACCGCGCTCGGCGAGATGTGCGAGGCCTCCGACATGGGTGATTTCCATGTCTGCCGCTCGGTCTGGGGGCTGCTGATCGTCGGCGCGCTGATGAAATCCTGACCCTTGACCTCGGCTATGGGTTCCACTACAGTCGCCCCGGTCATGACCTGCACCCGATTCGCCCGCCACGGACGCGGCACGGCACTGGCGATCGCCGCCTGGCTCGCCGCCGCCCCGTTTGCCCCCGGGCCCGCGGCTGCCGAAGGCGCCGGGGAGACCGCCAGGACACCGGCCCACGAGGGGCTCGGGACCATCCGCGGGGTGCTCTTCAAAGAGGATGAGACCACCCGCCTCGCCGGCGCGACGGTCACCACGATCAACGTCCGCACCGGCCGGCGCTACGTGAGCAACTTCACCGGCGACAACGGCGCCTACGAGGTGAGCGGGCTGCCGGCGGGAACCTATGACATCGCCATCGACGCGGCGGCCCGGGTGTACGTCACCGACAGTCTCATCGATCTCGCCGAGAACCAGCGGCTGTATCTGTCCTTCGCGGTGCGCGCGCCGACCGGGGCGGGGCCCGACACGCCCCTGTTCCAGGGTGGCGCGAAGCTGACCTTCACCGACCCGAGCGCGGTCCCGCAGGCATCGGGGGCGGCGGCCAGGAGGAGCTTCTGGAAGCGCCCCGGCGGCATCGCCATCATCAGCATCCTGGTCGCCGGCACCGCCGCCGCCGCGGTCTCGGCCCAACAGAGCGATTGAAAGCGCCCGCCGGCCACAGCCCCGCGCCTGACGCCGGTCCGATCCCCGCCCTCGACTTGCAGGCGGAGTACCGGGCGATCCGCGCCGAGATCGATCCCGCGGTCCTCGCCGTGCTGGCCTCGGGGCGCTACGTCGGCGGTCCCGAGGTCGAGGCGCTCGAGGCCGGCTTCGCCGCCTTCTGCGGCGCCGCCCACGGCGTGGCCGTGAGCAGCGGCACCGACGCCCTGCGCTTTGCCCTCATGGCGGCCGGCCTGCGCCCCGGGGACGAGGTCGTGACCAGCCCGTTCACCTTCATCGGCACGACCGAGGCGATCACGCAGGCCGGCGGGCGCCCGGTCTTCGCCGATATTGATCCCAAGACCTTCACGCTCGATCCGGCGCGCGCCGCGGCGGTGGTGACGACGCACACCCGCGCGCTGCTGCCGGTGCATCTCTACGGGCAGACCGCCGACATGGCGGCGCTTCTGGCCCTGGCGGCGGCGCGCCGCCTGTTCGTCGTCGAGGACGCCTGCCAGGCGCACGGCGCCGCCGAGGGCGGGCGGCGGGCGGGGACCTTCGGCAGCGCCGCGGCCTTCTCGTTCTACCCGACCAAGAACCTCGGCGGCTGCGGCGAGGGCGGACTGGTGACCACCGCGTCGGCCGACGTGGCCGGGCGGGTCCGCCGCCTGCGCGACCACGGCCAGTCGGCGAAGTACCTGCACGCCGAGGAGGGGTACAACGGCCGGCTCGATGCGCTGCAGTGCGCCATCCTGCGGGTGAAGCTGAGGCACCTCGAGGACTGGAACCGGCGGCGGCGCGCCCTGGCGGCGCGCTATGACCGGGCCCTCGCGGATGCCGCGGCCCGCGGTCTCCTGCGCCTGCCGGTGGCGCGCGCCGGGAGCGAGCATGTCTATCACCAGTACGCCGTGCGCGTCGTCGCCGGCGCCGCCGCCGGCGGCCGCGATCGGGTGCGCGCCGCCCTGCAGGCGGCGGGGATCGAGACCGGCATCCACTATCCGGTGCCGCTGCACCGGCAGCCGTGCTATGCCGGCCTGGGGCTCGACGAGGGCGCCTTCCCCGAATCGGAACGCGCCGCGCGGGAGGTCCTGACCCTGCCGCTCCATCCGCACCTCGTCGAGGCGCAGGTCGACCGGGTCGCCGCGACCCTCGCCCGCGAGCTGGCGCGCCTGTGACCGCGGCCGCGGGCCGGCCGCCGCTGCGCCTGATCCTCGTCGCCGGGGCCCGCCCCAACTTCATGAAGGTGGCGCCGCTGCTGCGCGCCTTCCGGCGCCGTCCGCGGTTGTTCGACGTGCGCCTGGTGCACACCGGGCAGCACTACGACGACGCGATGTCGGATGTCTTTTTCGCCGAGCTCGGCATCCCGCGGCCGGACATCCATCTCGGCGTCGGCTCGGCCGGCCACGCGGTGCAGACCGCGCGCGTCATGGAGGCCTTCGAGCGCGTCCTCGACGAGGAGCGGCCCCACTGGGTGATCGTCGTGGGCGACGTGAACTCCACCGCCGGCTGCTCGCTCGTGGCGGCCAAGATGACGCCGCGCGTGCCCGTGGCGCACGTCGAGGCCGGCCTGCGCTCGCGCGACCGCGACATGCCGGAGGAGGTCAACCGGGTGGTCACCGACGCCCTCTCCGACCTCCTGTTCACCACCAGTCCGGACGCCGACCGCAATCTGCTCGCCGAGGGGGTGGAGCGGCGCCGCATCCACCGGGTCGGCAACGTGATGATCGACACGCTCAAGCGCTTCGTGCGCCTCTCCGACGGCTCCGACGTGATGCGCCGGCTTGGCATCGCCCCGCCCTACGCCCTTCTGACCCTGCACCGGCCCGCCAACGTCGACGACGAGGCGGTCCTGCGCCGCATCCTCGCCGCCCTGCTGGCGATCGGCAGGGAGGTCCCGGTGATCTTCCCGGCGCATCCGCGCACGGCGAAGCGGATGGAGGCCTTCGGACTGCGCGCCGGCCATGTCGCCGGGGCGGCGGGCTCCGGGGCGGCGGGCGCCGGGGCGGCGGGCGCCGGCGTCCGGGTCATCGCGCCGCTCGGCTACATCGACTTCCTGCATCTTCAGAAGCGCGCCGCGCTGATCCTGACCGACTCGGGCGGCGTGCAGGAGGAGGCGACGATCCTCGGCGTGCCCTGCCTGACGCTGCGCGACAACACCGAGCGCCCCATCACCGTCACCCGCGGCACCAACCGGCTCGTCGGCCGCGACACCGAACGCATCGTCGCCGCGGCGCGGCGCGTCCTGCATGCGCCGCGCCGCCGCCCGCCGGCGATCCCGCTGTGGGACGGCCGGGCGGCGGAGCGGATTGCCGCGGTCTTCGCCCGTCTGCCGCGCTGATCCGTGCCGCGGGCGGCGCGCCCGTTCCGGGCCGGCGTTGACACACCGGGCGCGCGGGGGCGAGAATGGCCGCGCCCTCCCATCCGGGGGGCGCTCCCGTTTCGCCGCGGGAAGATGATCTTCGACAGTGCCGATTGAATTCGAGCAGCGAACGCCACCCATGTCATGGCTTCGGGACGCTCCTCCTGGCCCCGCGGCGCCGGTGACCCGACCCTGAGCACCGCCAGGATCCGCGTCCTCCTGGTCGACGACCATACCCTGCTCCGCCAGGGGCTGCGGGCCATCCTCGAGCGCGAGGCCGACATCCGGGTGATTGGCGAGGCGTCCGACGGCCGCGACGCCCTGCGCAAGGCGGCCGCCCTGAAACCCGACGTGGTCGTGCTCGACATCTCGATGCCGCGGGTCAACGGTGTCGAGGCGACCCGCCGTATCAGCGCCGATCTCCCGGGGACACGCGTGGTCGCCCTGTCGATGCACGACGGCGAAGACTACGTCGAGTCGATCCTGAGGGCGGGGGCCACCGGCTACGTTCTCAAGGACGCGCCGGCCCGGGACCTCGTGGCCGCCATCCGGGCGGCCCGCGCGGGCGGCATACACCTCGACCCGCGCATTTCGGCTTCGGTCGTCGCCCGCTACCTCGAAAAGCGCCCGGCCGTCGAGGTCCGTCCGGCCGATCCCGCGGCCCGGCTGACCCCCCGCGAGCGCGAGATCCTGGCGCACATCGCCGCCGGTCAGACCAACCGGGACATCGCCCGGGAACTGGACCTCTCGGTCAAGACCGTCGAGGCGCACCGGACCCGCATCATGTCGAAGCTCGACGTCCACAACGTCGCCGGGCTGACCCGCTACGCCATCGGCCGCGGCATGGTCCGACCCGACTGATCACGGCGTGATCCCTGTCTTGCAAACAAGACGCTTATAATCAATATCTTGTATCCCTTTGTCGGGCCCGGGGATCATCTCGGATCGTTCCGCCTGGTGGACCCCGAGCCTTGACCCCCCGGAAAGCGCTCTGCTACGATCCCGTGCGTCCACGGGGCACCCCAATGACCTGCACGGCCCTCGCAGCCTTCTTCGACCTCTAGCGGCTCCTTGCCTCGGGGCCCCCCGGCTGTAAGTTATGTAAGTCGGTGATTTTTTTGAGGTTGTCCGATGAAGAACGGCGCGAAACGGGATGCGAAGGCCGCCGCCCGGGCGGCGGCCAGGGCGCAGGCGGTGCCCTCCCACCCGCTGCTCGCCGGCCCCCGTGGCCAGGCTTCGGGAGCGCGTGATGGGGTGGCGGCGGGGCGCGCACCGGTCGACCCCGCCGACCTCGCCGTGGTTGAGCCGGTCCGGCCTGCCATCGCCCGGAGCGCCAAAGCCAGGGCCAAGGCGAAGGCGCGCCGCGGGGCGCGGCGGATGCCGGTCGAAAAGGTAATCCGCGAGTCGGGGCGCTGGCTCGACATCATCGCCCGCAAGACGCGGCTGACCGCCTCGCAGAAGCAGCGCATCATCAAGGAGACCGTCCGCTCGTTCTCGACCTACTTCAACACCGGGTTCCTGGCCTACCGCAAGTCGGTCGCCGAGGCCGAGCAGTATGCCTCGGTCGAGTGGACCGGCGAGGGCACGCTCATCGAGGACATCGCCGGGCGGCAGTATATCGACTGCCTCGGCGGCTTCGGCATCTACAGCGCCGGCATCCGCCACCCGCGCATCGTCGAGGCGGTAAAGAACCAGCTCGAGCGCATGCCGATGTCGAGCCAGGAGCTGCTCGATCCGCTGCGCGGCGCGCTCGCCGAGCTGCTCGGCGAGATAGCGCCTGGTAACCTACAAAAGTGCTTCTTCATCAACAACGGCACCGACGCCATCGAAGGGGCGATGAAGCTGGCCCGCCTGCACACCGAGAAGTCGGGCTTCATCTCGACGATCCGCGGCTTCCACGGCAAGTCGTACGGCTCGCTGTCGCTGATGGGCAAGGCCGAGTACCGCATCGCCTTCGAGCCGCTGCTCCAGGACGTTTACTTCGTCGAGTTCGGCGACGCCGACGAGGTCGAGTGGCAGCTGCGCAAGGCGCGCGACGTGGGGTTGGAAATCGCCGCGGTGGTCGCCGAGCCGGTCCAGGGGGAGGCGGGTGCCATCGTGCCGCCCGACGACTACTGGCCGCGCCTCAGGGCGATCTGCGACGAGTACGACGTGCTGCTGATCGCCGACGAGGTCCAGACCGGGATGGGCCGGACCGGGAAGATGTTCGGCGTCGACCACTGGAACGTGGTGCCCGACATCATGTGCCTGGGGAAGGCGCTGGGCGGCGGGGTGATGCCGCTGTCGGCCTTCGTCTCGACACCCGAGATCTGGAAGGTCCTCGAGAAGAACCCGTTCCTGCACTCGTCGACGTTCGGCGGCAACCCGCTCGCCTGCGCGGCCGGGATCGCCGCTATCCATGTGACCCTCGCCGAGGACCTGCCGGGGCAGGCGGCCGAGAAGGGGGAGTACTTCCTGCACGGCCTGCGGGAGATCCAGGCGCGCTACGGCGACGTGGTCACCGACGTGCGCGGCAAGGGGCTCCTGATCGGCATCGAGTTCGCCAACACCGAGTTCGGCTACTCGGTGGCGGCCGGCCTCTTCAGGCGCGGGGTGCTGCTCGCCGGCACGCTCATCAACGCCAAGACGCTGCGCATCGAGCCGGCGCTGTTCATCCCGAAGGAGCAGATCGACGAGGTCCTGAACCGGCTGGACGACACCCTGAAGAGCCTGACGTGAGGCTGCCGATCGACCACGCGCTCAGCCGCGACGAGCAGGAGAGCCTCGCCGCCGAAGCGATCGACAACTGGAACCGGTATCTCCGGCGCTTTCCCGCCGAGAAGGACCGCGACCGCGACCGGAACCTCGTCGAGTGGAGCGGCGAAGGCTCGCTCATCCGCAACATCTACGGCGAGGAGTACATCGACTGCCTCGGCGGCTACGGCATCTTCTCGCTCGGCCACCGGCACCCCGAAGTGATCGCCGCCGTCAAGTCGCAGCTCGACCGGATGCCGCTGCACAGCCAGTACCTGGTCAACCCGATCACCGCCGAAGCCGCGCGCCGTCTCGCCGAGGTGGCGCCGGGGAATCTGAGCCGGACCTTCTTCTGCAACAGCGGCACCGAGGCGGTCGAGGGAGCGCTCAAGCTGGCGCGGCTCTACACGCGCCGGCACGGCTTCATCTCGACCCACAACGCCTTTCACGGTAAATCGTTCGGGGCGCTGTCGGTCACCGGGCGGCCGGTCTTCCGCGACCCGTTCCAGCCGCTCCTGCAGGGCGTGACCTTCGTGCCGTACGGCGACGCCGCCGCCATCGAGCGCGCCATCGGCCCCGACACCGCCGCCGTCATCCTCGAGCCCGTGCAGGGGGAGGGGGGCGTCATCGTCCCGCCCGACGACTACTTCCCGCGCGTGCGCGAGGCCTGCACGAGGAAGGGCGCTCTGCTCATCGCCGACGAGGTGCAGACCGGCCTCGGCCGCATCGGCGCGCTCTTCGGCGTGAACCACTGGAACGTTGTGCCGGACATCATGTGCCTGGCGAAGGCCCTGTCGGGCGGCGTGGTCCCGTGCGGCTCGTTCACGACGACCGACGAGATCTTCGCGTCGTTCCACGCCAACCCGATGTTCCACTCGTCGACCTTCGGCAACAACCCGCTGGCCGCGACCGCCGCCGCCAAGGCGATCGAGATCACCGTGCGCGAGCGTCTGCCGGAGCGCTCGGCGCGGCTGGGGACGGCGCTGTTGGAGCGGCTGCGCGGGTTGCAGAAGCAGCACCCGGCGCTGGTGCGCGAGGTGCGTGGGAAGGGGCTGCTGATTGGCGTCGAGATGCGGAATGAGAAGGCGGGCGGGGCGCTCGCCGCGAGCCTCTACAAGGCGAAGATCCTCGTCGCCTATGCGCTCAACAAACCCGAGGTCGTCCGCATCGAGCCGCCGCTGAACATCCCGGAGAAGTACCTCGACCGCCTGGTCGAGGCGATGGAAGGGGCGCTGAACTCGCTCTAGAAATGGCCCTCCGGGGCTATGCCTCGAGCGGCCTCAACGACGCGTCCGCTTGTCCGTCGGTTGCCTCCATCTTCGCGCCCGGAACGGGCTCGGCTCCGGGCCTACGGGCCGATGCGCCGCGCCGGGCGTTCGTGGCGGAGTTGCCGGCGCTTCCGTTGGCGGTCTACGAGGAACCGCTCCCGGTCTCCAAGGCCTGGCCGGACGCGCCGTGCGGGTACGTCCGCACGAGCGCCACATACGACCCCTTTCTCGCAGCGGCACGGAAGAAGGGCTGGCCGGTCCGTACGCTCGACGGGGTCACTTCTACATGCTGACCGAGCCCGCGCACGCCGCGGCCCTCCTGCAGGAGCTGGCGGCCGCGATGCTGCCGCCTCGTGTCACAGACGAGGGTCGGCTCCGACAGGAACAGCCCGCGCGCGGGACCCCGTCCGAGCCGGCCCCCAGCGGGCCGGATCCGCAGGCGTCGCCGCCCGGACCAAGGCGGAACTGCTACCTGCGCAGTCGAACAGTGCGCCTCGGATAGCGACCATCAAAACTGCCGACCGACTGCCGGCTGGTGCCCGCTACCCGTCCGAGGTTGCGGCTGATCCCCCGCTGGTCGCCCGAGGGGGCGATACTAGCGAGATTAGGAAGATTATGTCTGGTTGCTAAACTCTATAAATAGCGAAGAGACGATGGGAAGGATGAGCGCTGTGGCGATGTGCTGAGAGCGCGCGCATCCGAACCTGGAACAACTGGAGCCCGCCGAGGGTAGAATCCCCGGGCGCCGCGTTCGAGAAGGCGCGGCCCCGAGGTGACCCCAGTGCCCAAGATGTGGATCGGTGGTCAGTGGAACGGCAGCGCCTCGCGGCGCGCCTTCGCGGTGAGCAACCCAGCGACCGAGTCGGTTCTCGACGAAGTCCCTCGGGCGGATGCGCGCGACGCCGACCGGGCGGTCAGGGCGGCGGCCGAGGCGTTCAGGACCTGGCGGACGACCCCCGGGCTGGAGCGGGCGAACCTGATGCACCAGTTCGCCACGGCGCTCCGGCAGAAGCACCACGCCATCGCCCGCCAGATGACGCTTGAGGGCGGGAAGCCGCTCATCGAGAACATCGACGAGATCGAGTGGTGCGCGGGGGTGTTCGACTACTACGGCGAGATCGCGCGCGACCAGGCGGGGAAGGTGCTGGCGCCGGTCTCCCGGCATCAGGTGAATTTCGTCCGAAAGGAGCCGTACGGCGTCGTCGTCTGCATCGTGCCGTGGAACTACCCGCTGCTCCTGATGTCGTGGAAGGTGGCGCCAGCGCTGGCGGCGGGGAACACCGTCGTCATCAAGCCGTCCGAGGAGACGCCGCTGTCGACGCTGATGCTGGCCGAAGACTTCGCGCGGTTCGGACCGGGTGTGGTCAACATCGTCACGGGGTACGGGGTTGAGGTCGGCGAGCCGCTGGTGGTCCACAGGGACACGGCGCTCGTGGCGTTCACCGGCAGCATCGCGACCGGCAAGGCCATCGCGGCGGCCGCGGCGCCGCACCTCAAGAAGCTGAACCTGGAGCTGGGCGGGAACGACCCGTTCATCGTCTGCGACGACGTCGACATCGAGGTGGCGGCAAAGGGGGCGGCCTGGGCGGCTTTCCTGAACATGGGCCAGGTCTGCACGTCGGGCGAGCGGTTCTACGTCTTCGAGTCGGTCTTCGAGCGGTTCGTGGACCGATTCGCCGCCATCGCGCGGGGTCTGCGGCTGGGCGACCCGATGGGGCCCGACATCGACTGCGGGCCGCTCATCCGCGAGTCGCACCGGGTGCAGATCGAGAAGAAGATCGCCGACGCCGTGGCGCAGGGGGCGAAAGTCGTCTGCGGCGGCCGGCGGCCGCCGGACATGAAGAAGGGCTTTTTCTTCGAGCCGACGGTGCTCGTGAACGTGAACCACACGATGTCGCTCATGCGCTCGGAGACCTTCGGCCCGATCGCCCCGATCATGCCGGTGAAGGGGATCGAGGAGGCGGTCCGGCTGGCCGACGACTCCGAGTACGGGCTGGGTGCCAACATCTACACCAACAATCTCCAGTACGCGATGTATGCGATGGAGAACATCCACGCCGGGACCTTCTGGATCAACGACCCGCTGACCGACAACGACGCCGGGCCGTTCGGCGGCATGCGGATGTCGGGGATGGGCCGCGAGCTGGGGATCGAGGGTCTCGACGCCTTCCGCGAGCCGAAGCACGTCCACATGGATTGGAAGATTGAAGCCAAGCCTTACTGGTATCCTTACCGCTGGGAAAACGTCACGGGCGCCGGTCACGGCGGGCCCGGTGCCGCGCCGGCCGCGAGCAGGCCTCGTCCGGCGTCCAGGGCGCCGGCGGCAGGCAAGTCGTCCGTGGCGCGCAAGGCACGCCGGAAAGGCGGTCGCAAGCGATGAAGAAGCACATCGTTCTCAAGACCCCGGTCCCGGGGCCGAAGTCGGCCGAGCTGCTGGCCGCCCGGAAGGCCGCCATCCCGCGCGGCGTGTCCAACATCACCCCGATCGCGATGGCCCGTGGCGAAGGGGCGATGATCGAGGACGTCGACGGCAACCGCTACATCGACTTCGCCGGCGGCATCGGCGCCCTCAACGCCGGGCACGCCCCGGCGGCCGTGGTTCGGGCGGTGCAACAGCAGGCGGAGCGCTTCCTCCACACCTGCTTCAGCGTTGCCCTCAACGAGCCGTACGTCCGCCTCGCCGAGGCGATGAACCGCATCACGCCGGGTGCCTTCCCCAAGAAGACCTATTTCGTGAACAGCGGCGCCGAGGCGGTCGAGAACGCCGTCAAGGTCGCGCGCTCGCACACCCGCCGGCCGGGCATCATCTGTTTCGAGGACGCCTTCCATGGCCGCACGCTCCTGGCGATGTCGCTCACCAGCAAGACGCACCCGTACAAGGATCACTTCGGGCCGTACGCCCCGGAGACCCACCGGATGCCGTACGCCTACTGCTATCGCTGCCCGTGGGGGAAGAAGTACCCGGGGTGCAACATGGAGTGCGGTCACTTCCTGACCGATTTCTTCAAGCGCTACGTCGAGCCCGACACCGTCGCCGCGCTCCTGATCGAGCCGATCCTGGGTGAGGGCGGCTTCGTGGTGCCGCCGCCGGAGTACTACCCCATCCTGACCCGCATCTGCCGCGACCACGGCATCCTGGTGATCGCCGACGAGGTGCAGACCGGCTTCGGCCGCACCGGCCGGATGTGGGCCTCGGAGCACTACGGCATCGAGCCGGACATCCTGGTGGCGTCGAAATCGATCGCCGCCGGCCTGCCGATCGCCTCGATCACCGGCCGTGCCGAGATCATGGACGCGCCGATGGAGGGGAGCATCGGCGGCACCTTCGGCGGCAACCCGGTGGCGGCCGCGGCGGCGCTCGCCGTCATCGAGCAGTTCGAGAAGCACAACCTGCCCGAACGGGCGCGGCGCATCGGCGAAAAGGTGCGCGCCCGCTTCGAGGGGCTGTGGAAGAAGTCCCCCGCCGTCGGCAACGTCCGCGGCGCCGGGGCGATGCAGGCCATCGAGTTCGTCCGCGACCGCGCCACCAAGGAGCCGGCGAAGGACCTGGTGCGCGACATCGTGCGGCTGTGCTACGAGCGCGGCCTCATCGTGATCAGCGCCGGCACCTACGGCAACGTCATCCGTACGCTTATGCCGCTGGTCATCACCGACGAGCAACTCGAGGAGGGGCTCGACGTCCTCGAGGGCGCCGTGCTCGAGGCGGCGCAGGCGTACCTGCCGGCGGCGGTCGAAACACCGGCCATGGTACCGGCCGCCGGCCCGATCACAACACCGGCAGGGGAGGCCAAGCATGCTACTTGATGGAAAGACGGCGCTCATCGTCGGGGTGGCCAACAAGCGCAGCATCGCCTGGTCGATCGCCGAGGCGTTCCACCGCGAGGGTGCGCGGCTGGCGTTCAACTACCAGGTCGAGCGGCTGAAGGAGAACGTCGAGGGGCTGGCCGCGACGCTCCCGGGCTCGAAGGTCTTCCCGTGCGACGTCTCGCGGGACGCCGAGATCGACGCCCTGTTCGCCGGCGTGAAGCAGGAGTTCGGACGGCTTGACATCCTGGTTCACTGCGTCGCCTTCGCGAAGAAGGAGGATCTCGAGGCCGGCTTCCTGACCACGTCGCGCGACGGGTTCGCGACCGCGCTCGACATCAGCGCCTTCTCCCTGACCGCGCTGGCGCAGCGCGCGGCGCCGCTCATGGAAGGAGGCGGCAGCATCGTCGCCCTGACCTATCTCGGGTCGGAGCGGGTCGTGCCGAAGTACAACGTCATGGGGGTCGCCAAGGCGGCCCTCGAGGCCAGCATTCGCTACCTCGCCTACGATCTCGGCAAGCAGAACATCCGGGTCAACGGCATCTCCTCCGGCCCGATCAACACCCTGGCGGCGCGCGGCATCCAGGGGTTCACCTCGATCCTGCAGCATGTGCGCGACAAGTCGCCGCTGGCGCGCAACACTGAGCCGGCCGAGGTCGGCGACGTGGCGCTGTTCCTGTGCTCGCATCTGGCGCGCGGCGTCACGGGCGAAGTGATCTACGTCGACAACGGCTTTCACATCATGGGGGTCTAGGATTGGCCGACGCCAGTGCCGCCCTGCTCGCCGAGGGACTCGCGAAGACCTACCGCTCCGGCCTCGGCCGCCGCCCGGTGCGCGCCCTCAAGGATCTCGATCTCGTCGTGCCGCGGGGGACCGTCTTCGGCCTGCTCGGCCCGAACGGCGCCGGCAAGACGACCCTGGTCAAGCTGGCCCTCGGGATCGCCTTCCCGACGGGCGGCCGTGCCACCGTCCTCGGCCGGCCGGCGGGCGACGTCGGCGCGCGGGCGCGCATCGGCTACCTGCCCGAGAACCACCGCTACCCAGCGCACCTGACCGGGCAACAGGTATTGGACTTCTTCGGCCGCCTGTCGGAGATCCGCGAGCCGATGCGCAGCCGCCGCGTCGAGACCCTCCTGCGCCGGGTGCGCATGGACGAATGGCGCGCCACGCCGGTGCGGCGCTATTCGAAGGGGATGATGCAGCGCCTCGGCATGGCGCAGGCCATTCTCAACGAGCCCGACCTGCTCATCCTCGACGAGCCGACCGACGGCGTCGACCCGGTCGGCCGCCAGGAGCTCCGGGACCTGCTCCTCGAGCAGAAGGCGCGCGGCGCCACCATCTTCCTGAACTCGCACCTGCTCTCCGAGGTCGAGCGGGTGTGCGACCGGGTGGCGATCCTCAAGGAGGGCCGGCTGGTGCGCGAGGGGCACGTCGACGACCTGACGCGGCCGGAGAGCGTCTGGGAGATCGAGGTGCGAGCGGCCGACCCGGCACGGCTGCGGCCGATCCCGGCGGCGGTCCCCGGGCTGACCCTGCCGCCGGCGCGCCCCGGCGAGCCCGGCGAGGCCGGGGCGGCGGTCTTCGAGCTGCGCGGCGATGTCGCGGGGCTCAACCGGGCCCTCGATGCGCTGCGCTCCGCGGGGGTGATGATCTCCGCGGTCCGGCCGCGCCGCACCAGCCTCGAGGATGTCTTCGTGAAGGTGGTCCGCGACGGCGAGGCCGCATGAGGATCCGCGCCCTCGTCCTCGACACCTGCCGCGAGCTCTTGTACCGCAAGACGCTGCTCTTCTATTTCGGCATCGTGACGCTGACACATCTGATGCTCCTGCTCGCCCTCGAGACCGACGCCGCCAACGGACTGATCACCTCGGTGCGCGTCTTCGGGATGGAGGGGCATGCCAGTCGCGGCGGCTTCCAGCTCGACGACCGCGGCGCGCCCGGCGGTCTGATGATCGAAGCCGCGACCCTGGTGCGCGGCATCGAGGTGACGGTCGCCTGGATCCTCTACCCGATGGGCATCCTGTTGTCGGTGTTCGCCACCGCCAGCCTGGTGCCGCGGATGCTCGAGAAGGGCTCCATCGATCTCCTGTTGTCGAAGCCGGTGTCGCGCCCGGCCCTGTTCGCCGCGCGCTGGCTCGGCGGCTTGGCCGTCGCCGCCGCCAACCTGATCTACCTGGTCGGCGGCGTCGGCATCATCCTGGGGTTCAAGGTCGGCATCTGGAACCGGGGCTTTCTGCTGTCGGGTCTCATGATGGCGGCATACTTCGGGGCGCTTCTCGCGTACCTCGCGTTGATCGGCATCCTGCTGCGCTCGACCACCATCGGCGTCATGATGACGGCGGCGATCTACGTCGTCAGCCTGATCGTGCGCTTCCCGCACGCCAACGCCGACTGGCCGATGCTGATCACGAGCCGCATCGCCCGCCTCATGGCCCAGACCGTGGTCGAGGTCCTGTACCACGCCCTGCCGCGCACCTACGAGTTCGGGCAGATCGTCACCAGCCTGATCATGGAGCGACCGGTCGCGTCGTGGGCGCCGGTCGGCGGCACGCTGCTCGCGGGCGGCGCGGCGCTCCTGGCGGCGGTCCTGCTGTTCCGCCGGACCGATTTCTGATGCGTCCCAGAGTCCTCCTCGCCGTGCTGCTGGTGTCCGCGGCCCTGTCCTGCGCACGGCGCGATCCGACCGCAGCCGACGTGGTGCGCGGCAGCGGCCTGCGGTTCCTGCCGCGCGACACCGCCGGGGTCGCCGTGATCGAGGCCGCCCGCATCGAGGATCGCCAGGCCCTCGAGCGCTGGCTCGGGGAGGCCGCCCGGGGCCTGATGGGCGACGCCGGTCTCGTGCCGCTGCACGCCCTCATGGGCGGCGATCTCATGAAGAAGGTCGATCGGATCGCCGTGGCGCTGGTCCCAGAAGCCGCGGGCCGGGCCAGCGCGGCGCCCGCCGGCTGGGCCGCCCTCGTCGAGGGGCGCTTCGACCCCGCGACCTTGTCGGGGGGCGACGGGATCGTGCCGCTCGTCGAGATCGCCTCCGGTCCGGAGATCAGCCTGACGGCCCTGCCGGGCGGCGCCCTGTCGGGCGGCGCCATGGCGATCGGGCCGCGCGCCGTGCTCGAGAGAATCCGCGCCGCCGCCGGCCGCGCGGAGGAGGGTTTCGCGACCGCGCCCCTGATGTCGATCCTCGCCGCCGTCAGTCCCGCGGCCCATGCCTGGGGGGCGATCGACTACGCGCCGCTCGCCGACTTCACCGCCGGGGCGCTGCGCGGCCCGGGAGGCTCCCTGTCGCTGCCGGCCCCGCGCTCGACGGGGGCGCTGCGCGGGGTGGCATTCGAGGGCCGGGTCGCAACCGATGTCGGGTTCACGCTGGTGGGGGTCGCCGACGCCGAGCCGGGGGCGAAGCAACTGGCCGACGGCGCCCGCGGTCTCGTGGCCCTGGCGCGCATGGGCGCGAGCCAGGGGAACGACCGTTCCTGGCTCGAGTTCCTCGACGGCCTGCGCATCGACCAGGCGGGCGCCGAGGTGCGGATCCGGGGGACCGTGTCGCGGCCGATGCTGCAGGCGTTTGCGGCGCGGGTCGCGCCACCCGGCGCGGCCCGGGAAAGCGACCCCTCAAGCGCCGCGGCGGACGCCCTGCCCGGGGCGCCGGGTTCGACCGCGGCCCCCGCGCCGCCCCGCTGACTCCCCGGCGTCCCCGGGCGCCTGCCAGTCGCAGCCGCCCGGCGGGCCGGCCGCTCCCGCCCGCGCGTCGCC
>Ga0247727_10006112_pt1 | contig 23836 bp, 19 predicted proteins | sample WisWelCaveWW1625_FD_202498 | JGI IMG/M metagenome (GOLD analysis project Ga0247727, IMG submission 202498) | Biofilm microbial communities from Wishing Well Cave, Virginia, United States - WW16-25 | ecosystem: Environmental > Aquatic > Deep subsurface > Groundwater > Cave microbial mat | place... | reverse complement strand
CCCTTCACCCTACGCCCTTTGCTCTTTGCCCTTTGCTCTTTGCCCTTTGCTCTTTGCCCTCCGTCACCACTCTTCCGTCTTAGCTTGCGTCTTATTGAGTGTATCGTTAAGCTTGCGAATGAGTTCGGAAGCCACCACCAGAACCTGCTTGGTCTCGAAGCCGGCCTTGCGCAAGTCGCGATAAAACGATCGCGCGATAATTTTGGCCACGGCTTCGGGGTTTTGCACCGAGCTCAACACCTGCGCCGGCAAAGAGTTTTGCTGCTCTTTCTCTTGCTTCGTGCGTTTGCGCAACGCCACCCGCGCATAAGTCGAAGCCAGCGTTTGCCGCATTTGCATCATTTCGATGGCCCGGCCCAGATAAACACAAAACGTGGCGATAAATTCCTGCTCGGCGCCGCCCGGCGCGGTGGTTTTCGTTGGTGAATCTAAAAACAAATACCCGAGAACCCGGCCATTCATGCGAACTTCGTGACGCTGCGGCAGTTGTTCCGCAAGGCTCGCCGAGGAGGCTGCCGTTCCCGCAGCGCCGTTCTCACGCGCATGAGCGTTAGGGTCTCGCCCGTCATCGCGCCGCCTCATCGTCCCCGGCTGGCGCTGCCACTCTGCCTGCAAGCGCACGGTGACGCCGTCCTCTGCCAGCAAAACGATTATGCTGCCGGGCGACTCGAACCATTCCGCCGCCAGCCCGGCGGCATGTTCGAGCAAGCCTGCCAGACTTTCGTGCGGCGCGAACAAATCTTGCAACGCTTGCAGCCGCAACCGCACGGCTTCCGGGACGGTGTGTAAATCTTCGACAACCATGATAATATAAGATCAAATGCCAGGGTTTGTGTCACTGCTGTGTTGAATGTTGGTAAAATCGCGGTCACGGCGAGAATACGCTATGCCATCATTTCAACTCAAAAAACGCAAGCAAAGACGCAGAGACGCATGAACGGCTCAGTTATCGGTGAACTACTATCATGTCAACTGGAAGCAGCTTTTTTATTGCAAGCACGGGGCTGGGTATAAAAAAGATTCTTTCAGAATGACAATTTTCTCCTCATCCTGCAACCGCTTCACCGCGGCGCATTTCGACGAGGTATGGCGTTTCCAAATGGCTATCGGCAAGATAGGCAATGCTATCCCGGCCAAAATTTTTGGTGATCACATAGCCGAAATTGCGCAACGAAATATTGCCGTGCGTCATCTTTTTCGAATGCCAATGCACCGGGAAATTGCCGAGGGTTCTGAAAATCCCGGAACGCGCCGCAAAGAAAGACCCGCGCACCGTGCGCACGATGAAATCATCCGCTTCTTCCCCGGCCATGCGGTCTCTATACTTCTCGAACCGAAACTCCCAATCGCTGCCGTTTTTGCCGTTGCCCACCACTTTAATTTTCGGATCGAAAAATTTTGCCCGCAAGGCGGCAACAAAATTCACGTCTTTGATGACCACGTCATCATGCAAAAAAACGACGAAATCATAAGGCTCATACAGCTTCATCGCAACAAACTGATGATACCCGCCCCACTCCAAGCCGCGATTTTCTGTAAAAAAAACGTCGTGCTGAATTTGGCTCCACACCGGCAAAGGCTCGACGAACGCGCGCTCACGATGGCTGATGATATATTTTTTCCCCTCGACACGATACAGGCTTTCATAAAAATCTTCATAAAAATGCCAGCCGAGGAGGCAGAAACAGTGGGTCATGGGTGCTCGATGCTTGATGCTTGATGCTTGATGCTCGATGCTCGCCCTTCTCGTTTCTCGTTCCAACGTCCCCCGTTGGAACGCATCACAGACGCTCCGCGTCATGTGCATTCATGCAATCAGCCTTTCAAAACCGCCATCGGCCGAAGCCGCACAACCGGCTTCGCCAGCGACAACGCCGTCATCGCTTTGATTACGTGCGAAATATCTTTGAATGAGTTTGGCGCTTGCTCGGCGATGTTGTCCGAGCCGTAACGATACAAACGAATATTTTTCGCGCGCATTTCCTGCTCCACTTGCGCTGCGGTGAACTTCACCATGGCCTCGGGTTTGTCCAACACCCGGCCCGCGCCGTGATTCACGGAGCAGAACGATTCGAGCGCGCCCTCCTCCGCCACACCGATGAAAGAATCATGTCCCATCGAGCCCGGAATGGGAATAGGCTGACCGGTTTTTGAAAAGACGGGATGATCTTGCATGCGCGAAGCCGGCAACGCGCGGCTCGCGCCGTGGCGATGGATCCACAACTTTTCGCCGCGCCATTCTTCCAGCTTGATGCTCACGTGGGCGCAATCATACAACAACGGCAAGCGCAAAGAAGAATCGTGCAGCACCGAGCGCACCGCGGCACGCATCTTTTCCGTGAGGCCGATGCGATTGGCAAAACCGAAATTTGAAGAGGCGGAAACGGCGCGCGCATATTTGACGGCTTCTTCCGAATCTGCCGGCATCGACCAAATCGGTTTTTCCGGATTGGGCGCGAATTTCTTTTCCAATTCTTCGAGATAAGCCTTCATGGTTTTGCTGCCCACGCTGCGCGAGCCGGTGTGCAACATAAACATGGCCCGGCCTTTTACCAACCCCAGCAAGCGCGCGCGTTCTTCATCGAGAACTTCGACGATCTCTTGCAACTCAAAAAAATGATTGCCGTCGCCCAGCGTGCTGAAACATTTGCGGCCTTTTTTTTTGGCCTTGTCCGGCACACTGGCGAGAATGGCTTCGGCATCGTCGGTGTCAATCGGCATGGTGCCGCAATCTTCGATGCAGCTCATTTCTTCTTCATTCAAGCCAAAACGTTTTTGGCTCCACACCCCGCCGTGCACGAGAATCTCGTTGATGTCTTCTTTGGTCAAGACTTCATGCTCATGCTCCAACACCGGAATGGTGCGCATCATTTCGCCGAAAATTTCATCCAGCACCGGCGCGGTTAATTCGCGCGCCTCGATTTCCGTGCGGATCATGCGCATGCCGCAGCAAATGCCCGTATCCACCGCGCGCGGCACAATAGCATTTCTCGCCGCCACCGCCGTGCCCGTGGGACTCATGTTCCGGCTCTTGCGATGCACATCCGGCAACACTGCGACGTGATGCGCGAGGCCGGGCGCGCTCGCCAAACCTTCGAGTTGAGCGAGGGTTTCGGCGCCAGGCAGGAGGTTTTCTGTAAGAAAAAACTTTATCAATAAATCACTCATTCGATCTTCCTCAAAATATCCTCCACCACCGCTTCCACTCCCGCCCAACGATCGATTCCCAATTCAAAACATTTGGCATTTTGTGTAAAGCGCTGCAACGCGGCCATGCGATTTGCCCCTTGCCCGGCGCGCGGCCAGTGCATTTCCAAAGCAGAGGCATACCAAAAATAATCATCTAATTCGCGCGTGAGGCGGTTCATCGCGAACATTTTTTCGGCGGCGAGATCGGAGGCGAGAGGCCGGCAATAGCGCTGCGGCGAGAATTGCGGCAGAAACAATGCGGCCGGTTTCACTTTGCGGCCGGCTGCGCTCAATTGCACGTGGAACATCGATTTTTCTTTCAAGCCTTCGGGAAAACGCATGCGGGACATGCCTGCCGGGTTTTCGCCGAGAATCTTCAGGCTGTTTTCATCCATGCGAATCGGCTCGGGGCAGGGATAGACAAATTCGCCGTCGGTGAAAATGATGTTCTCGGAAATCAACTCAATGCCCGGACGCTGCAGCAATGCGATGCAGGTCGTGGTTTTGCCCACGCCGCCGAGGCCGCCAATCATGATTGCGCCGGCCTCGCTCGCCAATGCCGAAGCATGCAAAATCGTCCAGCCGCGAAACGTTTCAAGCTGCCAAATGAGCGGATAGTAAACCAGATAGCTCATCAAGCTGAAATATTTTTTGTACTCGTATTCCGGGAGACTTTCAATTTTTTCTTTTTTGGGATGAAAACGATAGGCGACGTCAAAAAGCCAGTGCTCGCCTTCACGGCGAAACATGAGCTGCAAGCCTTTCACGCGCAGCGTGTCGAGCCAGATCAGCGTTTCGCTGTTGCCTAGCATACGCTTGCCAATCACGTTCAGCGCGCCTTCCGCGCGAAAAGGATTTTGTTCCGGATCCCCGTCGCCTTGGGTCCATTCACAGCGCACCGTGAGTTGCGGCGTCGCATGCGGCGCGATTGCCAATTCATTCAAATGCTCCGCCGCATATGCAATCAAAGGCGAGTGATTCGATTCCAAATTCAAAGTGACGCCGTGCAAACGAACGCCGAGGGTTTCCATGGAGGTTGCCATATGCTTTCGTAAAATTATAAAACGTAATGCGTGAAAAGTAACATTACGCATTACGCATTACGTTTCACGTTTCACGTTTCACGTTCTTCAATTCTGCGTTTCAAACAAATATCCCGCGCCGCGCACGGTTTTGATGTAGCGCGGGTTTTCCGGATCGGGCTCGATGTGCTTGCGCAGGCGCAAAATGTGATTGTCCACCGTGCGCGTGGAAGGATAAACTTCGTAGCCCCAAATCTCATTCAACAAGCGGTCGCGCGAAAGCAATTCGCCGGGATGCTGGAGAAAATATTCCAGCAATTTGAACTCGCGATTGGTCAATTCCTGCAGCTTGCCGGCTTTGTAAACTTCATGGCGTTTGCAATCGATGACGACCTCGCCGAAGCGGTGCTTATCCGCCTTGCCGTTGCTTTCGGCGGGTGCAGCGGTTTCTTCGCGGCGCAAATGCGCGCGCACGCGGGCGAGCAGCTCGCGCACGCTGAACGGCTTGGTGACATAATCATCCGCGCCCAGCTCGAGGCCGAGAATTTTATCGTTTTCTTCGGCCTTGGCCGTGAGCATGATGACGGGCGTGGCCCGGCCCTTGTCGCGAAAGCGCTTGCAGATTTCCAGCCCGCTCATGCCCGGCAGCATCAAATCGAGCACGACCAAATCCGGCTCGTATTCCAGCGCAAGCTGCAAGCCGTCGGGGCCGGTGCGCGCGACGTGAGTTTCATAGCCTTCATCTTGCAGCGCGCCTTCGAGGCCCAAGGCAATGGAAGCGTCGTCTTCGACGATGAGGATTTTTTTCATTTGCACTTTTTAAAAGAGTGTTCGGTATTTAGCACTACAACGTTGAGGCGGCACCCAAACCTAGGAGGTCATTCTTTCAGAATGGCCGGGCCCGGGCGATTCAACTTCAAACTTTCATTCTGCGCCGGCAGATAAAACGTAAACGTCGAGCCGTTGCCGGGCTCGCTTTGCACTTCGAATTTGCCGCCGTGCGCGTTGACGATGTGATGCGCGAGCGTCAAGCCCAGGCCCATGCCGCCTTGCTGCTGCGTGTTCAAGCGCTGATCGACGCGATAAAATTCCTGAAAAATTTTGGGAATTTCTTTCGCCGCCATGCCCATGCCGTGGTCGCTCACCGCCACGGCCACGCAATCTTTGAGAACATGAGCGCGCACCCGGATCTCCTTGCGCGCGGCGCTGTATTTCACCGCATTGCCCAACAAATTCAACATCACTTGCACGATCGCGTCGGCATCGAGATACAATTCCGGCAAATCGTCCGCCAGCTCGGCACTCAGGGTGAATCCCTGCGCTTCGGCATGCGGGCGAAAAGATTCCAGGGCCAAACGCAAAACCGCAGCCGGGTCTTCATATTCAAAACGATATTCCTTGGCGCCGCGCTCGATTTTGGAAAAATTCAACACGTTTTCAATCAGGCGCGACAACCGGTCGCATTCGCGCTGCATCACGCTCAAATATTGTGCGGAACGGCCCGCCGGTTTTGCCGGGCTGTCCGGCGGCGCCGCAAATTGAGGCGACAGCAACTCCGCCATCATTTTGATCGAAGCCAGCGGCGTGCGCAATTCATGCGATACGTTGGAAACGAAATTCGATTTCATTTGCGACAATCTGGCTTCGCGGCGGGCGCGGCGGATGAAAATGATTGCGCCCGCGAGAATGCTGACCAGCATCAACGCGATGAACCAAAACCACAGCAGCGCGCGCCAACTGCCGCGTTGCAGGCGCGGATGGTCTTTCACATAGACCGCCACCTGCCAAAAATCAAAGGGCACGGACAGCGCTTGCACCGCGAGCGGCGGCGCGGCGATGCGCTCCGTGCCCAAAACGAATTCGCCCTTTTCATTTAAAATTGCCAGCGCCACTTCCTCGCTGACTTTCAATTTGCTCAAAATCGCGGGAAACAATTGCGAGCGTAGTTCCGCCAGATCGATTTGCACGCCGAGCAAACCGGTCACATAGCCGCCGTGCTCGTCGGGCAAAGGGCTGTAAGCCAGCAAATAAGGTTCATGGTCCGCGGTTTCGGAGAGGTAACGAAAACGCGGGGCGTATTGCTTGCGCTCGATCACCATCTTGTTCAGCTTGCGCTCGAACAATTGCAGGAAATATTTCTGGCTGAGGCGCTTTTTGTTTTGCTCGGCAAGCGCGCGATAGCGTGCGGCGTAAACTGCCGCCTCGGGCAGTTTTTCCGAAGACAGCAGGCGCGGCGCAAGCGCGCGAATTTGCTCGGTGAAATAAGAATATTGCATGGCATTCACCGCGTCGCTGCGCTCGAGCAAATCCTGATACAAACGCAACAACCCTTCCAGCGCCTCTGCCTCGCGGCCAAGATTTTCCTGGGCCACGGCAATTTGATATTGCGCAAGAAAACGCAAGTGCAGGCCGTTGAGATCGCGCTCCTCGGGATAGGTCTCGAACAAACGCGTGAACGTCGCGATCGCGGCGGCATATTCGCCTTGCTTCAGCAGCGCGCGGCCCACGTGGCTTTCGGCAATGCCGCGCAGCCGCGGATTTTGCAGCGTGGCTGCCAGCTCGCGATAAACGGCAATCGCACCATTCAAATCGAATTGGCGATATTCCAACTCTTCACCGGCCGCCACCCTTTTTTCAAAGAGCTCGTGCTCGTGCACGTAATTTTCTTTTTGCCATCTGCCGGTGGCGCCCGAATCCGCGGAGCTTTGCAAGCCGGGAGGATAAAGCACCCGTCCTGGTGCGCGCAACAAAAAGCACGAGGCGATCAAAGGCTGTTGCGCCACGAAGCGATCGAGATTCTCCACGCCGCCGGCTTCGCCTTTCTTTTTAGAAAGCTCGCGCAATTCCCCCACCCAATTTTTTTCGGCTTTTTTCAGCTCTTCATCGATGGCGCGCGCCGCGAGGAAATCGAACTGACCATAGCTTTCCTGCAAACGTTCCTGCGCCAGCAACTTTTCATTTTCGATGGCGCGCCAGCTTAAATAAGTCAAAGCGCCGCCGGGCAAAATGATGAGCGCCAAAAAAATCCCGGCGTTGAAAAATTCCGCCCGGCGCTGCTGCGAAATTTTTTTCAAAAATTTGAGCCGCGGCCATGCGCGCTTGTTTAGAAAGCGCGGCCCCTCCGGCAATTTGTTTTCCGCCGCGCCGTTTTTCACGGCAGGACTTGCCCTAAATTCGCCAGCACGATTTCTTCCGGCAAGTGCCGGGCTTGCGCCAACAAGCTCTCCGCCAGCGCCAGCATGACGCCGATTTTTTCGGCGCGATCGGGATGAAAATGCGTGGCGTATTTTTCCGCTTGTTTGTTGATCAACAAGCTGGCCGAAAACCACAAAACCGCTGCGGGCGCAAGCACGCGGCTGCTTTTGCCGGCGTAGCCCGCCAAAAAGTGGCGCATGATTTCCCGGCGTTGCTCGATCGTCACGCGGCCCTCGGCTGCGAAGTAATAGAGCGACGAAAAAAAGTTGGCCAGATCGTAAGCCGGCGGGCCCATGCGCATGCTGTCCAAATCCAGCAATGCCAATTTATCTTCGTGCACAAAAATATGATTCAAACGAAACGTGCCGTGCAGCAGCACCGGCGGCTCGCGTTCTTCCCACGCCAGGTTTTTCAAATCAAGCAACAATTGCCGCAAGCGCGGGCGCGATGCCGGCGCGGCGGCAACAATGTCGCGCACGGCCGCGCGATTTTCTTTCAGCTCGGTGAGGAGCGAGATTTTTTTAGGCACGCGCTTTTGTGCCGCGTGAAACGCAGCCAGCATTTCGCCCACGGCATGCAAAGTTTTTGGCAAATTCACTTCGGCCAGCGACTGCTCCAGGCTTTTGCCGGGCAAATCTTCGAGCAGGATCATCGCCTTTTCTTGATGCCAGGCCAAAGGCCGGGGGAAACGCACCGGCGGTTGCGCCGGGGCGACACCATCGGCATGCACCGGCCAGGATTTTTCCAGCGCCGCGAGCGTGTTGAACAAGCGCCGGGCTTTGCGATAATCAGTCAGTTGTTTCGCGATAAATGAAAAGCTTCGATCTCCGCCTTTTTTCTTTTTCAACCAAACGCGGCAGCGCATGGTGAAACGCTTGTCCGGCACGTAGCGCAAAACTTCCAGCCGCGCCGATTGCAGCTTCCATTTCTTCCAACGTTTTTTGGCGGTTTTGCGCGCGTGCCGCAATTGCGTTTTCATGCCGTCAAATAATTCTTCTTCAGTCAACAAGCGCATTTTGCGGTCGTTGGGAAAAGCGAGCAGAACCAAATTCGCTTCCGGCACCATGAACGCCGGCCGGCCTTCCACCGGTTGCACCCTAATTTTTTTGACGATGGCTTTGTACTCGTCGGCCAGGCGATCGGCGGAGGACAAATAACCGACGTACAGACGCTCGTGCCGCGCCGGCGAGGAGTTTTGCCAGGCCAGGCGGTAAAGGATCGTCGTGCGCTTTTTTGAAGGCCAGGTTTGCACCACGGCGACTTCGGCCAACGCCTGCGGCGTTTCATCTTCACGCCAAAGATAGGCCGGCAAATTCTGCTTGAGCCAATCGGCATTCAAGGCCACGGTCGTGTCGATATTTTTTATAGGTGATGCTGCATTCATTATGCGCGATACAACTTCATGACTTTGAAACGTCTGATGCAAGCCATTGCGAGGCGTCTTTTGGCCGAAGCAATCCCGGGCTCGGCACAACTCGTGAATGAGATTGCTTCTCCGGTAAAGCTGGCTCGCAATGACGGCGGCTAATGACAATGACGGCCGTTAACTTTCAAAGCTTCGGCGCCAAAACCGTGCGATACACTTCCATCCATTCTTGCAGCTCGCGCTCGTGCGTCATCGTCTCGGCCGTGCGTGCGGCATTGGTTGCAAGGCGTTGCCGCAATGCGGAATTTTGCAAAAGCTCGCGCAGCGCCTCGGCGATTTCTTCCGACGATCCCGGATTCACCAGCATGCCGTTGTCGCGGTCGCGAATGATTTCCGGAATCGCGCCGGCGCGGCTGCCGATGATGATTTTTCCCATGGCCATGCCTTCGAGCATGGAAAGCGGGCAGCCTTCGGAGAACAGCGAGGGAAACACCAGAACGTCGACGAGCTGCAAGTAATCCGCCATGCGCTCGTGCGGAATCTTGCCGGTCACGAGAGTGCGATCCCACAAGCCCAAATCGCGCAAGTGTTTTTCATGCGGGCCGCGATCTTCCGGCTTGAAATAATCGCCCACCAGCAAAACGGTGAAATCAAATTCGTCTTTCAGGCGGGCGAGCGCTTTGAATAAATACACCAAACCTTTTTTATAGCGGAAAAGCCCGGCCGTGCCGATCACCGTTCCGCGCAACGGCAAATCCGGTTTGCTTTGTGGCCGCAATTTTTGCGGAGCGATCGCATTCAAAATGGTTTTGGCTTTGGCACGAATGGGCGTGATTGCGCGGTCGGCCAAATCCGTCAAGCTCGTCGCCACGGAAGTCACGTAATCGGCGTTTTCCAAAGCGGAGCGCACCAGCGGCAGGCGCAGCGGATCGAAAACATATTTACCGATGTCGTTGCCGCGAATGGAGGCGATCATTTTCACGCCGTGCAGGCGGCCCACTAATCCGGCAATAAAACCGGCGGGATACAAAAAAAACGCATGCAGTACTTCGTAGCCGTAGCGCTGCTGAAAAAATTCCAGCGCCTGAAACATCTCGCGATTGTAGCGCGTGAGAATTTCCGCTTCGCTAGCGCCGGCTTCGGCATGCAGCGCCGGCTGATGCACTTTCACGCGATGCACCAACACTTCGCCTTCCGGCGTGCTGCTGTAACTTTCATCGAACGGCACCGGCCCGGCATGTTTTTGAAACGCAACGACGTGCACTTGCAAGCCGTGGCCGGCGAGCATGTTGGCCACGCGATGCGCCGAATGCCCCACGCCGCCCACTTGCGGCGGATATTGGCCGGTGACGAGGCAGGTTCGAATGTTCATAAAAAAAATATTTTATGCTCTCCATGTCATTCAGAAGAATCTTGTGCCGCACTGGCACTGTACTCGATGCTTCACAAGTTCTCTTCTGGATGACAGGGCAGTTATTTTTCGGACGAACTCTATGAGCCGGAGTCAACTTTGAGGCGTACTCCAAAAGCTCGGGCTCGACGCTCCAACTAGCCTGTCATTCAGAAGGAATCTTGTGACGCACTGGCACTGTACTCGAGGCTTCACAAGTTCCCTTCTGGATGACAGGGCAGTTATTTTTCGGACGAACTCTATGAGCCGGAGTCAACTTTGAGGCGTACTCCAAAAGCTCGGGCTCAACGCTTCCAACTAGCCTGTCATTTCAGAAGGAATCCTGTGACGCACTTGCACTGTGCTCGAGGCTTCACAAGTTCCCTGCTGGATGACAGGGCAGTTACTTTTCGGACGAACTCTATGAGCCGGAGTCAACACTGAATCCACGATCCAACCATCCATTGCCTAACTTTTCGCAAACTCTTTTGCAATGGCGACGACCTTGCGCGCGTTGTTTTCCCAGGTGTGTTCTTGCAAGACCCAGGCTTTGGCCCGCCGGCCCATGCGTGCGCACAGGGCTTGATCATTTGCCAGTGTGCGCAATGCCGTGGTGAGTTGTTCGAGATTGCCCGGTTCAAAGAGCAATCCGGTTTCGCCGTCAGCGATTAAATCTCGCACTTGGCCGAGCGCGCCGGCCACCACCGGTTTGCCCATGACCATGTATTCAAAAATTTTAATCGGCGAATAATAAAAATTTTCATTGGGCGTATAAGGCGCCACGGTGACGTCCATCGCGGCAATGTAGTCGGGAATCTGTTCATGCGGCACATTGCCGGTGAAGGTGACACGCGCGGTCAAATCGTGCGCGCGGGCATATTCTTCCAAAGCTTCGCGTCCCGGGCCGTCGCCAACGATCAACAAATGCGCATGCGGCGCTTGCAGGTGATGAAAAGCTTGCAGCAGCGTTTCCGTGCCGTGCCAGGGCTTCAAGCTGCCGACGAAGCCGATCACACATTTGCCGTGCCAGCCATAATGCGCACGCACCGCGCGGCCCTCCTCTGCAGAAATGAACTTTTGCGGATCCACGGCATTCGGCAAAATTTGAATCCGCTCCAGCGGCACTTCGCAGGCGTGCACAAACTCCTGCAGCGGCCGCGACACCACCAGCACGCGATCGGTGCCTTGAAAGAGGCGGCGTTCGCTCGCGGCCGCGAGCTCTTTCATTTCCAAACCGCGCATTTTTTCCTGCTCGTAAGCCAGCGGCGCATTCACTTCCAAAAGATGCGGCACGCCCAGCTCGCGCGCGAGCCGGAGGCCGGCATGGCCGAACAGCGAATAGCGCTCGTAAATGAAATCGACCGGGCAGGAGCGCAGATACGCCAGCGCCGCTTCATACAACGTGAGGTTGTAAAATTGATTGCGCAGCTCCTGTCGCAGGCGCGTCTTCATGCCCCAAAATTTGTCAAGCGCTTCACAATCTTTTAAAATCTGTTTGTGCTTTTCGGGCGGCGTCACGGACAGAAAAGTGAGCTCGCCGCGGCGCTGCGCCGGCGGCAAAAAAGGAGAAGCGGGCGGCGCCGCTTCTCTTTGATCGCCGGGTTGTTGCTGCCCGGATTCTTCCAACGCCGTCGCCGGCGAGATGACACAAACCGGGTGCCCGTCGCGGCGCAGCGCGGCGCACATTTCGCGCACGTGAATGGAAGCGCCTTTGAAACCGAAAACCGGCACGCCGAAGTCGGCGCTGAGATATGCGAGGTTCATTTGCCGAGATAACCCATCTCTTCGAGCCGGTTGACGATCTTTTGCGCGCTTTCGGTGGGGGTTTCTTTTTCAGTTTCGCAGATCACTTCGGGATGGTCGGGCGGCTCGTAAGGATCGCTCACGCCGGTAAATTCTTTGATCTCGCCGGCGAGCGCTTTTTTATACAAGCCTTTCACATCGCGCTGGATGCAGGTTTCGAGCGAAACTTCCACATACACTTCGACAAAATCCTTGATCAGCGTGCGATTCTCATTGCGGATGGCTTTATAGGGGGAAATCGCCGCGGCGATCGCAATCACGCCGTTGCGCGTGAGCAAATCGCACACGAAGCCGATGCGGCGGATATTGGTGTCGCGGTCTTCGCGCGAGAAGCCCAGGCCTTTGCTTAAATTCGTGCGCACCACGTCGCCGTCGAGCACTTCCACTTTGGCCGCGCGCGCTTTCAACATGGGAACCAGATGTTCGGTGATGGTGGATTTGCCCGCGCCGGAAAGGCCGGTAAACCAAATGGTGCAGCCCCGGGAAGAGTTGTTCATTGCCAAAAATCCTTTTGATGTTAGTCAGAGATGTCGTTTGCCGTTTGTTCGGTGATGATATTTGAACACTCACGCCGCTTGCCGCAAGCCGTTGATCAGAACTTCGGCGACTTCGGCGCGCGTAAACTCTGAAGGCAACGCTTCACCGCGCGAGAGCATGCCGCGCACTTGCGTGCCGGAGAGAATCATGTGCTGCGAGCTGTCGTGCGGGCAGGTTTTGCTGGTCACGATGGCGCCGCATTTTTTGCAATGAAAAGAATTCTCGTATTTCAACGGCACGAGGCCCAGGTCCTCGAACGAGAAGCTGGAAATCAGTTTTTGCGCATCGTAGGTGCCGTAATAATTGCCCACGCCGGCGTGATCGCGGCCCACGATGAAATGGGTGCAGCCGTAATTCTTGCGGCACATGGCGTGGAAGATCGCTTCGCGCGGGCCGGCATAACGCATGGCCGCCGGAAACACACTCAACAACACGCGCTTGGCGGGATAATAATCGCGAATCAAAACTTCGTAGCTCGCCATGCGCAGGTCCGCCGGAATGTCGTCTTTCTTGGTTTCGCCCACGAGCGGATGCAGCAGCAGGCCGTCGACGATTTCCATGGCGCATTTTTGAATGTATTCATGCGCGCGATGCACCGGATTGCGGGTTTGGAAGCCTACCACAGAATTCCAGCCGCGCTCTTGAAACATGCGGCGCGTCTCCGCGGGGTCGCGGCGATAATCGGCAAACGAAATTTGCGCGGGAGGATTTACCATCCACACTTCGCCGGCGAGGTAAATTTCGCCTTGCGCCAGCACCCGCGCCACGCCCGGATGCGCGTTTTCCGTGGTACGATACACTTCCTGCGCTTCGAGCGTTTTGTCATAGGTAAATTTGTCCGAAATTTTCATCACCCCGAGAATGCGGCCGCCTTCACTGCTTTCGATCAACGCCACCTCTTCGCCGATTTTCAAACTGCCAGCGGTCTCTTTTGAAACCGGCAGCGTTATGGGAATGGACCACACCAGGCCGCTGGCCAGGCGCATGTTTTTCACCACGTTGTCATAATCGGCCCGGGACATGAAGCCGGTGAGCGGGCTCATGGCGCCGTTGGCGATCATTTCGAGATCGGAGATGCCCACTTCGGACAAAGGAATTTTTTTCAAATCACTGGCACGGCGCAACGCGGCTTCGCGCTCCTCGCCACGCAGCATACGATCAACCAATTTCCCGCCGTGCGGAATGCTGAGAGACATGATAGGTAGATCCTCCTAAACGGTTTGGGTTTTTGCACCGCAACAATTCAGAGTCAACCCGGATCGTCACGTTGAGCAATATTGATGCGATGCGTGTAGACGGTTTTTTGCAAAAAATCGGCGGCGCCGGCGGCAAACGGCAATTCCAAATAGGCAAAAACGTTTTGCATGGTTGCAACCGGCTGCCGGCAAAAATCTTCATATTGAAACTCATAAAAACGGCGATGCCGTGCGCCATATTCTTGCACGCGCGCGACATATTGCCGCTGCAAGCCCATCCAAAAATTTAAATCCGTTTCCCGGCCCAACCCGCGCTTTTCATTCGAGGCGAGTGAAGCCGCCACGTCTTTTTCATTGCGGATGATGTGCAGCAGACGCGCGTGCGGAAAAATTTCCAAAAACAATGGCAGCGTCACGCACGTGCGCGGGTCTTTGAAACCCCAATGAGATTGGCCCTCGTAGCCGGCCTCGAGATATTTTTCATAAGCCCGGCGCTGAATGCGCGCGTGCACTTCCGGCAGCCTGGCCAGCACTTCCGCCACCGGCATAATGGGGCTCCTGGCCCAATTGCCGCCGCCGCCCATGATCATGCGATCGTTGATATCGACGAAAAATTTCGCTTCGTGATGGTGCATGTTGGCCTGCATAAACACGCCGAAGCGATGCAGAATTTCCGCCAAAATCGAAGTGCCGGAATGATGCATGCCGAGCACGATCACGGGATCGTCGCGAAGCTGGGGCGTGATTTTAACCGTGTCGATTTGCTGCATGAAGTGCTTGGTTAGTGAGACGTGAGGCGTAATTCGTATGGCGTAAAACGTGAGGATGATTGCATTCCGTATTACGCATTACGCCTTACGAATTATAATTTCATTTCATCAGCAGCAAGCGCTGCACTTGCCGCGCCGCTCCGGCTTGCAACACCGCGAAATAAACTCCGCTGGCCGAAGCTGGCGCGTTCCACATGATTTGATGCCAACCGGGCTGGCGCTGCTCGTTGAGCAGCGTCGCGACTTCATGCCCACGCAGATCGAAAATTTTGAGCGTCACGTGCGCCGCCTGTGGCAACGCAAATGAAATCGTGGTCGCAGGGTTGAACGGATTCGGATAAGCGCGCTCCAGAATCATGGTTTCCGGCGCGGCGCTTTCACCGGCTTCGGCAAAGGACTTGACCAATGCGCCGGCGCTGGAATACAGCTCCAATTCCGTGATCCGATAATTGCCTTTGTTTTTCACCGTCATATAAAGCCGCACGTAGCGCGTCGAGGCCGGTGCAAACGTAAATTCCTGACTGCCGGCCGCGCCCGCCGTAGTGCTGTAAACCGTGCTCCAATTCACGTCATCAGCGGAAACTTGCAACTGGTAACTTTTAGCGTGGTAGTTGTCTTTCCAACGCACGATTGCCCGGCCCACGGTTTGTGCTGCGCCCAAATCCACGCGCAACCATGCAATCTGATTGCCGTTGCTCAAGCTGCCGCTGCGCCAATAAGAGCTGAGGCTCCCATCGAAGGCGCGCGAAGGCGAATAGCTCGAATAGGTGCTCGAGGCCGTGGCCGGTTTGTTGCGTGCCAGATTCGTGTTGGGGTTGCCGCCGCTGCCAAAAGTTGTCGCCGAGGCTTCGTTCGAATAATCGGAATCGCCGGCAGAATTATAGGCGCGCACGCGATAGGAATAAGCGGTGCTCACGCTCAAACCATTGTCGCTGTATGTCGTCGCATTCGCGGCAACAGCGGTGATCTCGCTGAAACTGCCGCCGGAAATTTTGCGTTCGATCTTGAAGCCGTCCTCGTTGGTCGCGGCGTCGGTCCAGCTCAAATTGATTCCCGTGCTGCTCGCCGCTGTCGCCGCGAGAGTGCCGGGCACATCCGGCGGAGCATTCACTGTGGTGGCCGCAGTTTCGTTCGAGTAATTCGAATGGCCGAGGAAATTATAAGCCCGCACGCGATAGGTATAAGTCGTGCCCGCATTCAAGCCACCGTCGCTAAACGCCATCACATTTGGGGCGGTGGTGGCGATTTGGCTGTACACGCCGTCTCCGATTTTGCGCTCAATTTTAAAGCCCTCTTCATCACTGGCATTATCAGACCAGCTCAAATCAATACTGAAAGACCCGATCGCCGTGGCGGCAAGATTGCCCGGCGCCGCGGGCACGTTGCCGGGTGTGCCGGAATAAATCTCGAGTTCGGAGATGCGGTAGTTGCTTTCGTGGTTCAACGTCATGTACAGCCGCGCATAGCGGGCGCCGGTCTGCACAAAAAGGAATTCCTGACTGCCGCCTGCGCCTTCTGTGGTGCTATAGACCGTGCTCCAATTGGCATCATCGTTGGAAACTTGCAGCTCATAATTGTGGGCATAATAACTGCTCTTCCAGCGCACGATCGCGCGGCCCACGGTTTTCTCCTGGCCCAAATCCACGCGCAACCAGCTCGGGGGATTGCTGCTCACGCTGCCGCTGCGCCAATAACTATTCATGTCGCCGTCCCCGGCGTTGCCGGGCGGATAACTGCCATCGCTGCTGGAAGCTGTAGTGGGTTGATTGCGTGCGAGATTGACGTTCGCGCTGTTGCTGCTGCCGCCGGCATAAGCCATGGCGATCAAAGCCTCCGCATGCACTTCCACGCCGGTGTTGGAGGTGGGCTGCAATCCCGGATTGGTAAGAATCTGACCGTTAGGCTGCTGTTGCGCGGCGATGAAGCCAATGCCGTCCGCAATTCTACTGGCATAAGTCAGACTATCCCACGCATCCAGGGCCAGCACCGACCAGGTCGTCACGCTAACGTCGCCCACGAAACCTGCGGCTCGCGGGCTGGTGTCATAAGGCCAATCACCGCCGTTGCGTTGATAACTAACCAGCGCGGTCACCAGATCGGCGGTGGAATTGCTGCTTGCCCATTTGCCGGCAGTGGGATCGAGATTGATGCCGGTGAGCGCCGAGGCCCAGATGGCGCCGCTCAAACCGGTAAGATCACCGTCATAGTCCGAGCCGGTTGCGGCTTCCATTTTCTCGCGCATACCGGCCATGAACGCCTCGCGTGCCGGGATTTCTCCGGCTTGGTGTGCGGCTACGGCGAGCTGCGCGACGAACCACGGCCGCAACGCCACCCAGGGTTGATATTCATCAAAACCCACGATGGTGTCGGCGAAGCCGGCGGCATCGAGATTATTGTTGGCGCCGTAAACGCCCGCTGCCAGCTTATCCCAAAAATGAGTTTGCACGAAATCCGCGTATTGCACGTTGCCGGTAACGTTCGCCAGTTCTTCCAAAAACAGCGGATCGTGCGCGGCAATATTCGGATCGCCGTCCGGAAAGAGTTGCGGATAACCCGCCAAAAGAAAATCGGCGGTCTGAACCGCAGAATTGAGATGATTCGCGTTGTTGGTCGCGCGATAGGAACTCAGCATGCCGCGCGCGATGCCGCCTTGCGTATCTTCTTCGTAGGTTGACTGGCCCACGGTCCACGGAAAAGTGCCGGAGGCAAATTGCTGTGTCAACAGCCAGTCCGCGCCGCTGTTCACAATCGTGACCGAACTGCTGCTGAGTGTGGCAAACGGCGGCACGCCTTGAAAAAATTTGTTCTTTTGAAATTCTGCGAGGTAATCGATCGTCGTTGCCGGGCCGTCCGGCGCAATGCGATGAAAAGTTTGCGCCATCGCCGCCGTGCCCGTGAACAACAATATCATCAGAGACTGGATCGATTTCCGCATGAGTTCTCCGCAGCCAAATGAATAACTTCTGTCAACTCACATAGCCCAAGCGCTGTAACATGGGATGCAACACTTCTTCCAAAACGTTTGTTTCTTCCCCGGAAAGATTTTCGCGCCAGCGGCCCACTCGCACTTCATGATCGGCTTGAAACCACTTAACCTGCTTTTGAGCGTGATAAGAGTCCGCGGTATGATTTTGAATATTGCGGCAGAACGCCCAAACGTTTTTATGCGGCGGCAAATCCAAAAAGCGCAACAGCTTTTCCGCCATGCTTTTCGGAGCGCTCACCAAATCTTCATATTTCAAACTAAAATGCGGCGCGCCGGTGAAATCGGCCAAAGCGATTTCCATAATCGCCAGCCAGGCTTTGGCGCAACGCACGGCACCGCGTTCGCGCTCCAACAATTGTTTCCAGTTCGGCGGCTTGAGATGACGCCAGTCATTGCCGCCGACGCCGGGCAGCATCGAACACGCCACGTCGCGGCCGTCGCGCACAATGTGAATCAACCTGGCTTCCGGAAACACGGCGCGAATAAACGGCACGCGCAACACGCTGCGCGGGCATTTTTCCGCAAACCACAACGACTCGCCCTTTTCTTCTTCAAACTTTTTGCGAATGAGGCGCGCGACTTCGAGTGTGGCATGCGCGGCGGTGAGGCGGTGCGATTCATTTTCGCCCAAGCCGGCCTTGTCCCAAATCGCATGCGCTTCGTGCTTGTATTTGACTTCCGGATGCGACGCGATCAGCTCGCCGAGAATGCTCGTGCCGGAACGGGCGCAGCCCATGATGAGGGCAATGTTCATTCTGCCTGTCTAAATGGAGTCGCTAAAAATCAAAATCCGTTGGAAATATATACTTGCGTTGGGGAGTTTTCGCGGGAGGAACAAAACGTTTTTAGTATATAACGGGCCGATCGTTTGAAGCGACCGGCCAGTTGATACTACTTTGTCACAATCATTTTTCGTGTCAAAACCGTGTTTCTGGCCTGCAATCGATAGAAATATAAACCCGCCGGTAGTGCGACGGCAAAAAACTTTTGTGTATAAACCCCCGACTCGTGCGGGCCGCTTGCCAAGCTTGCCACCTCTTGTCCGAGCATGTTGAAGACTTTCAGCATGACTTCACCCGGCGTCAAAACCTCATAAGCAATGCTCGTTGCCGCCGCTTCACTTGCGCCGGAATTACGCTCGCGAGAAAGAGAAAACGGATTGGGATAGTTCTGTAATAATCGAATGGACGCGGGCGTTATTTGTCGAGAGCCGGCAATGGAAGTTGAAATTCCCTTGATAACGTGTTTATACAAAAACTCGCTGGCCCACGCCACGTAGTCTTCCATGAATTGCCAAGGCGAATGTCCCGCGCCTTCTAGGGCATGCAGCTCAAACGGAACGCCCACGGCCTGCGCACGAGCTTGGAGTTTCAATGCTTCGGTGAAAGGCACCAAGGGATCCGCAGTGCCGTGAATGATGAGCACGGGCGGCTCGCCTGCCTCAATTGCTCCATAATCAAGCATGGCGCCCCACAGCTCGAGGCAAGCTGAAGCTTCCGAAGAATGGCCGGGGTTGCCGCTATTGCCTTCATCTTCTACATAAGCGGCGTGCAATGCGGTAGCTGCTCCGGCAGAGGCGCCGCCTATGGCCACGCGGGTGGTGTCGAGGCGATGAGTTTCCGCCTTGCTGCGCAGCCATCGCAGCGCGGCCTTGGCGTCGTGCATGGCGTCGATGACGGCGGTCAAAGAATCCTGGGCCGTGGCTAACCGGTCGCGCAGCCGGTAATCGATGGAGGCGGTGACGTAGCCCCGCTTGGCGAAGCGTTCGCAAAGAATCACCATCGTCTCCGTATCTTTGCTGCCGCGCGTCAAGCCGCCGCCGTGAATCCAAACGATGGCCGGCCGTTGCAAGGCGGTATCGCCCTCGGGCTGATAAAGATCGAGACGCAAAATTTCGTTCTTGCCCTCGTGATTGAGGGCCTGGCCGTATTGCAGATCTCGGCTGACTTTCACCGCGCTGAATATTTCATCACGGTAACGCTCGCCCGCGTGCAGATGGAATGCTCCAAAACCCAGGCTGAAAAAAACGAGCACGGCAAATAAAGTTTTCATAGTCGGATTTCTCTTAGATTTACCAAATAAGTTTCTGCGCAAGAGTTTAGTCGTATGAAGTTTAATCGCCCCCGGCACTGTCATTCTGGAAGAATCAGACTGTGTGAAAATCAAAATAAATGTCATCCTGAGCGGAGTCGAAGGATGTTAAATTCAATGAATCGGGCTTCGACTCCGCTCAGCCTGACTCGAAACAAACGTTTTCACACAGTCTGAATCTTTTTCAGCACTGGGGCGCTCTCCATTTGGCATTTTACTAAATGACAGATGACTTTCAGGCGTCTAAATTCATGCGTTTCCACATTGCACAAAGACCAGCCTTATGGATAGAAATAGCTGACAAATTGTGCATGCCGGCGCAAGTATTCGCGAATAATTTCTTCTTCTTGGAAATTATACTCGGGCCGGCGGTTCATGGATTGATGTTGCGGAAAAACGTGCGTGTCAGGAACCGGCACGATTGCACGCAGCATGCCGGGGTTTTCGATGAACTGCTCGTAGCGTATCAGCCGGATGCGGTCGCGCATGAGATAAAACGTTTCACAAAACCAGTCGAGTATTTTGACCTGCGCCAAGAGCGTATCTTCCAGCCGGCGAATCTTGCGCAGCGGCTTGGCAAAGCGCTCGCCGGCCGGCAGTCTGCCGGCGCTGACCGGCATGTTCAACGACCGCCACGACAAAAGACAGGCCACCGGATCTCTCACCACCGCAACGATAGTCACCTCCGGCAAGCGCGATAAACTTTCCAGGCAAGAGGTGAATTGCGCATTGTTCTTGAGGCACAGCGTAAAATTTTCATCCTGAATGGGCAGCACTTGTTCGCGCAACTCGTAGGTTTCTTCCATCTGAAACGTATTGCCGCTCGCAATTCGCCGAAAATAATTCGAGGCCACGCGCGCAGTTTCTTTATCGACGGTGATCGGTATGGCCGCGCCTTTCACAATTTGCGCACGCGTCGTTTGCATGAATGCATGTACGCGTCGAGCATAGTCTTCCGGAGAAACCGAAGCCTCGAGCAGGGTTTTAAGTTGATCCGGCTCGCCCAACGCAACACAGTTTGGAACGTTGTGCATGGTTGCGGTGACCAAAGTCGTGCCGCTGCGCGGCACACCGGTGAGCAGAACGTTTTTATTGTAAGCCATAGTTCTTCCTAAAAGGACGGATAAAACAAACGCGCAAATGGCGCATGCTCGCGCAGGCAATCCCGGATGGCATCGGTTTCTTCAAGATTGTATTCCGGCCTTTCATTCATGGATTGGCGCCCGGGAAAAATGTGTTCTACCGGCACGGGGATCAGTTCGCGCAGAAGATCGGGATTCGCTACGAAATCTTCATAGCGCATGATGCGCACGCTCTCCCGATGCCGATAAAATCTTTCCAAGTACCAATCCAGCAGTTTCACCTGCCGCAGCAACAAATCGTCGATTCTTTTGATTCGCCGCAGCTCGCGATGAAATTTTTCTCCGAATTTCAGCCGGCCATGGCTGACCGGCAAATCGAGCGAGCGCCAGGAAAGCAGGCAGGCCACTGGATTTCGAATGACGGCGATGATGGGGGCCTGCGGCAATTTCACCAAAGCCTCGAGGCACACGGTGAATTGCTCGCAGTTTTTAACGCCCAGCGTAAAATTTTCATTCTGCACCGCGAGGACTTCTTCTCTAATTTCCGCAGTTGCTTCCATGCCGCCGCCTGCTGCACCTGGAGATTTCTTCCAGTAATTGGAGGCAACGGCTGAGCCGCCTTTGTCGAAACGATTCGGCAACGCCACGCCGGCCAAAATTTGTTGGCGCAGCGTCTGCATCAAAGCCATCAAGCGCTTCGCATACTGCTCCGGCGAAGCCAAATCCTTTTTCAGCTCTTGTTGTTGCACCGGCTCGCTCAGCGCCACGTAGTTGGGAATGGCATGAATCGTCGCCGTGAGCAAAGTAGTGCCGCTGCGGGGCGTGCCGGTGATCAGCAGGTTTGGCGTTTGGGTCACAGAATATATTTCTCCAGAAAACGATAAAATCGGTCGCGTTCATTTTGCAATGAATAACCGCGGGCCGTTTCCATGCCGGCGCGGCGAATCTTTTCTTTAAGCTCCGTTTGCGCCAGCAGGGTTTCGATCATGGCCAAATGTTGTTCGAGATCATCGTACTTCGGCATCAAGCAAGTTTCGCCGTGCATGCAAAAGCCGCGGTTGCCGACGTTATCCGAGCAAATCACGGCGCATCCGCTCGCCATGCCCTCCAGCGCCGGAAGATAAAACCCTTCCCGCTGGCCGGGCAAAGCGATGAAAACGTCGCTTTCTCCCAATCGCCGGGCAAATTCTTCACGCGGAAGAAAATCGATTAGCAAAGCGGCATCCAACCCCCGCTTGGCGAGCTCTCGATATAGCCTTTTGCCAAGCGCCGGATTTTTTTTTGCCCAAATCAGCATGGAACGTTGTTTTCTTTCCGGGCCCGGCCGAAATAAATCCATGGGGACGCCGTTATTGATGACGACGCTTTCGCCAACGGCATGGAGCGAAATCGCCGCAAGAACTTCCGGGCTTACGCATATTCTGAAAGCCGGCCGGCTTAAAAAAGGGAACAGCACCTTGTCGGCATCGGCAATTTTAACGGCGTGAACGATGCTAATGATTTTTTTGCCGTTGGGAATTTCCGGCAACAACGTCCAATCTTTGCCGGATACAAAAATCAAGTTATAAAGGTCGAGCTGAATTTCCCTGACAATTTTTTCCCGGGGAACGTCCACCCATAATTCACTATCCTGATAAATGGACTCCGGCGTAAAGTACAAATACGGATCGAGCTGGGGATGGTGCAGGCAATGCAGATAGTAATCCCGGACCTTGATGTGATGGCCCTTGACTTTTTTGATCTCTTTGAAATTTCTCAGGAAAAGGATTTTTTGCATGAGTTTGCGCAAATTATTAGTCACGAGCTTTGGAGGTAACCCAGCAGCCGCAGGAGATCGCCACCGATCGCCAGCGGCATGGCCAGCGCTTCGGGCGGCTGGGTTTTCCATTTGTCGATGCGGCTGGTGGAAGCAGCCTGCCTCACCCACTCTTTGGTCTCCTCTAAAAATGGCACTGCGATAAAATCGAAAATTTTTTGCATCACCTCGACGGGCGCGGTGCAGAGCTGCTCGTAGCGGATTTCGAGGTAACGGCCTTCGTATTTTCTTCCCGCAAGACCATACTCGACCGAGGTCACCCAGTGCCTCATTTCAAGCTCATTGCGAAAATTTTTGACGGTCTTGGAGCTGAGCCGGCGGCCTTCAAACGAATCCGTATTGGCGTCGCCAAAAACCATCAGCCGATTGACCGGATCGTCGAGGCGCTCGATTCTGATGTTGAGGCGGGAGAGCATGACGTCCCGGCCATCGCGGATGAGATGGACAATTTTCGCGGTGGGCAGAGCATCGAGCAAAACCGGCAGGGCAAAAATGTTGTGGCCGTTCTTCCAGCCGAACGGGCCTTCGCCTCGAATCTCGGTTTCCCGGAATTGCCGGACGGTTTGCCGCATCAACTCCTGCAATCGGCTCTGCAAAGCTGCTTCCGCATTCAAATAATCATAAGCATGGAGAATGATTTCCCGCATAACGGGATTTTTCTCAACCGCGAAGAACGGCGTGTCCTTTTGTTTGTCGGTTACCACGCCCATTTGAATGCCGTTGCGCATATATGCTTCACACAAGATGCGTCCGCCGGAATGGCCGCGGCAAAAGATGGGATAAGGGCCTTGCATGTTGTTTACTTGGAATTAAGATAAATGCGAATGACCAGTTGAAACATCAAAGAACTTGAAATGATAAGTCAAAATGATTACAGCGTTTTTCATTTGTATGTTCAGGTGTCATCCTGAGCGAAGCCGAAGGATATGCTTCGACTCCGCTCAGCATGACTCAAATCGTACATGAATATGCATATGAAAAACGCTGTAAAGTCAAAATCATTGAACTGCTTTTCATCCGTTGCGTTGTTTTATCCGATCCCATCGGCGACAAACAAGATTTCGGATCGGCCCGCGCACGGCGCACGCCGCCGCATACCCGGCTGCGGGATGCAACTCTTGCAGCGACCATGCAGCAGCCTCTTGCGGATTGCCTTGCACGTGCAATAACTTTGCAGGCTCACCGGGAACGAAAGCAACGTCAAACGCAACGAGCGGAAACGAGAGACCTTCGCCTTTGGCCTTGAGGAAGGCTTCCTTGCGCGTCCAGCAATTAAAAAAAGCTTGCTGCTTTTGATGCGGGGCCAACGCGCGAAACACGCGGCTTTCCTCAGCCGAAAAAAAACGCGCTGCGATGCCTTCGGCCTCGGCCAGCGGACGCAGGCATTCGATAT
>Ga0247727_10006111_pt1 | contig 23841 bp, 18 predicted proteins | sample WisWelCaveWW1625_FD_202498 | JGI IMG/M metagenome (GOLD analysis project Ga0247727, IMG submission 202498) | Biofilm microbial communities from Wishing Well Cave, Virginia, United States - WW16-25 | ecosystem: Environmental > Aquatic > Deep subsurface > Groundwater > Cave microbial mat | place... | reverse complement strand
GTCCCTGTTGTGCGGGTCGCGGTAGAGGGTTTGCAGCGCCTCCTGCTCGTTCATAGCTCGGCCACCGCCCTGTCCAGAATGTCGCTGATGGCCCGATTCAGCCTACACTTGCTTTCATAGAAGGTCTGGTCCGCATCGAATTTCACCAGCAGCGCGTTTTCGACGAAGCGGAGCAGCTTGTCCGTCTCCATCAGGTGCTTGTGCGAGGTTTTATCGGCGTCCTCGCACGACTTGTTGAACAGGTTTACGATCACGTGCTCGTATCGCCCGAGCGTCCTGTTCCACTCCTTCTGGTCGTTGAGCACCAGCGCCAGATTGAAGGCCAGATGGATCGGCGGCCTGAACAGCATCTGAGCCGCCAACGAATAAAGAACCAGCCCCAGGCCCAACCATAAGAGAAGGGAGCGTTCGTACTTCCACAGAATTGCCAGGCGCGGGGCGGCCAGGTCTTCAAGCTCGACCCTGATCTGCTGCCGGGTGGGCGGGATAGTGACAGAGGGCCGGTATTTGATCGGCGCGGGGCAGAAGCGCGCCTGCAGGTATCTGGACTGGCCCGCTCCAACCTGGTTCAGCTCGAGGTAGACGCCGTTGACCGGCTCGTTGGGGAGCGGCGGATGCGGCTTGAAGATCGGCTTGACGTTGGTCTTCTTTTCCCATTTCTCGCACGTCTCGGCCCGCAGCCGTTGAATGACCTCTCTGAACCTGGCGGCGATGTTCTCCTTCTGCTTCGCGTTGCCGGCGGCGCTGAGGCGGCTTTGATAGATAGCGTCGAGAGCGTTGTTCAGGTTGTAGAAGGTGTGGCCGCGTTCGCGCTCGTTCAGGATAGGTGCGATCTTGCCAGCCTCAGCTCGGTTGAACTCCTTCAGCGCGCCACTGTCCCTGACTTCGCTGAGAAACCACTGGGACGTAGCCTCTGCCACGGACACGTTGTTGGCCGCGGCGGCCACGCCCAGGTTGGCCACGCAGTGGGGCGGCTTGTCAGCGATCTCCAGGACGGCCGTCACGCCGGACAACTCGTCACCGCCGGTGTTGCACACCCAGAAGACCTGTGTCCTGGGATCTTTCTGGTCCAAGGCCCAGCCGTATCTGACTTCGTAGCGGTTGAGCGCCCACTCCTGCGTCTCTTTGAGCAGGAAGAAGGCGAGGGCGGTGAAAACGGGCGCGATGATCCATAGTAAGCGTAAGAGCCGGATTGCTATCAACATTGGCGAAGGCACCTCCTGATCATTTGACGCGTTCGATCTCCGCCCCCACGCCGCGCAGCTTCTCCTCGATCTTCTCGTACCCGCGATCAATGTGATAGACGCGGTCAATCCACGTCTCGCCTTCCGCCGCCAGACCGGCGAGCACCAGCGAAGCCGAAGCGCGCAAATCCGAGGCGATCAAGCGCGCGGCGCTTAGCGGCGACGGGCCGTGGACGTGCACGCTGTGGCCGTGAATTCGCAATTGCGCGCCCAATCGCAGCAGTTCGCTCGCGTGCATGAAACGATTTTCGAAGATCGTTTCCGTAATCACCGAATCGCCCTCGGCCTGCGTCATCAAAGCCATGTATTGCGCCTGCATATCGGTCGGAAATCCCGGATAGACCGCGGTCGTGACGTCAATCGCGCGCAGCTTGCCATCGGAGGCGGCGCACAAAGTGTGCTCACCGGTCTCTTCAATTGTCACCCCGGCGGCGCGCAGCTTTTCGATCACGGCCAGCAGATGATGCGGCTCACAGTTGGCGATTTCGAGTTCACTGCGAGTGATGGCTGCGGCGACCAGGAAAGTTCCGGTCTCGATGCGGTCGGGAATGATCGTGTGGTCGGCTCCGCTGAGAGCGTCAACTCCGGTGATCGTGATCGTTGGCGTACCTGCGCCTTCGATCTTCGCGCCCATTTTGGCGAGCAGACAGGCGAGATCAACGATCTCCGGCTCGCCCGCGGCATTCGAGATTCGCGTCACGCCGCGGGCGAGCGTCGCGGCCATCATCAGGTTCTCGGTGCCGGTCACAGTGACGGTTTCAAAGAAAATGTCCGCTCCGCGCAAACGATCCGCCCGGGCGGCGATTACGCCGCTGTGCAATTCGATCTTCGCGCCCATCTTTTCCAGCGCCATCAGGTGCAGATCAATCGGGCGCTGGCCGATGGCGCAGCCTCCGGGCAGACTGACGCGCGCTTCGCCGAAGCGCGCCACGAGCGGGCCGAGCGCCAGCACCGACGCGCGCATCGTTTTGACCAGCTCGTATGGCGCTTCGCAATTTTCGACTGCGCCGGCGTTGATCCGGTGCGTGCGCAGCTCGGGAACCAGCACAGTGCAGCCCAAATCTTCGAGCAAGCGCCGCATCGTAATCAGGTCGCGCACGTAAGGCACGTTGCGCAGCGTGACTGTTTCCGGCGTGAGCAGGGAAGCGGCCAGGCAGGGGAGGGCAGAATTTTTCGCGCCGCTGATCGCGACTTTGCCGCTCAATCGTTTTCCGCCGCTGATGCGAAATTTGTCCATAGAGTTCTGTTTGTAGCCGGCCGCCTCAAGGCGGTACTACAAACTCATTCCTCGTAATGTTCACTCTGCTGATGACGGCTTCTTTCCGGCGTCGCCAACGCGGCGAGAGCCAGAAACAGTTGCGCGTTCGACGTGATCTGCAAGTTGAATTCGACGAAGCTGTGAACGGCTATGGCAAAACATCCGGCCAGCGCGCCTAACACGACCGCGCGCTTCTGCGGCCTGTGCGTCTGCGCCGCCGAAAAGCCGCGCGCGAAAAGCAGGATCACAAAAAGCAGTGCGAGCACGCCGCCGATCAATCCTGCATCGGCCACGATCTGCAGGTAATCGTTGTGCGATTGTTCGACGCGCTGTGCGCCGGAGCTTTGATCGTAACGGGTGTAGGCGAACTGAAACGCTCCCAGCCCTACGCCGGCCACCGGGTGGTCTTTGATCAGACGGATGGTCGCGCTCCAGATGTCGCGGCGGCTGAAACGTTCGCTCGCGGGCAACTCACCCTGAACTTCGCTTTGGGTTTGCGAGATGTTTTGAATCAGGCCTTCAGAGCCGACCAGAAATGTCGCGCCGGCGAATGCGGCGAAGCCTAAAATCAGCGCCGCTGCGGATCGCAGCAATATTCCCGCGCCGCCCGCGCGTTTCGATCTTCGGCTCGAGATGAAATTGGGGATGGCGACCAGCGCCAGGAAGACGACCCCGGCCGCCAGCGCCAGCACGCCGCCGCGCGAAGCCGAAAGCGCAATGCCCGCGCCGAGCGCCAGCGCGCAACTGGCATAGACCGCCAGCCTCAGTTGTTTGACTACGCGGCCGATGATCAGTCCGCCCGCCAAGCCGGCGCCCATCACCAGAAATCCCGCAAAGTGGTTTCGGTTGACGAACGGCCCGAACGCGCCGCGCTGCCACAACGCCTTGCCGATGTAACTCTGCCCGATGCCGACCAGCGCGATCAGAACGCACACGGCGATGATCACGTTGACCGCCAGCGCGCGCCGTTCGTCGTCGTTGACGAAGGTGGCGAAGAGCAGGAAGAAGCAGAGCGAAGCGAAGATTTTGACCGCCGCCTGCGAAGTCACGTAAGCGTCGAAACTGATCGTCTGCCGCTCGCCGCCCTCGACTATCGGCAGGATTTGAACGATGGCCACGACGAGCAAGGCGATCATCGGCAGCGCGAGCGGGTTGGTGGCGATTTTCAAGCGCCCTCCTTTCACCGCCAGCGCGCCCCACATCAGCACGACCGCGAAGACGCAGACTTCCCATAGCGCGGTTGACCACGTCTCGACTGCGCCGTAAGGCAGCGGCGTCAGCGCCAGCAACGACAGCAGGGCGTAAAAAATGGCCTTTTCCAAAACGGCAGTCTCCGATTGAAAGAGTGAACGACGAAGATGAATTGATGGCTGATGCTACCATCGTTCATCGCCCATCGTCCATCTTTCAACTGCTCTCGTCGAGGCTTCGGTTGTGCGGATAGGCGGACAGGTATGCGCGATACCACCGTTCGAGCGCGGCCACCTGTTTGCGCTCGCGGCGCGTTTCGTAGACCGTGCGAATGCGAAAGGCCAGCACGATCGGGCAGATCGTGGCCAGCGTCGCGCCGATGAATGGCGCCTGTCCGAGTGCGAGCAGCAGTCCGAGCGCGGCGCCGAAGACGGGCAGCGCGAAGCTCAAATCGCTCAGGAACTGCATCCACAATGTGCGCTTGGGCGGCTCGTATCTCGGAATGGGAATAACCAGCAGCGCAGACAACGGCGAGACCGGCGCCACCTGACGGTCTTTGTGTTTCAGGGGCACAATGGGGGTCATAGTTGAGCACCTCTGCTTGATAGTGATGACGAAATGTCGCTCGCGTGAGGAGGTTTGAAATTACAGCCGAAACCGCGCTGGTTTTCGGTCGAGGGCAACTTGATCGAATGGTCGTTCGGCAATGTTTGACCGCTGGCCAGGAGCTTTGCCTGAGCCTTGATGACCGCGATTCTACCGCCTTCGCGCTCGATTGGAAACGAATTTAATGATTCGGCGAGCGGTTGCGCCAGTCTTCCGGCTTGGCGCCGCTCGTTTCATTTCGCTTTTTCCACGAGCTTGAACTCGTCGAGCCACACTCGGCCTTCAATCGGGCAGGGCGGCTCGGGGCAGGGCAGCCGCTGAATTCTGACAGTCACCGCTTCGGTTTGCGCGTTGGTCGTGAATTCAAGCGCGAAATCTGTCCACGGATGTTTGCCGTTTGGGAGCGGCGGCGTTGCGACCCGGACGCGGGCGCCGCCCACCAATTCATAGGCTGAGTCGAAGACTTCGATGATCGGCGTGCTCAAACTCTCCAGCTCTTCGATTTTGACCGAAAAAGTCAGCCGGTAATTGGTTGACGGCTTGACCGGGACGTTCTGGGTGGCGATGGTGAAGGCCGCGTTTCCTCTCACGTCGAAACCCGCGCGAAAGCTCTGCTGTCCGTCGCGCGGTTCTTTGCGGTCGAGGGTGATCTTCACGCCGGGCGCCGGTCTGATATGCCAGGTCAGAAAAGGCGTCTTGTCGTTGAGCGTGAGCTTGCGCTCGAAGCCGCCGTTTGCCAGCAGCGAGCCATTGTCGGGTGACGGGCGATCAGGAATCTCGACCGAATTCCAGACTTCGTAAGACTGCTTGAAATGGCCTGAGTTGAACAGGGCTTCCGCGACTCTCTGCGCGTCGTTTGCGGCGCGTGAATTCATCTCGCGCCAGATCGAAAGCGCATCGTCAACCCGTCCGCGGTTGATGAGCAGCGCGACCATCCTGGCTTTGACTTCCGGCGGAGGAGCGAGCGCCGCCGCAATCGCCCGCCCGTCGCCCTGATAAACATTCCACGCGTAGTCGAAGATCAGCGGCAATGCCGATGGACGGTTGCTCAGAGCCAGGCGCATCTGCGCGAACGATCCGTCGCGGTCTCCGGCGCGCAGCAGATGATTGCCGAAAGCCCAGCGCGGATCGAAATGATTCGGCGCGAGTTCGACGGCGCGCTCGAAGGCCTGGCGCGCATCCGCCGTCGAGCCGCTGCGGTCGAGCGCCCGCCCGAGCGCCAGCCAGACGCGATAATCATCCGCGCTCATCCGCGTCGCCGCGCGAAATTCGTCCAGCGCGACTTCCAATCGCGATTCCATCAGCTCTTCATTTGCGGCCTTCAGGTAAACGCCGCCGCGCCGCCAGTGTGTCAACGGATCGCGCGGCGAATATCGGAGCGCCAGATCCGCGCCTTCCAACTGCGCTTCGAGCGACAGGTTCGGACTGTTTTGCACGAAGGTCATCACACTGTCGCCGATGGCCGAGCGGACGATCATCCATCCGAGCGGAGATAATCCGGCGGCGAGCGCGAGCAGGAAGATGATGCGAACGGGCAATGGACGAAGTGGAACTGTGAGCATAGATTTTGATCAGTTCGGATTCGGGCGGTGAGAGCCTAGCCAATCTGACGCCGAACGGCAAGATTGACAGTCATCGAGAGATTCGGCGATACTTAGCCACTGTTCGACTGACATTGAATAAAGCTTTTGACAGCAAAATTTACCGTGACAGCCGGGTCGAGATTCGCCATCGCTTTCAATCCCCCCATCGAGTTTCTTTTGTGAACAGATGTGAGAGCCGGGCGGTTGAGAACAATGTTGCAGCGGCCACGCGCGCTGCAGCGGTCTGCCGGTGAAGTTAGCGGAGGTAGTTATGTTGCGGAGAGTTCTTCCGTGTTTCGGATCGTTGTTGGTTTTGATTTTTCACCTCTCGTTCGACGCGCAAGCGCAAACACCGGCGCAACCGCCGCCACAAACGCAAGCATCAACTTCGTCGCCTGCCCTGACTCCTGCCTTGCCCGCGCCGAATTCGGCAAACGATCTCAGTTATCGCATAGGGCCGGGAGATGAGTTGGACGTCCGCGTCTTCGGGCGCACTGAGCTTGGTCGCGTAGTCCGCGTGGACAGCTTCGGGCGCATTCGCCTGCCGTTCCTCGACGAGACGCAGGCCGCCTGTCTGACCGAGGCGCAGCTCGCCGCCGCCATCGCCGAGAAATACAAAAAGTATCTGCGCGATCCCCAGGTGGACGTGCTGGTCAAGGATTTCCGCAGCCAGCCGGTGGCCGTGATCGGCGCGGTGACGTCGCCCGGACGTTTTCAATTGCAGCGCCGCGTTCGTTTGCTCGAATTGGTCACTTTCGCCGGCGGCCCCAACACGCACGCCGGCAGCGCGGTTCACATCATTCACAGCACCGAGCACGATTATTGCTCGCCGAGTTCCGCAAAGGAGCAGCCGAAGCCCGAAGCAAAATCCGAGGGCAACGACGATTCGATCCTCCCGACGCTTTCTTCGATCAAGTTGAAAGAGCTGCTCGCTGGCGCTCCTGAAGCCAATCCTTTCGTGCAGCCCGGCGACATCGTCAGCATTCCCGAAGCCGACCAAATCTTCGTCACCGGCTCGGTAGTCAAACCCGGCGCCTATCCGCTCCTCAACCAGCTCACTCTCACACAAGCTGTCGCACTGGCGGGCGGAATCAATGGGGAAGGAGCCAGGGCCCGGGTGAGGTTGATTCGTCAGGTGCCGGGATCGGAGACTCGCAAAGAGACTGTTTACAACCTGGACGACATCCACCGGCGCAAGATTCAGGACATCGCGCTCGTGCCGAGCGACATCGTCGAAGTGCCCGGTTCGACAACCAGAGTCGCCGTGCGCAACATGCTCGGCGTGAGCATCAACATGCTCAGCGCATTGCCCTATTTCATCGTTCGCTAACCCCTGGGAGCGCAGGCGTCCTCGCCTGCTGGCTGACTGGAATGCAGGAAGAGACCAAAAACAAACTGATGACCGCCGAAGAAGCGGCGAATTTGCTGGATTTGAAACGCGATTATGTTTACGGGCGCGGCGTCGCCGTCGAGCGCGAAGAGACGCATCTGCGCGATTACTGGCGCATCATCCGCCGCCGTTTGTGGGTCCCGATCAGCGTCGTGGTGGTGACCGTGATGCTGGCGACGATCTACAACCTGCGCCTGCCTTCGATCTACGAAGGCGTGACCAAGATCGAAATCCAGCGTGAAGACCGCGTCGTCGAACTCAAAGACCTGCAGATCAACATGGGCGGCGGCGACGACACGCAATACATCAATACCAAGCTGAAGACGCTGCAAAGCCCCAAGATCGCTTACTTCGTGGCTAAAGCCCTGGACCTCGAGCATAACCACGAATTCCTGCCCGGAATGGCGCGACCGTTGAATTCGGCGACGGAAAGTCTTGACGTGACCGATGGCGAAACCGATCTGCAGGTCGAAATGCAGGGGCTTGACCCCTTCATTGACACGCTGCTCGGCAATGTCGAGGTCAAACCGGTGCGCGAAACCCGGCTGATCGAGATTCATTACCGCCACCGCCTCCCCGAGCTGGCGCGCAAAATCTCCGACACTTGGGCCGAAGTCTTCAAAACAGTCAGCCTCGAAGAACGTTACGACACGAACAAAGAGGCCGGAGCTTATCTGGAGAAGAGCGTTGCCAGGTATAAATTGAAGCTCAAAGAAGCGGAGGAGCGGCTGCAAAATTACCTGCGCGCCAACCAGGTGCTGCTCGATTTCGGCCAGAAGGAGAGCACCGTCGCCTCGCGCCTGGCCGAGCTTAATCACCTTCTGCTGCAAGCCGAGACCGAGCGCAAGAACGCGCAGCTCTCTTACGAATTGAGCCGCGGCGTGGGCGACGTCTCGACGCTGCCCGAAATTCAGCGCGACCAGATTGTTCAGGAGCTGAACAAGAAGATCACCGAATTGCGGCAGGTGCGCGAGCAGCTTCTGGTCGAATTCACCCCCGAATGGCCCGACGTCAAGAAGGTCACGCGGCAGTTGCAGCAGCTCGAAGGCGAGCTGCGCGCCTCGCATCAGCGCATCCTGAGCACGCTGGAAAACCAATACCGCACTGCCGTCCAGCGCGAAGATTCATTGCGCAAAGCTTTCATGCAGCAACGCGCCGAAACGATGCAGCAGAACGAAGGCGCTATCGAGGCCAAGCTCTTGCAGGCCGAGGTTGATTCGAATCGCCAGTTGCTCGACAGCCTGTTGCAAAGCCAGAAAGGGGTCGAAGTCTCCGCTGCCGGCCTGCTCAAGAGCAACATCCGCATAGCGGAAATGTCGCCGATGCCGCGCGCGCCGGTTGCGCCGAAGCGATTGCAGAACGTCCTGCTCAGCGCGCTGCTGGCGCTGATCGCCGGCATCGGCCTGGTGCTCTTCCTCGATTACATCAACAACAAGATCGAATCGGTCGAAGACATTGATCGTTACCTGAAACTGCCTGCGCTGGGCGTGATCCCCGTGCTCGAAAACGGCAACAAAGCGCGCCGCCTGCTGGGCAAAAACTCATTCGCAAACGAAGGCGACGGCAAAGAGCTGGCGCCGGCGATGGCGGGCAACGAATCGGTGATCCTGACTCAGGTCGAAGCCAATTCGTCAATGGCCGAAAGCTACCGCCAGCTTCGCACTGCGCTGTTGCTGTCGGCTGCCGGCCACGCGCCGCACACGCTGCTCGTCACCAGCAGCCAGCCCGCCGAAGGCAAGACCACCACCAGCGTCAACACCGCGATCTCATTGGCGCAAACCGGCGCCGCGGTTTTGATCATTGACGCCGACCTGCGCCGCCCGCGCGTGCACAAGATTTTCAATTTGAAGAACAATCAGGGGTTGAGCAATTATCTGGCGGGCGAAGGCGATCTTGGCGAGCTGATTCAAATCGCGTTGCCGAATCTTTACGTCCTGCCGGTCGGCCCGTTGCCGCCCAATCCGGCTGAGCTGCTTGGGTCGCCGAAGATGAAGCAGGTGGTCGAGACGCTTTCGGCAAACTTCGATTACGTCGTGATTGATTCGCCGCCGGTTTCGTCATTCGCCGACAGTCTGATCCTGTCGTCGCTGGTCGAGGGCGTGATCATCGTGGTCAAAGCCGGAATGACTCCGCGCGAGATGGCGCAGCGCACCAAAGCTCACCTGCAATCGGTCGGGGCGAAGATCCTCGGCGTCGTGGTCAATCAGATCAAGCTGCAACCGCACGATTATTACTACTATTCGACCTACTACAGCCGTTACTATTACGGCAACGGCGATGGCGATGGCGGCAGCGGCAAAAAGAAAAGCGATAGAGAGAAAGAGGACGACGAGTAGAAAGCGATTTTTGAAAGGCGAGCGATGAGCCATTGCTCCTTTGCTCATCGTGATGGCCGGCTGCGGCGTTGTTGCCATCTCGACTCCTGATTGAACTGAGCCGGTGTCCGGCGTCTGTTCCCGCCTGCCTCCCGATTTCCAAAATTTATCGTTACAGTTTTTGGCCGGATTTTGCGCGCTGGGAGCCGGCATAGACCGATTTCTACAAAGGCAAGGCGACGAAAACCAGAAGCTGCCTCGACACGAGGTTTCCTCTACGGTTTGAGATTGAAGGGGCGAAGTGTGCCCGCTTGCCGATCTTAAATCTCCGGTCTCGAGGCTCCGATCTCCAATCTCAAATCTCCGGTCTCGAGTCTCCGATCTCCGATCTCAAATCTCCGGTCTCGAGTCTCCGATCTCCAATCTCAAATCTCCGATCTCAAATCTGAAATCACTCCGTGTGCGGCATTTTCGGAATAGTCACAACCAGGCCGCGATCTGAATTGATCGAGCCGATCAACGCTGCCCTCCGCGCTCTCGCACATCGCGGCCCCGATGACGAAGGCATCGAATTCATCGGCGACGAGCGCGCCGGATTGACCGTCGCCTTCGCGCACCGCCGGTTGGCCGTCCTCGACCTTTCTTCGGCGGGCCATCAGCCGATGCGCGATGAAGCGACCGGCAACTGGATCGCCTACAACGGCGAGGTCTTCAATTTCCGCGACGTTCGCCGGGAGCTTGAGAAACGCGGGTTGAAGTTTCATTCCGAAAGCGACACCGAGGTCTTGCTGAAAGGTTTCGGACTGCTCGGCAAGGATGCGATCACCGACTGGCGTGGGATGTTTGCATTCGGATTCTGGGATGCCGAAGAGCGCCGCCTCGCGCTCGTTCGTGACCGTCTGGGAATCAAGCCGCTTTACTACTGCCACGACGACGGCACGTTCATTTTCGCTTCCGAGCTTCGCGCATTGCTTGCGACTGGCTTTGTGCCGCGCCGCGTTTCGCCAGCCGCGCTGGACAGCTATCTCGCCTGCGGCTCGGTCGGGCAGCCGCTGACCATCATCGAAAACGTTCACTCGGTGTTGCCCGGCCACATTTTGATCTTCAAAAACGGGCGTGTCCGGACAGAAGCTTATTGGGAATTGCGCGCCGGCGCCCCGGATCAACAGGTTCACGACGAACGCGCATTGGGCGAAGAGATGGGCGAGATGTTGGCAGAGTCGGTGAAGCTGCGACTGGTTTCCGACGTGCCAGCCGGCGTCTTCCTGAGCGGCGGAATTGATTCAAGCTCGGTAGTCGCGCTGATGCGGCGAGCTACGAACAGCAGCATCAAATCCTTCTCGGTCTGTTTCAAGGAGCAGGAATTCAGCGAGAGCGGTTACGCCGAAAAGATCGCGCGACGTTACAACACCGGCCATCACTCGATCCTCGTCGCGGAAGCAGAAATCCTGGCGAAGCTGCCCGGAGCTTTGCGGGCGATGGATCAACCTTCGATAGACGGCGTCAACACCTTCATCGTCTCCGAGGCGGCGGCGAAGGCGGGGTTGAAAGTCGCCTTGTCCGGGCTTGGCGGCGACGAAGTGTTTGGGGGCTACGGATTTTTCCGAACCATAGCGCGCGATGAACGATTGCGAAATCGGGTGAAAGCCGCGCCTTTGAATTTGCGGCGCGCAGCCGCAGCCACGATCAGTGCAGTCGCCGCGAACAATCGCGCAGCGAAGCTCAGCGCGCTGCTTCGCGCCGATCAGCTTAACGAGCATTCCGTCAAATTACATCGCCGGCTTTTCACCGCCGAACAGCGCCGCGCGTTGCTGGGCGCGAACCGATGCACGTCGCCGGCGCTCGACGCTTGGGCTGATCGTCAAATGTTCAATTGCGCAAACGCCGATGCGATAAATCAAGCCTCGGCGCTGGAGCTGGGCGGGTATCTGAGCGACACCCTGCTGCGCGACACCGATGCGATGAGCATGGCGCACAGCCTCGAAGTCCGCGTCCCGCTGATTGACCACAAGATCGTCGAGAGAATGCTCGCAATTCCCGGCAAATTGAAATTGCGGCGGAATGAGCCGAAGTGGCTGCTAGTTGACGCCGTCGGCGGTCTCCCGCGCGAGATCATTGATCGCCCGAAGCGCGGATTCGAGCTGCCATTCAAACAGTGGCTGGCCGGAGCATTGCGCGATCAGGTCGAAGCCACGCTGCGGTCATCGCATCTCGCCGAATTTCTGCGCGCAGACGCAATGCGGAAAATCTGGCGCAGCTTTCTATCCGGGCGCACCACCTGGTCGCGCGTTTGGAGCCTTCACGTGCTGGGCGAGTGGGCAAGATTGAATCTGTAACAGCAATTGACTGGGATTATCGAATATAATTTGAGCCGTCTTCACCTTCCGAATGCTCGCTCCCTTCGCAATTAAAACGTCAGGCATCTCCAAGCTGTACCATTTGGGCGAGCGCCCCAGGCTCAATCGCACATTCCGCGACACCTTGGTTGATTCGCTCAGCCGTCTCAACCCGCTCTCTCGCTACAGAAACAACGGGGCGGCGAGCGGACAGACCGATTTGTGGGCGCTGGACGATGTCAGCTTCGAGGTCCGGCCCGGCGAGGTCCTTGGAATCATCGGGCGCAACGGCGCGGGCAAAAGCACGCTGCTCAAAATCCTTTCGCGCATCACGGAGCCGACCAGAGGATGCGCGGAAATTTACGGGCGTGTCGGCAGCCTGCTGGAAGTGGGCACTGGTTTTCATCCTGAGCTGAGCGGGCGGGAGAATATCTTTCTCAACGGCTCGATTCTCGGGATGACACGCCGCGAGATCGAAATCAAATTCGATGAGATTGTAGCTTTCGCCGAGCTTGAGCAGTTCATTGACACTCCGGTCAAACGTTACAGCAGCGGGATGTACGTTCGACTCGCCTTCGCAGTCGCGGCGCACTTCGACCCTGAAATCCTGCTCGTTGATGAAGTCCTGGCGGTCGGCGACGCCGCGTTCCAGAAAAAGTGCCTCGGAAAAATGAGCGACGTGGCGAAACACGGACGGACAATTCTGTTCGTCAGTCATAACACGGCGGCGTTATTGAATCTGTGTGATCGCGGCATCCTGCTGGACAAAGGTAAGCTGGTTGAGGATGGCGCTATCGAGCCGGTCATTCAAAGCTACCTCAAGAGTCTTCGCGTGGCTACTCCGTGGGACCTCTCCGGCTACGAGGATCGTCAGGGGAAGGGAAGGGTCAGATTCACCTGCGTGCGCTTTGAAGACTTGTCGGGTAACACGATTGAGCACGGAGTTTCAGGAGAGCCGCTGGTTGTTATCCTGGATTATGAGTCCGCCGCTAATCGCTCCCTGCCGAATTGCCGCGCGTCGGTGACTTTTTACGATGGCCTCGGGCAGGTGTTGTTCAATTGCTCCAGCGAATTGGTCATCAGCGATCCGGTCACGCTGCCGCCTTCGGGCGTGATTCGTTGCGTCATCCCGCGACTGCCGCTGAGCCAAAACCAGTACCTCCTCACACTCTTTCTGGAAGTAAATCGGGAGGTCGAGGATTGGATACACAATGCTATCGAGCTGAACGTCGTTGATGGCGATTTTTATGGCGCCGGCAGGTTGTATCCCGATGGCTGGCGAGGCAAAGGCGTGCTGGTGCCTCACCGATGGATTGTTGACGGCAAATGAACCTGCCTAAAATCAGCGTAATTACACCTTCGTACAATCAGGTGAGATTCATCGAGCAGACAATCCGCTCGGTTCTGTCACAGCAATACCCGAACCTCGAATACATAATCATTGACGGCGCCAGCACGGACGGCAGCGTCGAAGTCATTCGCAAATACGAGCCCTGGCTGGCTTATTGGGTAAGCGAACGAGACCGAGGTCAAAGCCACGCGATCAACAAGGGTTTTGAGCGAGCCACAGGGCAAATACTCTGCTGGCTCAACAGCGATGATTATTACCTGCCAGGCGCATTGCTGACGGTAGGCAGGATGTTGGCCGGCGGCGCGGGCAATTACGCTTTAGTCGGCCATTGCCTTAAGGTTTATGAAGACGGCCGATCGCCGGTGAAACTGGAAGGGCGTTACGAAAACCGGCGCCGGCTGCTTCAGTTCTGGAAAGGCTATCAGATGCATCAACCGGCCATATTCTGGCGCAGGGAGGTATTTGAAAAGGTAGGATGCCTGAGCGAAGAGTTAAATCTGATCATGGATTTTGATTACTGGGCGAGAATCTCCAGGTATTTCGATTTTGTAAATGTTGATCGGGTGCTGGCTTGTTGTAATTACCACGCGGAGGCGAAGACGGGCGACGGTTACGCGCGGTATCACCGCGATTTGAAAAGGTATGCCAGCCGTTATTGGGGGTCGAAGCTTACGGCGGAATTCTGGCGACTGCGATTGTCAATGCTGAGCCATTTCAATATTCAACCGCTGAAGAACAGAGCATTGCAGTTAATCAGGCAAGGCGTTTTTCGGAGCCGATGGAGTTGACCACCGCGCACAATTACCCCCGTATCTCAGTGGTAGTTCCGGTTTACAACGGAGCACCAACTATTTCTCAAACAATAGAATGTTTGTTACAGCAAAGCTTACCGCCCGCCGAAATAATTATCGTTGATGACGGATCAATGGATCAAACACAGGAGAGTTTGCGCGGATTTGGAGGGCGAATTACTTGTTTGGCTCAGCCGAACAACGGACCAGCTTCAGCCCGAAACCGTGGAGTAAGAGTTGCAAAGGGCGATTTCATAGCGTTCACCGACAGCGATTGCCTGCCGGAGAGGGACTGGTTGCTCAATTTGTCACTTGGCTTCGACGATGAGCGAGTTGCCGGAGTCGGAGGCGTCGTCAGAAGCGCTATTCGGGGATTGACCGGCGAGTACGTTGATGCAATCCGATTGCTCGATCCGCAACTCGACGAAAGAGGTGAAATACCTTACTTGATTACTGCGAATGCCTGTTTCCGTCGTGAGGCATTAATCGAGGCTGGGCTGTTTGACGAACGATTTCGCAAGCCGGGCGGAGAAGAGCCTGATGTTTGTTTGAGGATTAGACGTCTGGGATATGAATTTCGATTCGTGGAACAGGCTTTGGTTTATCATTATCACCGCCAGACAATCGGCAGTTTGCTGAAGACCATCGCGAATTACGGCGAAGGGTTGTACGTTCTCAGCCGGTTATGGCCCGATTACAGTATCGAAAACCCTTTCAGACGGCTGCTTGGAAGGTTGATTGAATTGCGATCTATTGTCCGGCGGATCCCGGTTTATGCGAGGCGGCACGGCTTACTGAGAGCCGTCTATTTTTCTCTGGTGGATTATCTGAGGCAGATCGCGTACATTTCAGGTTATTTGCGAGGCAGAAGGCGTGAAGCCTGAGGTAAGCGTGGTCATTCCTGCCTATAACTCCGAAAAGCACATCGCCGAAACTCTGCGCAGCGTTCTTGCCCAGACTTATAGAAATTACGAAGTCATAGTGGTTGACGACGGCTCAAGCGACGGAACATTGCGCCTGGCGAGAAGCTTCGAGCCGCAGGTCAAGGTATTGACTAAGAAAAATGGCGGACCTGCATCCGCACGGAATCTGGCGATAAGTAACTCGCAGGGCGATTACATAGCTTTTCTTGATGGCGATGATTTATGGGTAGAAGACAAGCTGGAGGAGCAGGCAGCCTTTCTCGATGGAAATCGAAGTGTCGGGCTGGTGTATGGCGAGGCGTTGATGTTCACCGAAAGTGACGGCGAGAAAAAGATCGGAAGTAAGATCGGATATACGACCGATCCTTCGTTCAGCTCGTTGCTATTCGGCGATTATATCCCGAACTCGACTGTGATGATTCGCCGAGCCTGTGTTGAAAAAGCCGGCCTGCTGAATGAAAGCCGGGAATTGATCGGGGTCGAGGATTACGAATACTGGATGAGGATCGCAAAACATTTCGCAATAGCCGGAATTCCACGCCCTCTGGCCTATTACCGGATTCGTGATGGGAACCTGATGGGAGACGGCAGCGACATCAACAAAGGGTTGAATCTTTCCGTCGCCGCGATCCGTGAGATAGAGCGACTCTATCCTGGTTTGTGGGAAGAGTGTCAGGTTGATCGCGAGATGCTCTTCGCCAGATTACACGTCAGGGCCGGATTCGCCTGGAAGCAGAAGCGTGATTGGAAGCAATGCGCAATCAAATTCAGAGAAGCTTTGGGCTTTAGCCGGCGCCCGCGGGTTTTTCGATGGATGGCGGCGGCGATGTTACTGAAGCGTTGGTCGTAAGTCCTCAAGTGAAGATTACTTTCGTTCTGCCGATGTACCTTGATAGCCCGTCAGGTGGATTCAAGGTAGTTTATGAATATGCAAGCCGGCTTCAGGAACGCGGACATCAAATCTCCGTGGTTCATCCGCGAAATCCGGAGCCGCAGTTTGAACTCAAGGAATCGGTGAAAAGCATTTTCTGGGATTTTAAATTGAGGCTGAAGCATCGCCCGCTAATCCCCTGGATTGATATTCATCGCGGAGTGAGACTGATTCTGGCCCCTGATTTACGCGAAGGGTTTATACCTGATGGGGATGCGATATTTGCCACCGCGTACCAGACGGCGTTCTGGGTTGACAAGTACGGCGCCGGAAAAGGTAACAAATTCTACCTGATTCAATCATACGAGGATTGGAATGGGCCGGGCGAGAAAGTTCGCGCGAGCTGGAATCTGCCTTTGCATAAAATAGTCATATCACGCTGGCTGCTCGACACGGCTCGTGATCTTGGTGTGGCTGATGGAACCGATTACATTCCAATCGGACTCGATTTTTCACAGTTCAGAATCACACTGCCGATAGATCAAAGAAGCGCCTCTCGCGTGGGTATGCTTGCCCACCCTAACGAGATCAAAGGCGCAAAAGACGGAATCGCCGCCCTGGAAATGGCTCGGGCCGAACTGCCTGATCTGCAGGCTGTGTTATTCGGAAGCCATCCGTGCAGCGCAGAGATACCTGGGTGGATTAAATATGTGTATCGGCCCTCTCCTGAACTGCTTCCGGAGATTTACAATTCGTGCCAGGTGTTTTTGAACCCTGGTTGGGCGGAAGGTTGGGGCTTGCCTGCGGCAGAAGCCATGGCCTGCGGATGCGCGTTGGTATCAACGGCGAACGGCGGGGTAAACGAGTTTGCGTCTGACGGCGAATCGGCATTGCTCGCCTCGGTCAAATCCCCCGGCGAGTTGGCGAGACAGTTACTTTGCGCGCTGCGCGACGAGAAATTACGCCATCGTATCGCTCGGAATGGCGCCGAGCAGGTTCGGCGGTTCACCTGGGATTACGCGGTCAGCTCTCTGGAGAAGTTACTGATCGAGAAGACCGGTAAAGGTCTTTGAAGGTCTTTGAATGCGGGCGATGCAACAACCGTTGGTTTACGTCATCGTGCTCAATTTCAATGGTCGTCGCTGGATCGAAGCCTGTATTGCCTCATTGCTCAACGCCAGGTATAGCAACTTTCGCGTAGCGCTGGTTGATAACGGCTCCGGCGATGGCAGCGTCGAGCTTGTGCGATCCAAATTCCCCCAAATACAAATAATATCGAACGACGACAATCTTGGCTTTTCGGAAGGTAACAATGCCGGTATTCGTCAAGCCTTGGCGGGTTACGCGGATTACGTTGTGTTATTGAACCCGGATACCAGGGTTGAGCCTGAGTGGCTGGATGAACTGGTAGCCATCGGAGAGGGCGAAGGGAGCGTGGGGATTCTCGGCGCGGCGCAGCTTGAATACGATGGCGAGGAATTCAATAGCTGGACGAGAAGCGCGGCGCGCGAATACCTGGATGAGTTGAAAGACCTGAAATCGGCGCGCGCCTGGATACCAGTGGAATGGGTCGAAGGCGCCTGTTTTGCCGTCAAGCGAAAAGTCTTCGAAGAAATTGGCTTGCTCGATCCCATCTATTTCTCTTTTTACGAAGAAATTGATTTTTGCCGTCGCGCAGCTTGTCGAGGTTATCAGATCGCGCTTGTTCCACGCAGCCGCGTCCATCATCATCGCGGGGGAAGTTGGGAAGCCGATCCTTCTATCAAACGCGAGCGCGATTATCATTGCGACCGCAGCCAGTTTATCTATGCCTCAACGGATCCGCGCAACTCCGTCTTTCGTAACCTCCGGTGGTACTTCGTAACTCTGGGCGCGAAACTCAAAGGCGTAGTAAGCGGATTCAGCCCGGTTCGGTTGTTCGATCTGGCCCGCATCCAGATTGATCTGATAATAATGTCGGGAGCTATCGTCAGCAAATGGCGGCGTGATCGCGCCCGGCTGTTATCTGTGAAATGAGCGAAGTTGAAGTTTCAGTCATAATCCCGACTCGCAATCGGGCCGGAGATTTAAGAGCGTGCCTGCAGGCGTTGGCTTTGCAGGATTTTCCGCGTGAAAGCTATGAAGCCCTTGTGTGTGACGACGGATCCGAAGAAGACATAAGCAGGATTGTCGAAGAGTTTCGGCAGGACGGGTTTGACGTTCGTTACCTGACGCAGGAGCCGAGAGGACCTGCTGCGGCTCGCAATCTCGGAATTCGCCATGCGAAAGGAAGCATCATCGCTATGACCGATAGCGACACTCTGCCGGATCGGTTGTGGTTGAGAAAGCTGTGCGAGGCTTTTACAAACAATCCCGGCGCAGTTGCGGTCGAAGGTCTGGTGTATGCGGCTAATGAGGGCGAATTCGATCCGCTCGGCGAAGGGCCGGCTAACAAATCGGGCGGAGTCTATCTGACCTGCAACTGCGCCTATCGTCGCGAAGTATTACTTCAAGTCGGAGGATTCGACGAAACATTTCCGTATCCTGCCTACGAAGACACGGAGTTGGCCGCGCGCGCGCAGCAGATCGGACGCATCGTCTGGGAGCCTGAAGCGGTGGTCATTCATCCGCAACGGCTTCTGACTTTGCGCGCCGTGCTTAAAAAGCTCAGGCATTGGGAGTATGTGTTATTGATGGGGCATCGTTACGGCTACCTTGCCTGGAAGCAGTATCCGACCAGGTATCCGAGACTACGCGTGGTGTTACTTTCGGTAATTGCATTGCCTATGGCTAAGTTTGAAGCGGCGGTGAGGTGGATCGGACATAAGCCGAAGGACGCCGTCAAGCTATTGGGGTTTGGGATAATTGAGAGCATAGGCGCTTTGGCGATAGTTATGCCGATGGCTCTGTTCGGCGGGTATCGGGAGAGAATTGCCAGGCGCAGGTATTTGTGATCTCAGGTTTTCGATGAGCGAGGCGCCGAATGTTACTCACCGTCCGCTGGTTTACGTTATTGTTTTGAACTACCGGATGCGCGAGCAGGTAATTGAATGCCTGAGATCATTGTCGCATCTCAACTACTCCAACTATCGGATTGTGTTGGTGGACAATGGATCGAAGGATGGAATTGAAGAGGCCGTCAGGCGCGAATTTCCGGCCATCGCTGTAATTCAAACCGGCGCCAATCCGGGCTACACGGGAGGGAATAACGCGGGTATCAAGTTTGCGCTCGATAATGGCGCAGACTATGTGCTGATTGTCAATCCGGACACCGTGACGATCAACCCGAGTTTCGTTGACGAGATGGTTGATTACGCCGAATCTCATCCCGAAGTCGGAATAGCGGGGCCGCGAGTGTTTTTGCGGGAGCGCGGTAAGGTTCAAAACACAGTGCTGTTTGCGCCCGGATTGTGGCGCAATGCGGTGAACTGGTTTCGGTACCGGATGAATCCACAGTCGCTGGAGTTCTCAAGGGACGAGGTGATCGAGGCGGAAGTGCTCAACGGTGTTTGCCTGCTCGTTCGCGCGGAATGTTTGCGCCAGATTGGTCTGTTTGACGAAAACATTTTTATGTACATCGAAGACGCCGATATGGATTACCGCGCGCGCCAGCAGGGGTGGCAGGTGAAATATCTGCCGATTGACAGTGTGATTCACCGGCAGAAACGCGAGGGCTACCAGATGACCGGATTGGCCAGTTTTCTGCTCAGGAGAAATTCGGTTTACTACCTTTGCAAAGCCGGAAAAAGATTGGACGCGTGGGGCTACGCTACGCTTTCGCTGTTGCTGCTGTTTGTGCGGGGAGTTTTGACTTTGAACAAACCAGGTTTTGGCGAATATCTGCAATTTATAGGAAGACTGGCGGCTGCTTATCGGGTAATATTATTCGACCGCAAGTTGGACGAATCGTTCGGCCCCCCCTTTTCGATAGATCAAAGATGAGAATATTACAGATTGGATTACCGTTGTTATTAGTGTTGCTTGCGACTCCGGCGAAGCAGGCTCAAATTTCTGTCGCCGGAGGCATCCGCGCAGAAGCAATGCGGAAGGACACAAGCAGCATGGGCAGGCCGTTGCCGTTGGCGGGGCATTGGAATCTGGGGGAAGCGAAGAATGGTTTCGGCCCTGATTATCAGATGAAGATGATCGAGCAGGGGCATTATCTGTTGCCGTGGTTTCTACTGCCCAATCCCAACGCTAATAGGGAAGACCCGCGATGGATCGCTTACTACGAAGACTCGATCAAGCGCGCGGCTGAGATGAGGCTGCCGATTGCTTTGGTCGGCACGCAGTGGGAGGCGATGCTCTCGGTTGATGACGAATACCTGTACCTTCCGCCTGATCAGAATCCGAACGTGGCGATGACCGATGGCAGGATTCGACGGGAAGTGTCGCCGTTCGGTCCCCAGAGCGCCTGGTACGAGGTCGGGATGAAGTGGGGATCGAGTCAGATGATGAAGCGGTTGCAGGAATTGTATCCGGATCCGCCGCTGGTTCTGCTGATCTCGAACAATGAACACGTGAAGCTGCAATGGACGAAGGTCGAAGATGATCGCCGCTTCGCCAGGTGGTTCGGCAGAGGGCTGGAGGATGATTCCAGGCGCAAAGTCGTAGGCGACGGATGGATTGCGCGTTATCGGGCTTTGCAGCAAGGCTTTCGCGATGGGCTGACCAGCGCGGATTGGAGAGAGAACTCTCTGTTCATTGGCTACGACGCTTTCGGGCCGGCTCATTTCGGGCGCTGGGCCGGATGGATGGAGTATTCGCTCTACAGTAAAAGCCGCATTGATCCGTGGCCGCTGGCGTGGGATGGAGGCTCGCCTTCGTTCTACGTTTATAACTGGGCGGCGATGACCGATTACACGGTCTTCAGCCCTCAGATCGAGACGATGAACTGGGTGTTTATGCAGTCGGAGGCGCGCAGGCTCAACCCGATTTTCTGGTTCGAGATGTCGGTCTGGGACGGGCACGAACCGGCGATGGAGAATGACAAGCGGAAGGCGTATGCGCGAGCCGGGCAGCAGTTCACGCCCGAACGTTACGGCGGAATGGCGCAATTCGGAATGTGGCTGCTGCGCCCGCGCGTGGTGCGCGAATTTCGCGGATGGCAGGACACGCTCGATCAGGCCGAGGCCTACTTTCTGCCGATTGTCGAAGCGGTTGATCGCGTGCACAACAACCTGACGCTGCGCGAGTTCTGGCGCAAAGGCTCGCTGGTGGCGAACCGCGCCAGACCGCATCCTTACCAGACGGCGATTCCGGCTGAATATCAGAATGTTGACCGGTGGTTCCTGCTCGATACTTCGCTCGATCCGAAGCGCCCGTGGGAATTGGGGACTCCGCTGCCTGTCTTTGCGCTGGCGCTGGCGCTGGGCGATGCGCCACAGCGTCAATGGCTGATTTACGCGCACTCGCCGTTGGGGGCGCGACAGTTTGTGCAGGTTACGATCCCCGAATATCGCGCCGTGTCCATCACCGTCGCCGTAGGAGGCTCTTTTTTCCTGGTTGACGAAAAGAGCGGGCGCGCACAGGCTGTGAATTGAGACGATGAAGCGGGTGGTGTTGCTCAACAACGTGCCTGCGCCTTATTTCGATCCGCTGTTTGAAAAGCTGGGCGGAGAATCCGGGTGGCAATTGACTGTTTGTTACTCGTCGAGTTGGAACGAGGACGTCGGATGGTTTGAAAAGTCATTGGCCGAAAACGCCGCTCATCGCACAATCATTCTTGATCGGCAAAACCCGAGGCTGAGGTCGAAGCTCGGGTCTTCCGCAGCCGCCGCAGTCGCGTTGGCGAAAATCTTGATCGGCGAGCGGCCGGATTATCTGATCTGTTACGGGTACACGCTGGCGCCGCAAATGACCGCGCTGTTGTGGGCGATGATGACGGCCACTCCGTTCGCGTTGATCGGCGATGCCAACTATTTCAGCGATGCGGCAGTGGGAATGAAGAGGTTGGTCAAAAGCGTCTGGCTGCGGTGGCTCGCGCGGCGCGCGGCGGCGTTGATTGCAGTCGGGACGGCCAGCCGGAGGTTCTGGGAAGCTTACGGCGGGAAGGCGGAGAAAATCTTTGAAGCCCGGTTCGCCGTTGACAACGACTTTTTTGCGAGAGAGTGCGAGAAGAGAAAGGAAGAGGCCGCCAGATTGAGATCGCGGCTGGGGTTGGCCGGCAAAACTGTCTTTCTGTTCGTCGGCAGGCTCGTCGGTCGCAAGAACGTTGACCTGATCGTTCGCGCTGCGCGGCAATTGAACGATGATCGCCAGGCGGTTGTGATTGCCGGTTCGGGCGAAGAGAAGAATGCGCTCGAAGAATTGGCGGGAGGCGATCCGCGAATAATTTTTGCCGGCAATGTGCGGCCCGATGATTTGCCGGACTATTATGCGATGTCGGACGTTCTGGTCTTGCCTGCTGCCCGGGAGCCGTGGGGACTGGTAATCAACGAAGCGATGGCGAGCGGGCTGGCGATCATCGCGCATCGTCATTGCGGCGCGGCCGTTGACCTGGTGTCACCGGACAACGGCGTCGCGCTTGAAACATTCTCGGTCGAGGAGCTGAGCGAGGCGATGCGGCTGATGGCCAATGACCGGTCGGTGCTCGATTCAATGAAGGCGCGTTCGCTGAATAAGATCAAAGCCTGGTCAATTGACGCGGCGGCCAGCGGGATTATCCGAGCGGTTGATCGGACGGCAGAGCGGAGCGCCAATCGCGCGCCGGTTTCGGATTTGGAAGAAGAGCAATGAGAGCATCGGCGGTGCTGGTCATCCTGGTCGCAGCCGTCCTGTGGTTGCTGCGCTATCGTTTCCGCGACAACTTCTTGCGGGCTTACGGGCTGTTCTTTTTGATCCTGCTGGTTTATGCGTCGAACAAGGAGTATTACGGCATCTCGCCGGAAATGTCGGAAGGGGCTTTCAGCCCAGTGAGCCTGGTCAGGTGGGGATTGTTGCTGGTCTTCGCCTGGGCTGCGTGGCGGATGAAGACGCCTTTGGCAGTTCGGTCGGATGTTGCGCTGGTCACGACCATCATCCTGCTGCTGACTGATATGCTGGCGTCCGCATTGTACGCCGACAGTTTCAGCTATTCGTTTATGCGCAGCGCGAGCTTTGCGCTGCTGGCCTTCGGGGTGATGAAAGGGTTGAGCTCGTACCTGTATGGCAGCGTCAATTGCCTGCACTTTTTCCGCTTCAAATACTACCTCGCGTGGATAACGATTGCGCCGATGATGTTCATGCTGCTTTCCGGCATAGGTTACGGCGTGACGATCATTATGAATCAATACGCGGGGATGTTCGGCAATCAGAACATGTACGGGACATTCTCCGCGATGATCACACCTTACGTGCTCTTCCACTGGCGCGTCGTGGCGCAGAAGCGGTGGGTGAAATGGGCTGATGTCGTCCTGCTGGGGTTGATCTTCGCCGGCTTGTGGTACTCGAATTCGCGCAATGGGCTGACCTCGTGCGTGGTTGCGATTGCGACCTATTTCTTCGTGATCAATTTGCAGGGACGCGTCAAGCTCATCGCCGCCGCCGTGTGCCTCGTCCTGGCGGTTGCGATATCGCCGTCATTGAAAGGCGACCTGACCCGTTTCGTCCGCAAGGGTATTGATAAATCGGTGGAGGTCACCAGCTTCTCTTCTCAATTTCTCGAAGAGAAGCGTTACGAGATGTGGAAGGGCGTGTTGCCGTTGTTCTGGAAGGAGCGGCTGACCGGCTACGGCTTCGCGTCGTCGCACCTGCTGGTCTTTCCGTTCACGAAAGACGAGGAGGCCGGACGCGCGCTGCACAACAGCTATCTGGAGATTTTCGGCGACCTCGGGCTGCCGGGATTGATTCTGCTCCTGCTGATTTTGTATCGCATAACCTTCAAAGCCCTCGCGCTCATTCAACAACGCGGGGAATATCTCGAACGCAGCATCAATGCGGTCTTCATCGCCGTGTTTGTCGCCGGATCAGCCAATGCCTGCTTTGAAAGCTGGATGTTTTCGGTCGGCAATCTGACCTCGTTG
>Ga0247727_10006110_pt1 | contig 23844 bp, 21 predicted proteins | sample WisWelCaveWW1625_FD_202498 | JGI IMG/M metagenome (GOLD analysis project Ga0247727, IMG submission 202498) | Biofilm microbial communities from Wishing Well Cave, Virginia, United States - WW16-25 | ecosystem: Environmental > Aquatic > Deep subsurface > Groundwater > Cave microbial mat | place... | reverse complement strand
GCGCGAACGCGACAACGAGCACCGCCCACATTAACAAGCGACGATACCCCGCGCGCCATTGTTCGTACAGATACAACAGCCACGGCAAATACGCCGCTACGCTCAATACGTTCGGATGCGTGATCCGAGCTGCGCCAAAGCCGCCGAGCATCAACACCGTCGCCGCGAGCATTGCGCCAACCGTTGAAATGTTTTTTACGCGCGCAAATAAAAACATGCCCGCGCCGAGAAACGCGAGATGCAAGAGAATATCGTAATTTAAGGCAAGGTCAATCGGGAGCAGGCGATACAAAAATAAATGCAGGGGATCCAATGCGCCCGTTTGCATTTCCGCGAGGAGTGGAATGCCTGTGAGGATTTCGGGCTGCCACAGCGGTAAGCGTCCCGCGCGCAACGCGTCGGCGTACAAGACACGCGTTGGAAAAAAGAAACGCGCAATGTCGCCAAAAAAAAACATGCCCAGTCCAAATGTTGCGCGCCAATAAAATATAAACGGAAGCAGGAGAATAAACGCGAGCGCGAGCCAGTCCCGAAAAATTCCAAACCCGTTTTTTGCAAAAAAACGGGTTTGGAATTTTTCTTGGTCTCTAACCTTAGGGTTTGACATTTTCGATGTTCACTTCTGCCGTCGCAGGCACAATACTTTCGACCGTGATTTTAGCAGGCACATTCACCGCGCGCAATTGGCTCTGATACGATCCTTCCTCGCAGCGCGGCGGTGTGGCGACAATCTGAACATCATCCGTTTTCAATGTTTGCAATATGGGGAGAGGTCCGGACAAGATCACTTCAACCGTATCGGGCGAAACCTTGGCGGGCAGGTTGCAGGATTCCGAAACGCTGACTTGACGGCGCACCGTCAAACCACTCAAGACAGGTTCCACTGCGACGCGCAACATCACATCATTCGCATTCAAAACGGAAACGCCTTCGGGCAATTTCAAACGCACGCGTTTGGTAATACTCTCTTTCGCGCCCGCCACATCCAACGCTTCCGTTTCCACAAACCCGCCGAGTTGATTCAACGCGTTGGGCGCGCCGACGAGCGTTACCGTTGCGGGATCAACACTAATGTCACTTACCCAATAGCCCGACGCCACCGTACCGGCAATTAATGCTTTCACCGCCGCGTCTTTGTAACCGACGCGTTGTTCAATCGGAAGATGCACCTTGACGGTGGCAGGTTCGATTTTCAAATTTTGAATCTGGTTGCCTTGCGCGTCGTGCAGCGCGACACTTGCTTCCCGATCCACCGCGTTTTTCGCGCCGCGTAACGCCACTTCCACCGTCGCATCATTGACGCGTTCGATTTCATTTTGCGGACCCGTCACGGTGACCATTGCGGGCGTCACTTCGGGCGTTTTCATTTCGTAACCGAGGGGGGGTTCGTCCAACACGCGCACGCGCACCACCATCGGCACTGCGCGAATTTTTTCGAGGCGCACTTGGACGACCGGCGGATCAATTGCCAACACGCGCACGCGCGGATCAACACTCGTCGTGGTGAGAGGAACGTTTGCTTCCCCTTCCGCGAGACCACCCAAGTCGGCGGAGATTTGAAAATTGGAATTGTTGAGCGTGTCCCAGATGGACGATTCGGTACGAATTCGCACGCGCGCGGCAAGGCGCGACGGTTCGAGCAGCGTCAACCCTTCGCCGCGATTTTCAAACGTGATCGGGATCGCATCGGGGAACAATCCTTCGCGGACGGGATTTTCTTCATTTGTCGCCACAATCCAAACCACCGCCGCGAATAACAACACGATAAGAACGGAGGAAACATTCGAGAGGAGAGAACGGAGCATTAACACATAGCACAGCTGTCATTCTGAGCGGAGCGAGGAATCTCGATTTCCGCGATGGAGATTCTTCGCTCCGCTCAGAATGACAAGTCAATTTTTTCGGGCCAAGGGTTTTGAATTGGACGCGCCGCGCAGCGGCGCAAACAAACGACGCATCGGACTATCGGGCGGACGCCCCGTGTACAAATTTGTCAACAAGCGATTGAGATTGCCTTCATCCAAATTGCGAATGAGCCGCCCATTGTGCGCGACGGAAATGCCACCCGTCTCTTCGCTCACCACAATCGCAATCGCGTCCGTGCTTTCGGTGATGCCCAATGCCGCGCGATGCCGCGTGCCCAAGTCGCGATCCACATCGGGGTTTTCCGAAAGTGGCAGCATGCAGCTCGCGGTCTGAATCCGTTCGTCGCGCAAAATCACTGCGCCATCATGCAAATTCGTGTGCTTGTTAAAAATCGTCAACAGCAAATCCACTGAAATTTCCGCGTCAATTTTTATCCCCGTATCTACGTATTCTTGAAGCCCCGTGCGCCCCTCGATCACAATCAACGCGCCGCACATTTGCCGCGACAACGCGCCAGCTGCACGCGATAGCGTCGCCAAAAATTTTGTCGTCGCGTCGGTGGTGCGCGTGCCAATCAACGCGCGCGGACGCCCGAGCCGTTCAAATGCGCGGCGCAGTTCCGGTTGAAAAATGACGGGGATGGCGACAAGCAGCGCGGGGATCGAATTGCGAATGAGCCAATTGAACGCGGTGAGATTCAACAGGGTGCTGGCAAGCACGGCAAAAAACGCGACCAAAAGAATCCCGCGCAGCAAAATCACCGCGCGGGTGCCGCGTACCAAATAGAACAGCCCCAAAAAGACGAGCGCAACGAGGAGGATGTCAACGAGACTCGATACGTTCAGCCGGGCGAGGAGGTCTTGTTCGTTCAAATCGTAAGTCGGTAAGTCGGCTAGTCGGTTAGTCGGTTAGTCAGGTCTTGACCATCCGACCACCAGACCATCCGACCATCAGACGTTTTATCCCGTAACAGGTTCGCGCAATTCCAACAGCAATTTTCGATAGTCGTCCACTTGCGGCGGTTTCAACGCGATAATATCTTGAATCACGCCAATCGCTTCATCACGTCGTTCCGCATTCAACAAACGTTCGCCCAGCTCATCAAGCAATTGAATCGCTTTCGGCGCATCGCCCAGCGCGGCGTAATGTTGCGCGAGATTGCGCTGCACCAACAGCTCATCGGGAAATGCTTCCGCGAGCGAAGTCAACGCCGCTTGCGCGTACTGCGGCGCGTCTGCATAACGCTCCAACAGCTCATTGAGTTCCGTTTCCGCCAAAAGGGCTTGGTCCGTTCGCAAATACAATTCCACCAAATAATAGCGCGTGTGATCATCATCCGACGACGCGCGCAATTCTTGGAAAACGGTCAACGCTTTGGGATACTCGCGCAACTTCATGTACGCCACGCCAAGATTGCGGCGCAGATTCATCACCGTTTCACCAACGACGCCCGCGCGCGAGGCGAGCATCAAACCTTCATTGTACTTGTCAACCGCTTTTTGAATTTGCCCGTTCGCTTCCAATCCTTTGCCGACACCTTCAAATTCGCCCAACGCATCGGGGAGGTGTCCGCTTTGCACCAGCACGTTGATCAATTTTGCGCGACGCGTCACATCATCGGGTCCAAGTTTCAACGCTTGTTTGTAAAACGAAACCGCTTTGGGCAAATCGCGGCGCACTTCCGCCGCTTCCGCGAGCAGATCAAATTTGTCGAGCGCTTGGGAAACGCGTCCAGCCGTCACCGCAATTTCCGCAAGCTGCACATGCGCGGGCAAATAATTGGGCGCGAGTTCGATCGCTTGATACGCGAGATCCGCCGCGGAATACAATTTTCCTTCGCGTATCAATTCATCACTGCTGCGGATCAATTCAATCACCTTTTGTGTTTCGGGCGTTTCAAAAACTTCTTGCATCGAAAGCGGCGTGCCGCCCAACGCCTGCGCGGCGATATGATCGCGTACCTCGCGCACTTTGTCCTGCCAACCCTTGCTGTTCAAAAAATCCAAAAGCGTCGCGCTAAATTTTTTCGCGCTTTCATCATCCCCTTTCGCGCGGTAACTGTCCGCTAACGATTGATACAAACGAATCACTTGATCCGCTTGCGTGCGATTGACGGAGGATAAATCCACGATCTTCATCGCCGCAAGATAATGATCGAGCGCCTCGTCCACTTTGTTTTGCGAACGATAGGATTGCCCCAACGCGAAATGCGACGCCACCGCGAATTGCGGCGCGCGCAGCGTTTGATTCAACAATGCCACCGCGTCGTCGTGACGCAAACTGTTTTGATACAAGAGCGCGAGATTGAATTGCACTTCGGGACGCACCATGCCCGCCGCTAAAATTTGTTCGTACAAATCGATCGCTTCGCGCGTTTGTCCTTGCTGCTGCGCGTCCAGCGCGCGCGCCAGCAACGAATCCACATCTACGCCCGAACGTCCGCCGCTGTCTTCGCGCCGCCACGGGGTCTTGTCCTCCAACAGCATCGCGGCGAGCCGCTTTAACGCGCCGTGCCGAGCTAATTCGACGGGACTGGACCCCGCTTGCGCTTCCAACGTCGCCCCGCGTCCTGTCAACTCATTCATCAAGAATCGCGCGTGGGTGTTGTCAGGTTCGAGCATGATCGCGCGCTCGACGCACTGCGTCGCGCGCGCAAAATCGCCGCCGCGCTGCGCGAGTTTCGCCAACGCCAGCCATTCGCGCGCGGCAGGTCCATCGTGTCCCGCTTCGGTAAAGGATGCCGCGAGTTTTTCGTGCGGTTCCGCGCGATCCGGATCCAGCGCGCTCGCTTTGCGCCACGCTTCCACCGCTTTGTTCATCTGCTTTTGCAGTTGATACATTTCCGCGAGCTGCATATACGCCGCAACCGCTTCACTTTTCCGGCTCATCCGTTCCAGCAACAACGCTACGCGCGCCAGCGGGACCGGATCATCACTTTGCAATTTGGCAAGAAATTTATATTCTGCGAGCGCGTCCTCAAATTTATTCGTCTCTTGCAGCGCCAGCGCGAGCCCGCCGTGTGCGGACGCGTCCTCTGGAAATTCGGTGAGGGCGCGGCGATATTCTTTGATCGCCATATCCCACCGCTGATCCCACGCGGCGTTCGACGCCTTTTTCAGCGCGTCATTAAAAGCAGTTTTGTTCGCAGCCATACGAAATTGGAGGTTAGATGTTGGATGTTGGATGTTGGATGTTGGAAATTGGATGTTGGATGTAGAGACGTTTCGGTGAAACGTCTCCGCGGTGAAACGTCTCCGCAATGGTGGACGGTGCAAGGAGGTTGCGGGGAATCGTCCTTGATGGCGAAAAGATACCACAATGTATGCAATCCATCAAGCGGAAAATGGGGCTATAATGGGTGTTGGCACCAAGTCGAGCGTGGGGATTGTCATTGCGAGGGACGCGATGTAATCATCGCCGCAATCTCGGTTGTCGCGTGGGGATTGACGCGAGCGAAGGAGAAACAACGAAACATTTTGATCCTGTTGCTCGCGTTATGTGTTGTCGGTTTGCTAATTTAGTTCGTGTCAATTTCTTACCGCTGACCTTCTCTTAATCTTTGTGCCCCCACGTATAATCGCAAAAAAACGGACGAGAGCAATTTCTCTCATCCGTTTTTTCCTTTGTTATATCAATCAGATCGGCAGCACCCGTCCGCGTATTCCCCGCGTCGTAATCTCCAAGAGCCCCACGCTCGGCTCGTTGTTATTGGATGGATTGATCGAGCCAGGGTTGAAAAGAAAAACACCCTCGTGAACCTTCGCATACGGAATGTGCGTATGACCAAAGACAATCGCGTCCACATTGTTGAAGCGACTCAAGATAAATTGAATATACTCCGGGCTGAACGGATCGCGGCGCAATAATTTTTGGATGCGTTCGTTGATGGCGCTGCGCGCTTCGGGGTGTCCGTGAACCAAACCCACGCGCAAGCCGCCAAATTCCAACACTTGCGACTCTTGCAGATACGTTCGCACTTCGGGCGTGTCGTGATCGCCGTACACCGCAAAGGTGAGCGAGACCGATTCTTGAAGTAGTTGCAACGTTTCCAGCGTCGTAATGTCACCCGCATGCAGCACAATTTCGACGGACGAAAAAATTTCCATCACGCGCGCGGGAAGGGAGCGACGTAAATCGGGAATGTGTGTGTCGGCGATTACACCAATCTTCATGAAGAGGGGAGAGTAGAGATTGGAGACTAGAGATTGGAGATTGACGCGGAGTTGTATGCTCTAGTCTTGATCTCTAGTGAGAGATTCCTAAAGCGGCGATCAACATCGAAAGCAAAACGAACCACTGCGCGCGTCCCATAAAATTTTTGGCGTCCGCGCGTCCCGCGCGAACGAGGGTTTGCCACAACACCAACGCGCCGAGCATCAACGCCACAATCGTCGCATTGATCATTGCGCCGCGCGCGAGCAAAAAAATAATCAACAACACATACGCGAAATTCGCAATTGCAAATCCCAAACGCGGACGCGACGGGACAGAGAGCAAACCGCGATACAGTGTTGCAAACAACAACGCGACGAGCGCGGAATCCAGCGGCGGAATAATTCCCGACAGCGCGGCATCGCCGATCAGCCAAGCCATTCCGATTTCCGCAAAGGCGCGCGCCCAACGTCCCGCGCCGTGTTCGCCCAATTCACTTTCAAGCGGCGCAAGCAGCAGCGCGCCGAGCGTAAGAAAAAACGCGCTGGTCCCCAACACCAACGCGACAGACAACGCGATCAGCCCCGTCACCAAAATCGCGGTGAGCGAATGTCCCACTTGCGGCATTACCGCTTCGCGCCAAAATTTTGCGCGCGACGAAAGCCATTGCGAAAAACGCGCGGCGGGCGATCCAAGCCGCGCATACGGCACGAGCATCCACGCGCGCGTCGGCGTCGCCTGCCAATCGCGCATGGGGCTTGTCCAATCGGTATTCACCCATGCTGCGCGCCACGCGCCCAAAATCGGATCGGTGAGCAAAATCGCAATCGCCACGCGCAGCAACGTTTCACCCGAAACGATCAAACCGCTCGCCGCGATCGCGCCGCAGATCGTTGCGGCGATCGGACCCAGCCACGTCGTCGGACGAGCTGATCGTAATTCTAACGCTACGCGGCGTCCCAATGACGGACGTGCCATTTGCGATTCCATACGCGGCGAGTGTAGCATGAGAGAGAATTTTAGGCAATGGGTTATCGCTTGAATTTTTGAATTTTTCCCTGAAATACTTAACTTTTCAAGAACGTTTTGCGGAATGTTCGCAGTTGATTTACAATAGCCCGCGTTTTGGCGGATAGCGTATGGCAAATAGCAAAGGGTGTGTTTCGACTTGCTATACGCGATACGCGATTTGTTACCCTTCATGAAAATCGCCGTTGATGCAATGGGCAGTGATGCGCGTCCTGTGCCGGATGTGCAAGGCGCGGTGGACGCGGCGCGTGAATATGGGATTGAGATTTTGCTGATTGGACCTCAAGCGCGTATTCAGCAAGAACTCGAAAGAATTGGCAACATTCCCGCGGGCGTACAAATTTGCAACGCGACGCAAGAAATCGAAATGCGCGAACATCCCGCGCATGCCGTCCGCGAAAAAAAAGATTCAACGATTGTTGTTGGCATCGAGCAAGTGAAACGCGGCAACGCCGACGCGTATGTTTCGATGGGACACACGGGCGCGAATCTCGCCGCCGCGATTTTTCAATTACAGCGCATCAAAGGCGTGCATCGTCCCGCGCTCGGCACTGTTTTTCCAACGCCAAAGGGTCCCTGTTTCTTGATTGATGTCGGCGCGAACACCGATTGCAAACCTGAATGGTTGGAACAATTTGGGATGATGGGCGAAGTGTATGTGCGCGCGGTGTTGGGAATCGAGAGACCGCGCATTGCGTTGTTGGCGAACGGCGAAGAGGACATCAAGGGCAATCAAGCGGTGCAAGAAGCGCATGCGTTATTGAAACAACGCGCGGCGAACATGGGAATGAATTTTGTCGGCAATATGGAAGGCAAAGATGTTCCCGCGCATCTCGCGGATGTAATCGTTGCGGATGGCTTCGTCGGCAACATCGCGCTAAAGACCGCAGAAGGCATTGCGAAAATGCTAAATGAATTGATCGAAAAGGAAATCAAAGCGAATCCCATTACAATGCTCGGCGGTGGGCTTGCGTTGCCTGCTTTCAAAAAAGTGAAAAAAATTTTGGATTACACCGAATACGGCGGCGCGTCGTTGCTCGGTGTGAACGGCATCGTCATCATCGGGCATGGACGCTCGAACGCGGTGGCGGTAAAACATGCCGTGCGCGTGGCGAAACGTGCCGTCGAAACCAATATCCTCGAAACGATTCGCGGCGGTGTTGAAACGCGCGCGTAATCCTTGAGTCGTCATTTCGAGCAGAGTGCGATGTAATCATCGCCGAAATCTCGGGCTGGGCAAGAGAGATTTCTCGCTCCGCTCGAAATGACATTCAATTGTTTTGTGATCCGAACGCTCCCCCCCCCCCTGCGCGAACCCGTCATGCTCGATCAATTGTTTGAAGAGCGGTACTTGCCCGAACCGCTTGTGCAAATGGTGCGCGCCTCGCGGCAGCGGCGTCCGCGCGTCGTCATTACGGGTATCAGCGCGCTCTCACCGAACGGGAACACGGTCAAGGAATTTTGGCAAAACACGCTGGATGGAAAAAGCGGCATCGCAAAAATTTCGTGGGACGCGTCGCCGTATCCCGCGCGCGTCGCCGCACAGGTGAAAAATTTTGAGCCGCGCGAATTTATGGATTTCAAAGAAGCGCGGCGCATGGCGCGTTGTTCGCAGTTCGCAATTGCGTGCGCGAAAATGGCGGCGCAAGACGCGCGCCTCGAATTGCCTGTCGAGAATCGGGAACGCGTCGGCGTGTTGATCGGCACGGCGGTTGGCGGCGTGGACGCCACCGAAGAAAGTATTCGGATCATGTTTGAAAAGGGCTGGAATCGCATGTCCCCGTTTGCGATTGGCGCAGCTATGCCGAACGCGCCCGCGTTTCATGTCAGCATGACGACAGGCGCGTACGGCTATTTGGGAACCATCACCGCTGCATGTTCGTCGGGAACGCAAACGATTGGCGAAGGCGCGGAATTGATTCGACGCGGTTGGGCGGATGTAATGTTTGTCGGCGGCACGGAAGCGGGGATTGTGCCTGTTGGCATCGCCGCGTTCGTGCAGATGCGCGCGATTAGCACGCATTACAACGACGCGCCCGAAACGGCGTCGCGCCCATTTGATTCCACGCGCGATGGTTTTGTGATGGGCGAGGGCTGCGCGATTTTGATTTTGGAGTCGCTCGATCATGCGATCGCGCGCGATGCGCCCATTTATGCCGAAGTGTTGGGCAGTTCCGTCGCGTCGGACGCCTTCGATGTCGTCGCGCCCGATCCCACAGGCGACGGCGAAGTACGCGTGATGAAGCTCGCGCTCGCGGACGCGGGAGTACGCGTGGATGAAATTGATTACATTAGCGCGCACGCCACGTCGACCGTCGTCGGTGACAATATCGAAGCGCGCGCCATCAAAAAATTGTTTGGCGAACGCGCCTTTCAAATTCCCATCAGCGCGCACAAATCCATGATCGGGCACACGCTCGGCGCAGGCGGCGCGTTGGAAGCGGTTGCATCGATTCTTACCTTGCGCGACCAAAAAGTGCATCCCACGGTAAATCTCAACGCCCCCGACGCGGAATGTATCGGACTCGATCTCGTACCCAACCTCGCGCGTTCCGCGCACGTTGAAACGATTCTCTCTAATTCGTTCGGACTGGGCGGACAGAACGCGTGTGTGGTGTTGAGAAAGTTCGACACGTAAAGAGTAAGGAGTAAAGAGTAAAAAGTAAAGAGTAAGAGCTCCTTACTTTTTATTCTTTGCTCTTTATTTTCTCCAATGGCACAGATAGTTACAAACACTCCCCTCGTTGAACGCAATGGACGCTATGGACGCTGGATTACGACGGCATCACTGCTCGTGATTCTTGCGCCACTTGCGATCACCCTACCCTCCCTGTTTTCGGGCAGAAATGATTTGCCGACAGATCAACTTGTCATTTTGTACGGCGCGCTGCTGCTCGGACTTGTGCTGTCGAATGTCGGCGGCTATTTTTTGAATCGCTGGGGCTTCAAGTACTATGAAGCGGTTGGCAACGCGCTCAAAGGCACAGACAAAAAATATCGTTTGTACAATTATTCGCTGCCTGTGAATAATGTTTTGCTGACGCCGTATGATGCGACCATTTTGCTTTTGAAAAATCTCGACGGACAAATTTACGCGAATCAAAAGGGCTGGCGCATGAACATTAGCGTTTTGCGTTTCTTGCGCTGGTTCAGCAGCGAACAGTTGGGCGATCCGACAAAGGACTTGGAAAAGGAGCAAGAAAAATTGCGCGCGTTCATTGCGGATCGGCTCGGTGAAAATTTTAAACCGCCGCTTGATGGTCTGATCGTTTTTACGAATCCGCGCGCAACGGTGGAAATCACAAACGTCGAATTGCCTGTCGTCATATTAAACTCGAGTCCCGACGCGCTCAAGAACGCGTTGAGAAAACCAAAAGCCGCGCAGGCGATGCCAAACAAAATGTATGATGCGCTGTACGAATTGTTTGAAGAAGAAGCGGAAGCGCGGCGCGTGGAAGCGGAACGCGGGCTGGTGATTGCGGGACGGAAAATTTTGTGAGGTAAATTTTATGTTTCCCGATCCAACCCAATACGCGCTTTTCATCGCAGGTTCCATTGCGCTTTTACTTACACCGGGACCCGCCGTGTTGTATATCATCACGCGCAGCGTAGATCAAGGACGCCGCGCAGGACTCGTTTCTGTTTTGGGTATACAAACGGGAACGATGTTTCATGTGTTCGGCGCGGCGTTAGGGTTATCTGCGATTTTGCTTTCCTCAGCGCTGGCGTTCGACATTGTAAAATATCTCGGCGCGGCGTATTTGATTTATTTGGGCGTCCGCAAATTGTTGTCGCCCGAACACAATCCCACCTTGACGCAAAATGCGCCACCCAATTTGCGGCGCGCCTTTTCGCAAGGGATCGTTGTCAACATTCTAAATCCAAAAACCGCGCTTTTCTTTTTCGCGTTTCTCCCACAATTTGTAGATGTGTCACGCGGCTCGGTGCCACTACAAATGATTTTGCTCGGCGCAACTTTTACGATCCTCGCAATGTTCACCGATGGGATGTACGCGCTGTTGGCAGGAACTGCCAGCACGTTTCTTCGCAAGAGTCCTCACTTTTGGCGCTTTGAACGATTTTTCGCGGGCAGCGTGTATATCGGCTTGGGTCTCGTCGCCGCGTTTTCGGGCTCAGGTAAAAAGGCGTGAGCGAGCTGGTAAAACAACCATCCAGCGCGATGTGTTTTGTATGCGGACGCGAAAATCCCGTTGGCTTGCACGTTCACTTTTCCGTTGACGAAAAAAATCGCGTGCATACAGAATTTACGCCGCGCGTCGAACATCAAGGTTCTCCGGGGATTATGCACGGCGGTTTGATTGCCACACTCTTTGATGAAGCGATTGGGCGCGCGGCGATTGCACACAATTTTTGGAGTGTGACAGCGGAACTCACAGTGCGCTACACGAAACCTGTGCCGATTGGAGAACCGTTGCGATTGATGAGTCACGTTGTTGAAATGAAAGCGCGCGTGTTAAAAGGACGCGCGGCGATTCACAGCGTTCGTGATAATATACTGCTCGCCGAAGCGGAAGGCGTGTTCGTTCGCATTTCGGAGGAACGCAGACGCGAGATGGAAGCGAATGGGCTGTTGGACTGGCGCGTTGCCTAACAACCAATAACCAACAACCAATAACTATTAATCATGCCATTATCTCTCTCTGATTACAAACGTCCGCCCCAAGACAATGGGCGCGGCATTGCAGGATTTCCAACTGCCGGTTGGAAAGGCGACGAACGCGGGTTCGATTACTGGATCGCGGAATTGCAGCAGCTCGGCGTCAAATGGCTGCGCGTCGTGGACGACAGCGGCGACGCCATTCCATTGTGCGAAAAATTAGTGCGCGCGGGAATTTTTCCCATCGTAAAAATTCTGCGCCGCGATCTGCCACCCAACGATTCGCCCGAACCGAACCCCGGGCACATTTCCGCGCGCGAAGAATTGACGATCAAAAAACTGATCGATCTCGGCATCCTATATTTTGAAACCAACAACGAACCCGATAACCCCGCTGAATGGAAACAACACGCGATCCCGGGAAATTTGGAGGAAGCCGCGAAACTCGTCGCGCTGAATTGGTTGTTTGACGCGCGCTTTATTCTCGAAGCGGGCGGTTATCCCGCGCTGCCCGCCGTGAGCAGCGGCAGTGGGATGGATTTACTCGGCGCGCTCGCGTCGTTGGGACGCCAAGATATTTTGCTCGACGGCGGCTGGATTGCGGTCCACAATTTCGGTCACAACCGCCCGTTGAATTTTCCAAATGATCGCGTCAATCAAAATGGCGCGCCGTTGTCCGCGCAAGAGTACGATTACGGTCCGTTGACCGCTTGGGTGTGGTGGAACAGCGCGTTGGGACGCGCCGATACGTTAGAAGAAATCAACACGCTGCGCGCGACACGCAAAAGCGCGGGGCAAGTCATCGCGCACGATCACGCCGCGTTCCGCGAATACGAATACATGGCCGCGCTCGCGAAAAAATATGTGGGGCGTTCCATTCCGATCGTCGCAACCGAAGGCGGCTATCAAGTCGGACGCCGCACTGATTTGCGTTACCCGCGCATCACGCCCGCGTTACAAGCAGACTTGACCGTTGCGATGTTTGAATTTATGCAGCGCGACGCGCCCGATTATTATTTTGCATCGTGTCCCTGGCTCTTGGTGGGCAATCACAAAACACAAGCGAGCGCGTGGTACAGCGATTTTTGGGATCGCACGATCCGCAATGGCAATCCAAACGGTTCCGAAATTCCCCCGATTGCAGTACCCGAATATCGCGTTGGGGATCGGTTGCCCGTTGTTGCGACAGTGAAAGCAATGACCACAATTTCGCGCGCGGGCGCGCGTGTGATGATGCCGCCACCCGCGCCACCCGCGTCAACACCACTCCCGACGATGATGCCGCCGCCCCCACCGCCATCAAGCGAGGAAAGTATCTACCTTGTGCAGCACGGTGAAACACTCAATTCCATCGCGAAAAAATTTAGCGTGACGATTTCCGCGTTGGCAAACGTGAACGCGTTGAATGAAAACGCGCGCGTCATTGCGGGACAGCGGCTCGTGATTCCACCACCGCCCGATGTCGCGCCGCCCGCGATGCCGGAAGAAATGATGCCCGCGCCCGCGTATGTTTCACCCGCTATGTATGGTTCGCTCGCCGCAGCGAACCCGCCCACCGCAGCGAATCCGCCCCCGTCGCAAGCGCCTGAATGGCTCACCGCGCCCGTCGCGCCTGCGAGTCCGCCGCCTGTTTACGTTCCGCCGCCACAATACATCGCGCCTTCGTACAATCCGCAGCCCTCCATCGTGCAAAAAACTGCGCCCGCGCCATTGCCGCAAGCCCCGCCACCGCCACCGACTGCAATGCCGCGTCCCGCCCCGCCGCGTCCACCGCGCGCGCCGAGTGTGGCATCACCTCTCGATCCGCGCCTCGCCGCGTTGAACATTCGCGTCGAATACGCGAACGTGAAAACAGGCGACGCGTACTGGAAATTATTGCGCGCGGAATACCAAGACCCGAGGCAATCGAACGGCAATCATCACATGCTCTATACGTTGCTTGATGACAAAGGCAAAGCCGTTCTCGTGCAGCGCGTCTTTCAAGGATTCGCTGACATTCAAGCTGATTCGTTCACCGATGCGTTTGGGCGCGCAAAAATCCCCATGTGGGAAAATTACAATCCCGAACACGGCAAAATGGGTCCGTATTCCGCGTGGGTGGCAGGGTTGCCCAGTGACAAAGTGCTTGGACTTGGGATGCCGAATGGAATGTCGGTGAATTTTGTGTTGACGTGGCAAAGGACAATCAGGTAATCAGTAATCAGTTAAAAGACAGTAATCAGTAATCAGTCAAAAAAACAGTAATCAGAGATCGTTCAGTCCGACTAATGACCGGCGACTGAACACTGACTACTGACCACTGATTACTGACCACTGATTACTGACCACTGACTACTGAACACTGTCCACTGATTACTTGCGCTTAAAGTTCCTCCCCGGCCTCGCGCCTCTCCTCGTTTTCACCGCCGCGTTCGCGCTTTACCTTTCCACTCTCGCCCCCGGCATGCTGCGCGGGGACAGCGGCGAGTTTCAATGGGCGATGGCGTCGCTGAATGTGGCGCACGCAACGGGCTATCCGCTGTTCACCCTCCTCGGGTACAGCTGGCAATTATTTCCCCTCTCTAACAATTTCGCGTGGCAATTGAATTTACTCGCGCCCTTTTTCGCCGCGCTCGCGGGGATGATGATTTTTATTTTCATTCGTTCGATCACGACGCGCAATGATGCCGCTTTGATCGGCGCACTCTTTTTTGCGCTCGCGCCCGTGATGTGGTTCAACGCGAGTATCTTGGAAGTGTACTCACTGCACGCGTTTTTGCTCGCGTTATTCTTGTATCTGCTCTGGCGCTGGTCACTCGAACCAACACAAAGCGCGCCGCTCTATCTCGCATTTTTTATTCTCGGTCTCGCGCTCGCGCATCATCGCCTCATCGTTCTCGCCCTCCCCGCCCTTTTTGTCTGGTTACTGATTACTGATTACCGCTTTTTCTTTAACCCCCTGCGTCTTGCCCTCTGCGCCCTCCTCACCCTCCCCGGATTACTTTTGTATCTCTATGTTCCACTCCGTTTATTGCCTGAAGGATTTTCGCTCGATTTTGCGATCTATGACATTATTCTCGGCGGCGAGTATGCAACATCTCTTTTGCGCGAATTTAAGCCGCTGCCCGTTCTCGTCGAAATTCCATTTCAGAATTTTCATGTTGGACTTGTCTTGGCACTGCTTGGCGCGAGCACATTGTTCCGAAACCCGAAAAATTTCCAAACCCGTTTTCGGCAAGAAAACGGGTTTGGAAATTTTTCGACGCGCAACCTAAACATCGCGCTGTGGCTCGTCTATCTCACAGATGTTGCCTTTGCTCTCGTGTATAACGTTCCCGATATTCAAGTTTTTCTCACCTCTAGTTTCGTCGTCACGGCAATTTGGATTGGCGCGGGCGCGGCGTTCCTGTTGGAATGGATCGGCGCGCGGGTGGGCGCAACGAACGGGCGACGCGCGCAAATTCCGTTCGCGCTTGTGATGATCCTTATTCCCTTGTTCGGCTTGATTCACTTGCCCGACATTCAAACGGCAGTGGCAAAGGAAACGGCACCCGAAGCGCGGGCACGCGCAGTCGGCTCGGCAAATTTGCCACAGGGCGCGTTGCTCGAATTGGATTGGGAAACGGCGACAGCATTGCGTTTTTTGCAGACGACGGAAAAAGTGCGCCCCGACTTGGATGCGCGTTTGATCGCAATGAATCAACGCGAGGAATTTTGGCGCGCGCTCTACAATGCCAATGCGGGACGCGCAGTGTTTATCGAACGCGGGGTGAAATGGACGCGCGCGCCGGCGGGATTTATTACACACGCACGCGAAAATGATTTAGCGCAAATTGTGCGCGTCCCCTTTGAGATGAAACGCGAACGCGCGGAAGTGAATGAACGCGTTGAACTATTGGGCTATCAATCTACACTTGACGCGTTCATTGTCTATTGGCGCGTGAAACAGGCGCTAAACAAAGATGTCGCAACCTTTGTCCACTATCTCGATGCCGCGGGTGAAAAAATCGCGCAAGATGATCGCGCCGCGTGTTGCGAAGCGGTGTACGGTTATCGCACGAGTGAATGGGAAACAGGGCAAATTTACGCGGATATTTTCAAACCGGCGCCACCCAATACAAAATCCTTCTTGGTAGGCATGTACGAAAATGTGAGTGGTGACATTGAGCCGTATGGGGAAACGATTGCAATTCAGCCCTAGCACACGGAGATGAGATGCCACGCACTTCCGAAAGTGCGTGGCATCTCATCTCCCGCAAGCCCAAAATTTTGTCGCGCTCCAATTCGATGCTAGAATCGTCGTCGCTTCGCAGGTTCCCTCGCTCATTGTGGTTCGAAATTTTCCCTGAGGTTTTCTCAAATGACTGAAACGCGTTTTACGTGGCGCTGGCTTGTCGTCATCGCGCTCGTTGGTATTTTCATGGGTCTCGTTCTCGGCTTGGCGGCAGGTTGGCTGGTTGCTCCGACCATCAGCAGTTCCAGTATCGCCGGGCTCTCTACCACGTCCCAAAAAGATTACATTATTCTCGTTGCAAATACCTATGCGTACGATCAGGACGCCCTGCGCGCAAAACAGCGTCTCGCGCAATTGCAAGACAAAGAAATAAAAACGCGTGTCGAACGTCTCGCCAAAGAGTTAGCCGCGCGCAAAGACCCCTCCGCCGCCAACGTTGCTGATCTCGCGCTTGGCTTGGGTTCCGAAGATAGTTCGCTGCAAGTACTGGCGGAACAAGTAAGCAACATTAGCGACCCGACAGGAAGCGACGCTGAACCCACCAAGATGGCGCGTGCCGATAGTGGCTCGAATACCGGCGCGCAAGAACCTACGGCAACGCTAGAGCCGACGAGTGCGCCCTCCGAGCCAACGGCAAAACCAACAAAAAACAAAAAGAACAAAGCAACTGCGACACCGGAAGCAGCAGGCGCGCCAACAAATCTGCCGGCGACACGGGTTGCCGCAACCAAACCGCCAACCGCGCAACCCACTGCTGCTACGCCGCAACCCGCGCCCGTCACCACAGAGTTCATTCCCGAATTTCCTGCCAAGTGGTGGGACGCGGTAAAATTTATTCCCGCCGCCGTTGCGCCCGGACAACAGTATTGGCATCTAAAATACGCGCGCTATTGTGATTGGGCGCCCGAAGATCGGTTTAATACGTGCGAAGGATTTCCCGGCGGCGGCGATGGCGTGGGCATTTGGATCATGACGGTGGATGAAACGGGCAATTGTGTGGCGACCCCTGTGACGGATATTCTCAACGATGGGAGCCAGCATGCGCTTACGCCCGACATGCTCAAAAAAATAAATTATGCTTGGAATCCCTTCGGCTTTGCGTGTGATCAAGATTACGAAAAAGAAATGTATGGCGAGGGCAACACCATTTCGGTGCCCGGGCTGCCCAGCGACAAAATCACCGAGTTGCAATTGTGCGCCAAAAGTCCGCCGCCCGGCAAAAATCCGCCACCCTGTGGCAAAGCGCACGTGCGCTACTTTTTGATCTTTCAACGCGCGACGCGCTAATCCAAGATCGCGTAGGATATTTTTCCTACATTGATTTTTTCGATACGAGAGTATCGTTAGCGTGTCTTGATTCGTTTGATAAGAGGGAACCGGTCTGCGTTGCGATGGGGGTTTGGGCTAACCGCGACGCACATTCTAAGGAGGAAAATTCATGCAAAAATCCAAGCTCTTTGTCGCAAGCGCGCTGATCGCGCTGTTTGCGCTGACACTATTGCTTTCGCCCGGTAGTGTCTTGGCAAAGAAAAAGCATCAAGCGAAAGCGAAAGGTAACATCACCGCAATTGACACTGTAGCTAGCACTGTAACCATTTTGGATCGAAAAAGCGGCGAAGAAGTAACTGTGACTGTGGATGAGTCAACACGCATTCACAAAAATAATAAAGAATGGGCAACGATTGAGGATCTTGCCGTAGGCGACAAAGCGGATGCGCGCTATGACATCGAAACGCTTGTCGCAAAACGAATTCAAGCCAAGAGCGCCAAGGTCAAAGACGCCAAAGTTCATGGTACGATCGCGGCGATTGACCTAACGGCCCAATCGGTGACGATTCAACCTCAAGAGGGCGATCCTGTCACTGTCCTCGTAACCAATGTGACCAAGATCGAACGCAAGGGCGCTGAAGCGACACTCGCCGAATTAGTTGTTGGCGATCACGTGAATGCCAAATACAACGCGGATACGATGGAAGCATCCAAAATTAGCGCCGAAAGCGAAGCAAGCGAAGAATAAAATTAGAGCGTCCCAAAATGGGACGCTCTAATTTTTTCGCAACAACGGCAACCCCATCTGCAACATCCGCCACCCCGTCCGATAAAACCATTCCCCGCGATTACCATAAATATAATGCGCGACAAATTTTTTGAAACGCAAACGTCGCCCCAACGCCGATTTTGAAATCGTTTCTGAATAATCCGCAAACGCGCAATCATTTTTCGCAAACGCGTGAATCACATAATCCGTTGCACGAATCCCAAAATCAATCGCGTGCGAAATCCCTTCGCCCAGCCACGGTTCCGCCCCCGCCGCGTCGCCAGCTAACACCACGCGCGGCGCAGAATGTTTTTCCTTTGGATCAAACCAGCGTTCGGGATGCCCCTCCAATTTCCAATCTCCAAGCTCCAATCCTCGTTGTCGCAATTCCTCCGCCAACACAGGTTTCAATTCCGCGCGCGGACGATCCACGCGCACACGCGCGTCAAACAATCCGCGATTCATCACAGCGGTCCCATTTTTGTAAGATGGAAAATCCCAATAATAGCCCTGCACCTTTTTTGCAATCGGCGTAAAATCAAAAACAGCGGTGTGATTTACAAATTCAGGCGAACGCTCGACATTCTCCACAGGAGTCAAAATTTCCATCAAACGCGAAATGCGATCCGAACGCACCAGCCCCAATTTTTGACGCACCACACTATTCGCCCCATCCGCCGCAATTACCACGCGCGCGCGTAATTCGCCTTCGCTCGTCACCAACGTCACCCCTTCCGCGTCGCGCACCACATCGCGCAGGCTCACCCCTTCGCGTATTTCAACCCCGCGCGCCCGCGCCACATTCAACAACGCGGTATCAAATTCATCGCGCAGCACAATGCGAAACACATCGCGCCAATGAAACGTCGCCTCCAAATTTTTATAGACCAATCGCATGTGATGGATGGGATACGCGGGAACATCCAGCGAAACACCCAACGAATGTAACAACTCCCACGCGTGCTGCGTCACCCCGCCCCCACACAATTTTTTGCGCGGAAAAACAGCTTTATCAATCAACAACGCACGCGCCGCAAGGTGCGGCGCGCGTTGTGCCAACCGAATCGCGGCGGACGACCCGCAAGGACCGCCGCCGACGATGATGAAGTCATACTCGTTCATTCAAATATGATTTCAGCTGCAGACAAAAGCGGAAAGGTTTTTTGAATTATCCGCGTTCATCCGCGTTTATCCGCGTCCAATTTACGGATTCGCGCTTTTCGGCGCAACACTCTGTATACGCGGCGCGCCAAATTGCAAATTCAACACCAACCCCACACCCACCGCGATGAGTACGAGTCCGACGAACGTCGTCCAATCCAGTTTTTCATTCAAGACGACTGCGCCCAAAATCACCGCGAGGATGGGGCTGATGAACGTCACGAGCGAAGTTCTTGTGGGTCCCGTGTTGGCAATGAGCCAAAAGTACAATAAATAGGCGATCCCTGTTCCCAACACTGCCAAGATCACAATCGAGGTGAGCGCTATCGGCGTCGGGGTGAGCGTCCACGGGAGCTCCAAGAGCAAACTCGCGGGAATCAGAATAATGGACGCCATCAGCATTTGCCCAAACGCGCTTGTGACATGCGACTGTCCTTTCAAGTGTCGCCGCGCGAGAATCGTCGCGAACGCATAACTAATCGCCGCGCCCACGACAGCTAACCCGCCGATCAAATTCGCGGATGCGGCATTGAGGAAATCGGGCAAGAACAAAACGACGACACCCGCAAAACCCGCAATCACGCCCGCAATTTTGCGCGGCGTCAATTTTTCGTCATGCGTCATCCAATGCGCGAGCAGGATTGTAAAAATTGGCATCGCACCGACGAGAATCGCGGCAAGCCCGCTCGAAATGCGCGTCTCGCCCCACGTAATCAATGTGTACGGAATCACACTGTTGAACAAACCCAACGCGACAAACCATTTCCAAATCGGCGCGTTCACCGGCGGCAATTTTTCACCGCGCGCCCGCAAGACAAGCAACAGTGTCAGCCCCGCCAGTGTCGTTCGCATTGCGACGAGAGTGATCGGCGGCACGCCGCCATCCACGCCCACTTTGATAAACAAATACGACGCGCCCCAAATCGCGCCGAGGAGAAGGAGAAGAAAGTATGCCATACGTCGGAATGCCTCTCGATGATTATTACGCGCGTTCCAGAAAATGAAACGTGCCATGCTCTTGCACTTCGCGCGCCGCCGCGCGCAACCCATTCATCGCCGCGCCGTACAATGCGCCGCTCAAACTGATCCGCTTGACACCCGCTTGCGCGAGCTCGGCTACGCTAAACGATTTGCCAGGGATGCCCACCATAAAACTCACGGGTTTGCTCACCGCCGCACAGACCGCCCGCACAGCATCCAGCGAGGGCAAGCCCGGCGCGAATAACACATCTGCGCCGACGCGCTCGAACGCTTGCAAACGTTTGATCGTGTCATCCAAATCGGGATTGCCCCAAAAATAATTTTCGGTGCGCGCCGTCAACGTAAATGGAAAATCAAGCGCGTGCGCCGCTTCCACCGCCGCCGCGACGCGCTCGACGGCTTGATTAAATTCAAACAGCGGTTTATCTTTATCGCCCGTTGTGTCCTCAATCGAGCCGCCCACAATTCCCGTTGCCGCCGCGAGCCGAATTGTTTCGGCAACAAATTCGGGTGCCGCGCCAAAACCGTTTTCCAAATCCGCCGCCACAGGCAAGTCTGTTGCAGTCGCAATCGCGCGCGCGTGTGCAAGCGCCTCGTCGTGCGACACCTGATAATCGTTTCGCCCCAGCACCGCAGCAGCGGCATAGCTCGAGGTTGCTAGCGCGGCGAAACCCATCGAAGCGAGCAATCGCGCCGAGCCCGCATCCCATGGATTCGGCATGACAAAAATACTTGCGCCTTGATGCAGCTGTTTGAAACTGTTTGCTTTTTCAATTTGTGTGACCATCCCAATTTCCTCCCGCTTACTATAGCACAATTCTTGGGATAATGTCCATAAAAAATGATTAAAAGTTAAACGTTGTTCTGTAAATCAATGTTTTTCTTGACTGATGTTCAGGGAAAGACCCCAAGGGCTCCGAATACCCTTGGAGTCTCAAACATGGCACTGTCAGTATTGTAACGCGCAACGTGGGATGTTTCCACCGAAAAAGCGATCTGATCCTCTTACGCTGCAACCGTTTCCATTTCCGCGCGCGCCGCCCCCGTCACAAAATGATCGGGCTCGTAGCTGCCCGCTTCTTCACCGAACGTGATGCAAAAACGATTCCACGTATTAATGATCGCAATCCCCACTGTGAGCTTTACCAACTCTTGATCGCTGAACTGTGACTGCGCTTGGGCATACACTTCATCGGACACATGCTGATTCGCAATCAACGTCACCGCTTCGGTAAATGCGAGCGCAGCTCGTTCGCGTTCGGTATAGTACGGCGTGTCGCGCCAGACTTGCAAACTGTACAACCGCTGCTCCGTTTCGCCGCGCGTGCGCGCGTCTTTGCTGTGCATGTCCACGCAATACGCGCAGCCGTTGATTTGCGAGGCGCGGAGTTTGACCAACTCCAACAGCGACGGCTCTAATCCGCAGTTCGCGCTATAGCGATCCACCGCGTTGATCGCTTTCAATCCTTCGGGTAAAACACTGCCGTAATCGAGTCTGTGTTTCATTTTTTGCTCCTGTCGAACGTACGCGTGTCATTTCGAGAGGAGCGAGAAATCTCGGTTTTGGCACTTGAGATTTCTCGCAAGGGCGGCTCGAAATGACAATTCTGCAAAAGTTGATCCGTAAATTTTTTTACAGGAGCAATATAGGGCATCAATAGCACGTGCTCAAGAACCGCTTTTCGATCAAACCATAGTGCCACTTTCACCAATACTTGCGATGTTTCATGCGATGGTTACATCGCCAACATCGCAAGTCAGGCATGCTGTCTCAAACAGAACGCATCGCCGCTGCCAAACGCCGCATCCCTTCCCGAATTTGCTTTACGTTATAGTCACCGTACCCGAGAACCAAACCCTTGCGCGTTTGTGGTTCGATACTGAAATCGGAAACCGTCCACAGCTCGAGACCCTGTGCAGCTGCTTTCCGAACGAGCGCGAGATCATCCATGCCTTCGGGTAGATAGCCAATGCAATGAAACCCCGCTTCGGGCCCATGAATTTCCAATGGCATCGAACGCGCCGCTTCAAGCAAGGCTGCACGCCGTTCCGCATAAATAATTCTCATCCGTCGCAGATGGCGTCGAAAGTGCCCTTCAACAATAAAATCCGCAAGCGCGCGTTGTTCAAGGATCGGCGTATGCACGTCCACCAGCGCGCGCGCGGTTAGAAACGCATTGACCATCGGCGGCGGCAAAATCAGATAGCCGATTCGCAGAGACGGAAAGAGAACTTTGCTAAACGTGCCAACATAGATCACGCGCCCCGCGTCGTCAATGCCTTGCAGCGCCGCTAACGGACGCCCCACAAAACGAAATTCGCTATCGTAATCATCCTCCAAAATCTAAGCGTCCGCGTTTTTCGCCCAATCGAGCAACGCCAATCGCCGCGCCAGCGTCATTGTCACGCCCAAAGGAAATTGATGTGATGGTGTGATGTACGCAAGGCGCGCGTGCGGCGCGCGCGCGATTCCCTCGGCAACCTGCAAGCCCTCAGCATCAATCGGCACAGGAACAATTTCCGCGCCTACGCCGAGAAATGCGCCGCGCGCGCCAAAATAACCAGGGTCTTCCATCCAAACCGCATCACCCTTATTGATCAAAAGACGCGCGGCAAGATCAAGCCCCCCTTGCGCGCCCGAGACAATCACAACATTTTCCGCCGAACAATGCACACGCCACGAAACCGTAACATGCGCCGCAATCGCTTCGCGCAGTGGGCGATACCCTGCCGTGTCCTGATAATTCAATTCATTCGGTGCCCCGCGTCGCGCGTGCCGCACAATGAGCCGCGCCCAAAGTTCATGTGGAAACGCATCGAGCGCGGGCATCCCAAAATTAAAGGGGCGCGGCGAACTGCTGCTCGGCGGCGGCAAGGATGCAAACAATGGCGGCGCGTTCAATAACGCTTTGGCGCGCTCTGAAAAACGCGGTGGGCGCGGTTCGGTTCGCGTTGATTTTTTGAGCTGTGAAGGACGCGGCGTTGTTAGGAGCAGATCAGGCACACACGCGCGACAAACGTCCCGCTGCCCTTTACACTTTCAATATATCCTTCCGCCATCAATTGTTCATACGCGTTAAAAACAGTATTGCGCGAAACGTTTAATTCTTCCGCCAACGCGCGCGTGGCAGGCAGTTTCATTCCGCCTTTCAATTCGCCCGAAAGAATCGCTTGCTGGATGTGGGTATACAGCTGCAAATACAGCGGCGTGTTCGATGTCGCGCGGAATAGATCAGCTTTGAATGTGGTCATCTCGAAATGAGGTAATGCTGTCAAGGCAAAATGCGTTGTGCTAATTGACACCCATTCTTACCACTCAAATGCTCAATAGAGTGATCCTTCGTGAGAATCGTGAAGCAAGCCCACTCCGATACCGCCCTCGTGATATAATTTGCTTGAGTAGGCAAGCTGCTAAAGTGTTAGTATGACGAGGCTAAACACTTTTTGCATTGAATTTTTAGGCAGAAACGTGACGCATGAACTACAGCGAAATGATTGCCCAATTGCACAACAGGTGTGAGGGATAGAAGAAAAATGCAAAAGTCGTCATTTCCCACTGTGGGGGACTTGCTTTTTATAGTCGCACTTGTCGCTGGGCTTTTTTGCGTAGCTCCCTATATTGTACCATTCTATTTAGAACATGTACAACCTTATTTATTGCCTATAATTGACCCCGAAAACCAGACCACAGGTTAAGGTGGAAAAACGAGTACAATCACCTACCTGCGGAGGAAATCGAATGTCAAAATTACGTCGCCGCCATAGCGCCGAATTCAAATTCAAGGT
>Ga0247727_10006109_pt1 | contig 23844 bp, 28 predicted proteins | sample WisWelCaveWW1625_FD_202498 | JGI IMG/M metagenome (GOLD analysis project Ga0247727, IMG submission 202498) | Biofilm microbial communities from Wishing Well Cave, Virginia, United States - WW16-25 | ecosystem: Environmental > Aquatic > Deep subsurface > Groundwater > Cave microbial mat | place... | reverse complement strand
TCCTGAGCCTCACCATGTTCGAGCGAATGCCCGTGGATCAGCTACTTTCGCTGCAGCCGGTCGTCGGGGCAGCGCCCGGTTCCGACAACCAGTTGACTTTGTTCGATTAACGTTGGGACACTACTGACCTTATTAACATTCGAATTTCAGCATGTTTTATGCAAGGTTGACAAGAGCGTCGTGCTGGCTCGACCCCAGCGGGAGCTGTCCCCCCGAGATCAGCGGGCCCTATGGGTGTGGGCGCTACAGGCTGTTTACATATATGCGAATGTAAGAATATATTAGGTCTACCATTGCTTGACGAGAGACGGCTGCTGGGTTTAGCGGGCTGGCAGCGCGCATATTCGGCTTCCGAGGGGAACGGCTGGGCGGGAGATGAGCAGGGCAGTAGAGGATAAGACACTGAGTGCGTATGCCTTTTCCTTGCACCGTTCGGATGAGGTGAAGCACACCATCTGCAGTACGCGGGTCTGCTGGTGCCGTACCCAAGTTCACTTGAAAGACACCATCAAAGACACCATCCCTCGTTTCAACGGCTACCGCGTCCACCCAGTGAACACCGACGTGTTGTGTGGCAAGAGCTCCAGCGGCGTCTGGCTATGCCACTCGCCGATGCAGCTCGTGATCGGCAGTCCCAGCGCGGCCGACGATATCCTGCTCGTGGGCGATAGGGCAGGAGAGCCCCTCGCCTGTAGCAACAAGTCGAAAGTACGCCTCCACGTGCTGCGACCACCGACTTGCCATGCCATGGAGCTCAGCTCGCAATCCGAATCATGGCAAGGCCGGCAATGACCTCGCTGCCTGCCACCACCGAGAAGAAGCTCGGCCTCGTCATCGACCTCGATACCTGTGTCGGCTGTCAGGCGTGCGTCACCTCCTGCAAGGAATGGAACACCGGCGGTTACTCTGCGCCGCTGACCGACCAGCAGCCCTATGGCGCCGATCCCCATGGCGCCTGGCTCAACCGCGTGCATAGCTACGAGGTCGGCGACGGCCCAACCAGCCAGACCGTCCACTTTCCGCGCTCGTGCCTGCACTGCGACGAGCCGGCCTGCGTCACCGTCTGCCCGACCGGCGCCTCCTACAAGCGCGCGGAAGACGGCATCGTGCTGGTCAACCCCGATACGTGCATCGGCTGCAAGCTGTGCTCCTGGGCCTGCCCCTACGGCGCGCGCGAGTACGACTACGGCCACGGCGTCATGAAGAAATGCACGCTATGCGTCGACCGCATCTATAACGAGCATCTGCCGGAAGAGGATCGCATCCCGGCCTGCGTGCGCGCCTGCCCGACGGGGGCGCGCCACTTCGGCGACCTGGGCGATCCCGACAGCGCCGTCTCCAAGCTCGTCGCCGAGCGCGGCGGCTTCGATCTGCTGCCCGAGTTCGGCTACAAGCCGGTCAACAAATACCTGCCGCCTCGCCAGCGGCGCGATGCCAGCGCCGGTTCGTCGCCCTCCTCACCTGTCGAATCCGGTAGCAGCGCCACCGGCGCAACGGCCGACCGCCTGTTTGTCTGGCTCGACCGCATACTCTCCCGTTGATGCTATAAGCCCCATGCATCCTGCCTATTCGGTCATCCTATTCACGACGGCCTCGGGCGGGGGCTACGGCTTGCTCGTGTGGCTCGCGCTCGCCGGGTTGCTCGATCTTGTCCCCACCGAACCCTGGCTCGGCTTCTTCGGCTTCAGCCTCGCCTTCGCGCTCATCACCGCGGGTCTGCTCTCTTCCACCGCGCACCTTGGCCGGCCCGAGCGCGCCTGGCGCGCCTTCTCGCAGTGGCGCACGTCGCGGCTGTCGCGCGAGGGCGTGATGGCGGTTGCGACCTACGTGCCGGCCGGACTGTTGGGCGTAGGCTGGGTATTCCTTGGGCACACCAGCGGCCTCTTTGCCCTAGCGGCACTCGTTACGATCGTTTGCGCCGTGCTGACGCTTTACACCACCGGCATGATCTACGCGTCGCTGCGCACCATCCCGCAGTGGCACCAGCCGCTCACCGCGCCTATCTACATCGTGCTGGGGCTCGCAAGCGGCGCCATCCTCCTCAATTCGATGCTCCAGGTCTTTGGCCTCTGCGCCGCATGGTCGATCTGGCTCGCCATCGCATGTCTCGGCTTGGGGCTCCTGCTCGAGGCGGCCTATTGGCAAACGATCGACGGAGCGCTGAAACAATACACCGTCGAGGCTGCCACGGGCCTCGGCCAAATGGGCAAAGTTCGCCCACTCGAGCGACCGCATTCGCAGCCCAACTTCGTTATGCGTGAGATGGGCTACCGGATTGGCCGCACGCATTCGCTGACCCTTCGCAAGCTGGTGGTCTGGTTTGGCTTCGCCGTTCCGATCGCATCTACCCTGGCGAGCTTTATTCCGAGCGCGATTATCGGGGGCGTGGCCTCCCTGCTCGCTGTCGCCGGGGCCGCAGTCGGGATCGTACTTGAGCGCTGGTTGTTCTTCGCCGAGGCGGAGCATGTCGTGTCCCTCTACTATGGCGCCGATCGCGCCTGAAAAAAGGGGCATGTGGAAGTGTTCGCAACAACAATGTGGGCGACCAATTCTTGCAGGGCTTCGCTTGATCACAAACATTCGAGTATGCGAATATGCCTGAGGTGATACGGTCCTTCAGGGGAGGAAGAACAGGCCATGACGGCACTTAGAGAGTTTGTCGCCCAAGATGCACCCACCGCACTGGCGATCGGCGGCCTTGCCATCGGTTTCATGTTCGGTTGGATCGTCAACCGCACGAACTTCTGCACCATGGGATCGATTTCCGACTTCATGTCATTTGGCGATTTCCGCCGCTTTCGGGCCTGGGTGCTGGCAGCCGCGGTCGCCATCATCGGTGCCCAGCTGCTGCAGGTAACGCATATCGTTACCCTGCCGAAATCCATGTACCTGACGACCAACTTCAACTGGGTCGGCAACCTTGTCGGCGGCCTGATGTTTGGATTCGGCATGGTGTTCGCCGGGGGCTGTGCGAGCAAGAATTTGGCACGCGCCGGCGGTGGCGATCTTCGCTCGCTGATCACCCTTTTGGTGGTTGGCGTGTTCTCCTATATGGCGATCGGCGGGCTGCTCGGGCCAATCCGGAATTGGCTGGAACAGGCGACGGCCTTCAATCTCAGCAGCCTGAATATGGAGACGCAAAGCTTTGGCGCCCTCGTGGGCCGGCTCACCGGCATGAGCGTGGCAGGCACCGACGCCGTTTTGGCGATTGCGGTCGCCACCGGTGCGCTCGCGTACTGCTTCCGCGACGAGGCTTTCAGAACTTCGCCCGTCCACGTTTGGTCGGGCATCGGCATCGGCGTGTGCGTCATGGCAGGATGGGCACTTACCGGGCTCGCCTTCGACGAACTCTCCGACAAGCCGACCTCACCGATCTCGCTCACATACGTACGCCCGACCGGCGACACGCTCGAGTGGCTGCAGCGCTTTACGGCCGCCCGCGTGCCTGGCTTCGGTGTAGCGACAGTGTTGGGGGCCGTGCTCGGCGCTTTCGTGGCAGCGTGGGGGATGGGCCGCTTTCGCATCACGACCTACTCCAATGCCAGCGACACGGTCCGCAATCTTGCCGGCGCCGCCATGATGGGGGTAGGCGGCGTCATGGCACTCGGCTGCACAATTGGGCAGGGCATCACCGGCATATCCACGCTTGCTATCGGCTCGTTCCTCACCTTTGCGGCAATCGTCGGCGGCGGCATCGCGGGCATCAAGTACATGGAGAAGCTGCTGGCGGCGGAGGTTTAGACGGACCATCACGTGGACCCTTTCCGCCCAACTTCGAGGCCTTTTCGCCATGCGCTGATCCGGATGTGTCGCCTGGAGACCCAGCATGAACTCCGATATACCTGCTTACAGTCGGAATGCGGGCCGTGCAGGCGCTCCGTCGGATCTGCTTGCTCCCGTTGCCTTGTCGAAGGAGCTATTCGTTGGTCGCTCGCCGACCCCGAAGGAAGTGGCGGCCCTCGCCGGCGCCGGCTTCCGCTCGATCATCAACAACCGGCCCGACGGTGAGAAGGACAGTCCAATGACATCGGCGGAGACCGAGGCCGCAGCTGGCGAACAGGGTCTCACCTACCGGCACATCCCGGTCGAAGGACGCAATCCCTTGGAGAAGGATGTGCGCGGCTTTGCAGAGGCACTCTCGACATTGCCACAACCCATCTATGCCTGCTGCCGCTCGGGCGGACGGTCGGCCTCTTTGTGGGCGTTGGCATCCGTCAGAGAATTGACGACCGCTGAGCTCATCAGGATTTGCGCCGACGCCGGGTTCGACCTGTCATGGCTCGAGGCGAAGATGGATATGCGTCGGGAACAGCTGCAAGACGGCAATGACGACTAAGACCGCTGAGCGGTGGAGGTCGATCCCCCTTGTTGAGGGGGCTCGAGGAGGCACCCCGTGGACATATTGGACCGGCTCGAACGCGCTCTGAGCAGCGAAGAAAGTTATTTCCGCGCGCAGCTCTTGCGCGAGGATCTGGCGCGGCTCGAGAGGTTGCGCGAGCTCGCCAGCAAGGCGACCACCGAGGAGACGTTCCTGCGCGACGGCCTCTTCATTGACTGGACCCCGGCAAGCCTGCGTAACGGAGAATTGAAGGCCACTCTCGAGCCGCTTCTCAAGGCATTCTTTGCCGCAGAAAAGGGAGCCTCCGGGACGGATGTCGATGCCCGCCTCCTTCGTGCGTGGAACGCATTTGATGCGCAGCGCATGGACCTGTTGGTGGGTTGTCTGTCCCGCGTCCCGAGGCCGGATCTCGATTGAGGTCTGGCGAGTGCGAGCAGTAAGATTTTTGGAGTGTGGTTCTTGCGCAGCAATCCTTTGATCGCCACGCCCGGCGGAGCAGCGGCGGAAGCCGGCCTGGTTGACCACCCCAGGCCCGCGCTGTTCGTGACCCATCCGGTCTTTCGTCGCCCGGCGTTCGGCAACAGCCATCCCTTGTCCATCATGCGCCATGGTGCCGTTCTCGATCTATGCAATGCGATGGGATGGCTCGATCCTGATTTCGTGCGGCAAGCACCACTCCCTGAGCGGAGCACGCTGGAGCGCTTTCACACGGCTGACTATCTCGATGCCCTGGAGAGCAGTGCCCGCACGATGGTGGCCACGCCCGATGTGCGTGTTCGCTGGAACCTCGGCACTATGGAATGTCCTCTCTTCGAAGGTTTGTGGGATCGGGCGCGGGCGAGCGTCGGTGGATCGATCCTCGCTGCCGAATTGGCCCTTCAGGGATATCTGGCGTTCCACCCGGGTGGCGGCACCCATCATGGGCGCCCGGATCGCGCCTCTGGCTTCTGCTATTTCAACGACCCGGTATTCGCGATCCTGCGGTTCCTCGACGCGGGTCTCGAGCGCGTGCTGTATGTGGACCTGGACGCGCACCATGGTGACGGCGTCGAGGCAGCGTTCGCAATGGATGAGCGCGTCACGCTGGTTTCGATCCACGAGGAAGGCCGGTGGCCCGGCACCGGAGCGATCGCGAGTTATGGCGATGGGCGCGTGCTGAACCTGCCGGTTCCGCGCCACATCAATGACGACGAGTTCTTGCTTGTCATTCGTGAGCTATGCCGACGCAGGCTGGAGCGCTTGCAGCCCGAAGCCGTTGTCGTCACGTGCGGCGCGGATGCCCTCAAGGGCGACCCTTTGTCGTCGATGCGAGTCTCCAACGAGGCTTTGTGGGCCGCGACCGAGGCCAGCATCTCGCTTTCCGAGCGCGCCGTGGTGCTGGGAGGCGGTGGTTACAATCCCTGGACCACGGCGCGGCTTTGGGCCGGGCTCTGGGCGCGCATGTGCGGTCGAGAAATTCCGACCCAATTACCCGCCTCGGCACAGCGCGTGCTGGCTCAGCTCACGTGCGATCTCGTCGATAATGACGATCGCGATCCTGCGTGGCTCAGTAGCATCGCGGATCCGAGCAACCCGGGGCCCATTCGGCCGCGAATCCACGAGGTCATCGACGCCGTACTGGCACTGAGCATCGCGCCGGGGTGAGGCAATAACACACCAAGGTAGTCGCCAACCCCACGGGCGCGTAACCTCGGACCCGAGGTCCCCTCCCGGGGCCTAGATTTCCATGCAGCTATGCTACTTTGAGTGTGGCCTTCTCGCTGATCTTTGCGCCGGCGTCATCGACCCAAGAAAACTCCATCTCTCCAGGGCCGGGCACCTTCATGAAGAATGCGAAGTAGGGGTTAGCCGAGATCCCGGGATAAAGCTTGGCTGTGATGACCGTCTTGTCCGCGAACTTCGCCTCGAACGTATGGATGATATTGCGCGGGATAGTCTTGCCGTCCTGGTCCTTGCGCTGCCCGGTCTCCATCACGTGAGAGATGAGTGTCTTGATCTCGATGACGTCGCCGACCTTGGTGCTGTCCGGTAGCTTGATGCGTGGCTTAGCTGACATTTTTGTTTCTCTCCCAATCTCTAGCCGCCGCAGCCGCCGATCGTCACTTTGACGGTGCGCTTGCCCATGTAGAACTTGCCGTCGCTCATTTCCGCGACAACGATAATATCTTGGGTCTTGCCGAGGCGCATACGACTCGAAACAGAGGCCTTTCCGGACAAGGGTGTCAGCCCAAAGCTCGCAACCTCGGGTCGCGGGTTGCCGGTAGCCACCACGTGAACTGCCTTCACGTAGTCTTGGTCTGTCATTGGGCTCTCGACCGAAATGCCGAACGGCACGGTGTTGCCGTTCTCAGCAATCTCGGGGAGGTCTAGGTTGACCTTCGCCTCTACCGGCTTGGCGTCGCCATGGATGGTCTTCAACAAGTCGGCGGCGCTTGGCGGACTCCCTTGTGCTAGTGCCTTGCCGCCCAATGCCAGCAGCGAGGCAAAGGCCGCCGTCCCCACGGCGCCGAGCAGCACGTCGCGGCGATGGACGACCTCTAGTCTCGTTTGTCGTATCATGTTTCCTCTTCCGTTATGTGGGCGCTTACGCCCAGTTTGTTCCAGATCCGTTGAACCCGGATTCTTCGGCCCAGCAGGCCCCTGGGACCGGTTGGGACGCCACCCGCCCGCCCCAGCGCTCTTTCCTTGCTTCCCCCGCATGTATAATATTCAAATATGCGGATGTCCAATCCATATTGGGGACCGGCGGGGCCGCGACCATCGCGTCAACTGGCTCCGGCCGCCTCGCGATCGCGCAGGGCGCGGGCAGGGTTGTCACTATTGGCGGGGGGGGCGGGCGGAGCGACGGTCGCCCACAATTTGAAGAAGTGTTCCCCCAAACTCGATGTCGCGCTTGTCGAGCTGAACAAGCAGTTCACGACCTGCTTCTTCTCCAACCTGCATCTCGGCGCCTTCTGCACCTATGAGTCGCTGGTGCATGGCTACGATGATTTGGCCAAGCTCGGTGTCAAGCTCGTGCACGAACTTGCGACGGATGTCGACACCACCAAAAAGACGGTGAAGCTCAGCGGCGGCCGCTTCGACAGCGGGATTGAGGATTAAGTCTAGTCACCCCGGTTGGGGCTAGTCAGTCAGGCCCCTGTTCGATACGAGACGGATGATAGAGGTCGTGACCGAAAAGCTCAACTTCGATGCAGCACCCTTGGTCTTGTACCATGTCAGGGTTCGGGCTGAGTGGCTGGATGCCTCCGGCCACATGCGGGCGGCGCAATACATCGTCCTTTTCGATGAGGCGATCGAGTCCTTCCTTACGCGCATCGGATTGTCGAATGCACGAGAAGTGGGTGCCGCTCCGTTCCTCTTGGAGATGCACACCTGCTACCTGCGGGAGCTCCGCTTGGGTGACGAGGTGCATATCTCAGTGCAAGTGCTGGGCGTTGGCGAGAAGCGCCTCCACCTCATCATGTTCATGCGGGACAGTCGTGATGACGTGGTAGCGACGACTGAACTTGCCATCGTCAACGTTGCCTTGGACAGCCGACGGGCCCAGTCGTGGACACGGCAGCAGCAGGACACGCTGACTGCACTGATGAGTGCACATGCAGGCCTGCCAGTACCTCCGCAGGCGGGCCGCGCAATCGTTTTCGCCAATCGCTGATGAACTCACCCGCCTCAAGTCTTCAGGCCTTATGAATGGATAAGAAGCTAAAGTTGGGCTGCCTCGGCGTAGAGCCGATGGCACGTTGTGCATTCGTGGGAGAGATGTTCCCCGTACGCTTTCAGCCAGGCCGGGGATCAGTTCTTCGCGACGCCAGGTCTGTCCGGACAGAAATGGCTGTGCAGAATGGCAACAATGTCCTTCGCCGGCGTGTCGGTCAGCGAATAGTGCACAAAGTGGCCTTGGCGATTGGCTCGCACAAGGCCGTCGAGGCGCAGTCTGGTCAGGTGTTGTGAGACCAAGCTCTGGCGCGCGCCGATAGCATCGCAAAGCTGCGTCACGGTTTTGGCGCCATCGGTCAAGAGACAAAGGATCATCAAGCGATGTGAACTGCCGATCGACCGGAGGAACTCGGCAGCCTGCTGCACCGCTTCGCGCATGTCTGCCAGCATGATCATGCTGGGACTCTTGAGACTATCGGCGCGCAGGGATCGCGCCTTGGGCATTGTGTTCGCTCGGCGGGCGGACATGCTTTGCTCGCTATGTGGAAGGCTTAGGATATTCGCATATTTCGCTTGATGCAATGCGTTGGCCGTGGCTAGTCCGCTCAGAGTGAATCCGGGCTCACAGCTATCGGCCCGAGATCCTCCCGCGCGGGACTGCTTTTTAGCCAGCGCGCTTGATCAGGAAGCGGTACACGCCTGCCGTCTCGCTATGCTCCAGCAACACGTTGCCTGTCTGGCGACAAAACGCCTGAAAGTCGGGAACAGAGCCCGGGTCAGTCGCGAGAATCTCGAGCGTGCCTCCGGCCGGCACTTCGACGATGGCCTTTTTGGCCCTTAGTATGGGCACCGGGCAATTCGTCCCTTTTGCATCGATCATCTTGTCGGCCATGTTTCTCCCCAATCCCTTGCCAGGTTCCAGGCCTCCAGGGGCTCGCGTGGGCGCAGTCCTAACGCAACCACCTGCTTGCCAACAAGGGCCCTCAGACACATTCTAACATTCATTACTTTGAATGCAAGATATCGCTTGCGGCTGCGGCGGGCGGTGCGCGATTTCGGCCGTGACAGATCGTCTAGTTGTGAGACCTCAATGGCAGCGGGCGGCCAGACAAAGGTGGGCTGATGCCGCGCTCCCCAGACCACCCCCTTGGAAGGATTGTTGCTACAAGAGTCTGCACATCTTGTCCGATCCTGTTGCCGAGCGCTTCGCCGATCCACAGAGCTCACTGCATCCCTCACCATGAGTCGGTCGCCCTGAAGGCAAGGGCGGGCCGACAGTTGCATCACATTCGGAAGTTCGAATATAATTGCGCCATGGGATGGATGGCGCGACTGCAGGAGATCGAGGCCCTCGAGGACGCGGAGCTGAATGCCGGCCTCGTGAGCGAGATGGAAGCAGCGGCTCGGAAACGGGGCGGTCTGGCACCGATCCGGTTCTCGACCCCTACGTTCAAGGAATATTCTTCTTCCGAGCTCAGCGGATGTAGCAAAAACTCATTCCCCGCCTTCTCCGTCACGGGCGGGGCATGCGCACTCGACTGCGACCACTGCCAGGCGAAGATCCTCGAGCCGATGATTCCGGCTACTACGCCGGAGATGCTCGACCAGAAGGTGCGCGATCTGGTGCTGCTGCAAGGACTGCAGGGCTTCCTGCTCTCGGGAGGCTCCAACCGGCGCAACGAGATCAAATACGAGCGGTACTACCCAGTTCTGGAGCGGCTCAAGCGCGACTTTCCATACCTGCGGATCGCCATTCATTCCGCGCTGCTCGACGAGCGGCGGGCCCGACTGATGGAAAGCGTCGGTGTCGACACGGCGATGATGGACGTGATCGGCGCGCCGGAGACGATCCGGCAGGTCTACCACCTAGAGCGGCCGGTGGAGGATTTCGAGGCGACCCTGGCCGCCCTCTGCGCGACGACCATGCAAATCGTACCACACATCGTCGTCGGCCTGCACTACGGACGCATCCTCGGTGAGGCGGCGGCGCTGGATATCTGCTCCCGTCACGCAATCCATGCGCTTGTGCTGGTGGTGATCATGCCGTTCTATGCCAAGACCGGCACGTTTGTGACGCCGGCTACCGGGGACGTGGGGCGGGTCTTTCTCGATGCCCGGCGGCGGCTGCCGGCCAAGCCGGTCTTGCTCGGATGTGCGCGCCCGCCCGGCTTGCATAAGCGCGCGACCGATGCCTACGCCGTGATGGCCGGCCTCGACGGCATCGCCTTCCCGGCAGAAGGGGCCGTGGCCGTGACGCGGGCTATCGGGCGGCCCTACGAGCAGCAGCATGCCTGCTGCTCGATCAAGCTCGGCGGCCATGCAGAGCCGCGCATGAAGCTAGCGTGTGCGCCATGACCACGGCGGCGTTCGATATTGACGTCTTGGTGGTGGGATTGGGCCCAGCAGGCGCCATGGCGGCGGCCACGGCTGGGCAAGGCGGAGCGCGCGTGCTGGCGGTCGATCGCAAGCGCGATGCCGGCCATCCCGTGCAGTGCGCGGAATTCGTTCCGGCCATGGTGGGCTCGGTGCTCGATGCGAGCCGCATGACTGTCATCGGCTCGAGCTGGCGCCAGCATATCCAGTCGATGACGACGTTTGTCGCCGGCGACGAGCCCCACATCAAGGAACATTTCCCCGGCCACATGATCGATCGGGCGGCGTTCGATGCGTCCCTGGTCCGGGCAGCGCAGGCGTGCGGAGCCGAATGCCGCTTCGATGCCGGGCTCGCATCGCTCGGCTCGGATGGCGTGGCGCGCCTTGCCGATGGCCGAATGATCAAGGCGCGGGTTGTCATCGGCGCTGACGGGCCGCGCTCGCAGGTTGGCCGGGCGATCGGCCGCATCAACTCTGTCCTCGCCGAGACGCGACAGATCACGGTACCGCTGCGCGCACCGTGCGCGGCAACGGACATCTTCCTCTCGCCGTCACTGCCGGGTGGCTATGCATGGCTGTTCCCGAAGGCGGACCAAGCCAATCTCGGGCTCGGTGTCGCGCCGCCGTGGCGGCGCCACCTCAAGCCGCAACTTGAGCAGCTGCACCGCCAGCTCGTGGCGGAAGGGCGGGTCGGCGAGGAGATCGTGAGGCACACTGGCGGCGCGATCCCGGTAGGCGGCATGCTCGATCCGCAAGGCCGGCTGGGTCCGGCGCTGGTGCTGCTCGCCGGCGATGCGGCCGGGCTTACGAACCCCGTCACAGGGGCCGGCATCAATGCCGCGGTCGTGTCCGGGCGACTTGCGGGCGAGGCAGCTGTGGCGGCGCTGAGTGGCAAGTCCGATGCCGGCCGGGACTACGCGGAGGAGCTAGAGGATTTCTACAAGGCCTCGATCGACCGGGCGCTCGCGCGGCGCGAGCAGCTTCTGCAGGTCTACGCAGCGGGCGGCCGGCCATCGCGCGTCGATCTGCAACGAAGCTGGATCGCCTTTCCCCAATATTGGGCCGTGGTGCCAACGAGAGAGAGTGTAACGCCGTGACCTGTCTGAAACGAGAGGTGGCGCTCCCTGGGCGAGCTGGAGCTGGCGGGCTCGATCACAACCCCTCCAGCGTGATGCAGCCTCGCGTGCCGGGCGCAATTCCGCCGGACGCAAGAAATGGAGCGCGCGTCAAGGCGGCTAACGTCCCGCCGGAGGGCGTTTACCTGCCCAACAACAATCGGCTCGCGCCGCACATGCGCTCACCCGACTACGTGCAGATGTCGACGGCGGCGGCAATCACGCTCGGCGTGATGCCTGGCAAAATGCATCGCTGCGGCTGCACGCGTTGCCTGAACCTGTTGCTCACCTACCCGGAGGGCTGTCGCGCCAACTGCGCCTATTGCGGGCTCGCCCGCCATCGCGAGGCCGATCGCGACTACGCCGATCGCAACTTCATCCGTGTCAACTGGCCGGCGGTGCCGCTGCAACGGATCATCGACAAGGTTTCAGGCGATGGCCCGGCCACACCGTTCCACCGCATGTGCATCTCGATGATCACGCACCCGGGCTCAGATGCGGACACCGTGACGGTTCTCAAGGCGTGGACCGACCGCATCGATCCCGCGACCGTCCCCGTGTCGATCCTGTCGAACCCGACCACGATGACGCGTGCGGACGTCAAGCAGCTCCACGATCTTGGCGCCGACATCTTCACCGTCGCGATCGATGCCGCCACGCCCGAGATTTTCGATCGCACGCGCGGCAAGGGCGTTCAGTCGCCGCATAGCTGGGCGAAATACTGGGAGATCCTCGTCGCCGCCCGCGACATCTTCGGGCCGCAGAAGTTCGGCGCGCACATCATCGTTGGCATCGGCGAGACCGAGCACGACGTGCTCATCCTGGTGCAGCAACTCGTCGACATGGGCGGCCACAGCCACATGTTCTGCTTCTTCCCCGAGAAGGGGTCGCTGATGGACCACCTCCCAGCCACGCCGCGCGATCAATGGCGGCGCGTGCAGCTTGCGCGCTACTTGATCGACTACGCACAAGTGCGTGTCGAGCAGATGCGCTTCGATGCGGCCGGCCGGGTCGTGCATTTCGGCCTGCCGAACGGGGAACTTGACGCCATCATCGACAAGGGGATCGCCTTCCGCACCAGCGGTTGCCCGGGCAAGATCCAGGAGGACATCTCGGCGTGCGACCGTCCCTACGGCGACAGCCCTCCCTCGAATATCGCCAGCTATCCATTCCAGCCAGCCGCTGCCGATGTGCGCAGAATCCGCAATCAGCTCGATCGCGAAAAGCCCGGCGAGTCCTATCGGGATGGCGAGGAGCTGGAGATCGAGGAGCGCAGTTGAGCCATGCCCACGCCCTTCCGCGTCATCGACACCGGCGTGCGCGAGGGGAGACTGCAGATCGCGTTCGACCAGGCGATGATCGAGCTGCACCGGGAAGGCATCGTACCCGACACGATCCGCTTCCTGCGCTTCGCGCCGAGTGCGCTGGTCGGCCGGCACCAAGCGTTACGCCAGGAGCTGAAGATCGACTACTGCCGCGCCAATGGCGTCGGGCTCGTGCGGCGCATCACCGGAGGTGGTGCCATCTATCTCGATCCTGGCCAAGTCGGGTGGGAACTGGTGCTCTCGCGCAAGCGGCTTCCCATGCCGACGCTTGCCGACTACACCAGGGCCATCTGCGAGGCCGTGGCCTACGGCCTTTCGCGAGCCTTTGCTGTCGACGCGCGTTTCCGCCCGCGCAACGATATCGAAGTCGGCGGCCAAAAGCTGTGCGGCACCGGTGGGTTCTTCGACGGGAACACGCTGTTCTACCAGGGCACCGTGCTCATCGATGCGGATCCGGCGCGCATCATGGCCTGTCTCAACGTGCCCGAGGCGAAGCCCAAGAAGCGCGGGCTTGACAAGGCGGAACAGCGGGTGACGACGCTGCGAGCGCTTCTTGGCGGCAAGGCCCCCGAGGTCGATGCCGTGCACGAGGCCGTACTGCTGGGGCTGACGGAGCAGCTCGGCATTGCGGTCGAGAGGGGTGTCCCGGACAGCCAGGAGGAGGCGCTGGCGGCAAAGCTGAGCGCGGAGGAGATCGGCACCGACGACTTCGTCTTCTCGATCGACGATCCGCGCGGAGCCGGTGTGCACGAGGCGTCGCACACGGGCCCCGGCGGCACGGTCACCGCCTATCTGCGGCTCGAAGGCGCCGCGGGCGCACGCCGCATCCGCGAGGCGCTGTTGACGGGGGACTTTTTCGTCACGCCGCCCCGCCTGGTCTATGACCTCGAGGCTTCGTTGCGGGGAGTCATGACGGATGGGGCCGGCGCCGCCGTGGAGCGGTTCTTTGCCACCACCAAGGCGGACTTGCTGACCATTGCACCAGGCGATTTCCGTAGCGTCATCGAAGCGGCCGTAAAAGCCGAGCCGGCATGAAGTACGTTTCGGTCGTCCAACACACGCAGTCGGAATGGCTCGGCCACATGGAGGATCACCTCGAGGGCCGCGGCATTCGCTTCGGCTACGCGCGGCCCTTCACCGCCGGCGGCAAGCTGCCAGATCCGAATGTCCTTGGCGACGGGCTGATCATGGTGGGAGGCGGTCCGTGGGGCACGGCTACGGAGGGGCGCAAACTGCCGACGCTCGAGGCCGAAATCCGCCTCGCCCGTACCTGCCTGATGCTGGAAAAGCCGGTTGTCGGCATCGGGGTCGGCGCTCAGATTCTGGCTATTGCCGGCGACGGCCGCTCGGAAGTTGCACCGCTCACCTTCACCGTCGGTGAGGCGCGGCGTGTGCTGCGCAGCGCTCTCAACGGCTTTCTGCCGGAGCGGTTCGCAACCGTCGTCTACATGCGTGACCGCCCTGTGCCGCCCGCCTACGCAGAAGTGCTCGCCGTCGACGAGACTGGATACCCGGCGTTATTTCAGATAGGCCGGAATGCCTTCGGATTTGCCGGCCATCCCGGCGTCCGCCACGCCATGATTGAGGATCTTTTGATGGAATCGGACGATATTCCCGTCGACCCTGCGCCTGGGCTGGAAAAGCTCTTGGGGCTAGGTTCGTCCATCGAGGATGCGTTGGTACCCATAATGTCCGGTCTAGTCCAACTCACGGGCTGGATGGACAAAGCCTGAACGAAGGATCCCCTGGAGGTCCCTTAGCAGGGGGCCGTCACGCTTGGTCGGCACAACCCAGCATATTCAACAATGCGAATGTTTGATTGCAGTAGTTCGCATTGGGTGCTACCATGACTGGAAGTATGAGTGGGGATCCTTGGCAGCAGCGGTGATGAGCTCAAAATCTCAGGGGCTGGGAGGAAGAAGAATGGCAAAGAAACTGCTGATCGTGATGGCGAATACGGATCCGCGCAATGGCGAGGAGCTGGGCGCGCCGTTTTTCCAGGCGTCGGTCGCGGCGGCGATGGATTACGAGGTCGATGTCATCTGCACGGCGACGTCGGGGCGCCTCATGAAAATGGGTGAGGCCGAAAAGCTCGTCGTTAAACCCGGCTCGCCGAAGACCGTCTACGACTTCATCAAGGACGCGCACGCGGCAGGCGTGAAGTTCTACTGCTGCTCGCCGAACCTCGATCTCTTCGATATGACCAAGGACGATCTCATCCCAGAGTGCTCCGGCATCGTCGGCGGCGCGCACGTGATCGAGGAGATCATGGAAGGTGACTGCAAGGTGCTGACGTACTGATCCGTTTCAACGGAGAGAGTTGCGATCATGGCCGATGGCTCGGCGTCCCGCGTGCAGGATTTCATCGGTGATCCGGTCAGCGAAAAGCCGGTTGTGCCGCGGGCGAAGCTCGAGGCGATCTTCCAGGACATACAGGCTGATCTGCGCTTCGACCACCAGCTGAACGGCTGCCTCAACTGCGGCATTTGCACGGCAACCTGTCCCGCGGCCCACTACTACGACTTCTCCCCGCGCGAGATCGTCCAGCTCCTCTGGACCGAGAATCTCGAAGGCATCTACGATGCCATGCAGGAGAAGATCTGGTCGTGCGCACAGTGCTATACCTGTGCGGCGCGCTGTCCGTTCGAGAACTCGCCGGGTGGCCTTATCATGCTGATGCGTGAGGTTGCGATCAAGCACCAGATGCAGTCGGCCAAGGATGTGCTGCGCCCGTTCTCTCGCGTGATGCTGAAGCTGATCTCGACTGGAAACCAGCTCGCCCCTGACATGATCAATCCGCAGCATTTTCCGGATTGGGGGCCGAATATCTCGAAGGTTGACGCGCCGCTCAAATTGCTGCGCAAAGCGATCCCGATGGCGACGCTCAACACTACCGAGACGGCTTGGGAAGTGAACCTCAAGACCTCGGTCGAACTCTACACCATCTGGGAGATGACCGGTGTCCTGGATCAGCTCGAAGGCATCGACGAAAATCTGTTCGACGTCATCACCGACATCATGGGTGAGAAACGCGAAGACTGGAAAGATTTTCTGAAAGACCAGGAAGACTGATCTGTCGGAGTATCTTTACCCCTTTCATAGAACTCTCGTGAGGAGCCTGACGATGACCACCGACAACGGACAGGGCCGACCCACCCAAGCCGCCGAACGCTTCACCGGCCACGGGTCAGAGTGGAAGCCAGCGCACCTATCACCGGGCGAGGCGGCGACCGCGACCGCCTGGGTCGAACAGAAAATTGACCGGCGTTCCATGTTGACCAACAAGGACCGCGTGAAAGATGTGCGCGATGTCATGTGGCAGCTCGAAAAAGACGGCCAGATCGTCGTCCATCGGGTCACGGACGCGCACAAGCCGGTGATGGTCAAGACGCTCTACGGCTGGGACAAGAAGATCCCGACCAACCAGCTCTGGCACCACAAGAGCTGCGGTCAGTGCGGCAACATTCCGGGTTATCCGGTCTCGCTTCTATGGCTGCAGAACAAGCTCGGAATCTCCTATCTCGACGAGACCGATCAGACGAGTTGCACCGCCTGGAACTATCACGGCTCCGGCATCGGCAACATCGAGAGCCTTGCGGCTGTGTTCCTGAGGAATTTCCATCAGGCCTATGTGTCCGGCAAAGCGCAGGGCCTCGACCCCGGCCACTTTTATCCGCTGGTCCACTGCGGCACGAGCTTCGGCAACTACAAGGAAGTGCGGCAGTATCTCATGCTCTCGGCGAAGCTGCGCGAAAGCGTGACCAAGATCCTCGGCAAGCTCGGGCGGCTTGTGGACGGCAAGCTGCTGATCCCGGAGGAGGTCGTGCACTACTCCGAATGGCTACACGTCATGCGGCGCGACATCCAGAAGCATCAGGTGATCGACTGCGCCCAAGTACGCGCGACCATCCATCCCGCGTGTCACGTCTATAAGATGGTACCGGAGGACGTAATCTATGATGACGACGTCCTGGACGGGAACCGCGTCGCCGTCTCGACCGGTCTCGTGCAGACGCTCGGCGCTCAGGTGATCGACTACAAGACTTGGTACGACTGCTGCGGCTTCGGTTTCCGCCACATCATCTCGGAGCGCGAGTTTACCCGCTCGTTCGCCATCGACCGCAAGATCAAGGTGGCGGTCGAGGAGGCCAAGTCCGACGTGATGATCGGCCACGACACCGGCTGCATCACCACGCTCGACAAGAACCAGTGGATCTCGAAGGCGCAGGCCGGTAATGACGGCAAGGGGTATGAGCTCCCCGTCATGGCCGACTGCCAGTTTGCAGCACTCGTGTGCGGCGCAGACCCCTACAGGATCGTGCAGACGCATTGGCACGCTAGTCCAATCGAGAACCTCCTTGACAAGCTCGGCATCGACTGGCGCACCAAGAAGGTTGAGTTCGAGGCGTATCTCGCGACCATCCAGAAGGGAGCGACGCCGGATCAGCTTTACGATCCGCGACTGAGGATCACGTCGGGCCCCGGCTTCAAGCCGATCAAACGCGAGGTGATCCCTCCGCCGCCGGGGAGTGATGCCCTGATGCCCTGATGCAGGGATGGGTGGAAAACACGTTATTGGGCGACATGCGGGCACCGCGGTTGTGGCCGGTCAATGGAGAAACAAAGACTATGAAGCCCATCCTCGTAGTTGGTGGCGGTCCGGCGGGGCTGGCGGCGGCGCATGTGCTGGCGAACATCGGGCAGCCGAGCGTGCTGGTCGAGAAGATGGATCGCCTCGGCGGCGCGCCGATCCTGTCGGGGTACGCCAAGCTGGTGCCATCGGGGTTATGGGCGAAAGATGCGATCGGCGGCATGGTCGCGCGCGTCGAGAACGATGGGCTCGTCACCGCCAAGCTCAACGCAAAAGTGAAATCACTCGACGGCGCGCAGGGCGCGTTTGTCGCCATGCTATCGGATGGCTCCAAGGTCGAGTGCGGATCGGCGATCCTGACCACTGGCTTCACGCACTTCGACAGCATCAACAAGCCCGAGTGGGGCTTTGGCACGTTCCCGGACGTCGTCACGACCACGCAGGTCGAACAGATGATCTCTTCGGGCAAAGGCGTCCGTTGCCCCTCCGACGGTCGCAAGCCGAAGCGTGTCGCGATCCTGTTGTGCGTCGGCTCGCGCGATCGCCAGATTGGCCGCGAGTGGTGTTCGAAGATTTGCTGCACGGTCTCGGCCAACATAGCCATGGAGATCCGCGAGGAGATCCCCGACTGCCACGTCTATATCTACTACATGGATATCCGCACCTATGGCCACTACGAGACCGACTACTACTGGCGCTCGCAGGAGGAGTTCAAGGTCAAGTACATCAAGGCGCGCATCGCGGAAGTGACCAGCGACGGGAAGCAGCTGATCGTCAAGGGCGAGGACACGCTGGTGAAGCGTCCGATCACGATTCCCTTCGATCTCGTCGTGCACGCGATCGGCATGGACCCCAACGTCGACAACATGACGCTTTCGGCCGTGTTCGGCGTCGAGCTGCACAAGCACGGTTTCATTGCGCGCAAAGATGCCTACGGCGTGATGGGCGCCACATCCCGCCCTGGAGTGTTCGTGGCGGGTGCGGCCATCGGCCCAGAGACGATCGACGACTCGATCGCGCAGGCGAACGCAGCGGCAATGAGCGCACTTGCCGCCAGCCGGGGTGCGGTGAAGCAAGCGGCGGAGTAAGCGTTCGTGGCAAGCCTCGTTCCGATCTCGCCTATGAAAGCTTCCACGCGGCCGTCACTCGACTTGTCGGGGCCGAAGCTGCGGCCTGCGGTCGAGGCGCTGATACATGCGTCGGAACAGGTTGGCGGCGTCGAGCGGTTCGCGGCGGCGGTCCGGCTCAAATCGGAGGTGTTCCAGGAGCGTCTCGGTAACGGTAATGCCGAAATGCTCGACCGGGCTGTGTTCGAGGAGATCGTGCCCTTGATGGCGACCGTCCGCCGCCGCATTGGCAAGCATCTTGATCAGCAGGGGTGGCCCAGAGTGCGCGCCGCGATCGTTGAGCTTCTACGCGATGCTCATGTGCCCGACACCGGTGACGCGCGCATTGCTGCGTTCTGCAACTGCTTCCCAGAAGGTAAGGACCACAGATTCGTCCGCGATCTGGCCGCTGAGATTCTGCACAATGTCTATCCTGACCACTATCCGCTCATGACCCGCTGGGTCTGGGACACGAAGGCCAACACGGGCGTGCTGCGCGAGATCTGGCACGGCGACAACGTCGATCGCATGGTGATCGACGTTCCGGATAGCCATGAGATGTTTCTGGTCCTACGCGAGGAACTCAGCCAATTCCTCTCCGACAACGGCATCTTCCGCGACATGATCTGGTACGTGGATCTGCTCAAAGCCCAGATCTATGGCGACTATATCAATGCGCAGGGCGGCGCGTACTTGAAGACGGATTTCTCCGAGGCACCGAATCCGCTCGAGCAGCCGCGGCGCATCCTCGGGCTCGATCGGATCGGCGGAAAACTCAGCGACAGCCCCAAGACGATCGATGGCACCGCTCATTCGGTGGACGGCGTGAAACGCTTGAATTGAGGACCGTCAGACATGCCTATCCACGAAAAATCGCTGATCCGTCCGGAAAACATCAAGACGCACGACAAGCTCGTCATTGAAGGCGTGGATGTCTCGGGGCATTGGTCGACCTTCATCGAGCCGCGCGTCGTCACGGACTACAACGAGCAGCTGGAAGACGAGATCTCGGCGTTCCCCGGCGGTGACAAAATCCATCGCTGCTTCCAATGCGGCTCGTGCACGAACGCCTGCACGATTAACGCCATCGAACCCCGCTTCAATCCGCGCTACTGGATCTATCTGATCCGCACGGGGATGGAGCAGGAGCTGCTACGCGACAAGGACATCATCTGGCAGTGCATCTCCTGCCACAAATGCACGCACATCTGCCCGCGCGACGTCGAGCCCGAAGGCGTGATGAAAGCCACCGCCTTGTGGCTCGAGGCCAAGGGGCATGCGCCAAAATCACCGTCGCACATCTTCGACGACGAGTTTTCGCGCCAGGTCATCGAGCGCGGCAAGATCGAGGATACCGAGGTCCTGCATAAGTTCCTCGTCAAGACCAAGCAGCCGCTGATGCAAGACTGGCTGACGGCAATCGCGTGGGGCATCGCAAAACGGCTGCCCGTCAAGTGGGGGATCAAGATGGGCTTTGCGCAAATCTTCAAGCCGAAGACCCGCGGCTGGGCCAAAGCGCGCGCGGCAATCGAGGATTACATTCACGAAGAAGACGACAAGCGCAAGCAGGTCCTGGCGGGTGGTCCGAAGCAGGATCAAAAGCTGCACCCCAAGCTCGAAGCGGCGGAGTAGCTTCCTCTTTCCCCCGTAGCATTGGGGGCCGTGAGAACGGAGAGAGGGAGAAGAGCCAAACAAAAAGAAAGCGAGCAGACCTATGGTCGATGTGACTGACAAAGCCCAGAAATACCGCAGCGTGGCCTACTATTCGGGCTGCGCGCTCGAAGGTTCAGGCAATGGCTACGACGTCTCGACGCGCGCGATCGCAAAGGAGCTCGGGCTCGCTCTCAAGGACGTGACGAACTGGAACTGCTGCGGGGCGATGGAGGTCAAGAACATCGACCCGAAGATCCAGACGTATCTGTCCTCGCGCGTGCTCTCGAACGCAGTGCACCTCGACGGCGCGGATGTCGTGATGGCGCCGTGCAACGGCTGCTACCACAATCTCAAGAAGGCCGAGTACGAGCTCACCCACGATCCGAAAGCGAAGGAGGTGGTGGACAAGCTCTCGACCAAGGCGGGCCACGAGACCTACCAGGCCGGACAGGCCGAGACCATTCACGCACTCGACTGGATCAAGGCGACGATCGGCGAGGAGGGCTTGAGGCAACGCACCAAGGGCCGCCTCGCAGGGTTGAAAGTCGCCAACTACTACGGCTGCATGTACGTGCGCCCGCGCCATATCTTCCCGGAGAAGGACAAGGGGGCCGGAAGCGAGAGCACATCGAAACCGCACTTCATGGACGATCTGTTGGCAGCCGCCGGCGCCGAAAACGTCGACTTCCCTCTGAAAACCGCATGCTGCGGGGGGGCGCACACGCTGTCGGACGCGGACACCTCAACCAAGCTGGTGCTCAACATCCTGCAGGCGGCAGAAGCCTCGGGCGCCGAGGTGATCGCCACCGAATGCCCAACTTGCCATACGGGCCTCGAGATGCATCAGGTGCGTGCCGAAAAGCGCTTCGGCAAGAAGACAACCGTGAAGATGATGTACTTCACGCAGCTACTCGGTTTGGCGCTCGGCATCGGCCCGCGCAAGCTTGGCATTCACACGAATATCTCGGACAGCCGCGATCTGATCATCCAGAAGCAGCTCGCATGACGCTTGGCTCTGAAATCCACCTGCAACCGGCGGCAGTGCCGCCGGCCTCGCGCTTCGCCGCAATCGAGACGCGTATCGATGCGATAGGGTCTGGCACCGAGCCGGATGCAGCGCCGCGAGCGGTCGCCGAGCTTCTCCAACTCGGCGAGGAGATCCTCGAGATCTGGGTGTGTGCGCGCGGACAAGAACCGACGTACGACACAAAAGAGGGGTTCCGTCTGTTGGCGCTGCATCGCCAAGGCGCGCGCGGCGAGCCGAGCTTCAATGCCTGCCGCGAGACGGCCCGCGAACTCGTTTATCACTACAATCTCGTTCTGTCGGAGCCGGCACACCCGGAGACAAGCCGTCGTCTACAACTCACGGCAATGGTCGCGAAGCATCTGTGCCTGTTCGTCTCGGGAAAGATGCAAGTCGCCGGTCTCGGCGAGTTCTGTTGCGCTGCAAAACCATTGCGCGGCGGCGGCGAATAGCGGCTAGATGGAAGCACGACTTGGAGATTGCGGAGTGAGCGATGCCTGTCGTCAAAGGTTGCAATCTGCCGGACCATCTCCTCTATGACGTCGACAACCATATCTGGTTCCAAGAGCAGGACGACGGCACAGTCAAGCTCGGCATGACGACGGTTGCCACCGCCATGGCAGGTCAGCTCGTCGCCTTCACGCCGAAAAAGGTCGGCCGCTCGGTCGAAGCCGGCAAGAGTTGTGCTACCGTCGAGAGCGGCAAGTGGGTGGGGCCTGCAAAGTCGGCTGCGGCGGGTGAGGTCGTGAAGGTCAACGACGATCTCGTCGCCGATCCGAAGCTCGCCAACGCCGACCCTTACGAAAAAGGCTGGTTCATCATTCTGAAGCCAGCCGACTGGGGCGCCGTCAAGGCAACCCTGACGCCCGGCTCACAGGTAACAGCGAAGTACGAGGCAAAGATGCAGGCCGACGGCTTCGCCGGCTGCGCATAGTCAGTCAGGGTTGCCCGGCTGGCAACTCAGGCGCCAACCGGGGAGCCTGCGGCCTAACCCATCACGAAGCGATAGGCATTGTTCTTGCGCTCGACGCGGCCCTTACCAGGGTAGGGGATGTGATAGGCGAGCAAGCCGATCCGATCCGTCGCCAGCATGTCGAGGAGCCGCTGGCGCGTCGCGGCTGCCTTGTCCGGCTCCAAATCCGAGCCCCACCACCACATGGGCTTCTCAAACGAGATGATGGCGTGATTCAGCGCATCCCCACTAAGCATGAGACGGTCTTGCCCGCTCACCAGGAGCACGCACATGTGGCCAGGCGTGTGGCCGGCGGTGTCGATGTAGGTCACACCTGGTGCAAGCTCGTCGCCAGCCTTGCGCCGTTGGACCCTGCTCTCGATGATCTTGAGACGCCGCCGCGATCCGGCGGCCATTCCCCTGAATCCCTCGGGGATGCGTTCAGCCGTTTCTCGGTTGATCCAAAAGTCCCACTCGACCGATCCGATCAGATAGGTCGCGTTCGGGAAGTAATTCGCCTCGTCGAACTCGTCGATCACTCCCCACAAATGGTCGGCGTGCGCATGCGTAAAGATGATCTTGGTGATCGCCTCGCGGGCGACGCCGGCCTCAGCGAGGCGATCTGGCAGCTTGCCAAGGGTGGGCATGAAATGCCCGCCGGCGCCCGCGTCTATGAGCATCGTGTCGGTGCCGTTTTCGACGACGACCACATTGGTCGGAACCTCGACGAACTCAGTGCCCAGATTTCGGCTCGCCAGCAGTGCGCTGACCTCGCGGCGATCCGCCGACGGCAGCAAGAATGAGAACGGCATAGTGAAGCTGCCATCGCTGAGCACGGTCAGTTTCATGGCGCCAAGATTGAAACGGTGTGCCACAGTGGCCGCATTGGCTCGACTCATCGCTGGCCCCGCCAGAGCGCCGGCAGCCGCACACCAAAGGCCCTTGAGAACGCTGCGCCGATTTGCGGCGACGCTACGCGCCTTACGAGGTCGATCGGTCTGGGGCATCAGTCCCTCCTCGGCGTCGGCGGCGCAAGACACAACTTGGGCACGTGCGCCGTGTCGCCGGTGCCAAGCCAATTGTCTCCTAAGCAAATCCCTTCGACAGCAGGCCAGCCACCGTCATCACACCCGAGGGGACGACGATGTCGGGCTCGGCGCCTTGCGGGTGCCGGTTTTCTAGTTCTGCACAGTGATCCTAAGGAGTGGCACTTCCAGACTGTATTCGACCGTGCGGCCATCCCTACCTGAGGCCAAAACTCCGAATCAGCTCGACAATTGTCACTCACCTTTCATCCAACGTCCCCGAGTTGCTCGATCGCGTACCTAATTGTAAAATTATGATATTTGAATGTAAAGTGTGTGGTGGCCTCAGGCTCGTGCGCGCTCATCGGAACCAGGGCGGCGATCCTACGGGCGCACGGAACCGAATTTGCACGACGCTGCGAAGCACGATGCGTGCCGTGATGCCGACTGTCGGGTGCAACGAGGTCAAGTAATGAAGCAGCAACTCCCCGATGAAGCCGCCGAAGGGCTCGGGCGTGAAGTTGGGCTGCCGCCTGAATTCACACGAATAGTGCGTCGTCCGTGAGGAAGAGCCAAGTCGTTGACGAGGCAGGCGGAGTGGGCTCGGCTTGGGCGTTGATGATTGCCAGGAAGTCACGGTTGCAGGCTGAAAAGCTTGCAATTTGCGAAGGGCGATTCCCT
>Ga0247727_10006108_pt1 | contig 23845 bp, 19 predicted proteins | sample WisWelCaveWW1625_FD_202498 | JGI IMG/M metagenome (GOLD analysis project Ga0247727, IMG submission 202498) | Biofilm microbial communities from Wishing Well Cave, Virginia, United States - WW16-25 | ecosystem: Environmental > Aquatic > Deep subsurface > Groundwater > Cave microbial mat | place... | reverse complement strand
CCCGATATTGCGCGCGCCAACGCCTGCGAACATTTACGTTTGAACGCGACGGTTGGCAGGCCGATCACAGCCGTCTTTCAGCGCCGCGTGCAACTGGCGCCGTATTGTGAAAAATCCAGGAAGAGCGTTTCCGAACCGCATGTGGGTTGCGGGGAATGTCACGCTTTGCCGTTCAAATTCGAGATCAAATCCTGAACCGACGCGCGGGGAACCAAAACTGTAGTAACGACTTCAGTCGTTGACAGCGGAGCGGCTAAAGTCGCTGTTGCGAATCGCCTCGTGGAAAGCAAACTTCATTATGCCTCTCACCTTGCTCTTTGACCTTGACGATACCCTGCTCGATACAAACCTGGAAACTTTTGTCCCTGCCTATTTCCAAGCGTTGACGCAACACTTGGAGCCGCGCGTATTGCCGACGGTCATGTTGCGCGCGCTCATCCTGGGGATGAACGGGATGAACGAAAACGCGGATCCGACGCGCGCATTGCAGGAAGTCTTCGAGGAGGATTTTTACGCGCGGCTTGGAATCCCAAAAGAAGAATTGAGCGCCGATCTGGAAAAATTTTACGATGAGGTTTTTCCAACGTTGAGCGCGCACACGCGTCAACGAACGGACGCGGTTCCATTGATCGAGTGGGCGTTGGGTCGCGGGTATCGCGTCGCGATTGCGACCGACCCCTTGTTCCCGCGCAAGGCTACGTATCAGCGTTTGCGTTGGGCGGGGTTTGACCCTGAACAATTTGAGTTGGTATCCACGTACGAGGATTTTCATTTCACCAAGACGCAGCCCGCGTATTATGCCGAGATGTTGGGACGATTGGGCTGGGACGACGGCCCCGTGTTGATGATCGGGAATGACGTGAACCGCGATCTGATCCCCGCGCACAGGCTTGGGTTGAAGACATATTTGGTGGATGGCGAGGCATCCCCGAAGGGAACAAGTCCGGGGCCCTTCGACGCGGCTCAGGGCAAAATTGCGGCGGGGAGAGGCGGCTTGGGGGATTTGCGTCCGTGGCTTGAGTCAATTGATTTGTCCGCGTTGGAGCCGTCGTATAAATCCAGAGATGCGATATGGGGCATACTATTGTCCACGCCTGCGGTGTTGCAGGGACTCGCGTCGTCTTTATTTGACGATGAATGGGCGCGCGAACCGGCGCCTGACGATTGGGCGCTGAACGAGATCGTCTGTCATTTGCGCGATACGGAACGCGAGATTCACAAGATGCAATTGGAGTTGATGATCGAGAAGGACGACGCTTTTATTCCGCGGCCCGATACGACTGTGTGGGCAAGCGAGCGCGAATATTTGAACGTGGACGGCGCGCAGGCTTTGACGGAGTTCGCGTCCGCGCGGCTTGAAAATTTGGAAAAGTTGAAAAATCAGGCTGAGGCGATCTGGTCGCGGCGCGCGCGTCATGCGATCTTTGGTCCGACAAATTTTCTGGAGGTGGCGGGTTTTATCGCCGATCACGATCAGATGCACATTCAACAGGCGTGGAAGACTTTGAAGAACCTGCGGGTTTTGCAACGCGCGGGTCGCGTCTAAACCGTTTGAGGGGTGTTATATCCCTAGAATTGCCGGCGGGTCGCGATAAACCCGCCCAGGTCGCGCTCCTTAGCGCAACTTTGATTATTGATTAAGGAGATTTATTTATGAGAAGACGGGTAGTTGTCACAGGGATGGGATGCGTCAGCCCTGTGGGGAATAACGTGAAAGAGACGTGGGAAGCCCTGCTGGCTGGAAAATCCGGCGCGGGGATGATCACGGCGTTCGACGCGGACAGGCATAAGACGCGTTTCGCGGCGGAAGTGAAAGGGTTCGACGCGGTCGCTTTGTTTGGAACCCGCGAAGCGCGCAAGATGGATCGCTTTACGCAGTTTGCAACCGCCTCCACAATAGAGGCGCTGGAGCAGGCAGGTTTGAAGATTGACCAGGCGAATCGCGACCGGGTGGGGATTCTGATCGGCACGGGCATCGGCGGGATCGGCACGCTGCTCGAACAGACCGAGGTCATGCGCGAACGCGGACCGGATCGAATCAGCCCGTTTTTGATCCCGATGATGATCTCGGACAGCGCGGCCGGGATGTTGGCGATCCGCCTGGGCGCGCGCGGACCGAACATGGCGATTGCCACGGCGTGCGCTTCGGGCAACAACGCCATCGGCGACGCGCTGGAAACGATCCGGCGCGGCGCGGCGGACGCGATGATAGCCGGGGGAGCGGAAGCCTCCATTTACCCGCTGGCGATGGCGGGTATGAACGTGATGGGCGCGCTCTCCACGCGCAACGACGATCCTGAGACGGCTTCGCGTCCGTTCGATAAAACGCGCGACGGTTTTGTGATGGGCGAGGGCGCGGGGATTTTGATCCTCGAAGAGTTGGAATTGGCGCAGGCGCGCGGCGCGAATATTCTGTGTGAATTGACGGGGTACGGCACAACCGACGACGCGCATCATATTTCGGCGCCCGCTGAAAACGGCGCGGGCGCGGCGATGTCCATGAAACTGGCGTTGGAAGACGCGGGCTTGGGCGTGAACGACGTGAGTTACATCAACGCGCACGGAACGTCCACGCCGTTGAACGATAAAAGCGAGACCGCCGCGATCAAGACGGTGTTCGGCGAACAGGCGTATAACATTCCCGTTTCTTCCACCAAATCCATGACGGGGCATTTGCTCGGCGCGACCGGCGCGGTGGAGGCGGCCGTCGCCGCGCTTGTGATCCGCGACGGCGTGATCCCCGCCACCGTCCATTATCAAAACCCCGACCCGGAATGCGATCTCGATTACGTCCCCAACCAGCCGCGCAAGGCTTCGGTCGCGCATGTGATGTCCAATTCGTTTGGGTTTGGCGGGCATAACGCGACGCTGGTGATCAGCCGCTTCGATGGGTAGGTAAATATTGTTTGTTGAGAACCTCTCCTCTTTTTAGAGATCAATTCGCGAAAATTCGCGGCTGAGGTCTTGTTTCTTTCGCTTTGAATGGCGCGCCTCCCTGCGCCATGGAACTACTCAGAATGACATTAGGAGTATCATGCCGTACGCACATATCACAGGCTGGGGGATGGCGGCGCCTGAAAAGATCATGACCAACGACGATCTCTCCAAGATTGTGGATACAAACGACGGGTGGATCCGCGAACGCACCGGCATCCGTGAACGACGCATTGCCAAAGAGAACGAATTCCCTTCCACGCTCGGTGTGGCGGCTTCGATCAGGGCGCTAAAAGTGGCGAATGTCCGCCCGACGGATTTGGATTTGATCATTTGCACTTCGTCTTCGCCTGAATATATTTTTCCCGCGACCGCGTGCCTGATCCAGGATCAACTCGGCGCGACCAAAGCGGGCGCGTTCGACCTGCTTGCGGCCTGCACCGGGTTTATTTACGCGCTCAACATGGCGGCGCAGGCGATCAGGAGCGGTTCCATCAAATCCGCTTTGGTGGTCGGCTCGGAAACCCTTTCCCGGTTTATTGATTGGAAAGATCGAAACACCTGTATACTGTTTGGCGACGGCGCGGGCGCTTTTGTGTTGCAGGCGAGCGAGCGCCCGGGCGGGGTTCTTTCCGCCGTGATGCACTCAGACGGTTCAGGCGGAGATTCGCTTTCGCTCCCCGGCGGGGGAAGCCGCTATCCCGCGACGGAGGCGACAGTCCATGCGGGGAAGCATTATATCCAAATGGACGGCAAGGCTGTTTTCCGTTTTGCGACGCGCGTGATGGCTTCAGCGACGCAGGAGGCGGTCGACGCGGCTGGGTTAACCGTCGAGGAGATTCGCTGGATCGTCCCGCACCAGGCCAACATCCGCATCATCGAAGCCGCGGCGCGCGGGCTCAAATTGCCGATGGATCGATTCATTGTCAACCTGGAGCGTTACGGCAACACCTCCACCGCCTCCATCCCGATTGCGATGGTGGAGGCCGTAGAAAAAGGCCAGCTCAAAACCGGCGATAAATTTGTGATGGTTGGCTTCGGCGGAGGGCTGACGTGGGGCGCGCTCGCCGCCGAATGGACGGGTCCGATCCCCAGCAAGGGACACGTGCGGCCCGAACAATATCGCGCGCTCGGACGCGTGCGCTCCGTCGTGCGGCGTCTCCTGCGCTTCATCGAAGGCTTGTTGTACCGCCGCGAACTATAATGGTGATTTAATTCTGTTTGTGGTACGATAAAGGCGAAACTACAAAAGGAGTAAATTATGTTTCCACGTTTAGGCGGCTGGGAATGGATTATCGTTCTCGTCATCGTCCTGTTGTTATTCGGGCCGGGACGCATCGGCAAAATATCCGGCGAGATCGGCAAAAGCATCAAAGCGTTTCGCGACGGATTGGGCGGGGATAAAAAAGACGATCAGTCAACCGACGCCAACGGCAATATCGAACCGAAATAAAATGAAAGGCTCCCGATGGGGAGCCTTTTGTTTGCGTCAATAGTTCAATTCCCTGACGTTCTCATCCTTCAGCATCATTTCCACAAACCGTTCCTGATTCTTCGGGGAGCCGATGACCTGCCACGTGCCGACCATGGACTTCTCCGTCTTGGTGCGATGCTGTTCGATAATCTTCAACGAGCAATCGCGCAACGCGCCTTGAATATGCTCAACCCCGGCGCTTCCGGGCGTCACGACGATTCTGTACGTGCGCGACTCGCGGATGCGATCAATCCGCCGTTCGATGCGCGGGAAAAACAGCAGGACAACCAAAGTCGCCGCCGTGGAAGCGAGGACAAAATTTAATTCGCCCGCGCCGATGCCCAGTCCCAGCGCCGCCGAAAGCCAGATCGTCGCGGCGGTGGTCAACCCCGCCACGCGACCGCCCTCGCGCACAATCGCGCCCGCGCCCAAAAAGCCGATGCCGGTCACGATGTTGGCAGCGACGCGCGTGCGCGTGAAGCCCGGGTCCATGCTCACGGAAAAAATGGTGAACAGCGCCGAGCCTACAGTGATCAGGATGATCGTCCTGAACCCGGCGGCTTTATCCTGAAATTCGCGTTCGGCGCCGATCAGTCCGCCCACCAGAATCGCCGCGCCGAGTTTGATGAGGTTTTCAATGAGTATCGCGTCCATGCTTTTCCAGCTGCTCCTGTCGCCGTCCTCGGCGGCGTCCCCGCCGCCGAGAGCAAATAGTATTGTTCATAATTTTACAACAACTCCTTCAACTCGGAAATCGTCGTAACGGGATTTTTACAAACGAATCCCTCGCACACATAAACCGTCGCTTTGCCGTCTTTCAGCGGACGATCTTTCAGTAACGCGGGCGCGTCATCGGATGGGGGATACGCGGACGCGGCAACAATGACGTTCGGCCTGTATGCGGATTGGACGACTCGGATCAACCCTGACGCTTGATCCCCATCCGCTTCACTTCGACCCTCCTGTTGGTCGTCAGCGCCAGCAGCCATGACCGCAACCTGCTTCGCGTTCCCCAAAGCAAAATCCGCCGCTGACAGCCAGCGCGCGAACGCGGTGGGATAGCGCGTCGCCATGCCCACGACAAGCCCCAGCGCTTTTTCCGCGAGGTCGCGATATTTCCCTTCATCGGTGAATGCGGCGAGTTTTAGCAATGCCTCACATGCCAGCGCGTTGCCGGAGGGCGTGGCGTTGTCTTGAACGTCTTTCGGGCGAAGCAATAGATTTTCTCCATCCTTCGATGTGTCAAAGAATCCACCGCTGGGATCGTTGAAGCGTTCGATCATTTCGTCAGCCAACTCTTTGGCGGACGCGAACCATTGATTATCGAAATCGGTTTGATACAACTCGATCAATCCGAGAATCAACGCCGCATAATCTTCGAGGAAGACCTCGTTGGTCGTCTTGCCGTCGCGCCAACTGTGTTTGAGTCTACGACCGTCGGGTCGCAGCGCGCGCAAAATAAATTTTGCGTTACGGGCGGCTAATTGATAATACATGTCATTGCGAGGAGCGACCAGCGGGAGCGACGAAGCAATCTCCAATCCGTGAGGAGATTGCTCACCTGCACTTGCGCCAGGTGCAAGTGTCGCCCCTTCGGGGCTCGCAACGACGCGAGAAGCCTCTGCCATCGTTGCGAGCATGAGACCGTTCCATGAAGTCAACACTTTATCGTCCGTGCCGGGGCGGACGCGGGGGGAGCGCGCGGTCAAAAGCTTGGAGTGGCAATCGGTCAATTTTGCGGGAACAGCCTCCAGTTGAATCTTGAAGCGGGCGGCGAGGGAGGCATCATCTAATGCGCGTTGCAGCACAGTCTTGCCCTCCCAGTTTCCTTTTACAGTAATTCCATACGCCGCTTCAAAAAAATCTGAATCATCTTTGAGTATGGCGCGGATCTCATCGAGAGTCCAAACATAGAACTTGCCCTCTTCGTGTTCCGAGTCGGCGTCGAGGGATGAGTAGAAGCCGCCGTCGGGATGCGTCATTTCACGGGCGATGAAACCGAGCGTTTCAATGACAATCTGCTTGAAGAACGGATCGCCCGTGATTTGATACGCATGGAGATATGCCCGCGCAAGTTGCGCGTTATCGTAAAGCATCTTCTCAAAGTGTGGGACGCGCCAGAAGTTGTCCACGCTGTAGCGCGAGAAGCCGCCGCCGACCACATCATACATGCCGCCGCGCGCCATGGACTTGAGAGCGTGGAGAGAGGATTTGAGAATCGGAGAATTCTCTACTTCTCCTTTTTCATTCTCTGAGTTTTCTTTCTCAATGCTCTCTGTGTTCTCTGTGGCTAGTATTGCACGTCTCAACAGAAACTCAATCGTCATCGGCTGTGGAAATTTTGGCGCGGCGCCCCAGCCGCCGTTGCCCCAATCGTACGCATCGAGCAATGACTTCACCGCCGCGTCGAGATGCGCCTGCGTAAACGCTGACGCAGTATCAGATTGCACATTGACGCTTAATGCCTGCCGAAGGTGAGTCGAGACTTCATCGCCCACGCGCACGGCTTCGCCATTTTGCTCCTGCCACGTGCGCGCAATGCCTGCCAGCACATCTTTGAATGACGGCATGTTATAACGCGGCACGGGCGGAAAGTACGTGCCGGCATAAAACGGTTTTAGATCGGGCGTGAGAAACACAGACATGGGCCAGCCGCCCGAACCGGTCATCGCGACCGTGGCTTGCATATAAATGGCGTCAATGTCGGGGCGTTCTTCGCGATCCACTTTGATGTTGACGAAATGCTCGTTCATGAATACCGCGACTTGCGGGTCTTCAAACGATTCATCTCGCATTCGATGGCACCAATGACATGCACTATACCCAATGCTCAGAAATATCGGCTTGTTTTCTGCTTTTGCCTTTGCTAAAGCTTCTTCATTCCATGAGTGCCAGTCTACTGGATTATGGGCGTGTTGATGAAGGTAAGGGCTAATCTCATTTACAAGGCGATTGGTATAAGCAGGTTTTTGAGGATTATTCATTGTCTAAATTCCATGTCCATCCTTTATGACTTTTCCTTATCCCGCTTATTAACTGTCTCATATGGACTACTTGCAAATTATTTTCGCGACAGAAAGCTTCTAAATTTGCGATAACCACTTTGTTGCCCTCTGGACTAACAAAACCGGTATAAGTTTTGAAACTTAGATTCTCACGGTCATTTAGATAGGTCCAGCCACGATGGCTATAGATTCTTCCATTCGCAACTGCCACCATATGAGTGTTATCTAAATTGTTCTCACGACAAAATGCTGCGAGATTTGTAATTGATCCTGCTGGGTTTCCGTCAGGGTCGATGAAACCATCATACGTTTTTATATAATCTCTTTGCCGAACACTGTTCTTGTGTGACCAGCCTTTGTAAGATTTGAGTTTGCTTTCACCCTTTACTAATCTGTGCATGGATGGGAAATCTAAATTATTCTGTCGACAGAAGTCGTGTAAGTTCTGTATTATAACTGGGTTGCCCTCTGGATCAACGAATCCTTCCCATGTTTGGGCAAACGTGTCTCCTGGGGAATCGGACAAACTAAAAATATTGAAGCCAATATTTCTCTTAAAGGATTGAGTCTCGTCCAACCAGTTTTGTTCAGCCTCCAGTCTATTATTTCGATCAGTTATTTCCAATACTGTAAACTTAAAATTCTCTTCTTCATATTTATCCCAAGCAGCTTGCAAATGCACATTTGGATGGTCTCCTCGACGCAAACTTCTTCGATGCTGTTCACAGCGATCGCGGATATCGATTGAGCTCCCAATGTATATTTTGCCGTTGGGTACACAGGTAATCTGATACACCCCGGATACTTCAGGTAGATGTTTTAGCATAATTTCGCCCTTGACAATACCTCTTCGCCCCAGGGATTCCAGTCCACAGGGTTGTGCGTGTGCTGGAGGAGATAAGGGGAAGTGGAGGTTGAGAGTTTGTTCATGAGGGTTGTTCGGAATTATACATGTTGAGTCCAATTTCAGACCCTAAAGGTTTCCGAAACCTTTAGGGTCTTTTGTGAAAAGCGATAAAAAAACCGATAAAAAACCCAAAAAGGCTTGAAATCAGCCTTGTGATGTGCTATTGTTTTCATAGCGTTTTCTTTGTGTAGTGACGACTTCAGTCGTCGGTTTTAATCAGGTGGGCGACTAAAGTCGCCACTACGGATTACAAAAAGGAGTTCAACATGAAAACCAAATTTTTCCTGACGGTGTTTGTGGCGCTCACGTTGGTGGCAACGCTTGGATGGAGCGCGGGCAGTGCGTTGGCAAGCCCGGTTTGCGATTCTGCCTTCGTCACGCAATCGGGCAGTGTGATCACTGTGAAGCCGACCGGCGTGGATGATACCGCCAATATTCAGTGCGCTTTCGATGCGGCGGTGGCGTCCGGCCCTGGTGTAAGTGTGCGCTTGAAATCGGGGACGTTTCACACCGCGCAGATCGTTGTGAACAATTTTCAGGGTAAATTCACAGGCGCGGGCGCGAAGAATACGGTGATCGTCAACTTGCCGAATTTAAATGTGAACACTGATGAGATATTTTTTCGAAATTTCCCCTCGGCAAGTAACCCATGGCCCACCGTGTTTGCCTTTGTCAATGGTAATTTTGTTATTTCAGACTTGTCAATTCAAATTGCTGGCGACAAACCAACAACAGGTTGGTATTACTTTGGCTTCAAGTTTGAAGAATTGTGCCATGCCATTACGGTAATCGGGAAACAAGCAGATGTTCGGGTTGAACGCGTTCTCGTTGAAGGGGAACCCATGGAAGATTCGGTCTATGGATACAACGTGCTTAATGGAATCCTGTTCGCTGGGACTGGTTATCCGGTGATCCCAATCTCAGGTTCCTTTGAGGTTTACGATTCAACCTTTAGACAAATGGCTTCTGGATCTCCTGTCGCTCATACTTCCCACGCCAACGTTGTCATTGGCAATAACATTTTTGAAGATGTTTTCTTTGGCATGGATGGCGGCGACTTTGCCGATAGCAGTTTCGAGTTTTCACACAATAGCGTGGAGGCGATCATCGGATTAGACCTGTACAATGTCTATTTCGCTGAAGATGTCAGATCTTCGCTCCTGGTTAAGAATAATATATTCCGAGGCATCATTGGTCTCGCTCTCGAACAAACATTTGGCGTTGGAAACCAATGTCTGATTCAGGGAAATAACGTGCAAGGTGTCACTGATATTGGGATTTACCTTGGTCCGGGAATACAAGGTTGCACGGTCATAGGTGGAGCCAATAAGACCAATGTCCTTGATCTCGGAACCGACAATGTTCTGGTTGGTGTCAACAACATGGGAACGGGTGTTAGTCCCTTTATTCAGCATTTCTTGAAACCAAATAAGTAGCATGGGGTTATTGGTTGTAAATGCCCTCCGCGTTGTTAGAAGCGCGGAGGGTTAGGATTTTTCAGGCAGGTTTAGACCCTAAAGGTTTTTAAAACCTTTAGGGTCTCTAACCAGGAGGCAAATCTATGGATGAGCAATCGTTTGGTCGTTACGTCCGCCAGCGCCGCCGTGAAATGGATTTGACGCAGGAGGAATTGGCAAGGCGTGTCGGTTGCGCGGCGATCACCGTCCGCAAGATCGAAGCGGAGGATGCGCGCCCGTCCGTACAGATTGCGGAAAGGCTCGCGATGGCGCTTGCCATTCCCCTCGATGATCGCGCTGAGTTTGTGCGCCGCGCCCGCGCCATCCGCCCTGAGCAGGAAGAAGCGCCGACGCCGCCTCCGAGTCTGGAAGAGATCGGGCTGGATGATTTGACGGGGCGCGCGATTCGGGGATATGCCTTGAGTGAAAAAATCGGCAGTGGGGGTATGGGAGCCGTCTATCGCGCCATGCAACCGATTGTCGAACGCGAAGTTGCGATCAAAATTATTTTGCCGTCATACGCGAATCATCCCGATTTCATCCGTCGCTTCGAAGCCGAGGCACAACTTGTGGCGCGGCTTGAACACCCGCATATTGTGCCGTTGTATGATTACTGGCGTGAACCCGGCGTCGCCTTTTTGGTGATGCGTTTATTGCGCGGCGGGAGTCTGCAACGACTCTTGCAGGATGGTCCTCTGCCGCTGGAGGGCGTGATGCATTTGCTGGAACAGATCGGTTCAGCGCTCACTTCCGCGCATCGCTTTGGGGTTATTCACCGCGATTTGAAACCCGCCAACATTTTGCTCGATGAAGATCAAAATGCCTACCTCGCGGATTTTGGCATCGCCAAGAATCTCGGCAACCCTGATCTCAGCGAGCAAACGCAAGTCGGCACAGTGATCGGTTCGCCGCAGTATATGTCGCCCGAACAGATTCGCTCGTTGTCGGTGCGACCGCAAAGCGATATTTATTGTCTCGGCGTGATGCTGTATGAAATGCTGACCGGCAAAATCCCGTTCGCCGGACCGACCCCGATTGATTTTATTCAACAACAACTCTCCGCGCCGATGCCGCCGCTCTCGGCGCATCGCACAGGTTTGCCTGCCGCATTGGACGCGTTGATCTCACGCGCGACGGCAAAGAATCCAGATGATCGCTATGAAGATGTTTCATCTATGCTTTTGGATTTTCGCCAATCGTTGAGCGGCATGATCGCGCAACCCGTATCCATTTCGGAGGCGGAAGTTATCCTTGGCGATGTGGCAAATCCTTATAAAGGATTGCGCGCGTTCTCCGAATCGGATGCCGATGATTTCTTTGGACGCGAGACTCTGATTCAACAATTACTGGCGCGACTCAGCGAAGGCGGGGACTTGACGCGCTTCCTCGCGGTGATCGGTCCGAGTGGGAGCGGCAAATCATCAGCGGTCAAGGCTGGACTTCTGCCTGCCCTGCGACGAGGCGGCTTGCTCGGCTCTGACAATTGGTTCTATGTGGATCTCATGCCGGGACCGAATCCGTTTGAAGAGTTGGAAGCGGCGTTGTTGCGCGTGGCGGTCAACCCGCCCGCGAGCCTGCTCGACCAACTCAAAGAGGGGAATCGCGGCTTGATCCGCGCGGTCAATCGTATCCTGCCCAAAGATGACTCTGTTGAACTTGTGATCGTTATTGATCAATTTGAAGAACTATTTACGCTGGTGGCGAACGAAGAGGAACGCGCTTTGTTTTTGAGCAACATTGTCACGGCGGTTCTCGATGAACGCAGTCGCGTGCGTGTGATTATCACCTTACGCGCGGACTTCGTTGACCGTCCTTTGCGGTACATGGACTTTGGCGAATTAATGCAGCGCCGCAATGAACTCGTCCTGCCGCTCACGCCCGAAGAATTGGAACGCGCGATTCTCGGTCCTGCAAAACGCGTGGGCTTGAAAATTGAACCAAGCCTGATGTCTGCCATCCTGCGCGATTTGGGCGACCAGCCCGGCACGTTGCCTCTGTTGCAATATGCCCTCACAGAACTCTTTGAGAAGCGCACAGGCAATGCGCTCACAAAAACTTCTTATGATGAAATTGGCGGAGTATCCGCCGCCTTGGGTCGCCGCGCGGAGGAAGTGTACGCGAGTCTGAATGAAAGCGATCAATCCAGCGCGCGCCAGTTGTTCCTGCGCCTCGTCACCATCGGTGAAGGCGTTGAAGACACGCGCCGAAGAGTCCTGCTTGGGGAACTGGAGCAACTTGAAGGGAATCGCCAATCTCTGGTCTCCAATTCTCTAATCTCCAACATCCTCGAACCATTCACCAAATCCCGCCTGCTCACGTTTGATAACGATCCGATCACGCGCGGTCCAACGGTGGAGGTGGCGCACGAGGCGTTACTGCGTGAATGGACGCGCCTGCGCGAGTGGCTGAACGAAAGCCGCGCCGACCTGCGTTTGCAGAGGCAACTGGCGAACGCCGCGCACGAGTGGGAACATGCGGAGCGCGATGAGAGTTTCCTGTTGACCGGCGCGCATCTCGCGCAATTCGAGGGCTGGAGTGAAACTACCGGATTGGCATTGACCCAACACGAGCGTGATTTTCTGACTACCAGCATGGATTTGTCTGTGAAGGAAAAAGCCGCTCAAGCGGAGCAACAAGCGCGTGAAGCCAGACTCAAGCAACGTGTTCAGCGCGTCTTGCAAGTATTGGTCGGCGTGTTCCTGATTGCGGCAATTGTCAGCGGTGGGTTGGCGATATGGGCAAATGGTCAGCGGGGGGAGGCGTTGCGGCAAGCGAGTATTGGTCTGGCATCACAAGCAACATTGGAATTGAATGGAACATCACCGGAGCGTTCGGTGTTGCTGGCGTTGGAAGCCGCAGAAAATTATCCTTACACCTGGCAATCTGAAAAAGTATTGGGGGAAATTGTCCACGAATTTCGATTGCGACATATTCTATCGGGGCATACTGCGATTGTCTCAGATGTGGCATGGTCGCCAGATGGAAAGTATGTTGCCACGTCTTGTCGGGATGGAACAGTCAGGATTTGGGATGCGGCTTCATGGACAGAATTTCTTTCTATTAACGCCCATGAAGCTTTTATCTTGGGGGGAACCGGTGATTTTTCGACAGGTGAGTCTGGTGCGCGCGCCGTTGTTTGGTCGCCAAATGGAGAACAAATTGTTACATTGGGTAACACAGATCGAACCGCGGTTGTTTGGGACGCCAAAACTGGAGAGAAGACAACCAGTTTCACTTCACACAAGGATTGGGTCTTGAGTGCGGGTTGGTCGCCGGATGGCAGCAGCATAGTTACCACAGGTAAGGATGGCTCGGTTTTTATCTGGGATTCGACCACAGGCAAAATTAAATTTGAAATCTCCATGCAATCCACTCCAGTCCAAACTGTTGGCTGGTCGCCAGATGGAGCGCTCATTGCCACTGCTGGCGATGATGGTCTGGTAAGACTATGGGATTCAAAGACAGGTGATGAACTTAATGTTTTTACCGGGCATGAAGGCATAGTCTGGAGTGTTTCATGGTCGCCGGATGGGATCCAACTTGCCTCGGCAGGTGATGATGGAACAATTCTCATTTGGGATATTGCCAAAGGCGAAGAAGTGTCTGATATTCGATCCTCGTCTGCATTTTGGCACGTTGCATGGTCGCCGGATGGAACGCAAATCGCCTCGACTGGCACCGATGGAAAAGCGCGTGTATGGGATGCTGTCTCTGGAATTGAGAACTTTACGCTCGCCGGACTCACAATTGATCGTTTCAAGATCAGTTGGTCTCCAAATGGTAAATGGCTGGCAACCTCTGGCGGGGCGGATTCCACTGCCGGAATTTGGGCGGTTTCTTTTGATGAACTTGTGCTTTCTGGAAATACCGATATCTTAGATGGAGCATGGTGGTCGGCGGATGGCAATCAAATTGTTACCGTTGATTTGGGTACTTCGGCTGCCACTTGGGATGCGAAGACAGGTAAGTCCGTTTATAAACTTACTGGTCATACAGATTGGATTCAGGAAGCCAAATGGTCGCCGGATGGAAAGCGGATTGCCACAGCAAGCTGGGATAATCATGTCAAGGTTTGGGATGCGAAAACCGGAAAAGAACTTCTAACGTACACTGGGCATGATGCAGATCCGCAAAGTAGTTTCGTGGGACGATCTGGTGTTCTAAGCCTTGTATGGTCACCGGATGGGACGAAGATCGCAAGCGAAGGACTGAGTGGTTGGGTGAGAGTCTGGCGCGCTGAAACCGGTGTAGAGTTATTTGCTTTTCGCACGAATGAGGATATATCGGAGCCTATGGGTTGGTCACCAGATGGAAAGAGGATTGTTACTTGTGCAGATCAAAATGTGCTTCAGATTTGGGACGCAAACACTGGTCAGTCAATTATGGGTGGATTTCTCAATAACACAACCGGACTCTCGATTGCCGACTGGGTTCCGGGATGTATGAGTTTGTCCTGGTCGCTATTAGATGACCGCATTATTACCACCAGTTGGAGAGATACTAATGCGGTTATATGGGATGCTGGAACAGGAGAGAAACTTCTAACATTGATTGGACATACAGCAGGTGTCATTGGTTCCGCGTGGTCTCCAAATGGCAAGCGAATTGCCACTGGCGATAGTTCTGGTGTGATGAAGATTTGGGATTCAGTAACAGGAATAGAACTGTTGAGTTTTCAAACAACGCATCCATATATGTGGACATTGGGTTGGTCGCCAGACGGCTCACGCTTTTTTGCAACAGGAGGGCTGACCACGGTTAAAGTTATACCCTTCTGGCAAACCACCGAGGATTTGATCGCGTATGCCAAAGAATGTTGCGTGGTGCGCGAACTCACGCCGGAGGAACGTCAGCAGTTTGGGTTGCCGTGAGAAATCAGAAGTGACTGTCATCTCGCTCCCTTCGGGAGCGCTTCGCAAAGATGACAGTCACTTTATTATCTCAACCCTCTGCCGCTGCCTCACCGAATTGACCAGAAATATTTTTGAGCATTTCCCAAGTTCTTCCACTTGAACGACTCGCTCTTCCACTTGACCCGTCTCCAGCAAATGCGCGCGGAAGGTTCCGGCGAGTAGTCCGCATGAGACGGGCGGGGTGTAGAGTTTGCCATCCAGTTCGACGATGAGGCTGCCGATGGTGAATTCGGTCAGTTCGCCGTGTTCGTTGTAGAGGAGGACATCATCACAATCGGGGAAATCTTTTTGGGCGGTGTCGTAAATTTCACGATGGGTGGTCTTGCGGAAGAGGAAGACATTCCCTGAATTGACAGGCTCTTTGGCGAGGCAGACTTTCAAGTGTGGATGATTCTTTGAAGGCGTGAATGCTTTTGCTTCAAAGCTCAACTTGCCGTTTTTATCAAGCAACAATCTCACGCGTTGTGGGGATGTGAATTGAGAGGAAATTTCGTTTAGGTAGGTTTCGAGAATTTCTTTTGGATGTTGTGGTCTCGATACGTCCCGCGACGAACACGCGGGACTACTCGACCACCAGGATTCTTTTGAAATAACAAAATCAAAATAATCAACTGAATCCAACAGGCGCGCGATGTGTTTCTCGCGCAGGAAGAATCCCTCTTCGGGAGTCCACAGCATGGTTTCGAGCAGGGAGAATTGAGGAGGCGAATCGGTCAGCACACGGGCTTTGAGCAATGCCTCTTCGTATTCGTCGGCGCTGGTCGAGTCCCAGACGATGCCGCCACCGACGCCGTATTCGGCGGTTTGAGTCTCGCGGTCAATTAATGCAGTGCGGATGGCGACATTGAATGTCGCTTTGCGATTCGGCGCGATGTAGCCGATGCTTCCGGTGTAGATGTTGCGCGGCGTGGTTTCCAACGCTGAAATAAATTTCATCGTGCTGACTTTCGGCGCGCCGGTGATGGACGCGCACGGAAACAACGCTTTGAAAATTTCTGTGAGCGACGCGGATGTTTTGGCTTGAACTGTGGATGTCATTTGCCAGAGCGTGGGATATTTTTCGACGGTAAATAACTCAGGCACATGGACACTGCCGATCTTTGCGATGCGACCCAAATCGTTGCGGACCATATCCACGATCATGACGTTCTCGGCGCGATTCTTCTCCGAGTCTCTCAACCATTGAGCCTGATCCTGATCCTCGCGCGTGGCGCGCCCCCGACGCGTTGTCCCTTTCATCGGTCTGCTTGTGATGGTCTCGCCGTCGAGTTGAAAGAATAACTCAGGCGAGACGGACGCGATGACGTAACGTCCGGTGTCAATATACGCGGCGTGATTATTTTGAGTCTGCGCGAGATGGAGGAAGAAATTCCATGGGTCAATGTCGAACTCGGTTTGCAGGCGCATCGTGTAATTGACCTGGTACGTCCGCCCCTCGGCGATGTGATCCCTGATCTGCGCGATGGCAGAGTTGTACGTGTCGCGGTCAACGGTGGGGAGCCAGGTCAAAGCTTGAGGTGTTGAAGCAGGTTCGGGTAAGGAAGCGAGGCGAGGCGCGGGGTAGAGTCCAAACCAGATGTGGGGAAAATCCGAACCCCGCGTCTCGTCTACACTCCTCGACGAACGCTCGTCGCTCCGCTCGACGCGAAGAGCCTTGTCAAATGCGGGCGCGGCCTCGTAACTGATGAATCCCGCCGCGTGATATCCATCTCTCCGAATCAAGTCTTCGATCTCACGCAAGGCGGGGATAACCTCGTCGAGCGCGTCCGCTTGAAACACGCGCTGGGGATTGGCAAAGTGGAGCCAGGTTTCATTTTCTTTCAATAGGACTTCGTTCGCGTTGATCAAGGATTCTTGCATGGCGTCATATTGTACCTTTTGACCATCCGACCATCAAAGGGAAGATGATAGAATTGGCGAATTCCCAAAAGGTAAAGGAGAATTTTATGAAACAAAGACAAATCCTGCTCGCATGTACAGTCCTGGCTCTGGTCTCGCTGGCGTGTAATGCGCTGGCGGGTCGTCGTAATTCGTCACGGGACGTTGCGCCCGATTCAACCGAGCCTGCGGTTGTTGATCAATTGGAACCGACAGCGGAGCCGCCTGCTGATTCAAATAACAGCGGGAGCAACGATGTCGTTGTAAATACAGACTTCCCAATGACGGACGACGCCTTCAACGTTACGGACATAGGCGACGGCAGTATTCTGTATTACACCAAGTTGTCGCAGGACGAGGTGTTGAAATTTTATCGCGATGAGTATGCGCCCATGGGCTACACGGAACGCGAGATATTGACGTCAATCACCGAGGGCGTCTTCAGCATCGTCTTCGACGGCGACCCGAGCGGCAAGGCGGTGGTCATTCAAAGCGTTGACCTGGGCGACAGCCGCACGGTGGCGATCCGTCTGGAAGCTATCCCATAGTTGAGACAGGCCGACAAAGCCATCGTCGAATTTGGCGATGGCTTTTTGATTTGGTTTTCATGAAAATAATAAAAATATACTATTGGAATTGGCTTCCTGCCTTGCTTGTAATGGGCGCGATTTTCTGGTTTTCGGCGCAGCCCTCGACTGAACTACCAGACTTTAACTGGGCGGAGAAACTCGTCAAGAAATCCGGTCATGTGCTTGGGTACGCGGCGCTGACAATCAGTTATTGGCGCGGGTTGGGAATGAACAAAGACACGCGTTGGCTGGCATGGCTTCTCACGATCCTATACGCGGCAACGGATGAATATCATCAATCGTTTACGCCGGGACGTTTTGCCTCAGCATGGGATATAGCGCTCTTCGACAACCTCGGCGCGTTGATTTCATTATGGCTCGCGGCTCGTTACATAAAACAAAAACGATCAGACTCAACCTCATCTGATCGCCAATAATCCCCGCGTTGCCGAAGGTGTCTAAGGGAGCGTAAATTATTAACTTCCCTTATGTCGTTGCGAGGAGTGGCGCCTCGCGCCACGACGAAGCAATCTCCTGTTGTTTGATAATTCCCATTTAACAAGTTTCTCTACCAATAAGGGGATTGTGTCGCACGGCGCCACGGCGACGCTTCGGGAAGAACGCCCTCGCAATGACATCGTTTTGGTGGTGAGGGAACTTATATTTTTACGAACCCTAAGCGTAGAATTCTCCACTCCTCCCAATCCTCTCTTTCTATTCAAACTCCAACTCAATCTCCTCCTCGTCCGTCCACTCTTCCATGCGGGCGATCTCGATGTCGTTGAACAATCCCTCCTGATGCGCCTGGATGCGATAGCGTTTGATCAACTCCAGCATCGCCAGAAACGTCACGACGATCTCCAGCCGCGACGCGCCTTGTGTGAGCAACGCGCGGAATGTGGTTTGTTCCAGTTCCTTCATCGTTTTGGCGATCAGGTCAATCTTTTCGCGGATGGTGACGCGCGGCGGGGCAATCACGTCGCCCAAAGGTTTTTTGGCGGACTCCTTTGCAAAAGCCATGTTCGCCGCGAAGACCAGTTTTTCAAGAGTAACGTTCGAGAGATCAAGTTTCGCTTCCACTTTTGGCGGCGGGGCGATGCGCAGGAACGTTCGCAGGTTTGCATCCTGTCGCGCGTACAGCCATACGCCGATCTCCTTGAAGCGTTTGTATAACTTTAACTGATCCACCAGCGCCCGACCCACATCCTCTTCGCCCGGCTCTCGCGCCGGCGGGCGCGGCAACAACGCCTCCGATTTGATCTGCAACAACTTGGCGGCGATCACCAGGAACGCCGAGACTTCATCGGCGTTGATTTGCTCGAGGCTGTTGATGTACGCCAGATATTGATCCGTCACCATTGCCAGCGATACGGCGGTTATATCCAACTCGGCGTGTTCGATCAGGTTGAGCAGAAGGTCGAGCGGTCCTTCGTAGACGGGCGTGTGGACGGTGTAATTCAACTGGCGTCCCAGCAGGTTATCCATAAGTGAATTATATCGTAGCGCCGAATTAATTCGGCATTACGGATATAATCTTGATATGCCCAACAAACTGACTCATCTCGACGAACAAGGTCGCGCCCGCATGGTGGATGTAGGACACAAACCCGACACCGAACGGATCGCGGTTGCGCGCGGCGAAGTCCACATGAGGAAAGAGACGCTGGATTTGATCCGCGCGGGACAGATCAAAAAAGGGGACGTCCTCACCGTCGCGCAGATCGCGGGTATCGCCGCCTCAAAACGGACCTCGGACCTGATCCCGTTATGTCATCCTCTGCCTCTCTCCAAAATTGACGTGGACCTGGCGCTGGACGAATCACTCCCCGGCGTGATGATCACTGCTACCGTCAAAACCATTGGCAAGACCGGCGTCGAGATGGAGGCGCTGACCGCGGTCTCGGTCGCGGCGCTCACGGTCTACGATATGGCGAAAGCCGCGGAGAAGACGATGCGAATCCAAAACATCCGTTTGATCGAGAAGCATGGCGGGCAGAGTGGGGATGTGGTGAATGAGGGGTAGGTAGACAGGGAAACACGTAGACAATGAAACACGTAAACACGTAGACAGGCTGAAGAATGAATCATCAATCCATCAATATCAATGCTAAACTTGAAAAATTTTCCGAGCGCTGGTCTCCTAAGATCATCGCGCAGATGAATGAGTATCATTTCAAACTGGCGAAAGCGCTGGGAGAATTTGACTGGCATAATCATCCCGAAACGGATGAGGTCTTCCTTGTTATCAAAGGCAGGCTGGATATTCATCTCCGCGACGGCAAGGTGACTTTGAACGAGGGCGAGATGTTTGTCGTTCCGAAAGGCGTGGAGCATAAGCCTGTCGCTGAAGAGGAATGTCATATTTTGTTGATCGAACCGGCGGGTACGATCAACACCGGCGATGTCGTCTCTGAAAAGACCGCGCCAAATAACGATTGGATTTAGGGAAGCGTAGGTCGGATTGGCAATCCGACTTACGCCTCCGCTTAGATGGATGTAGAGGATCATGAACCGAGTCAAATTACTGTTTTTTGCCACCATCCGCGACCGCGCCGGCGCGAAATTCTTGGAGTTGGATATCCCCGACGACATGACGATTCAGGGGTTGAAGGATAAACTCGCGAACGATATTCCGAATCTCAAGGAGTCGTTGAAGAGCGTTTTGATCACCATCAACCGCGAGTACGCGTTCGATGAGGCGGTTGTGCCTTTGAACGCGGAGATCGGCATGTTTCCGCCGGTGAGCGGAGGTTAATATGTCATTGCGAGCCGCCGATGGTCGCACAGCCCGATGGCGGGAAATCATTCACCACGAAGGGTCACGAAGGTACACAAAGGATTCTTTTTTGGTTTTTTCCTTCGTGACCCTTTGTTCCCTTTGTGGTTGAGAAAACAATTATGAACCTGCCAACCATCTTTTCCATCACCGAAGATGAAATAGACTTGAACGATTTGCTTGCGAAGATCACGCTCACATCCACGGGCGCGGCGGCGATCTTTACCGGCATGGTGCGCGGCGCGACCTCGCGCGGCGACTCGTATGACACGGAATATCTCGAATACGAGGCGTACATCCCGATGGCGGAGGCGAAGATGAAACAGGTCGCGGAGGAGATCCGCGCGCGCTGGCCCGTCGTCGAAGGGATCGCCATTGTTCAGCGCATCGGTAAACTCTACCCGAAGACGCCGACGGTGTTGATCGCCTGCACCGCCGCGCATCGCGATACGGGAGTCTTCGAAGCCGCGCGCTATGGCATTGATCGCTTGAAGGAGATCGTTCCCATCTGGAAGAAGGAAGTCAGCCCGGACGGTCAATACTGGGTGGAAGGGGATTACATTCCGAAGGCGGGAGAATGATCCTCGAAACAGAAACAAGTTGTCTTTGAGAGCGAGGCGCAGCGAGTCGGTTGAAGCGTGACGAGCGGGCGTTATGAGTGTTTATATCTACGAACATCCTGATGAAAAATGCGAGGCAGAATGGATAGAGTCGTCATTACGGGAATGGGAACAATGAATCCGCTGGGGCTGACGGTGGAAGAGAGTTGGCGGAACGCGATCAACGGGGTTTCGGGCGCGGGTCCGATCACGTTGTTCGACCCGTCGAAGTTGAACGTGCATTTTGCGGCGGAGGTGAAAGGATTCGAGCCTGAGAAATACATGGACGCGAAGGAGGCGCGGCGGCGCGATCGTTTTGAGCAATTGGGCGTGGCGGCGGCGAAGAACGCGTTGGCCCAGTCGGGACTTGAGATCACGGAAGCGAACGCGGGAAGAATTGGAGTGTTGGTTTCGTCCGCTGTCGGCGGCATCCAGTCGTTGCAGAACGCGGTAATCACGAATTACGTCGAGGGACCGCGCCGCGTCAGCCCGTTCCTGATCCCGATGTTGATGGCCAACGGCGCGGCGGGCATGATCGCGATTGATAATCAGATTAAAGGACCGTGTTTTTCGGTCGCGTCCGCGTGCGCCTCCGGTTCGGACGGGATCGGCTCGGCGTTCCTGATGTTGAAGGCGGGCATGATAGACGCCGCGTTGGCGGGCGCGTCGGAGATGACGATCTGCGAAACAGGCGTCGCGGCGTTTGACCGCGTGGGCGCGATGTCGCGCAGGAACGATGATTACTCGATGGCGCCTCAACCTTTTGACAGGAATCGCGACGGTCTGGTGATGGGCGAGGGCGCGGCTGTGCTGGTTTTAGAAACAGAGTCTCATGCGAAAGCGCGCGGCGCAAACATTCTGGCTGAACTCGCCGGTTACGGCGCGACCGCGGACGCGTTCCATGTGACGGCTCCGCACGAGCATGGCGCGGGCGGCGCGGCGGCGATGCGGATGGCGCTTGAGTCGGCGCGGGCAAATGTGGACGAATTGGAATATATCAACGCGCACGGCACCGGCACGCCGTTGAACGATCAGTCCGAGACGCGCGCGATCAAAGCCGCGTTTGGCGAACTGGCTTATCAGATCCCCGTTTCATCCACCAAATCCATGACGGGACACATGATGGGCGCGACGGGCGCGCTCGAAGCGATCTTTTGCGTCCAGGTCGTGCGCGAGGGCATCCTGCCGCCGACCATTCATTATGAGACGCCTGATCCTGAGTGCGATCTGGATTACATCCCGAACAAGGCGCGCGAGAAGAAGGTCGCGCTGACGATCAGCAACGCGTTCGGTTTCGGCGGTCACAACGCGGTGCTGGCGATCAGGAAGTATGTTTAATGCTTGTAATAATCTTCGGGGAAATCCGGCGGCTGGAGGAAACTGAGAATGCCATGCGGATGAGTTGGAGGCGGGGGAGGTTTCTCGAACCATCCAAGCAGTAAACTGATGCCCAGGCCGATCATGCCGATCCACTGGATGAGGGTCAGAGATTCGTTGAGGATTAAGTGACTGAAGAATACCGCCACAAGAAGTTCTCCCAATCCAAGTAATGCAGTTTGCATTCCGCCGATATGTTTGACCCCAGTGAATAGCAGCAAGCGCGATATGAAAGTGACCGCCGTCAGCGCGAACACCGCCCACCATGGCGCGCCAGTTGAGGGAAGGCTTCTGTCGAAGATCAAATAAGCCGGGATCACCACCGCGCTCATGGAGATCAACGTATACAGCGTTACTGTGGGCGCAGGCACGTCATAAAGGACGCGCTGATTGATGGGGATGTGGAAGGCGTATAACGCGGCGGCAATCAACATGCAGACGATGCCCAAAGGGTTAATTGCCTCCGCGCCCGACTGGGTAAGCAGGTAGGCTGATATGCCCGCAATGCCGATCCGTATGAGGGTAAGCCGCGAAGCGGGCTGGTGATCAAGCCTGAGCCAGATGGCGACAAAGAAAGGGTACAGCGCGTAGAGCATCTGCGCCACGCTGGCGTTGAGCAGGCTTAACCCTATATAATAAAAAACCGAGCCAAGACCGTTGATCCCGCCTGCCAGCGCGCATCCAATCAAACCTGCGGGGTAGATATAGATAAAATTCCGCCTGACGATCGCCATGATCAAGAACAACAATAATGCCGCCATACCTGTGCGGATCGCGACCACGGCAAGTGGGGAAAAATTGTCCGCCCCCATTGCCGCCTTTCCGAACACCGGCGCAAGCCCCATGAAGAATGCGGATACCAGAGCGGCGTTGATCCCTTGACTGCGGACTTTGTGCATTCGGAGGTTTTGCCCTTAAAAATGTTGGACACGTCGCTTCGCGCGCGGCGGGCTGGCTCCGCTTTCTCAAACGGATTCGCCGCCCTCGCGTGTTTCTCCGTGTCCAATGGCTTTATGGTTGTGAAACAATTGAGCGCAGTGTGATTTTGCGATCTGCCTGCCCCAAGTATACTATCGAATTAACGCGCGCACTTCCTCCAGGAATTCATCGTTGAGGAAATCGCCCTTCATCATCAGCGATTGTATCTGGCCCTGCAGGCGGCTTTTCTCGTCCACTGTCAATTCCTTGGCCGTCGCGACAATCACCGGAATGCTGGCGGTCTCAGATTTACTGCGCAACGCGTCCAGCACGGCAAAGCCGTTTACTTCGGGCATCATCAGATCGAGGATCACAAGATCGGGAAGTTCCTTGCTTACGAGTTCAATCGCGTCCTTGCCGTTCGTCGCTTCGAAGATTTCAAAATCGCCCTGCGATTGCAGGATGCGCCGGATGAGACGGCGCGCTTCGGGCGTGTCGTCAACCACAACGACGCGCGAGAAGCGGTTCGGAGTCACGTTGTTGAGCGCGGAGAGCAAACCTTCCTGCGGGGTCGGCGCCTCTTCCTGTTTTTCGCGCAAGTCCACGTCGCGCGTCCAGCCTTCGGCGAAGAGGAATTGCTCGGCGGGCAATGTATGACCCGTACAGTTGACCACCACCGTATCGGTCGGTTTGATGATGCCGGCGCGTACCAGTTTGAACAGTCCCGCAAACGCCGTGCCGGAGGCGGGTTCGGCTGAGATGCCCTCGAGTTTCGCGAGTACGTGCATGGCGCGAAAAGATTCTTCGTCGCTCACGCTTTCAAACACGCCGCCGGTTTCATTGACCTGGCTTCGCAACATTGTGTATGTTCTTCCGGGGTCGCCAGTGGCGAGCGTTTCGATGCGCGTCTTGGGTGAAAGCACCGGCTCGGCTTTTTCGAGTCCCTTTTTCCAACTCAACACCATCGGCGCGCAGCCGTCCACTTGAATCGGCACAAGCGCGGGGATGCGGTCAATCAGCCCAAGTTCCTTCAACTCG
>Ga0247727_10006107_pt1 | contig 23847 bp, 23 predicted proteins | sample WisWelCaveWW1625_FD_202498 | JGI IMG/M metagenome (GOLD analysis project Ga0247727, IMG submission 202498) | Biofilm microbial communities from Wishing Well Cave, Virginia, United States - WW16-25 | ecosystem: Environmental > Aquatic > Deep subsurface > Groundwater > Cave microbial mat | place... | reverse complement strand
TTGGTGGATGAGCCGCAATTGCCCGGCGCCCATTCCGTGCAATGGCATGCGGCCCAGGCGCCCACCGGCGTCTATTTCTATCGCATGACGGCCGGGCATTTTCAGCAGACGAGAAAGTTTTTGCTGGCCAAATGATTTTTGAACAATCAATTTGTTTCAACACGATGAATGTCACCAACCCGGACAGCCGTGTCGGCGAGCTCACGTCGAGCCGGAATCCAAAAAGAATAACTTGCTCACGGAAGTGGAACAGCGCACGAAATTTTTTTCCGTGAGCCGTTCCATTTCCGTGAGCCATATTTCCTACAAAAAAGATTTTATAACTGGAGTCCCTCGGGCAGCCATGAAAACAAAATTTCCCAACAGATAGAAACAACGCAACGGATGAAAACTTTAGTATCAGTTGCGTTGTTTCTATCAGTTGGGCATAAAAAGTTTAGAATTTTATTCTAAATTCTGAGTGTGCGAAGGCTTCCTGCGAACCCACCTCATTTCCTGCGAATCCAATCTCATAAAAAACAACCACCATTTTCACCCAATGCTTTTCTGCGAGGTTTTGGCGTTTGTCAGGGCTTGAGCTGGTTTGGGCGGTGAATTTTGTAAGGCATTATGAATTAGGCCGTTAGCGCCGCAAGAGAGCGGCTTTGGCGGTTGGCACAAAGGTTGAATGACTGAAGGGTGAAGATTACAAAGAACTACTTCAAATCAAACTTAACCAAAAAAGTAGAAAGCCATGAAAGAACAAAAAGCAGCCCAGCAACTGGACATCGTCCGCGCGGGGAAGAACCTGACGTATCGCGCCAGCCTGCGTGTGGCGGAGTTGCCTAATGAAGCTTCCGGATTGATCGAACTGGAGCATCTTGAGCACATCCGCGGCGGCAATCAGGACGTTAGAAACAAATATGATCAAACCGCCAGGAATATTATCGCAAACATGGGAAGATAACAAAGTCTTCAGCGGTTTCATCTTGTTGGATTCAGGCATTCAGTAAACCCTGCATGCGGAGGCAATCATGTTAAAAAAATTGTTCATCATTCTCCTGGCGCTCACGCTGAACCATTGCACTTCGAGGCGCCTCATCAATCCGGCTGATTCCAGCAGCGCTTCGTGGCAAGCGCTGAATAGGAATCAAGGCAAAGCCGAGGTCACCTTGAATAATGATCAAAAAATATTGGCGACGCAGCTTCAGGCGCGATCAGATTCCGCGACCTGGGTGGATGCCGTAAGCGGCCTGCCGCAAACGGTTGCCACGGCAGAGATCAAAGCGATTCGTTTTAAAAAATCCGGCCGAGGCGCGCTGCAAGGGTTGGGAATCGGACTTCTGACGGGGGCGACACTCGGCGGTATTATTGGTCTTGCTTCTGGAGGCGATCCACCCTGCAAGCCGGCGCCAAACAACGTATTGGACTTTTGTGAAGCCTTCCGGCTGAGCGCAGCCGAGAAAGCCGCTGCCGGCGCCATTTATTTGGGAGCTGCCGGCGCGCTGGTCGGGACGACGACGGGAGCCTTGATTGGGAGCAAAGATGAATACCAGCTCATGCCCAAACAATGATGTGGCCAAACCACTCGTAATGCCTCACTCTTAGCAAGTAACTGACCGGTCACTTAAATTATCAAATTTTTCCCAACCTTACTGGCTTCAGCGACCGGTCAGTTTCGCTTGCTTTTAGAAAGAATCCCGACATTGGGATGAAATGCTGACCGGTCGCTTAAAGCGTTCAATTCGCACCGGATTCTCAATTTTTAGCGACCGGTCAGTAGACTTACCCAACTGGAGTTGACCATGAAAAAATCCACTCATGCACTGATGGCAATGGCCTGGCTAGCCGTTTGCGTGTTCACCGCACAGGCGCAACAAGAAGATACGCCAAGCCCAAATCGAATTTTTGATTTCATTCGCTCAAAACGCAGCCAAACAGAGACGGCGCGGCGTGAAACAAAGAAGGTTGTTCCTCTCGAAACCGTGATCGCCAACATCAACCAACATCTGATCGAAGCCGCGCGTCTCCGGGCCTTGGGCAAAACTGCGGCGGAAATCCAAGCGCATTTTAATTCCCGGATCTCCTCGGCCGCTACCGGCATAATCACCGGCACCCTCTACGAAAGTGATGGCACAACGCCGATTCGTGAAAGCACGTCGATCGAGGCTTATGATGAATACGGCAGATTTTCCGGCTCGGGTTTCATCTCTTCATTCGACCATGGCGTTTATGCCATCTCTCGGCTGGCGACCGGCAATTATTATGTCAGAACCGAATCCTTTGGCCGCTACAAAGACGAGTACTACAATGATACAACGGACTGGCAAAAAGCCACGTTGGTGCGCGTGACCGATGGCCAAACCATGAGCGGCATAAATTTTCGTTTGGAGCGTCGCCTTGTCGGCAAAGGCGTCATCACCGGCAAAGTTTTGAATCCTGCCGGACAGCCCATCACCGCGAATGTTTTCATTGCCTTGGTCGATGGCCAAAACAATTTTGTCAACGGCAGCGCGGTGAATGATAAAGGCGAATATCTGTTTGCCGGTTTACCCACCGGCGCTTATCGCCTCTTGGCGAATTATTCCGGTTCGGAAAATATCGTGGACGAATGGTATGATGAGGCCACGCGCTTCGAGACCGCCACGCCGGTTCAAGTGAACAGTCCGGATACGACGCGAAACATTGATTTCAAACTGAATGCCGGCGGCGTCATTTCCGGGCAGGCACGAAATCCGCAAGGGCAACCGCTCAATCCCAACGAGTTTTTTATTCAAATTTATGATCCGGATTTGCGCCAGATCAACACCCAACCGGTCGTTCACAATAATATCTTTTTCATTTCGAGATTGCCAACCGGAAACTACAAGCTCTTCGCCAGTTATCGCGGTGAGGCAAACTACGTCAATACCTGGTATGATCGAGCCGCAAATCCCGTAACCGCCAAGCTGATTGCCGCGCGCGCGCCGGATACGACGAAGAATATTGTGGTGACATTGCTGCTCGCCGGGGCGATTTCCGGAAGCGTGCTCGATCCGAATGGCGTGCCGGTCAGAATTGGTGAGGTGCGGATTTCTGCGTTTGACGAAAATCGTTTCGAGAGCGGGATGACCATTTCCCAAAATAACGGCAACTACACGCTGAGCCGTTTGCCGGCGGGACGTTATAAGCTGTTTGCCGAATATGCCGGCCAGTCCTCATTCCAACAGCCGATCAATGAATGGTATGACGGCGCGGCAGATTTTGCGAGCGGCAAGTTTGTGGAAGTTGTCGCCAGCAACACAACACCGAACATTGATTTGACGCTCGTTCGCGGCGGCGCGATAACCGGCCAGGTTGTCGGGCCACAGAATCGACCGCTGACTGCCGGGGGTACGGTTAATCTTTACGATCTCAAGCGAAAACGAGTGACCTTCCAACGTTTCGGCAACAACGGCATTTATGTGGTCGGCGGGTTGGCGAGTGGAGAATATAAACTCCTGGTTAGCTATGACGGCCAGGAAGGTTATGCGGATGAATGGTACGACGGCAAGCTCAATTTTCAAAACGCCACGCCGGTCCGTGTGGTTGCACCCAATGTCACCGCCGTCAATTTTACACTGGATTTTTCCGGCCGCCTCAACGGCTTTGTGAAAGATGCGGCAGGCAATCGTTTGGCCGAAGAACAAGTGCCTGTGGAATTGTTTGCTTACGATTCCGGCAGCGGCGAATTCGTCGATTTTGATTTCAACTCATTTAACGGCGGATATCGACTTGATTTGCTTCCCGGCAATTACAAACTGGCGGCCATCGGCATTTACACAAATAATCTTCCCAAACAAGATAGCCTGGCAGCAACCTTTTTTGAAAATGGCGCGGCGTTTAATGATCCCAACACCAAATCGATTGCCGTGCAGAGCAACGTCACCACCAAGCTGAACGATCTTGTTTTAAGCAAAGCCAACGGCGCGATTTCAGGAACGCTCTTCGAAGGAACGCCGGCGCAACCGCTGACGACCGGAGATTACTTTTTGTTCGCTTTCGATGCGGCCGGATACCTGGTGAAATACTCATTGTATTCGCCTGAGATTAATCCGGTTGACGGCACGTACTTATTAACCGGCCTGCGACCGGGCGCGTATTATTTGCTCGCGACCGTTTATGATGAAAATGCCGACCGCTACTTTTCTCAATGGTTTGGCGGCGCCATCGCCAATATTGACGTTGAAACATTCACGCCCAAAGTTGCCGTCCCCTCAACTGTCATGCCGATAACCGTTGGCGATGGTTTGGTAAGCCGCAAAGATTTTCATTTCAACTTGCGGACAAGTGTTAAAGATAAGAGCGAAGCTGAATCGGCGCGAAGTTTTGCGCTCCAGCAGAATTACCCCAATCCGTTTAATCCGTCAACGATGATTGCGTATGAATTGCCGGCGGCGACTCATGTTGAGATCAAGGTCTTCAATCTGCTGGGAAAAGAAGTGGCGACGCTTGTCAATCAAACACAATTTGCCGGAGCGCATGAAGCCCGTTGGAACGCCGCCCATATTCCCTCCGGCGTTTATATCGTCCGGATGCAGGCCGGGAGATTCAAACAGGCGAAGAAGTGCCTGCTGTTGAAATAATTGATATTGCCAAAATCAAAGGAGTATACAAATGAGAACAGCAAAACTTTCATCATTTCGATTTGCTTTGCTCGGCGCATTGTTTGCCTCGACCGTCCTGGCTCAGGAGCAATCTCTGCCAAAATTTTCTGGGCTGCCGGAAGATAAAAACGGTGTTACGCTGAAGATCATCACGCGAAGCGGCGACCGGCTCCACCACGGCGCATTGTTGTATGCAACGGACAGCTTGCTCGTGCTTTGGCGCAGCACAGAATCTTATGACCGGCGCCGGTTGAGCGAGCTGGCGCAGCCGATACATTTTTCCGATATCGAGCGCATGAAGATTGAAAGAAAAGGCCATTTCGTAGCCGGGTTGGGATATGGGCTCGCGATTGGCGGTGGAATCGGTGCGCTCCTGGGGCTGGCCGCCAGTGCGGATGATTTCGGCAGTCCCCTCGAAAATATCGTTTTGGGCGTGGCGATCCTGGGAACTCCTGCGGCCCTGCTCGGCGGGATCATCGGCGCCTTGCAAGGTGGTGATGAAGATATTTTCGTCGGTGGAGCAGACAAGTCATACGTGACCGCTTTGCAAAAAAACGCCGTGTTTACTTCGACCGTCCCGCCGGAGGTGCAGACGTTGGCGCAACGGGGAAAGGCTCAAACCATCCTGCCAACAGTTGAATCGGAAGCTGCGGGCAAATCGAGCCACCAGGAGCGTCCTTTTCCTTCCAGGCCTCCGGCCGCGCCAAAGCGACTGCATCTTTCATTCGGTGGAGGGTTGTTGTACATAGGAACCGACAACGACATCAAGGATGCTTTCATCGCCTCCGGGTTCGGAGGGTATCGCGACACCTTTTTTGGTCCAAGCGGCCCATTTCCGCAGGGGCAGGGTGGTGTTGAATTGGCTGCGCATCTTGGCGTAGAATATAACTTATCCCGCCATTTCCGCCTCGGACTGGCGCGGAACAAAATTCCATCACGTCAAGTAACCGGAAAGGATCGTGACCGCGAACAGGCACGCGGCGCCTCCTACAATCTGTTCGTTGAATATATCCCCCGTCCCGTCACCTTGCTGTTCTCGTCACGCTACGAGACGGCCATCGGCGCCGGCCTGAGCTATAGCGCGCTGCGTGTTGACGGCGACCTGGATGGGTTGTTTACTACGTTGCCTTTTGCTGAAACGAAGAACGTCCTCGGAGGTTACTTGCAAGGGAGTCTGGATTATTATATGGTCCGCGCGGTCTCGCTGCAGTTCAAGCTCGCCAGAGGAATCATACCGGCCATCGCAGTCCCGGCCCGGAGCATTTCGTATCCCGTCTATGCTGATGACGGTTCGGGCAATATCGTGCTGACCACAAAAACGCTGCAGCGGCATAAGATCAATTTTTCTACCACGACCTTTTCAGTCGGGGCGCGACTTCATTTTTGATGGCGTTTTTAACTGGGAGCAATTCCCCAAAGTTGGTATTTCTTAATTCGAGCAACTCCGCTAGGAGTGAAATGTTTATAGACCAGAAGCTTGTACAAGAGCAGAAACCCCAGCGGGGTGACATGTTTGGTTTTGGCGTCAATTTGCGATTACCGTTTTGCCCGTCGCTATTGCGATGATTATTTGCACGTTCTTGCCGGCGAAGGCCCAGCACTGTTTTTGCGGCAAGCCTTTGCCCGAGTGCAAAACGTTTTGGATCACTGAATTTGGCTACAGCCACAGACTCGATCAACAACCCCGCAGATACCAATTCGCTGCCTCAAATTTCTATCTCACCTGGGAAGTCGGTATGACGGGAAATCTGAACCAAAAATCCGCGCTCGGTGCGACCTTTATGTTGGGCGCCGATGACAACGGTCACCGCTTTGGCGTGAAACCCAGATACCGTTGGAGCGCGCAAAATCAGGGAGGACAAAAACCGACGTCGCCTGGTACGCTGGCGCGAAGCTCGGCTCATATCCCGGCCTGATCGTCAGCATCGTAGGCCCAATCATCGTCATCATTGCCATTAGCCAGAGCGACTTCGGCTGGGGGAACTAATTAAACTCGAAGCGACAATTTGAATTAAGCGATCATTGGCCAAAAGGTGGATTTCATTTTTATTGTCAAGTAAAATTAAAAGTTTTGTTTTTGCCCCGAGGCGTATTATATTGTTCCACATGAAAATTATTGCGTGGAACGTTAACGGCATCCGCGCGGCGATCAAAAAAGGCTTGCTGGAATTTATCGAGCGCGTCGCTCCCGACGTCTTGTGCATTCAGGAAACCAAGGCCCATCCGGAGCAGGTCGATTTTCTTTTGCCGGACTATCAACAATATTGGAATTCTGCCGAGCGGCGCGGTTACTCCGGCACGGCGATTTTTACCAAAACCCCGCCGCGCAGCGTCAAAAATGATATGGGGATCGCCGAGCACGATCGCGAAGGCCGCGTCATCGCGATAGAGTTCGCGGATTATTTTCTCGTCACCGTCTACACGCCCAACGCCAAACGCGATCTGTCGCGCCTCGAGTATCGCCTGCAATGGGATGCGGATTTTTTGAAATATCTAAAAAAGCTGGAAAAGAAAAAACCGGTGATCTTCTGCGGCGATTTGAATGTCGCGCACCAGGAAATCGATCTCACCCACCCGCAGGCAAATGTCGGCAACCACGGCTTCACGCCGCAAGAGCGCGCCGGGTTTTCCAATTTCGTCAACGCCGGTTTTGTGGATACGTTTCGCGAATTTTATAAAGACGGCGGACATTACACGTGGTGGAGCCAGATGAGCAACGCGCGCCAGCGCAACGTCGGCTGGCGTATCGATTACTTTTGCATTTCGGCGGCGCTGTGCCCGCGTTTGCAGGAAGCATTTATTTTGCCGCAGGTGCTGGGCTCGGATCATTGTCCGGTTGGGATCGTGCTGAAATAAGCTTATTAAATCCGCATATTAGCAGCATCCGGAATATCACCGCGGGTTTTCGGGCAGCGAAATCTATTCCGTTTTTCTTACATTTTCAACTTTAACGCATTACACCAACAGAAGGGTCGCGCACAATGAAATACTGCCTTTTCGTTTTGATCTCCTTTATTGGGGCTTTAGTGACAACCGATCTGCCAAGCGAGAACAACGTGAAGCTCACCAAGATCACGGAAGTGCCCGGCTATTGCGAAGGGGTTGTCTTTGATCGGAACGGCCAGGCTTACATTTCCGACGTTCTAAACGGAACGATCTATCGGATCGCGGCGGATGGGAAAGCCAACGTTTGGGCCAAGACCGGCGCGCCCAACGGCCACAAAATTTTGGCCGACGGCACGCATCTCGTCTGTGATGGGAGTCAGCACGCGGTTTTGCATCTCGACAAGGATGGCAGAATCCTCGGCAAAGCTTCTGCCGAGTGCGAGGGAAAGCCGCTGCGCGCGCCAAACGATTTGTCGTTGGATCCGAAAGGCGGCTTTTATTTCACCGATCCGGGCGGCTCGGATGAAAAAAATCCCATCGGCACGGTTCATTATGTTGACGCCAAAGGCAAAACCCATCTCGTCGCGCAAGGGCTGGCCTTTCCTAACGGTATCGTGCTGCGCCCCGATGGCAAGTCGCTGCTCGTGGGCGAAAGCAAATACAATCACATTCGCGTCTATGCGGTGATCGCGCCGGGCAAGTTGGGAGAGAAAAAAGTTTTTGCGCAGTTGCCCACGAAAACCGGCGATCAAATCGATAATCAGCCCGACGGCATCTGCCTGGATCGGGACGGGAATCTTTATGTGGCGCATTACGGCATGCATCAGGTGCAGGTTTTGAGTCCCGCGGGAAAACTTTTGCGCCGTTATCCGGGCGGCAATCTCACCACGAGCAATGTCGCGTTTGCCGGCGCGAATTGGGATCAGCTTTATATCACGGGCGCTATCGGCGAGGAGAGGACAACGCCGGGCGGACTTTTCCGGTTGGATTTGAAGGACGTGAGAGGCTTAAAAACGACAAAATGATAAAATGATGAGAGGAGCGGAGATGGACGAAAATCACAAGCTGTTTACACGTCGTGAGTTTCTGAATACAACGGCAAAAGTTACCGCCGCCACAATGGCCTTGCCTTTTATCGGTACGGCTAAATCGAACAAGCAACGCGTTGCGATTGTCGGCACGGGCATTCGCGGGTCGGCGATGTGGGGGAAAGATTTGCTCACGGATTAAAGCTTTTATCCCTTGCGTTGTTTCTATCCGCTGGGAACATTTTATCGAAGAAGGATATCCGTATGCGTAAAATCCACTGGGGCGTTCTCAGCACCGCGAGAATCGGCCTCCAGAAAGTTCTTCCGGCGATGCAGTTAGGACCGCATTGCGACATTCTCGCAATAGCCTCGCGGAATTTGGAATCTGCGAAGCAAGCGGCGGCGCAACTAGGTATTCCGAAAGTTTATGGCTCGTATGAAGACTTGCTGAATGATCCTGAGGTTGAAGCCATTTACAATCCGTTGCCGAATCATTTGCACGTGCCGTGGTCGATCAAAGCGATTGAAGCGGGCAAGCATGTGCTCTGCGAAAAACCGATGGCGACGAGCGCGAGCGAGTTGCAACAACTCATCGACGTGGCGAACGCGCATCCACAGATCAAAGTGATGGAAGCGTTTATGTATCGCCAGCATTCGCAATGGCTGAAGGCGCGCGAACTGGCGGAGAGCGGCAAAATCGGCGAAGTGCGCACGCTACACTCATTTATTTCATTTTTCAATAATGATGCAGGGAATGTTCGCAACAAACCCGAGATGGGCGGCGGAACGTTGTTCGACGTCGGCTGCTATTCCGTCTCCATCCCGCGTTTCATTTTCGGCGCGGAACCCAAACGCGTTTGCGCTCACATGGACATCGATCCGGACTTCAAAATCGACCGTATGATTTCCGGAATCCTCGACTTCGAACTTCGGACCTCGAGCTTCACTTGCTCGATGCAATTGGTGCGGCATCAAAACGCGACGATCTTCGGAACCGAGGGCAAGATTGAAATTGAGCTGCCGTTGAATCCGCTGCCGGAGCGGCCGGCAAAAATTTTTCTTCAACAGGGAAGTGCGACCAAAGAAATTCCTATCGAAATTTGCAATCAATTTACGCTGCAAGGCGACGCATTCAGTCTGGCGATCATCAATGATACGCCGGTGGCGGTTTCTCTCGAAGATTCGCTGGCGAATATGAAGGTGATTGCGGCGCTGTTTGAAAGCGCGAAGAAAGGCATATGGATTGAAATTTGACTTCGACGTAGGGGTTAAAAAAGAGGAACAGGAAAATGCTCGGCCAAACCATCTCCCACTACAAAATCCTCGCCAAGCTCGGCGGCGGTGGCATGGGCGTCGTCTACAAAGCCGAGGACACCAAGCTCAAACGCCCAGTCGCGCTCAAATTCCTGCCGCCGGAGTTGAGCCGCGATGAAGAGGCCAAAGAGCGCTTCGTCCATGAGGCACAGGCCGCTTCAGCTCTTGATCATCCCAACATTTGCACCATTTACGAAATCGACGAGACCGAGGATGGTCAGATCTTCATTTGCATGGCTTATTACGAAGGCGAGACGCTGAAGAAGAAAATTGAACGGGGCTCAATGCCCATTGACCAAACGCTTGACCTCGCCATTCAAATAGCACAGGGCTTGGCGAAAGTACACGAGCACGGCATCACTCATCGGGACATCAAGCCGGCGAATGTGATGATCACGAAAGATGGTGTGGCAAAGATTGTCGATTTCGGCCTGGCCAAATTAGCCGGGCAGACGAAGCTCACCAAATCCGGCTTAACGCTCGGCACAGTGGCCTACATGTCGCCGGAGCAGGCGCGCGGAGAAGAAGTGGATCACCGCACGGACATCTGGGCTTTGGGAGTCGTGCTCTACGAGATGCTCACGGGGCAGTTGCCTTTCAAAGGGGAATATGAACAGGCGGTGGTATATTCGATTTTGCGTGAAGAGCCGACGCCGATGACGGGATTGCGCACCGGCGTCCCAATGGAATTGGAGCGCATTGTCAACAAGGCCTTGGCTAAAAAGCCGAATGAGCGCTATTAGCACGTGGATGAGATGGCAGTGGATTTGCGCCGACCGCAAGGTCCTTCCGGATTGCAGTTGGAACCAAAGTCAACGGTAAGGCCCTTACAAAAAATCACGGCGATGGAAGCTTCGATAAAGCGTTTGCTCACTCTGGTTCTGCCGTTGGCGGTGCTCGTCGTTGCCATCATCTTGGGCGTTGGGTATCTCTTCTTCTCTCGCGAGGCAGAAAGCAAAGAACGCATTCCCATTGTGGTGGTTGATTTTGTCAATGAAACCGAAGAAAAAGAATTGAACGGGCTTTCCGGCATGCTCATCACCGCGTTGGAGCAGTCGCGCCGGCTTTCCGTGCTCACCCGATCGCAGATGTTTGACATTCTCAAAAAATCGGGAAAAACCGAGGTTGACCGCATTGATGAAACGCTGGGAAGAGAGATTTGCCGGCTTGCCGAGGTGAAGGCCATGGCCATGGCTTCGATCAGGAAGTTCGGCCAGGTTTATCTGGTGGATTTGAAATTGTTGGATACGGAGAAAGATCGCTATCTGGTGACCGCCAAAGAAAAAGGCAGCGGCCAGGAAAGCATACCCGACATCATTGACCGGTTGGCCGAGCAAACCCGCAGCGGCCTGAAAGAGCAAGCGGCGGAAATTCAAACGACCAGCCGGAAAATCGCCGAGGTGACGACCGTCAATCTCGAAGCCTATCAACATTATTTTCTCGGCGAGCAGCTCATCAACAAGCTGAAATTTGCAGAAGCGCAGGAAGAATTCAAGCAAGCCATCGCGCTGGACTCAACCTTCGGGCTTGCCTATTATCGATGGGCTTATGCAGAGTCGTGGCTATCGCAAAGTGAGCAGCTTCAAAAGCCGCAGTTAGAAAAAGCACTGGCGCTGATTGACCGCATTCCGGAAAAGGAGAGATATCTGGTTCGTACTCATAGCGCCTATTTAGAAAAAGGGTACGAAGCCGCCATTGCGATTCTGAAAGAAATGGAACAAATCTATCCCAATGACAAGGAAATGCTTTATAATATTGGGGATTATGCTCTCCATGCAGGTCAATATACTACGGCAGTGGAATATCTTGAAAAAGTTTTGGCGATGGAGCCGACGCATGCGCGCGCGTTGCAGCATTTGGTATCGGCATATCAAGTTCTGGGGAAATACAAGAAACTGGTTGAAGTCGCCGAGCGTTATTTGTCCATCACGGGATCGCAAGAAGCCTACCTCTGGTTAGGGGAAGCCTATGGGCGAATTGGGGATTTCCCAGCCGCATGGAACACCGTGCAGAAAGCGCAAAAACTATTTGCTGAAGACTTAGGGATGAGCAATGCGATCGGCGCAATTTATTTTATGCAGGGAGATTACGATCAAGCCGAAGCTGCCTTTAAACGGTCTCTTTCACAAAATAATAACGCGCTGGCAAATATTGTGGGCTATATGGGGCTTGCCGACGTTTATGTGGTTACCGGACAGTACCAAAAATCGCTTCAAGTTGGGGACCAGATGATCGAGACCTGTTATATGGCAAACCTCACCTCATGGGGCGCATTCAATCAACTTGTTAAAGGCATCGTCATGGGGGAAGTAAAGGGTGATCGCGAGGCCGGCTGGCAGGAGGTACAGAAAACCTTTAAATACCATAAAGAAATCCCTCCCAGCCATATATATTGGCTATTGCTTGCCTGTACTTCGAGCTTGTTCGGCCACTTGGATTTCGCGGAGCAAATTGCCCGTGAGAAATTCAGTCAAGCTGATACTATGTTCCACGCGCCCTATATGACTTGGTCGCTCGGCTATTCCGGAAAATGTGATGAAGCCAAGCCCTTTGCCGAAAATTTATTGGCTAGGGAAAATAAAGAAGATAAAGTTCAGGCGCTTTGGGTCTTGACTTACTGTGATTTCAACAAAGGAAAATATGATCAGGTCATTCTCTATCTCAAGCAGCTTCAGGCGCCACCGCATGCAGTCCATTTTGGCTTTGCCTCATTTTATCCCAAAAGCTTCTCCCTTCTCGGCAAGATTTATGAGAAAAAGGGGGACACGAAGTTGGCGATAGAAAATTATAAGAAATTGTTGGCGCTCTGGAAACGTGCCGATCCCGATTTGCCGGATTTGATCGAGGCGAAAGCGCGGCTGGCGAAGCTGAATGAAGATTAAATCTTTTTCTGCTTTTTCTCTCGGGTTAAAAAGGCGACGATGCTAAAAGCAATAACTAAAAGAATGCCTAAGAGCAGATTGTTTTCCATGGTATCATTCTCCCTTTTTCTTGAAATAAATTGAAAAATAAGCAAGAATGAGAAAAAACGACAAAGCCGCCAATGGTGAGAATAGGATTAGCTGTTGGTGCAAGTATATTTCCAATAACCAAGCCACCTAAGACAACCACTGCGGTTTCCCGACAAAGATCGGATAAAGCTAAGAATTGTCCTTTGCTTATTTTCATACTGCTTTCTTCAAAAAGTTTAGACATAAAACGTTACAAAAAAATTTCTTAAATGTCAACTGGAATATACGAAGTTTTTAGTTGCCGGAGTTGAAAATGATCGGCCAAACCATATCCTACTATCCCGCTGTTCGGGATCCCGCAAGGCGCGACAAAATCCTCGAAAAACTCGGCGGCATGGGCGTCGTCTACAAAGCCCAACTAAAAAGGCATTATTATGATAACCTCAGAAAACAACGATACCCAAATTCTGCGCCAACAAGTTCAAGACTACGAACGGCTCCTGAACGTGCTGCAAGCCATCGGCTCCTCGCTGGATGTCGAGGCGATTTTACGGCAGATTATGGAGGAGGCGATGAATTTGTGCAACACCCAGCAGGCTCGATTACGCTCTTCGACCCGGCTGGCCGGAACACAGTAAAAACGCTGATCCGGCAGGGAGCGACCAAAGGCGAGCTGCTCGATCATTATTTCAATAGCCTGCTGTCCGGATGGGTGCTTCTCCACAAAAAGCCGCTCTTACCGATAATCTGGCGGAAACTTTTGGGCCGGAACAAATCAAAGCGAAATACCATACCATTGCTTCGGCTTTGAGCGTGCCGCTGCAACAGCTCACAAGGGGTGAAATCATCGGCGTCATCAATGTGCTTTTGCTCGATCAGAGCCAAAAGTTCGGCGAACGTGAATTGCGGCTGATGGGGATTCTCGCTTCCCAATGCGCACAATTTATTGCCAATGCCCGCTTGCATGGAGAAGTGTTTGCCGAAGCGAAGCGCCTGCGCCAGGAGGTGCAGGACAAATATGCGTTTCATGGCATCATCGGCTATAGCTCGAAAATGCAAGAGATGTTTGCGTTATTGGAAAGAATCATTCCGACGGAAGGCCGTGTTTTGGTGGAAGGCGAAAGCGGCACCGGCAAGGAGCGGATCGCTCGCGTCATTCATTATAGTGGCCCGCGGGCTTCAGCTCCATTTGTCGCGGTGGACTGCGGCGCGCTGCCGGCCAATCTTTTGGAAAGCGAGCTCTTCGGCTATGTGAAGGGGGCTTTCACCGGCGCCCAGCGCGATAAAAAAGGACTTTTTGAAGAGGCCAACAAGGGCACGCTGTTTTTGGATGAGATCGTCAACATGCCGCTCGAGGTGCAAGCCAAGTTTCTGCGCGCCATTCAGGAAGGCGAGATTCGGCCTTTAGGCTCGACGCAAGTGAGAAAAGTCGATGTGCGTATCATCGCGGCGGCAAGCCTGAATTTGCGCACCCAGGTAGAGGCGAGAAAATTTCGCCCCGATCTTTTTTATCGTCTCAACGTGGTCAACATCGCTTTGCCGCCGCTGCGCCAGCGGCAAGAAGACATCGCGATTTTGGCAAATCATTTTCTCAACAAAATGGCGGAGAAGCATGGCAAGAAAATCACCGGCTTTAAACCGGAGACCGGTGCTTATTTGGAAAGCTACAACTGGCTGGGCAATGTGCGCGAGTTGGAAAACGTGGTCGAGCGCACGGTCATCCTCGCGGAGCCGCAGCTCGAGTACGTTACGCCGGAGCTGCTGCCGGCGGAAATCCGAGCACCAGCTGCGCCCGTCGAGACTTTGGATCACGACGTGCTTCCGGCGCAGACGTCGTCTCCCCGGGCAGGAGAACTATAAAAGAGGCGCAAGAAAAAACGCTTGTATGTTAACAGCATCCACATTGTCCCGGCTACCGGAGGTGAATCACAGCAACTGCTTGATGAAAAGGATATAAGTGGGCTTCACTGGATCCGTGGGATTACCTGGACCTCTGATGGCCGTGAGATTGTTTTCTGCGGGTCACACTTGGGAAGTGATGGACTCTGGCGTATACCTGCAGCCGGTGGGAGTCCCGATTTCGTGCCGCTGGCAGGCGGTGGAGACTATGTTACCAACCCGACGATCTCTCGTCGAGGAGAGCGGTTGGCTTATGAGCAATGGAAATCCGATGAAAACATCTGGCGGCTTGATCTCTCGACGGCAAAGGGACATAGCGCGGCTCCATACGCGTTAATATCCTCAAGCTGGCACGAATGGTTTCCGCACATCTCTCCGGATGGGAGTAGAATCGTTTTTCAATCCTACCGTACCGGCAGCGGGCAGATCTGGATATGTGATAACAGCGGCCATAACGCCGTACAATTGACTTTCCTCCCTGCCGATGCGGGTTCGCCGCGTTGGTCTCCGGACGGACAGCACATTGCTTTCGATGCCCGCGTGGAGGGCCACAGTGACATTTTTATGCTCAATGTGAATGGCGGAAATCCTCAGCGCGTCACCACGGAGGCTTCGGATGATATTACGCCCAGTTGGGCACGCGATGGGCGTTGGATTTATTATGCCTCCAATCGCAGCGGCAGCGTTGAGATTTGGAGAAGTCCGGCGCAAGGAGGTGATGCCGTTCGGATTACAACCGGCGCGGATGGAATCTCTCCTTTCGAATCTTTTGACGGCAAGTGGGTTTATTATCCGAAACTAAAGAAATCCGGCACTTGGAGGGCGCCCATTCAGGGTGGGGAAGAATCATTGGTCCTTCCGGAATTTCCGCTCGTCGGACATTTTTTCTCATGGGCCTTGAGCGAGGATGGCATCTATTATATAAATTATTTTTTGCCAAACCCAGGTGATGCTGTCGAATTCTTTAGTTTTGCGACGCGCAAGGTGACAAGAATCGCTGAATGGGGCGAAGGAACAAGTACACTCGCCGTATCGCCAGACCAGCGATGGTTCCTTTACTCACAAATGGAGGCCGAGGCCGACGTCATGTTGGTGGAGAATTTTCGGTGAGGTGTCGTTTATTCAGCTTGGGGAAATCTCTAAAAGAACGGAGCCGGAGAGCATTTTGATCCGTTCTTTGTTTCTTTTGATTCTGCCTTCCCGTCTTAGGATTTCTTGCCGAGACCTCTTGACTTTTTATATCATCCTCTTATATTGAGCTTGTCGGAATGACGTTTGTCATTTGCCGACTGCAATCAATATTCTCGTTAAAAAATTCAAGGGAGCAAACTATGAAGCCATTTCTTCGCATCCTGCCCATTTTTTTTTGTTTTCACGCCATTCTACTCGCCCAAAACCTGCCCGTTGCTTCGCCGGAAAGTGTCGGCCTCTCCAGCGAACGCTTGAAGCGTGTGGAAGCGGCGCTCAATCAATATTTCGAGAAAAAGCAAATTGCCGGCGCCGTTGCGCTGGTGGTGCGCAAAGGGAAAGTGGCGTATTTTAAAAGCACCGGCATGCAAGATGTTGAAATGAAAAAGCTGATGCAAGACAATACGATTTTCCGCATCGCTTCGATGACGAAGCCGATCACGAGCATAGCGGTGATGATGCTTTATGAAGAAGGCCGCTTTCTGCTCAATGATCCCGTTCATAAATACTTGCCCGAATTTAAAGACATGATGGTGCTCAATCCGGAGCGCGCGACGAACGGCCAGGCAAACGCGAAGCTTGATTCGCTCGTGCCGGCGAAGCGGCCGATCACGATTCGGCATCTGCTCTCGCATACATCAGGGTTGACGTACCATTGGAATGAGCAGTTGGGAAAAGCTTATGAGAAAGCCGGCATCGCACACGGTCTGGGATTGCACAACGAGACGCTCGCCGCGAACATGAAGAAGCTCGCCAAACTCCCGCTGTTATTTCATCCGGGCGACAAATGGGAATACGGACTTTCCGTTGACGTGTTGGGTTATCTCGTTGAAGTGGTTTCCGGGAAATCGCTCAATGATTTTTTTAAAGAGCGGATTTTTGAGCCGTTGAAAATGCCTGACACCCATTTTTATCTTCCCGAAAACAAAGTCGGGCGTCTCGCCACGGTTTATCAATATTCGGCGGAAAAAGGTTTGGCGAAGCTGCCGGATTCGAATGCAGAAGGAAGCCTGGAGTTTTCACCGGCTTATCCCTACCGCGGGCCGAAAAAATTTTATGCCGGCGGCGCGGGATTGTGCGCGACCATCTCGGATTACGCGCGCTTTGCGCAAATGCTGCTAAACGGCGGCGAGCTGGAGGGCGCGCGCATTTTAAGCCGAAAATCCGTGGAGTTGATGACGGCGGATTTTGCGGGCGGTCTCAACCCCGAAATAGGTTTCGGGTTGGGTTTCGGAATCAGAAGATCACTCCGCGAAGGCGGCGAGCTGGGTTCGATCGGCGCGTATGGCTGGAGTGGCTTTTGGAACACGCAATTCTTAATCGATCCTCGCGAGCAGATGGTGACTCTTATTTTTACGCAGTTGTATCCCTACGCCGCGGTGGAGGTGATGGATAAGTTCACGGTGATGGTTTATCAAGCCATTACGGATTAAGATCAAAAGATAAAAACCCCAACAGATAGAAACAACGCAACGGATGAAAAAATCTTTTATCCGTTGCGTTGTTTCTATCCGTTGGGAAATTTTTAATTAGTGTTTAATTATGGAGAATAACGTGGCCTACTTGTCATCATTATCCCGTTATGACGCCATGCGCTACAATCGCTGCGGCCGCAGTGGCTTGAAACTGCCGGCGATCGCATTCGGGCTGTGGCACAACTTCGGCGGCGCCGATGTTTTTGAAAATGCGCGCGCCATGCTGCGCCGTGCGTTTGATCTCGGCATCACGCATTTTGATCTGGCGAATAATTATGGCCCGCCGTACGGCTCTGCTGAAGAAATTTTTGGAAGAATTTTTCAGAAGGATTTTGCCGGCTATCGTGATGAGCTGATCATCTCCTCGAAAGCCGGTTGGGACATGTGGCCCGGGCCGTATGGCAATTTCGGCTCACGCAAATATCTCATTGCCAGCCTGGATCAAAGCCTCAAACGGATGGGCCTGGAGTATGTCGATATCTTTTATCATCATCGTCCCGATCCTGAAACGCCGCTGGAGGAGACGATGGGCGCGCTCGATCAAATCGTCCGCAGCGGCAAAGCTTTGTATGCCGGCGTTTCGCAGTATGATGCCAAACAAACAAAACAGGCCGCGCAAATTTTGCGAAAGCTTGGCACGCCCTGCCTGATTCATCAACCCATGTACAGCATGTTCAATCGCTGGATCGAAGATGGTCTCCTGGATGTTCTTCAAGAAGAAGGCATCGGTTGCATTGCTTTCTCGCCGCTGGCGCAAGGGCTGCTCACGGACAGATATTTGCGTGGCATTCCTGCCGACTCGCGCGCTGTCAAGCCGAAAGCCTATCTGCATCGTGAAGACGTCACCGAAAACAAATTGGCGAAAGTTCGCCAACTGCACCAGATGGCGCAGCAACGCGGTCAATCGATGGCGCAGATGGCGATTGCGTGGGTGCTGCGACACCCGAACATGACGTCGGCATTGATCGGCGCGAGCCGCGTGAGCCAGATCGAGGAGATCGTCGCGACGCTGAATAATCTCAATTTCACCGAAGACGAATTAAAAGCCATTGATGGAATTTTAGCGCCATGAATTTTCCAACACGGACAGCTATTAAACAGGAGGATCATACAAAAAATGACATCGGAAGACTTTGACACCACTTTCGCTCCTCTCGAGGACTTCGCCGGTTCGGAGGAATTTACCAACCGCACGCCGGAGCTGGATTTCCTGTGGAGCCTTGCCGACAAAGCCACGCGACGCACGGCCTCGAGCTACGCCATCATTGCCCGCAAGGGCATGGGCAAGACCGCTTTGATGCTGGAGTTCTATAGGCAATTGTTTACTCAGCAAAAAAAGATCGTGCCTTTTTTTGTCAGCTTTGCGGAGTATCGCAGCAAGCCTGGGGTGGTGCAATTAACTTTGGAAAAGTTCATTTCCAAGCTGTTCGTCACTTTTGCGTTTCAGTACGGCGCCTTCAAGAGTGGAAAATATTCGCTGCCGCCGCCGCTTCCCAAGTTGCCCACGGAGTTGAAAAAGTTTTTTACCTCGTGTGGCGATGCCTATTTGGAAGAGCAATTCCTTGGTCATTTGGAGGCGCTGAAGACCGGCGCGATCGAAAACGCTTTTGATCATGCCATCGACTTTGCCTCTTCAATTACTTCCAGCCGCGGCGAGGCCGGAATCGTGATGATCGACGAATTTCAGGTATTGACGGAAATTTATGATGAACGCTACAAGAATTTTCGCAACATCACCGAGTGGTTTCAGAAGCCGGCGGAAGCGCGCTGGTGCCCGATGGTGGTTTCCGGCTCAGCCGTCAGCTTGGTCGTCGATACAGTGATGGGAGGGTTGCTGGCTCGTCGCTTCGGACCATATTATTTGGATCCTTTTGAGCCGCAACACAGTCTGGAATATGCTTATAAACTGAGCCGGAGGGAGCAGATCAAGCTTTCGGAGGAATCTGCGGCCGACATCCATCATCTGACCGGCGGCAATCCTTATTACATTTGGTGCTTGTTCAACAGCCTCGGGCTCAAAGACAGCGATCTTTCAACGCGCGACAAGCTGGAGGAATTGTACCTCTTTGAGACCACCACCCGCCAGGGCAAGATTCGACAATTCTGGGATACCCACTTCAAAGCGTTTGCCGACAAGATCAACGACGACAAGATCGGTTTGCAGGCGTTGTATCAACTGGCCGTCGCCAAAAAGGAGGCACGCATCGAACAGATTGCCGCCAAGCTGGGGGTGGAGCCGGAAAAAGTGCGGCGGGTGCTGAAGAACCTAGAAGCCGCCGATCTCATCGAGCGCAAGAGCGGCGCGATCTATCATCGGATTACGGATCCCGTGCTTGCGGCGTACGTTGAGCGGGAATATCAAACGGATTACGCCGGACAGAGTCTGGAGAAATTTCTCCAATCGCAGCTTGGCGTGTTGCGCCAGCGCATGGGCAGCGCGGCGCGGGTTTTGGGCGAGGCGGCCGAACTCTACACGCGCTTGGTGATGATGCACTTTGCCGGCCAGGAAGTCGATGCCGCCACGATCTTCAATCTTGACGGCGGCATTCTGAAATTGCCCAAATTCACGAAGGTGGAGCATCGTACCGGCCTGGTCATCAAAGGTGAAATGATCGAGTTTGATCTTTTGGCCGAGGGCGAAGAAAGCTGGCTGGTGGAGGTGAGATATCGCAAGAAACCGGTAAAGTTGAATGACGTGGAGAAGTTTCTCCGGAAGTTGTCGAAAATGAAAGGTTGGTCGCGCCTGTCAGGACCGTTACGTGAGGGGCGACGGCTGTGGTTTTTTGCGCGGAACGGTTTTGATGACGAGGCCGCCGCCCGCTTGCGCGAGCTCAACATTCTGCATAGTGACATGTCGGGATTCAATGCTCTCTGCCGCGCGGTCAAGATCGGTGAAGTCGCCGTGGCGGATTGATTCGCGGAAGCCCAACGCGAGTCGTGTCGGCGAGCGGCTCGACCGAGCTCGCCGAGGTCTCACGTCGAGCCGCAACCAAAAAAGATTAACACGGAGAAAACAGAGCACACAGAGAGAATAATGCTCGAAAAATTTTCTTTAACTTTGTAATCTCTGTTTGCTCTGTTTTCTCTGTGTTGAAAATTTTTGTTATTTTTGCACCGCGTGGCGCGTTGTCTGTGACAAACATTCAACTTGTAATAGATTAATGTTGAATTAGCTTGAACAAAAGCACAGACAGAAAAATGGAGCTTGGATCATCAAAACGATGCTCACTGTGGAGCAACGAACAGTATTTTTCTGTCCTCCATTTTTCTGTCTTTTGAAAACTATTTTACCATTGAGGCGTGAGCATGCAGAAAACTCTCAAGCTCGGCATGGTCGGCGCGGGCTTTATTTCAAAATTTCATGCGCGCGCCATCAAGCAAGTGCGCAACATTGAAATTGCCGGCGTGGTGTCGCGTACCGCCGCGTCGGCGCAGGCGTTCTCGCAGATGGTGAAAGATAACGGCCTCGGCGAGTGCGCGGTTTATTCCGAGGTCACAGAGATGGCGAAGCATGTCGATGCGATCGTCGTCAACTCACCCAACTTCACGCGCGTCGAGATCGTCGAGAAAATCGTTGAGGCGGTGAAAAAAGGCGCGGCGTTGAAGGGATTGATTTGCGAAAAGCCGTTGGCGCGCAATATGAAAGAGGCGCGGCGCATCGTCGAACTCGTCAATGCAACGAAACTTAAAACCGCGTATTTTGAAAATCAAGTTTTCATGAAACCGCTGCGCACGCAAATGCAGCAGCTCGCGCCGCAGCAAAGAACGATGGGCCCGCTCACACTCGCGCGCTCCGGCGAAGAACATGGCGGCCCGCACGAGCCGTGGTTCTGGAATCCGATCCAACAGGGCGGCGGCGTGCTCTCGGATATGGGATGTCATTGTCTCGCCGTCGGATGGTACTGCCTCACCCCGCTCGGCAAGTCGCCGACATTTTTGCAGCCGATTTCAATTTCCGCAGATTGCGCGCTGCTGAAATGGGGGCAGAAAGAATGGCGCGAAAAGCTGCGTCAAAAAATGGGCGTGGATTACGGCAAAACGCCGGCGGAAGATTTTGCCACCGGTATGGTGACGTACAAAAATCCCGAAACCGGCCAGATCGTGAAAGCGCAGTTCACCGTGTCGTGGATGTTCGAGAAGCAGGGCTTGCGTTTGTTCATCGACGGCATGGGGCCCGGTTATGCTTTTGAAATGAACACACTTAATTCCACGCTGCAAGTTTTTATCGGCGATGCGGCAGCCGAAGCCGTTGCCGATGCGGAAACGGCGCTCGAGAAATCGACGGCCTCGCGCGGTTTGCTCGCGGTGCAACATAATGAAGCGGATTTGTACGGCTACACCGATGAGTATGAAGAAATGGCCACGGCGTTTTTGGCAGGCCGCGACGGTTTGCTGCCGTTAAGCTACGGCCTCGAAATCACCAGGCTCTGCATGGCCGCGTACATGTCCGCCGAGCGCAAGAAGACCATCGATCTCACCGATCCGGCGGTGCAAAAGGAGCTTGAAACTTATGTACCGCTGATTCAGCAAGGGCGCGGCGCGGAAGTGTTGTTCGCATAGCGCAGAGAGCATGGCGCATAGCGTAATGGCATAAACTACCACAATGCAAAAAAATTAAACCACCAAGACACAAAGGCACTAAGAAAATCTTATGGCCTTCGTGTCTTGGTGCCTTCGTGGTTAAAATAACGCGTTGTGAAAGTACGATAACGATAACAACACGGGAGCATCGTATGAGATATTTCTCGTTGCATATTACCAAATGGCTATTCATTCTATTATCACTCTGCTCTTTCATAATGAATATATCTTGTGTCGGTGAAAAAGAACCTCGCTGGATCAGCCTTTTCAACGGCAAAAACCTCGACGGCTGGAAAGTCAAGATTGCCGGATATGAATTGCACGACAATTACAAAAATACTTTCCGCGTCGAAGACGGCGTGCTGAAAGTGTCTTACGATCAATATGAAAATTTCAACGGCGAATTTGGCCATCTTTTTTATAAAGATAAATTCTCGCATTACAAGCTGCGCGTTGAATACCGCTTTGTCGGCGAGCAAGTTCCCGGCGGGCCGGATTGGGCGTTTCGCAACAGCGGCGTGATGCTGCATTGCCAAACGCCGGAGAGCATGACGAAGGAGCAGAGTTTTCCGGTTTCGATTGAGGCGCAATTTCTCGGCGGCAACGGCAAAGATGAACGGTCGACGGGAAATCTGTGTACGCCCGGCACGCACGTGGTGATGAATGGTGAGCTGATCACGCGCCATTGCACGAACTCGCGCTCCAAAACCTTTCACGGCGATCAATGGGTGACGATGGAAGTCGAAGTGCGCGGCGACTCGACGATCAAACATTTTATCAACGGCGAGCCGGTTTTGGAATATAAAAAGCCGCAGCTTGATGACGGCGATCTGGATGCGCAGAAACTTATTATTAACGGCGAGAAGATGATCCGTGCAGGATATATTTCACTGCAAGCGGAGAGTCATCCGATTGAGTTTCGGAAAGTGGAGTTGATGGTGTTGCAAAAATAGGAGGGTACTGAATTGTAGGCTACATAAAAAGTTCTTCAAATCTCTTCAGAAAGATTTCAATATATTTGAGCAATTGAGTACCTTGCGGAGTTTTTTGAAGGCGCTGCATCAATGGAAAAGAGTAGTCGGCTGGTGCTAATATGATTCCGGATCGATCTTCCCAGGGATATTCCGGATTCGGGCCGCCTTGTGCCAAAGCCGGAGCTAATAACTCGATCTCGCGAGCCAAAGGCAGCAGAGCATTGAACTTCGCTTTTTGTTGAGACTTTTTCATACCCAAAGCTATTTGCAAATTTTTATTGCCGCTCATGATACGGATAAATTTTACAAAAGCGGCGTGGCTGCCGGTGAGATTCTTCAATTGGGTATCGCCGGCAACCAAGAACGCCTTGCTCAATTTTTCGGTGACCATTTGCAAATAGTGCAAGCGCTGGCAATTGGGCCATTCTAATTCGGTGGCCTTTTGATAGGCCTCCCAATCGGATTGGGCTTGTTTCAAGAATGCTGCCTGCCAGTTTTGCCAAGCCGTCATATAGTGACTGTCTCGCGTGAATAGACTTTATAATTGTCCAATGTCCATCCATTCGGCAAAGGGATTTCATGGCGTAAAATTCTTTCCCATTCTTCCGGCGTGATTTCTGCGATTTTCGTTCCATAAGGAAAATCATCAAAAGGAGGAAAATAGAACGACAGCACTGTGCCGGTGGGCGGAGTCTCGGGGTTGATTTCCAGGAGACGCATTTCCGTCGTTTTCTCGGGATTGATCCAAATCACCTGTTCGAGGCTCGGTTCGAGTTCGAAATGTTCCTGAATCAAATCTTCAGCCGCGCCGACGATGTTATGATTTTGCGACATGGTAGTTCACTGCATTTATGATTGAATGACAAGCAACATGAATTTGAATTTTCCCTAATTCGTGATCGAATAAAAGTTAATATCCTTTTTTCGAAAAATCAAGCATATTATTG